>Ga0209131_1001817_pt1 | contig 14645 bp, 33 predicted proteins | sample GraSoi_2013_40cm_FD_185826 | JGI IMG/M metagenome (GOLD analysis project Ga0209131, IMG submission 185826) | Grasslands soil microbial communities from the Angelo Coastal Reserve, California, USA - Sample 9_17_2013_40cm (SPAdes) (version 2) | ecosystem: Environmental > Terrestrial > Soil >...
CAGGAGACCCAGGGCGGCGCCAATTCCGATCACCAGGAGGCTGTTCATGGTGCAGGGTCCTTCGTGTTTCACCCCGCGTAGACCAGGCGCGCGCTTAAGTCTGCCGCGGAGGCATTATTTCTTCTGTGCCTTGCGGCGTCCTTCTCTGGAGTGCGTTCTCGAGGCTTCCCGGGTCATCGACTTGATGTGCTCCACCCTGCGAAAGCGCAGCGCCGTCCAGTCCTCGTCAATCGCCACCCTTCGCACCGGCTCAAAGCCCGCCGCCCCCAGAACCTTCCAGCCTGAGTCGCGATTGAATTCGCACTGGTATCGCCTGGAGGTGCCCTTGGGGTAAGCGATCCAAAGTATCGCATCACCCTGGGCGGCACCGGCCAGCCCGGCACTCACTCTATCCAGTGCCTTCTGCGTGGTCGCGAAGGCGAGTGCGAAGCTCACGGGTCCCTTGAGCCGGGGACTGACCTGCAGGGCCATATGCGCGAGAGCGGCCAGGTGCGACTGGAATGAATTGGGCATATTCAATACATGGACCGTGCGGTGGGTCCCGAGATTGAGTTTCCTGAAAAGCGGTGCGGTATCGCTTATGCCTGTGGCTTAGGCTTCGCCACCCCAATAGTGCTTCAGCAACTCCTGCGACCACGCTGGCTGCACCACAATGCCGCGCGGCAGGAACTCGCGCATCACCGGCTTCAGGTCCAGGACCGGCGTGCCGTCGATGGCATCGAGACCCTTGACCTGCAGCCTTGTGCCCTCGATCCCCAGCAGGCGGCAGATGGTCGATCCCAATCGATTGGGGCGGTTCCTGCCCGTTGCGCAAAGATGCCGGTCAGCGGCCAGGCAAGATTGCCGCGCGGGTGCCGGGCGCCCTTTACAACGCCGGAGGGGTCGACTTTATGGAAGTGGTACAGCACTTCAATGTGGGAGAAGTCCGTGAGGCCCACCAGGGATTCCGGCTCAAGGCCGGGTGCCCGCTGGATGGTGGAAGTTTCATCATCCCAACGATCATCCACGGCGGCGGTGCGAGTGGACGACACATACCCGATGGGCTCAACAGCAATGTGCATGGCAATCCCCGAGGCCCGTACTGCCACACCTGAACGCCCGCGCCGCCATTTGTGAACGCGGCAGTTTGCTGCTCAAGTGAGCCCTCCACGCGGTCGCTCGAAGTTTCAGCGCTCACTTTGAACGGCCATCGAAATGGGTGACCGGGACTTTCTCCAGCTCTACGCCCTCCAGGCAACGAATGTTAATCGCGGCCATGGCGGCGCCCTTGGAGTCGAGGGCCTCACCATAGGGATGCATCCCGCACTTGGGGCAGAAGCGGTGCTGGATGAGGTGCTTGTTGAAAGTGTAGGTGCTCGCGTTCTCAACCGCCGTCAGCAGGTGCAGCGTCTCCCGAGGCACAAACCACATGAGCGCGCCCTTGCGCCCGCAGATGGAGCAATTACAGGACATCGCTCCGGTGAGCGTCCCCTCAACCTGGAACGCGATGTGTCCACAATGACAGCTTCCTTTGTAGAGCATGTGTGGTCTCCAAAGCGGGCGAGTTTAATTCAGCCCATCGAGGCATCGATGAGATTCCGGTGACGGTGCCCGGTTTGGCTCACTTTGTCGCCTGACGCTTTTCATGCGGGTCCTCGTCGTACGGCAGGTCCTCCGGCTTGACACCGACATGGTCGGGTTCGGGGTCAGAGGTGAAGCGAACCGCCCGGACGTGGCGCTCTCCTTGCATCAACGCCTTCAGCACGCGGTGCATGCCATCCATGACTCGGCCGTCGCTGGAGAGAATGATGGGATGGGTCAGGTCGCAGTCATTGATCAGGCGGGCGTGCTCGGCAACGTCCCGGCAAGTCATCGATCCCCAAAATGCCTCATTGACCTCCCGAATCTCGGCTATTGGCACGAGCTCTGGCTTCAAAGGCTTGCTCAATGCGACGAGGCGGTCAACGTCCCAGGCTATCAGCCCTGCCTCGCCGGGCCTGAAGTGGTACTGCTTGCGCATGAACGCTCGCGCGACGCCTAACGCGCGCGCCGAGCAACCGGCCGCGCCGCATTCAAATGCACCCCCAGCTATCGCGACCCATCCCGCACGATACCCCGCCTTGTTCGCACCAGCGAGTCCGCCACGACCCAGGCGGCGCCGACCAGGGCGAGATTCAAGGCGTTTTCGGCCCAATTCATGTAGCTCGACGGGTTGGCCAGGAGCATCGGCAGGTGCACCAGCGGGGTAAAGGACGCGAACATGGCGGTCAGCAGTATGGCAGCGAGGCGAGCCTGCGCGCCGGTCAGGATCGCAAGCCCGGCCGCGATGTGGCCAACGCCGGTCACATAGGCCCAGAACTCCGGCGTAGGCGGCAACCATTTAGGGACCAGCGGGGCGGTCAGGTTCATATAGAAGAAATGTGCTCCGCCGAATAACAGCGCGCAGGCCCCAAACGCCAGCTGGCCCAGGCGCGTGAGGCGCGCGGCCCGCACCGCATCGATCCTGGCGGTAGAGGCGTAGACGATCAGCCCGCCCGCTGCAATCGCGAGCTGCTCGGCGGCGCCGCTGTAGGCGCCGAACTCGGCGTAATGGGCCAGCACCACGCGGCCGTTCAGCAGGAGGACGACAATGAGCAGGTAGTAGGCAGTGAGCGCGGCGGCGCCCCAGGCCGCTGCTCTGCGCCACTCGATGGCGGCGCCCGCGACGAACATGAACGCAGCGGCAACATAGGCCATAGCGGTCCGATCGGGGAAGCCCCTGGGCACGGGCTGCCCCGGATCGAAATCTCCCCACGCCAGGCAGACCAGACCCAAAGCCATCACGCCCAGGCCGTAGACGCGCCAGCCGTAACCCATCGACGTTTCTACTGTGGTCATGATTTCTCCACTTTCAATTGCTGGCACCGACATATCCGGGGGCCTGACGCCCCGCATCAGCGCCGCGCACCAGCGGTGAACTCAAGCGTAGCCATTTTCTCTGTGGCTCGAACGAACATAAGTCGAAGAACGCACTTGGCCGCGCGTGGTGCCAGCGGTCGTCAGACCGTTGGCCCTTCATATGCTTGGGAATGTGAGCCGATCCGCGTCCGATGCCCGAGCCCAACAGGCTCAGGCCACTTAAGCACACACGCTCATGCGATTGCTGTCAAGGGTGTGAGCCATCGGCTCGAAGGGAGGCGCAACCTCGCGTCCACCCCACCACAATTCGCAGTGATTGTTGGCACTTGCTCAATCCCACGCCTGTTGATCAGTTGCCGCAACCGCCTCGACACAGTGGTAAAGCTCGGCTAGCGTGCACCCGCGGGGGTCACTGTCGATGGACAGGGCAAGAGCCCGTTCGCGCTGTGGCGGTGAGAGCTGACTCAAGACCGCTAACAGATCCTTGGCCTCCTCGAGCGTCCGGGCACGTGTGCGGATGGCGCCGAAGCAGCGCCCCGGTCGCACCAGCGCTTCATCGACATCGCCGATGTTGTGCAAGTTGGTGGTAAAGATGATCTTGCGGCCCTGGGCGCGGACCACGCCATCCGCTACCGTAAGGAAGCGGTGCAGGTCCACATTGCCGTTGGCGCCGCCGTCGTGGTCGAACCGGTTGCTAGACGTTTCGAAGCAATTGCACGGCGAAGGCGGCCCACATTGCAAATACGCAGACCATACTCAGAAGGTAGGCGCGAAAGCGGTGCAAGACCCGATTGTACGTCACGTGAATGAGGCTATGCGCACAGCGAAACAGGACAAATGCCCAAGCCAACCCGAGTTGCAGTGCAGTGACCTGGCCCGTCACATAGAGTGCCGGACAAATCGCAAAGAACAGGACGGGAAGCTCGAACAGGTTGCGAAAGTTATCGGCTGCGGCGACGTTCTCAAGGCGTACCGCGGCCTCGCGACTCGTGGCAAGAGACTGAGGATTCACGCGACGTGTGCGCATTTCTGTAATTCTGACTACATACATGCGCATGGCCACAATCAGCGTCAGTGATACCTGAACAATGACCGGCCAGAAAATAGCGACGGGGTTCACGAGACGTCTACCCCTCGCGTTGAGCGGCCGGCCGCCGCGCCCCAAGGCGCACGTGCGGCGCAGAATGAAGAGCGAGCTGGGCGCGCACCATGGTGCCGAGCACCACGGGCTGCTCGAACGCGTTGTCAGGCGTCCGCGTCTGTGAAGTTGAGTTCGACACCATTTCCGGCAGGATCCTTGAGGAATAGCTGAATCTGCTTGGTTCGTGGAACATGGGCTACGTGATACTTGACCTTCAATTGCGCAAGCCTGGTCTCGAATTCTCGTCGGCCCATGCAGTTGAACGCCGCGTGATCGAAGTTCGTCGGCCCGTCGGCAGCGGGCGATGCACCGCCTGAGGCTTCACTAAGGTGCAACACGGCTTGTTCACCCGCATAGAGCCAGTAACCGAACGTCGAGAACGGCGGGCGATGCCCACACTTGAGCCCCACTACCTCGACATAAAACGCCCGAAGCGTGTCGAGCAACTCTCGCGGAGCGCGAAGATTATAGTGACTTAAACCCAGCACCTTCATACGGCCGCCTGGCGCTCCGGTTGAATGCAGCGCGACATCCATGGAGGAAGACAAAGCTGGAATATCCCAATCATCGATGCTCCTCCGACCTACCCTAAGCTGATGGCGCCGCTGTCGGGGTCAACCCGTACTTAGACGAGCCCGTTCACTTTGACCCCTGCTCTTGACCACATGCGCCTTTTTCCTGCAAAGGGCGATGATCGGGCTCGCGCCCAGCGGAGTATCCGAGCTTCGGCAAGGACCGCCCCGAATCGAGACTAAGACTATCAAGGTGACAAAAACAGACCCGTCGTTTGAGGTTACGAGTGACGGTGTCCTATACGCATCGAGCCAATGTCTACTTCGCATCTTCACCCACATTTCCAGCACCGCGCCAAGCATCCCGAGGTCAGCGACGCCGCCTGCCAGGATGCGCACAAACCGCGTGTCACGAGGTTTCACGTACTCGTCTAACGATCAGCTCAGGAACGCCGGGACCCCGGCGTGAGAATGGCAGCAGAACGTGATCCCGGCGTTCCCTGGAGCGCCTTGTTAAACCGCGCCCGGTACGGACTCCCTACGCCCGGCTCTCCGAAATAACAACGCCGATCCGACAAACAGCATGACGAAAAACGCATTCAGACCAAATCCCCGCAATTCAGGCGGTGTCCAGGAGGTCACTTGTGGATTTCGGGTAATCAGTATAATCAGCGCGACAGCCAGGACCAAGGCTTGAGCGAGCGCGGTGGCGAACAAGGCGCGTGCCATGCCATTTGGCTGCAAGCGCGCCACGGCGACACCGATGCCCCCCACAATGGGCACCCCGAAATACATCACGGCGGCGGGAGTGACGTCGGTCAATTGGACGACGTTTACCCAGACGAGGAGGAACGCCGCCGCAAGCGCAATGCCGACGGCGGCTCTGTAGGCGATTGCGTCCCTGTTCCGGGTTACCAGCTCGTATGTAAGACCAATGCCGAAGAGGAGAGTGCCGACCAAAACAAGGCCGCCAGGAGACCAGTTCCATCCATCGACGAAATGGTTCCCCAGCAAGGGTATCAGCAGGATGAGCGCCGTGATTAATGCCGGGCTCTTCCAGAGGCTCCTGCGCCGTCCACCGCTGTCATTCGTCCTTCCTGTCACCGCCTTGTCCGCGTGCATGTTTGTGTTCACTGGTGTTCCAAACTTTGCATTACGAAGTTAATCATGATGCATCGCCGGTCAAGCCTGGATCACCACAGCGTAGTCGGCGGCGCTCATGCGCACCGGACCCATTGCCGCCCCCTTGTGGTCGTCCGCCGGCGCACGCTTGGTAGGCGCGGTATAAGGCTCCGCGTGAGCGCCGCGGGCACTCATGATTGAGCTTGGCAGATTATCGCTCACGCGGCGCTTCATGCGGTTGTTAGGCCTCAGCGATTGCGGCAATTGAAACCTTCATGCCCGGGATGCGGACCGGTAGCTTGGCCGCCTGGCGCGCCGGTGGATCTACCGGAAACCACTTCACCCACTCCTCATACAACCCCACAAAGTCCTCCTCCTCAAGCAATATGACAGTTGCGCTCGCTACCTTGTCCAAAGAGCTTCCTGCGGCATTGAGAATTGCTGAGATGTTTGTCAGGCACTGACGCGTTTGCTCTTGAATCGTTTCGCCCTTGATCTTGGCTGTGCCGAGCTCAAAAGGACCCGTGCCCGAAACGAAGACAAGCCCGCCAGCTTTGACCGCCTGGCTGTAGGTGGCAGGTGAAGGCGGAGCTTTGGTGGTGCTGACAACGTTGCGAGCCATGCGGTTTCCTTTCGGTTGATTGACTTGCGCGCTTGAATCTGAGGCCTAACGCTCGCGTTGAGCGGCCGGCCGCAGGCGCTTCCAGCGCGCAGCCGGCGCAAACCGTCCACCGCGACGACCGCGCGTCATCGCCGAAGACGTCCCGGTCCGCTCGAACGCGCAGTTGGGTGCCACTTGGCCCACTTGCTCCACTTGCTCCACCTTCGCGTCTTTCTACTTCTTGGAGCGTTTGGACAGGTAAGCGCCGAATCCAGCGCCGAGCACGATGCCGAGGGCGATGCCCATAGGCAAATTGCCGAGAGCCGCGCCAACGGCGCAGCCCAGCGCTACGCCAACGGCGAGGCCTGTACCCATCTGCTTCTTGCGGCTGCCTGGCTGGTCGTTTGGCACATCGCCTCCCTTGGCACCTAACGTTCCGGTTGAGCGGCCAGCCGCCGCGCGTTTAAGCGCGCGGACGGCGCAGACTGAATAGCGCGCTGGCCGCGCGCCGAAGTGAACGGATTCACCGGCCGCTCGAACGCGTAGTTAGACCAATGACCGGTCACGACTATTTCGCATGAGCTGGGCTACTTGCCAATGGTTCGCCACGGACCCAGGTCTCCTGATCTCCTGTGGCCCGTGCGCTATGGTCCTTATACGGTTCATACACGAGGCGGTCCTGTGTCACCTCAACCACTTTGACAGAAAACGTCGTGCCGACCTTAACAGCGCCCGGATTTGACGTGGCCGTTGCAACGTAAGTAAGCAGGCTACGCTTGACGCTCCAGCGCATGCTTACCGAGGTCTTGGACTCCTCGGGGCTCCGTCGGTCAAAGAACACGTTTAACCCAGTGCCGTCGGCGTTGAGCGTAAGTTGTTCCACAAGGGGGCCCGGATCATCTTGCGGGTGCACCCACGTGCCGACCAGGCGATGAGCGAGGGCCGCATCGGAGTCGCGCGCCTGCGCGACACACGGAACCACAAGGCAGACCAGGGAAATGACAAGCACTGTCTTCATTCGTCTAACGCTCGCGTTGAGCGGCCGGCCGCAGCGCCTCAAGGGGCGCGGACGGCGCAGAATGGATAGCCCGCTGGCCGCGCGCCGAAGCAAGTGGTTTCACTGGACGCTCGAACGCGTAGTTAGGCGACTTCATTGGAGCGATTGGTACATCACGTAAGCATCGACAAAGCCTTGCTTAGAGTGTCGAAAGGCTTCCGGTACGGTGCCAATGATTCGAAAGCCGAGCTGCTGCCAAAGTTTCACCGCTGCTTCGTTCGTGGAAACTACCAGATTAAACTGCATCGCCCGAAAACCGAACCGGCGCGCTTCGGCAAGGCAATGCTCGGCCATGCGCCTTCCGACCCCTAAGCCGCGAGCCATCGGTGAGACCATGAAGCCGGCGTTTGCGACGTGGGAGCCGAGAGCAGGTTGGTTAGGCTTGAGGATATAGGTGCCCACGACCTGGCCCTCCCTCTCTGCGACGTAAGTATGAGTGTCGGATCGAAGCCAGTACGCCAGAGCCTGCTCACGGGGCATGTGCGGATCAAACACATACGTGTCTCCGGATGCGACAACGGCGTGGAAGATGTTCCAGATGGGATCGTCATCGGCCTGGTTTGCCGGTCGAATCATGGTGGGGTGCAAGAGTCGCCTAACGCTCACGTTGAGCAGCCGGCCGCAGCGCTCTCAAGCGCGCGGACGGCGGCAATGGTTGCGATAGCCGGACGCACGCCCGCGATGACAGCAAGCCGGGCCGCTCGAACGCGTAGTTAGACCGCAATCTACTGTCCATTGGCGGCAATGATTTCATATTCGATTGTGAAGGTGTCAATTCCATTTATGGACACCACTAACTTGTAGTGTCCTAGGGGATCGTCATCGGCGAGTTTGTAACCAACCAAGGCGTACCCGTAAAAGGTTTGGGCCTGCCCCTTTATACCTTTAGTCCAATCATAGGTGCCCCAAGTAAAATTGCGCTTAATGTGCTTCGGCTTTTCGGGGGGGAATATCGTGGTTTGGAGCGAGAACGGCCAGCCATTGAACGAGCTATATTCGAATCCGTAGTACGGTAACGCGGTGTCGACTCTCTTAGGGATTACCCGAGTCTCCTTTAAGACTCGAAGTTGGTCCAGAGACCCGCCGTCTAAGAGCCCAAAGTTCAATGTCCCGCCAGGCTCAACGCCACGCTGAGGTGTGGACTCGCACGCTGCGAGTCCTGCACACATCAGCAAGGCTAATGAGCGAACGCGCATACCTTCAATTATCGGTCCAACGCTCGCTTTGAGCGGCCGCCCGTCGCGCTTTCAAGCGCGCGGACGGCGTAAAGTGTTGGCAGCGCCGGACGCGCGCCCGCGCGTACAGCATCACGAGCCGCTCGGACGCGTAGTTAGGCCGCAATTCGCTACCGTAGGTGACGAGCCTGCTCATTGGCCTTCCGGCGGCTGCCATAGCTCGACTTTGTTTCCCTCTGGATCAATAGCCCAGGCAAACTTCCCATACTCTGATTCGTCAATCTTCTCTAGCACATGGCAGCCTTCTTCCTTCAAGGCCTTGACCAAGGCGTGAAGGTCCTCTACTCGGTAGTTGACCATAAAGGGAGCAGAACTCGGGGCAAAGTGGTCACTTTCTTGCGAATTGATCAACCAGGCAGTTGTGCCTGCAACCGGCTTACCCGCAGCATCGATCCAGTCGAAGGCAGCTCCGCCCCAGGCCTGTACATCGATCCCCAAGTGCCGCTTGTACCAAGCCTGCAGTGACGGAGCGTCTTTGGCCTTGAAGAAAATGCCGCCAATACCAGTGACTCTTTTCATGTGACCTTTGATGCGTGGTGGTTGTGAGAGGAGGGTTTCTCTTGCGGCCTAACGCTCGCATTGAGCGGCCGGCCGCAAGCGCTCCAAGCGCCCGGACGGCGCATGATGGCGGGTGCGCTGGACGCGCGCCGAAGCGAAGCGCATCACGAGCCGCTCGAACGCGTAGTTAGTCGTCACGGCGCGCTGTCCTTGAGCATCTCTAGTTTCTTAGTGTCTACGAACTTATCAAGCCCCGCCATCACCGCATTTACCTTGGGATCCGAAAACAGCTCAGCACTCGCGACTCGCCCTAATACCTCAAATGAAGCCTGCATTGCCGCCCCACCTTCGTACTTTATGGCCTTCTTTGTCTTGTCGACGCAGTCAACCGTGAGTAGTCGCATAAACAGCGCGCCGACTGCCGCGTTGGATTTGTCTATGTCTGCCCCTGTTGCTTTGCTAAGTGAAGATATGGACGAGTTCTGCGATAGCGCCACAAACATCCAGCGCATCAGGGTCGCTTTGTCCTCCTTGCTCGAAGCCTCTACTAGACAGCGAGACATGTCGTCTGTGTACACGCCGGCATGAGTACTCGACACGCCCCCACACAGTGCGAGAAGAGCGATGGCAGTTGTTATTCGCATGGTTGTCCTCGAAGTGGAGATAATGACGCCTAACGCTCGCGTTGAGCGGCCGGCCGACGCGCTCTCAGGCGCGCGGACGGCGCAGACTGAAGAGCGCGCTGGTCGCGCGCCGAAGTGGAACGTGTCACGGGCCGCTCGAACGCGTTGTTAGGTGTCATTGCTCCTCCGACGGCGCGCCGACCGTAACATCGTATATGCCCAGTGTCCCATCAGGCTTCGTCACCAACGTCCAAAAGACGCTAATGTGTCCCGCAGCATATCGTGCCTCAACCCTATACATACCTTCCGTGCGATAACTTCGATGTGACTCCCAACTCCAAGCCACTTGGTCGATCGAACCGTGCCATTTCAACGCTCCGAGTACACCCCACGATCTGATTCGCGCCTCGGTTGCGGACGTATCTTCAGGAACAGCCCCGGCAACAAACAGAGGCAGAAGCTTTGACGGGTCGCCAGCTCCAATTAAAGGCAACTTGTCTTCAATAAACACGACCGCAGCATGCTTGTGGCTGCGTGCGGCCCAGGATTCAAGAAGCCCTGCACCGAGCCAGGCAAGCAAGACCACAGCGCCAATGATTACCCACTTGCGAACGCGCCCAGTGAACTTGATCGCGAGCACAATGACACCTAGCGCTCCGGTTGACCGCGGCGCGGCGCCGGTGACGCAAAACAAAGCTTCTTTATCCCGATCATCGACCTTCCCAAACCTCGCCGAAGCCGGTGGCACCGCAGTCGCGGTCGAACCGGTTGTCAGGCGTCCAGGACAACCGGGTCTCCAACATGAATTTCCCCACCGGCGACTATCCGAGCTCGCAGCCCACCCTTCCGAGGAAAGTATTTCAGAACTTCACGGTGCGTTCGCTTTGCAAATAGTGCACACGGTTCACACAGCTCGAGGCCCTCAAGAGTGGCGCAACCGACCTTGAACTTCTTGCCACAGAGATCATTAAGGCGGACTCCCTGCGTCACGATATTGCGCCGGGGCATGTCCGGCGTAAACGGCGCCTCTACCAACTCCGAAAACGCCGCAATGTTTTCGCTCTCAATGAGAGTGACCTGGTATTCGGGGCCGCGCCGATTGTTAGCATCGGCATAGCGATCACCGTCGAGCCCACCGTCGGTTTGTGCGACGACAAATCGCCGCGGTTCCATTGGGGCTCCCCTAGCTGGGGCGACGAAGATGTGCGCGACGCTCCCCATGGATGCCTAACGCTCCGGTTGACCGCGGCGCGGGGCCCCTGACGCGGAACGAAGCTGCATTATCACTATCATCGACCCTCCCAGACCCGGCCGAAGCTGACGGCGCCGCGGCCGCGGTCGAACCGGTTGTTAGACGGCCGCGGACTTGGGCCAGCGATGAGCATCGTCGAGTAGTCTACGGCGCATCCCCGGATCGGGAAAGGCTCGGGATGGTATAAGCATTGCGTTGCCGTTCTTCCCCGTAATTACCACCGTGCCCTCAACGTCCTCGACACTTCGAATCTTTGCCTATGATCTTGAACCAGAAACTTTACCGACGGTGGTGCTGCAGCCCGCTTCCCCTATCTCTAGGAGGCGTTCGGCGGACTTGAACTTCAACTGTGGCCAAAGAGGGAAGACAACCGCGCACAAGAATGTGCAAAGCAATGCCGCGACCGCGAAGGATCCCAACCGAAAAGAAGTATCTCCGCCGGCGCTCAAGATCGCCACAGCAGCCGTGACGCCGATTGTCACGTGGTACTGCCAAAGCCCGGCCGGTCTCGCCCAGGCCCGCCAGTACCACCGCCATACTTCACGACGAGTTGAAGAGTAGCGCAGGGAATACATGGGGCCGCCTAACGCTCGCGTTCAGCGGCCGGCCGCTGCGCCCCGAGGCGCGCGGACGGCGCACAATAGAAGGCGCGCTGGCCGCGCGCCAAGGTGTGGCGTATGACGGGCCGCTCGAACGCGTTGCTAGGGGTCATTTCTTGACAAACTCAAGTACTACTTTGCCTGAGCGCCTTTCTTCGAGGCGTTTTGTAGCAGTGATGAACTCCTCGCGACTCAAGATCTCGTTTTCAAGCAAATACTCAAGTGCTTTGCCGAAGTGCTCCGCCAGCTGAGCGGGCGATAGTCCTTGCGGCGACCTATAAGCACCAATGCGCTTTGCGAGAGACGAAACAAAGGCATCTACGGCTTCTCGCGACGGCTGGCCACGACGAATGGTAAAAAGCAGTACGTGCGCGCGTGACGAGCGGTACGCGTAAAGATTGGGAGACAACCTGACGGCATTCAGAGCAAGCGCAAACGCGATTAGCCCCAAGAATCCTAGAAAAAACGCAAAGCCGACGTCCGGCGAGCCCTTAGAAATGGCCTCCCAGATACTGACGCCAACCGCCGCAATTGCCGCACCGGCTCCAAGTGCCCATCCAGCTGCGAAAGCTCGCTCGTGGATTGGCGCGGGATCGATTTCATCAAGTGAATAGGTTTGGCTCCGACTGCGAAGGAGCCCCTTGGACTGAAGCAATAGCTTCCCGTCGGTAGTGGTTTGGATTGTAAGCGCAGGGAAGAAGAACGAGCGCTGTATGAGACCTAACCGATCAAGCATGAACGTACCTCATACGGAAATGACCCCTAATCCTCGCGTTGAGCGGCCGGCCGCAAGCGCTTCAAGCGCGCGGACGGCAACGAAAGATAGATGAGCCGGACGCGCACCGGCGAGGATAGCGAGCCGGACCGCTCCAACGCGTAGTTAGAGCGCACCCAGAACAGCGCCGAGTTGCGAGCAGCACTACGACGACCTGCAGATTCCCGAGTATTGCTTAGTGGGGGCATTCCCGCGTACATATGGACGTAAATCCTTCTGGCAAGGTGCTGCCATCTGGCGAGTCCGCAATCGTCGCACGTGGCTGCCCGTTCACTACGATGCATCGCGTGTAGTACGTCTTCCCAGCCCCAAATGACCCGGTGACCAGCACGAACTGCGCCGTCGACTTCGGGATGACCACTGGGGTCAAAGGTGGGAGAGGCCCGCCCGGTATGACTTCGATGCTGATCTCAAAGGACAAACAATTGATCCCGACGCGGTGCTCACCCGGCGCCAGATGCAACGTCTTCGCAAAAGGCGGAGTCTCGGCACCGTCGATTGACCAAGCATGCCCGTGTGGCCCGACGTTGATAACCGCTGCGAGAATCCCTGTAGGCGGCGCCTGATATTTTGGAAGTGTATTTGCTGATGTCGCGGCGCAATCGCTTAATAACGTAAGAGGCAGTAGCGCTGCGGCGAGAGCATGGAAAGTTGCCGGGACGTTCATGTGCGCTCTAACGCTCGCGTTGAGCGGCCGGCCGCGCAGGCCGAAGGCGCGCGGACGGCTCCCCGGTCCGCTCGAAGGCGTTGTAAGGCGTCACCCGTGTCATGGTGATATGTCCGAGACGGACCAACCATTCTTCTGCGCCTCCTCTCTGAACTCCTCGAATGTGTGACTATCGCGAAAATCGAAGCGTTGGAACGTAATATGGAACATTGCCGAGAACTTGTCAGCAATTGACTGGCCAGCGCCATCAAACCCCTTCAGCGTGCCCTTCGCATGAATGGCGACAACCTTTGAGCCATCATGTAGCTGGCGAACGAGCACGAGCTCCCCATTTGTCCAGTCAGCGTTGCGAACGGTAAGAATCTTGTACACGAACCCCGCGGGATATTCATTGTCGTGACCCTCGGAGGACACCCACATTATCCAGGGGAATGTGGTGGTGAAATCGATAGTGGGCAGTGCACTTGGGGCCTCCGTTGCAACTCCCGCAGGCGACGCATATGCCTGAAAGGCAAACATTGTGAGTAGGGCTGCGATTACGCGCATTGTGACGCCTAACGCTCGCGTTGAGCGGCCGCCCGCAGCGCATTAAAGCGCGCGGACGGCGCAAAATGAATGGCGCGCTGGCTGCGCGTCGAAGTGCGCGGTCTCACCGGCCGCTCGAACGCGTTGTTAGGCCGCATATATTTTCTTTAACAGTTCATAGCCTTTCCGCGTCTGTTGGCGGTAGCTAAATACGCACACGCCTAGGCCGACAAGCGCGAACCAAGGTGCATGAACAGACTCGATGCAAAATACTGCCCACACCACAAACGCGACAATCATAACCACCTGCGGGGCGGACCATGCCGAAATGACGGTTCCCCCCAACCCAGGTTCTAATCTTCCACGCAGCGTAACGGAAATCTCTCGGCTAGATGACCGTGGGCTGAGACGAAATGCGTTGCCGACAACCCTACCACGTGCCTCCTCCATACGGGATAGGTGATCGGTGAGGACACCCCGAGCCTGTTCAGGCGTCATCGAAGTGTGAATTTGAAACATGGTGACGCTTGCGGCCTAACGCTCGCGTTGAGCGGCCGGCCGCTGCGCTATCAAGCGCGCGGACGCGTAGTTAGGTGACAACTTTCTTTCCCGGCCAGTATCTGACTGCGGCGACCAGATAAATGAGTATGGCCATGCTTCCCAGTGTGCTTAGGAAAATCCAGCTCGGATGGAAGATAAAATTGCGCGCAGCTGCCGGAACGGACTCAAAGGCGACCAGCACGAACAAGACGGCCGACAGTGGCCCACAATACAGCGGCCAGCGGATGTTGGGTCTCTCAGCCGGGAATAACATCGCCCGAGCCCCTCGCACTAGGACCAGCGTCGGAACAACAGCCGCTACCAGCCAGTAGGCAGTTGTGTGTGGATCAGCGTAGAGGTTGATGAGCGGAGCGCACACACCCAAGGCCGAGACGGCCAAGACTCCAAGCGTCAATTGCTTGAAATACAGGCGACGCCAGGAGATGAACTCTCCGGACTTCGCGTCGTCAGGCGCGCGCGTGAGCATTTGTCACCTAACGCTCCGTATGAGCGCCGCGGGCACCCACGCTCGAACTTGGCAGTCTATCGTTCACGCGGCGCTCCATGCGGTTGTTAGGTGACTGCTCATTGCGCGGGCCTTGCGGCGAGGATCCGGACTGT
>Ga0209131_1001818_pt1 | contig 14644 bp, 16 predicted proteins | sample GraSoi_2013_40cm_FD_185826 | JGI IMG/M metagenome (GOLD analysis project Ga0209131, IMG submission 185826) | Grasslands soil microbial communities from the Angelo Coastal Reserve, California, USA - Sample 9_17_2013_40cm (SPAdes) (version 2) | ecosystem: Environmental > Terrestrial > Soil >...
ACAGCCTGGTGCTTGCTTATGGCGTGATCAACTGGGTCACGAATGGATTATTCCTCGGCCAGCATCATATCTTCCTCGAACCGCAGGAGGATGACATCTTCATTGACGATCATATCTGGGCCGAAGGTACGGCCTGCGGCAGCAACCCGGAGTTGACTCCGAATGTGTATCGCATCACGGGTAATGACTTGCAAACGTTCATTAACTGGCAGACGAATATTCAATCCCAGCCCACTACACAGAATTTCGTACTAACCCATGCTTTTGTAGGGGAGGGCACAAACGGTGAATACAGCCCGGACACACTTACGCCCACGTCACAAAATACTCAGGCTGTGTTCAACTGGGTCAACCATACCTATAATCACGACAACCTGGATAATGCCTCTTACTCACACGTGGCTTCGCAGATTAGTCAGAACTTAACGGTCGCGCAGCAAATGGGTTTTACAAACTTTAGCACCAAAAATTTAATCACACCCGACGTTTCAGGATTAAGCAATCCCAATGCCATGCAAGCCATGTACGACGCCGGGATCCGCTTTGTGGTTTCGGACACGTCGCAACCCGGGCAGAATAATCCATCCCCGAACATCGGTATTTATAACCAGTATCAGCCCGCAATTCTGGAGATCCCGCGTCGCCCGAACAATCTTTATTACAACGTAACCAACCCAGAACAGTGGATCGAGGAATATAACTGTTTTTACAGCAGCTTCTGGGGACGCAATCTCACGTATCCAGAGCTTTTGGATAAGGAAAGCGACGTATTGCTTAGCTATCTACTTAAGGGCGAGATGGATCCATGGATGTTCCATCAGTCGAACCTGCGCGCCTATGATGGCACACATACGTTACTCGGCGATCTCCTGGATCAGGTATTGAATAAATATAATGCGTTGTTTGTGTTGCCTGCGATTAGTCCAACCATGGATGAATTAGGTCAACAACTCGCGGATCGAATGAGCTATAGTTCTGCTGGTGTGACTGCCAGCATTGTGCCGGGCCAGTCGATTACCTTTACCAGCCAGGGGAACGCTATTATCCCTGTTACCGGTTTTCACACTTCCAGCGCCGAAAATTACGGCGGCCAGTATATTGCGGACGTGGCGATCAATGCTGGGCAGACTATTACCATGTCGTTGACGAACCCATCTACAAGCACACCAACGACCACAAGCACTGTGACTCCTACAACTACTGGAACGAGTACCTCTACACCCACTAGTACGCCGACATGGACTCAGACTGCAACAAACACATCTCTGCCGACCTCGACGAATACTCCGCTTCCAACTGCGACGCGGACATCGACTCCGTTACCGCCCACAGCAACTCGAACACCTACACCTTTACCACCGACAAATACTCTGCTTCCAACCGCGACTAAAACATCGACTCCATTGCCGCCGACTGCAACTCATACGTCCACACCGATTCCACCGACAAATACTCCGTTGCCAACCGCGACCAAAACATCGACTCCTCTCCCGCCGACGAATACCCCGCTTCCAACTGCAACGCGGACATCGACTCCGTTACCGCCTACAGCAACTCGCACACCGATTCCACCGACAAATACTCCTCTTCCAACTGCGACGCAGACATCGACTCCATTGCCTCCTACCGCGACTCGGACGCCTACACCCATCCCGAACCGCGCCCCGATAGCGAGCAATGACTCTTACTCGATGCACTTGCTTAATCTGACATTGAGCGTAACCGCCCCGGGTGTATTAGGAAATGACACGGATGCTGATGGGAATCCTTTAACCTCTGTACTCGTTTCCGGCCCAACAAAAGGGTTGCTGACCTTCAATAGCAATGGCAGCTTCACTTACACGCCGTTGACAAGTTTGTTGACCTTCTCAGACAGCTTCACGTACCGAGCCTTCGATGGCACGGCAAACTCAAATATTGCGACCGTCACAATTCAGGTAATTGTGCCCTGAGCGCGACTGTTAAATTAAGGAAAAAGCATTATGAGCATGAATATGAAATTCAATGGACGATCGGTTGAAGATCGCAATGACAATTTCAACGCAGGTGATCCCAGGATTGTGGTGATCGGAGGTGGCAGCGGGTCGTCACATTTATTGCGCGGATTGAAACAATACACCGCCAATATCACTGCCATCGTGACCATGTTCGATAGTGGAGGGAGCTCTGGCTTGTTGCGTCATGAATTTGGATACCCTCCATTTGGAGATCTACGGCAATGCCTGCTGGCATTGAGCCGGGAGTCTGAGCCTGCCCAATCGCTTGAACCCGTGTTGGATTTCAGATTTGAAAAAGAGTCCAGTTTGCGCGGGCATAACCTTGGGAATCTTTTGCTGGCCGCGTTGACCAGTCTCTCCGGGTTGGAGGAAGCGATTGAAAGGTTATCTGAAGTTTTGCAAATCCAGGGACAGGTCCTGCCGGTCTCACTCGATCAGGCCGATCTTTGTGCCGAGTTACAAGATCGAACAGTCCTCAAAGGGGAAACGAATATTGATCTGAGAGGCTGTTCGGCCCCGAAAATTGAGCGCGTGTTTCTAAAACCGCGTGCGAAAGCAAATCCACACGCCGTACAAGCCATCCTGGATGCCGACGCAATCGTCATCGGGCCGGGCGATCTCTATACCAGCGTTATTCCCAACCTGCTTGTCAGCGATATACCGCAGGCCCTGCAGCAGACCTCAGCGCCATTGATCCATGTATGCAATTTGATGACGAAGCTTGGTGAAACAGACGACTTTCCTGCATCGCAATTTGTATGCGAGATCAATCGTTACCTCGAGGGCAGAATAGTCGATTGGGCGCTCGTGAACACTGCTCCCATACCGCAGGAGATTCAGGAAAGATATGTAATTGAGGGGGCCAAACCTGTTGAGGCGGATTTGGATCGTTTGACACAGCAGGAAGTCAAGTATTTAGGAAGCCCATTTGCAGATAACAGCACCCCAGTAAGACACAACTCTGTGATGTTGGCGCAGGCGATCTTAAGCCTCCTTCACTATAATAGAATAATAGAAACCAGCCCGGAATTCAGGCAAATAAACAGCTATAGCCAATAAGGTTGGCTATAGCCAGTCACAATAAAGCGCATTCGCGGCTATCTTCACTCTAGGTTTCTGTCTGTCTCCTTTAGATCTGGCCGCGGGCCAGGGACTTTTTGTTGGAAAATCAATTGCACACCGGCCAACGAAATGACATCGCCAGAGTAGATGACACTTTGCTCGATCCTGCGGCCGTTGATGAATGTTCCACCGGTTGAGCCCAGGTCGAAGAGAACGTAGTTACCATTCATTGGCCTCAATTGTGCATGAATCCGGGAAACGCGCGGGTCGTTCATCACCAGATTGTTCTCGATGCGTCGGCCAATGTTAAAAATAGGCAGGTTAACCAGGACCACCGTCTTATTCTCCAGGGTTAGAAAAGCATCTGTGTCTTCTATTGTAAAATGTTGATTGGTTTCCCCTCTGTAATCAATACGTTCAGGCTGCTGCATTTCCATGGCTACCTCCATTATGTGTCAGCATGTCCGCAGTCGAAACTATTCTATTTTCATGACTTTTTGGGCCCCCCAAGGCTTGTACCACCGAGTCGCTTTTTATTATATTACGTAATGTCAAAAATGGGCTAAAAAAGCTCTAAAAGTTTTGGCGGCCATGTTTTTTTACAAAGAATCGGTATACAATTGGCATACAATGTAAGCATCGGTTTAGCAGCTATGATCTGCCGGGCCAGGTTCGTCACATTGCTCCTGGCCCGGTCATACCAACTGCCCAAACAGTGAAGGAGATAACGGGAAAATGGATACAAAGACATTTCGGCCAGTCACAAAGAAAGTGCGCGCGGAAGTATCGTCTGCCAGCTTGAGTGAGTTGGTTGTCCACCTTCGGGAAAACCGCACCGAACTTCGCGAGGAGTGGGTACGCCGCATTACAGAAGCGCAATTATTAACGGCGATGAGCAGCGAGGAAATTTTCGCCGAAGCCACCTCGGTTTTCGATAATTATGTGGAAGTGCTGGAATCTGGTAGCGTGGAAGCGTTGCAGGCTTATGCGCGCAATCTTTCAGAGCGTATTATCCCGCGCGGCGTGGAAACACATGAAGTAGTCGGGATCGTGCTGTTGTTGCGCGATGTGCTGGCCCGCTCGTTGTTCGCAAAATATCAATCGGATTTTTCGTTGCTAAATCGCGTGCTCGATGCGTACGAGCCCGCTGCCAACCGCATTGCCAACACGGTAGCGAGCAGTTTCGTTCAGGAACGCGAACGCATCATCCGCCAACAGCAGGAAGCGATCCGCGAGTTATCGACTCCGGTCCTGCAAGTCCGTGAGCGGCTGTTGATCCTGCCGATCATCGGCCTGATCGACCCTCAGCGTGCGCGCCAGCTTACAGAACAGCTTCTGCAAGGGATTCGCTCCAACCGCGCGAAAGTAGTCGTAATGGACATTACCGGTGTTCCATCCATTGATGCCAATGTGGCAAATTATTTGGTGCAAACCGTTGAAGCGGCGCGCCTGATGGGTGCGAGTGTGATCGTCACCGGCCTGTCACCGCAGATCGCCCAAACATTGGTCATCATCGGTGTAGACCTCGGCAAGATGGAGACAGTCGGTGACTTGCAGGGTGGCATTGAAAAAGCCGAACGGGTGCTTGGATATAAAGTTGAATTGGTCGAGGAAGGCAACAACTAGAGGTCAGGGCTGAATGATGCAAGTCCCAATCCTCAAACAGGGCAATTACCTCATTGCGACTATTCAGTCTGCGTTGACCGACGCGGATCTGATTCAGTTGCGCGACGAATTGGCCGCGCGCGTTGGGCAGTATCGCACGCGTGGAGTGGTTATTGATGTCACCGTGCTGGATGTGATTGACTCGTTTTCAGTGCGTACATTGCGCGCCATGGTGCAGATGTTGAAACTGCGCGGCGCAGAGGCTGTTATTGTGGGGATTCAACCCGAGGTTGCCTTTGCCATGGTTCAGCTTGGCGTGACATTGGAGAATGAAGCAACTGCCCTTGACCTCGAAGAAGGTCTGGTCTATCTGGATCAGAAGACGAAGGTTAAGGACAGGCATGCGCAAGGTTGAAACTGTGGTTCTGATCAAGGCCGATGCTGATATTGTCACCGCTCGCCAACACGGCCGGGCACTGGCGGTTGAAATTGGCTTTTCAAGAAGTGAACAGGCTTTGATCGCTACTGCCATCTCTGAAGCGGCTCGCAACATTCTTCAATACGCTCACAATGGGGAGATTGTTCTCGATCACATCAAAGACGGTGACAAGGAAGGTATCCTGATCATCGCGCGTGATGAAGGACCGGGCATCAAGGATACTCAGCTCGCGATGGTGGATGGTTATTCTTCTTCCGGCGGCCTGGGATTGGGGTTGCCCGGTATCAAGCGTTTGGTCAGCGAGATGGATCTTAAGTCGACTCTCGGCAAAGGTACTACGTTGACGATCAAGAAGTGGAAAATGTGGAACAGCCATGCACAACAAAATGATTGAGATGCTCGAATGGGGCATTGCAGTCCAGGCGCGGGAAGGTGAAGACCTCTCAGGTGATCACTATTTTGTCTGCCCGGGATCTGATCATTTCCTGCTGGCCGCCATTGACGGGCTTGGGCATGGCCCGGATGCTGCGATTGCCAGCCGTTTGGCCGTTTCTGTCCTCGAAGCCAATGTCGGACGATCCCTGCAATCTTTGTTTGAGATCTGCCATAGAACATTGTGTGTTACACGTGGTGTAGTCATGAGTTTGGTAGTTTTCAATGGACTCAATAACACCCTCACCTGGTTGGGGGTGGGCAATGTTCAAGGTCGCTTGTTAAGAATGAACAAAACATCGAATCCTCTGCAGGAGGAATTATTCCTGCGTAGCGGGGTTGTCGGCCATAATTTGCCATCGACACTCGAAGTAAATGTCTTGCCTGTTAACCGAGGGGATATATTGATCCTCGCAACGGACGGGATCAAGAAGGAATTTACTGAAGGTCTCCATGTTATCAGGTCAACAAAAGAGATCGCAGATGAGATCCTCCTTCGGCATGGCAAGGGCATTGACGATGCATTGGTATTGGTGGCAAGGGTTCAGGGAGGTGCGTCATGGCCAGTGCAGTAATAAATCTGCAGAAGGAATATCGTTCGGCTTTGAAGGATTTTCTACGCGGGGGAGGGGAAAAGGCGTTGAAGAATGCTTATATGCTTGGCAGGCAGTCGTTTGAACAGCATCTGGGTGTGCTGGATATTGTTGCCGTTCACCATCAGGCGCTCGCGTCGCTGTTGAGCACTTCAGGCGAATTGCCAGCTAACAAGAAGGTCGTCAAGCAGGCCAGCGACTTTTTGGCCGAATGTTTATCTCCTTTCGAAATGGCGCAGCGAGGATTTCAAGAGAGCATCGCGGCGCTGAATTCTCTGAATGCCAGGCTGGAGGATGAGGTTGAAAAACGCACGCAGGAGGTGCGGGAGAACGAAGGGTTGTATCGTACGCTGATCGAGATTTCCCCGGATGCGATCACGCTGACCGACCTTGAGGGAAAAGTGACTCTTTGCAACGAGCAGTCCGCACTTTTGCACGGATATTCCAGTCCGGAAGCAGCCATTGGAATCAATGCAAGTGAATTTGTGGCAGCGGAAGATATGCCGCGCATGAAAGATGTGGCATTGCGCGTTCTTAAGGAAGACATTATCGGCGAGGTAGAGTATTTATTGATAAGAAAAGATGGCAGGCGCGTCCCAGTGGAAGTCAGAGTTACCGTGGTGAAGAATGCAGCCGGTAAACCCAGCGGGTTTATCGGAGTGAACAGGGATATTACTGAACGAAAGCAAGCGCAGGCGAAACTCGAATCATTGTTAAAAGCTGAAGCCCAAGCGCGGCAAAAGGCGGAAATGGATAACGAGTTAAGGCTAAAGGCTCTGGCAATCGTCTCTCATGAGCTACGTACGCCGCTCACATCCATTAAAGGATTCGCCACCACTTTGCTGGCTGATGACGTTGTCTGGAGTGCCGATGATCAACGTGACTTCATTTCAACCATTGACGAAGAAGCGGATAAACTCAGTGACCTGGTTGAGCAATTGCTTGATCTTTCCAAAATGGATGCGGGCGTGTTCAAATTCTCGCCTGTTCGACAGCCTCCAAGTGCTTTGATTGCCGTTGCCGCTCCGCATTTACAAACCCTGACCAATCAGGATCATAATCTCATTATTGATGTTTCCGATGCTCTACCGGATGTAATGGCTGACGCACAACGTGTCGGACAGGTGCTCGATAATCTGGTGGAGAATGCAACCAAATACTCGCCAGCTGGAACGAACATTAAAGTCTCTGCGCGGGCGAACAATGACTTTGTGGAGATCATTGTAGCTGACGAGGGCCCAGGCATTTCAATGGCAGATAGAGAGAAAGTTTTTCAGGCATTTTATCGAACTGATGATAAAACGACTCTCAAAGCAAAAGGGGCCGGGTTGGGGCTTACGATCTGCAGGAGGCTGGTCGAGGCCCAGGGTGGGCGCATTTGGGTTGAACAAGGAAACGAGCCGGGTACTATAATTTGTTTTACGCTTCCAGTGGTAAGCATTGCCGAAAAGCAGGCTCAACGTTAATGGCCAGAATCCTGATTGTTGAAGACGAGGCAAACATCCTTAAGCTGATGTCCGTGAATCTGAAGGCGCGCGGTCATAAAGTAATCGAGGCTGAAGGCGGCCGCGAGGGCCTGGCCCGTCTGCGCGACGCCTTTCCCGAGTTGCTCCTCTTGGATATCAAGCTTCCGGATATGTCCGGTTGGGATGTTTTGAAGATCATATCCGCTGACCCGGCTTACGCTCAAATCCCGGTGATTGTGATTACCGCATCGCTGAACATTGCCAACCAGGATTACAATCTCTATAAGAACCTGCGCAAGGTGTTGGTAAAGCCGCTCGACGTTCAGGAATTGACGCGTGAAGTTATGGCCGCATTGAATTAGAGAGTTGGACATAATGATGACGAAAGATCAAAATTACAAGGTGCTGGTTGTCGATGACGATCCTAAAATAAGAAAGCTCATACGAGTGAACCTTGAACCGCGCGGTCACGTCGTTCAAGAAGCGGAGAATGGTACGGAAGCCATCAAGGTATTCACAGACAAACTTCCGGACCTTATCCTGCTTGATCTGGTGATGCCGGGCATGGATGGGATCGAAGTATGCATGCGGGTGCGCGAACGTTCAGATCTGCCGATTATTGTCCTAAGTGCGCGCGACGAGGAAGAACTAAAAGTACGTGCGCTCGATGCAGGTGCGGACGATTATATTTCGAAGCCGTTTGGTTACGAAGAGCTATTGGCTCGTGTTCGAGCAGTGATGCGCCGTGCAGCGGGACTGCGGGATAGCAAGGCCAAGGTTGAGATCGATACTCTGGTGATCGATTTGAAAGCGCGTCGCGTGACTGTGGATAATCAGGACACTCATTTAACGCGCACGGAGTTTGCATTGCTCTCCGAATTGGCGCAAAACCTGGATGCCGTACTTACTCATCGCGAACTGTTAACCCGTGTGTGGGGACCGGAATACTTTGATGCAAATCAATATCTGCATGTTTATCTTGGCCATATCCGCAATAAAATAGGCCCGAAGTATAGTGCCTTGGTTGAGACCGTCCCGGGTATGGGGTATAGCTTGCATTCTTCCATCTGATATCTATCTTTTCTATTCTGCTTTTTCTACAACCACAGTTGCCTCAGTAAGCAATGCTGCAATTGCGCCGATGGCGGCGAGTTGCGGCGCAAGTAATACGCCTACCACTCCGATCGTGACCGGCAGCTCAAGGACAGTCTTGCCATCTTTATCCTTGATGATGATCTTGCGGATATTCCCTTCATGGATCAACTCTCTGATCCTGGCAAGCAGTTTCCCGCCTTCCACCTTGAATTCTTCGGTACGAAATTTTTCTGGCATTTTGGCCTCCAGATAAATAATACCTTTATGCTTTTCGGGAGTTGCGCGGGTCAGTTTTGAGTTGCCGGTTTGCAAAAGACAGGTTGCCCGTAGATAACTGTGCAATTTGCAAGCAAGTCTTCAAATTGCACCGCCACTAGAACTTCACCCAACTGCTCATCGTATCCGCTGACAGTCATATATCGTTGTTGAGTGACCTGATTTTTGATGCCTCTCAAGGATCCGGCGTGATTGACTCTGGATGTCGCCGGGTCAACATCCACATCCCGGTTGTCGACCACAAACTGAATCGAATGATCCATGGCGACAATGGCAGATCGTAAGGGTTCGTTATTTAAGCTGTCGGTAACAAATCCGTTTATCACAACAATGAACATCCCAAGCAGGAAGGGTGCGATCTTTCCGAACAGGCTGACGGAAAAAGCGGCAGGTTCGACGAAAGGAATTTGAATCACTCCCACAATCAGAACGAAAATAATAATCCAGGCAAATGCAACCAAAAACCTTGGGGTTAATTGGTCAAAGGAACTGTAACTTATCAAACCTCGCAATTGAGGATCGAACCATGTTGAGAGAGATAGGTTTATTTGTAATGGTAACGCGATCAGAAGCCAGGAGAAGAATACAGCAACCCCGATCCAGGCTGGTATGGTGAAGTACCAGCGTTCGATCCGTGCTGTGATCCAGCCAGCCAGCCCGGCGACCAAACCGCACATGACTATGCCAACGATTAATTTTAACCATGGCAGCAGCATGTGAGACTGACTTAGAATATAGCCATCCGCGCCCCATGTGGCAATTGCAAAGGTCGCGCCGATCACCACACCATACGAAGCTCCATAGATGCGCTTTAAGCGGACAAGTTCCGGACGACTGTCGAGATCGTCCTTTCTAAACAGCAGCGCATTAATTTTCGATTCGTTTGACAAGGCGTTTCTCATGATTTTTGTTACTCAAACCATTTTTCATCCAGTGCAGGCCACTCACTGCTTTGATCGGCACGCTCGGCCCAGTTTTCTTTTCCACTCCACGATTCGATCTGGATTGCATAAATCGATGTTGCCCGCAATTCCTTGTCTGTTATCTCGCGAAATTCCTTTCCCGGCGACATTTTCGAAAAGTATTTTCCGATCAGGCCATACATGAGGCGGCGCGCTTCGACGGGATCGGTGACGAGATGTGTGGTGCCAAATACGGCGACACTGCGGAATTGGAGCGAGAATTCAAGCGCCACATTGGATGGAAGTAATTTCCCTAACTCACTTGCCTCCAAACAGACCTTTGAATTGTTCTCGATGTTCGAGCGGACTCTCCCCGCGACATTGGAGTGAAAGATGATTTGATCATTCTCTTCGTCGAGCCAGAACGTGGTTGGATTGATGAACGGCTGGTCGTCACGCGAAGAGGCGATGTGTCCCACGTTGGCCTCTTTGAGGAAGGCGCGGATCCAATCGTCATCGCGCGTGAGGTGAGGTCTTCTTTGAAATGTAATGGGAGACTGGCTTTCGTAATTGTGCGGCATGAATTATTTTTCCTTCTTGCTGACTGTCAGAAGACGTTTATATAAATTCAGTTGAAATACAAAAGCAAATACTGCGGCTGCAATGGTATATGCCCAATTACAAGAGGAGCAGTTGTAATTAATACCGATTTGTAAAAAGTAGATGGCTGCACCGAAGGTCAGTCCGCTGAGCAGGGCCACCTCAAGTGTTTGCTGATAGGAGATGCTATTGATCTTGTATAGTGGCGGCATGGAATGCGCCCGCCAGCGAAAGGCCTTTGCAATGTCTTTTTCCTGGCTGATGGCGTATTCCTTGATCTGGTTCAGCGCCATCATGGATTCGTACCAGGCAGCACGCAAGCGGGCGAGTTGAGTCACCGTGAGTGTGCCAAGCAGGGTCAGCACGCAAAACAAACCGCTAAAAAGCAAACTCAGGGTTTTGATATTTGAGTTGTTATTCAGCAGTTGCGTACTGAAAAGAGCCGCGACCAGTGAGCCTACTGCGATTAGATAAAAAGATGCAACGCGCGCGCGATCTTCGTTCGCCTGGCTGGCTGTGTCTGCAATGTACTCGTATTCTGCAGTGAGAATCTCTTTGCTTCTTTCGAGAGAGGAGGAGCTTTTCGTTGGCATACAGCAATTATACTGCCTGAAAAAAATAACCCGTCTGGCAAGAGTGCCAGACGGGTTATTTTTATGATTTCAGACTATGCGTCGAACGCCCATTCGCCTTTTCGCATGACCGGTTCACGCGCGCCATCTTTGGTGATGCCGTCAATATCCATTTTTGGCGAGCCGATCATAAAGTCCACGTGATTCAAGCTGACGTTCCCGCCGCTTTGGATGAATTCTTCGTCGGTCAATTCTTCGCCGCCGGTTAGCGTGAAGCGATAGGCGCGTCCAATGGCGATATGGCAGGATGCATTCTCGTCGAATAGAGTGTTATAGAAGAGATGGCCGCGCTTTGCGATGGGTGAGCTGGCCGGGACGAGCGATACTTCACCGAGTCGATGTGAGCCTTCGTCCGTTTCGACTAGTTTTTGCAAAACAGTCTCGCCCTTCTTTGCAGTGACTTTTGTGATGCGCCCGTTCTCGAATGTCACTTGAAACCCTTCGATCAATGTACCGCCGTAGCTTAATGGGAAGGTAGAGGTCACCACTCCATCGGCGTGATTACGATCAGGGAGTGTAAAAACTTCCTCGGTTGGCATATTGGCTGTAAATGCCACGCCATTCTGCGCCAGAGACTGCCCGCTGATCCACTTGTGGCCGTAGGGCAGGCCCAAGGTAAAGTCGGTGCCGGGTGCTGTGTAATGCAACGCTGTATATTGACGAGCCTGCATATATTTTGTGCGTTCTTTCATGGCCTCAATATGTTGTTGCCATGCAGCGACCGGATCGGGCTGGTCGATGCGCGATGTCTCAAAGATCGCCTTCCAAAGCTTGGTTTGCGCTTTTTCGGGAGTCAGATTTGGGAATACCTTTTTTGCCCATGCATCACCAGCCCCTGCAACTACACACCAATTCATTGCATTTGTCGTGACCTTTTCAATGACCTTTTCCCAGTTTTGCAAATGGGTTTGTTGCATCCTGCCCACGACCTCGGGATCCAGCCCGCCAAGCAGGTCCGGGTCCATGCCGGAGATCGAAAGCATTGCATCACCATTTTCGATCATGTTCATGATCGCATTCACCTGCCAGGTGGGATATTCATCGAAAGAATCCTTGGGAGCGTGTTCAACACGCAGGCGTAACATTTCTTCATCGCCCCACAATACTTCCACATATTTTGCGCCGGCGGAATACGCAGACTTCGCGACCTCGCGCACCAGCGGTGCAAATTGGTGTGGAACACCTCGATTTGCTGCAAGCGTGATGATCAATCGTTGTCCTGCCCGCAGGTTCAAGCCAACTTTTACAATTGCATTGGCATATTTACGCAGCATTTCCTGATGTTTTTCGCCAGCCATATCGCCTCGGTTATGTGGAATGTCCCAAGTATAGCATGGTCGTTAATCTATACCCCGCGCTACTCTTCGATTTTATTGATGATCCGTTCGATCAGCCACAGGTCGTACAGCCACAAGTTTTGTCCTTTTGTTTTGCGTGTGGTTCTAATTCCATCCTTATCACCTATGACTTCGACGCCCTCCCAGCGCCGCGCATTCCTCAGTTCTTGCAGCACATCATTGACGGGTTGGGGCGCGCCCATTTCGGCTTCAAGGTCTCCACTTTTGTTCTTGATGACAAAATTGGGCGCAGCATACTGAACACTTGTGGTCGCGGGCCCAATATCGAGCGTGATCTTGATCTTGCGCCCGAAGCGCGTTCCTTCCATCACGCTTGCACCGCGGACCTGCGGATCCCTGCCCATCATGACAACTTGTGGCAAGGCTGTGATCTTCAATCCTAACGGTGCAAGCAATACCTCTTCACCTGCTTTTGTAGTCGTCCTTCCAACGTAAACGGAGAGAAAACTCATTGCGATCACAATTGCAATGTAAAACATCACGCCATAGCGAATGTACGACCATTCTAATAACCCGAATGCATACGGGACCATCATCGCGATGGGACATAAGGCAACCACAGCAGCCCATAAGAACCAGATCTTCAGGTTTGCGTTGCCTTTCCTGGCTGATTGCTTCATGGCTTCTGGATCGCCACCCTCGGTGACCATTGCAGAAAAGAGAGTATTCCAATTTTGTAAAATTGAAAGATCGTTCTTATCGGATTTTTGTGTAAGGTCAGGTGCGCTTAAACTACCGTAACCTTTGAAGATGATCCGCACGACCCAGTAGCCAACGATCAAAACAATGAAAACAGCAACTGCTCCAACCCCAACATATATCGGAAGCTTGCTATTTGGAGGTTGCGTAAGCGCGGTGACAACCGTACTTGCTATGACGGTTAAGAATCCGCCAATGATAAAGACTCTGTAAAGACAAGAATCCCAACCAGTGCCAGTTCCTTTCATATCGTCTGCTCCCGTAAATTTGTTTTATGGGCAAACCTGCCCAGGGCAAGATATGCCACCGATAAGAGCATGCCAAGGATAAAACATGAAGTCCATAATGTCGGTGCCCCAAAAGTCTCAAGTACCCATCCACCGGCGACCGGGCCGAAAAAGAAGGCGAGTCCCCATGCTGAGCCAAAGATGCCTTGATATAACCCGCGTAATTCCACGGGTGAAAGATCCGCAATGATGGATGGTGCAACAGATGTCGCCGCGATCTCGCCAAACGTCCAAATGACTACACTTAGTGCAAACAGATTAAATGTACTGGCGAACGCAGTAAAGCCAAAACCTGCGGCAATGAAAATAGCTGCAACGGACATGGTTGGAAAACGCGGCCATTTGACGGCCATGTTGCTGATGGGAATTGTCAGGAACACGATCAGGATCCCGTTTATGGCAATGGTCATGCCGTACGATTCGGGGCCGAGGCTATGCGATGACATATCAATGGGCAATGTCACATTTCCCTGCATGTAGATTATGCCAAAGAACAGGGCAATCAACGAGAACCATAATAATATCGGTGCGCTGGTGAGCTGGCGCATTCGTTCAGAAGTGGAGGTATGCGCAGCATGATGTGCCGCCTCTGCCGGGCGGGTCTCACGAAAGCCAAAAAGGATGAGCAAGCCAAACAGTAATGTGGTTAGCGCGTCGCCGAGAAAAAGATATAGGTAACTGAAGCCGGCCAAAAATCCCGCGAGAACCGGCGCGATTGCGGCACCAAGATTGATCGCCCAATAAATATATCCGAACGCGCGAGGCCTGCCCTCACTTGGGACAATATCCGCGACCGCCGCGCTGACAGCTGGTCTGTATAAATCCGTGAACATACCTACGACGAAGGTGCATAAGGCGATGACCCAAATATTCTGCGCGATCCCAAGGATGATGACAAAGATCGGAGTGATTAAAAAGCTGATCAACAGCACAGGCTTTCGCCCAAGGCGATCTGCCAGTTCACCGCCTATTAATTGGGCGATGAACGACCCGGCGCCAAAAAGCGAGACGATCAGCCCTGCCCGTGAAATGGGGATACTGCGTTGGTTGGTAAGATATAAAGCGAGAAAAGGCACAACGAAACCGCCAACGCGGTTGATAAGCGTGCCGACAAAAAGCACCCAAAACGCGCGTGGAAGATTGAACATGCGCGTGACTATATCATATTCCCAGGGTTACTTGTAGCGGAGGTTTGCATGGT
>Ga0209131_1001819_pt1 | contig 14642 bp, 12 predicted proteins | sample GraSoi_2013_40cm_FD_185826 | JGI IMG/M metagenome (GOLD analysis project Ga0209131, IMG submission 185826) | Grasslands soil microbial communities from the Angelo Coastal Reserve, California, USA - Sample 9_17_2013_40cm (SPAdes) (version 2) | ecosystem: Environmental > Terrestrial > Soil >...
AGCCCGCTGCTGTCGGTCGCCGTCAGAATGATCTCGTAGGAGTACGTCCCGATTGCCCCGTGGTCCTGGCCGACGAAGCTGCCTTGTGCGCCGGTCCCGCCAACGAAAGTATGCACGTGAGTGTTGTGGTGCAGGAGCACCGTCCAGCTCAGGGCACTCGCAGGCAGCGCGCCCTCGTCCGGGTCGGTCGCGGACCCCTGGTATACCACCGTGTCTCCCGGGTGTACGGTCGTGCCGTTCGCCGGAGTCAGGATCGTCGGCACGGGCGGCCGGCTGCCGACCGTGATCTTCAATGTCGTCGAGGACGTGAGTCCGGCCAGATTCCTGACGGTGAGCCTCGCCGTGAATGCGGTGACGCCGGCCGCGGTGTAAGTGTGCGCGGGATTGGCCAGCGTCGATGTGCCGCCGTCACCGAAGTCCCAGAGGAAAGTGATCGCTCCGCTCGGATCGCTCGAGCCGGCGCTGGAAAAGGAAACCACGAGGGGCGAGTATCCGCTCGTTGGCGCTGCGGACGCGACCGCGACCGGTCCGTTGAATCGAATGCGGCGAATTTGGCCGCTCGTGAAGGACAGGTAATAGATCAAGCCGTCGGGACCCTGCTCCAGCGTGACCGGCGCCTCGACGCCGGTCGCGAAGTCGACGACGCTCTGGGCGTTGCCGTTCGCGTCGAGGACCATCCGCTGTATGAAACCCCCGACGTAGTCGGCAAAGAAGAAGTTGCCCTGGTACAGCTGGGGATACGCGGACCCCGTATAGAAAGGTCCGCCAATGACTGCGCTCCCGACCGTGTGGTCGTAAGTGAAGAGCGGAAAGTTGACGGCGCTCGCAGGAAGCTGCTGGCACTGCTGAAACTGGCTCTGGTAATCGGGCTGGGGAAGATTGCCCTCGAAGCAAGGCCAGCCGTAGTTTTTCCCGCGGATTCCACGGTTCACTTCTTCCCACGTGTTCCAGCCGACGTCGCCCATATAGAGTTCGCCGGTGGTGGGGTGGATCGAGAAGCGGAAAGGATTGCGCACGCCGTAAAGCCACACTTTGGACCGGATCGAGTTGGTCCCGTCATCGAAGGGATTGTCTCCGGGCGCGCTGCCGTCCTCCCTGATGCGAAGAATCTTCCCTTCCAGGCTGTCGAGGTCCTGAGCCCGAAGCGCGTTCGGATCGGCGAATGAGGCCGAGGCGCCATCGCCATTGCCGATGAACAGCGTTCCGTCCGGAGCGAAGCGGATAGTTCCGAGCGTGTGGGTGCCGCTGTCGTCTGCAATGCAGTCCGATCCCGCAGGATGCGAACTGCACGGCGGCGTTCCGATACTGCCGAGAATCACTACCTCGCTACCGGCGAGGGCGACGTCCGGGTTTGCGGGGTCTGCGGTCACACGGGTGAAGCGGGCGGTCTTGGGACCCGTGTCGTTCGGGTTGCCGCCTTCCTCGAACACATACGTCAGGTATACGAGTCCGTTGTTGGCAAAGTCGGGATGAAAGGCAAGCCCCCACATTCCGCGATCGTCGAAGGTATTGACCTTTGCGCTGAAGTCGAGGAACGGCGTGGGAAGCAGGACCCCTTGCCTGATGACTCTGACCACCCCGTTTTTCTGCCAGACGAACAAGCGACCGTCGGGCGCCCAAGCCATGCCGACCAGCGTAAAAGGCGCGAGCGTTGCAACCAGCTCGGAGGCGAATCCGGTGTCGCTGAAGGTTTCGGCGCGGCTATCGCTGACGGCTGAATGCCACAACAACAGCCCGGCCAGAATGGTCGATAGACCCCGGCCCAGTCGGGGTAAATACATGTTTTGCCTCCCAAATGCTGCTGCCGGCGACGACCCGCCCCATTGCGGGGCTCGGCCTCCCTCCCAGGGCGCACGTAGCTTGCGCGCTCACCGTGGAACGGATAATAACCGATTTTCGGCGCGAACCCTCCACGGCGATTCCGGAATGGAAGATTCAATCTAGGCCGTCCTCTGCGGGCCTGCTCGGAATCTTTGCTGACCCGAATGAGTAGAATATGTCCTCACCCATCGAAAGCCCGAGTTGACCGACCCGCGTCACGGCGGCCAAGCGCCCGCCGCCCCGCCGCAATCCTTCGCCGCGCTCCGCCATCCCGGCTACCGCGCCTATTTCATCGGCTCGGCGCTGGCGATGATGGCCGATTCGATCGAGCACGTGATCAGCTACTGGATCATTTTCCAGAAATTCCATTCGCCGGCGCTGGGCGGCTTCGCGATGCTCTCGCACTGGCTGCCGTTTCTTTTCTTCTCGGTGCTGTCGGGCGCCCTTGCCGACCGCTTCGATCCGCGGCGCATCATCCAGATCGGCATGGCCCTGTTCATGGCGGCGTCGCTCGGCTGGGGCGTGCTGTTCCTTACCGGCACGCTGGAGATGTGGCATGCCGCGGCGCTGCTCGTCATACACGGATTCGCCGGCGTGTTCTGGCACCCGTCCGCGCAGATCCTCATCCACGACATCGTCGGGACGGCGAATCTCCAGAGCGCGGTGCGCCTGTCCGCCACGGCGCGCTACCTCGGCCTCTTGCTCGGGCCGGCGGTCGGCGGGGTTTTCCTGCTCGCGTTCGGGCCGGCGCACGGCCTCCTGCTGAACGCGCTGATCTACCTCCCGCTCGTGTGGTGGCTGTGGAAAGCGCCCTACGGGCCGCGCTTCAGGAAAGGCGCGCCGGCGCCGGTGCGCGCGGTGAAGGGGTTCAGCGACATCGTCTCCACGATCCGCGCCATCTCCGGCAACCGCAGCATCGTCTCGATGATCCTGCTCGCGGGCCTCACCTCGTTCTTCGTCGGCAACGGCTACCAGCCGCAGATGCCGGAATTCGCGCACGACCTCGGCCACGGCGATCCCGATCTGTCGTACAGCATGCTGCTCGCAGCCGACGCGGCGGGAGCCCTGTTCGCGGGATTCCTGCTCGAGAGCCGCGGCCTCCTGCAGGCCAGGCCGCGAACGGCGCTGCTGCTCGCGATGCTGTGGTGCTGCGCGATCGGCGCCTTCGCCGCCTCGAAATCCTACGCGCTCGCGCTCGCGGTCCTGTTCGCCGTAGGCTTCCTCGAGCTTTCGTTCAACGCGATGGCGCAAACGCTGGTCCAGCTGCACGCGCCGGCGCCGATTCGCGGCCGCGTGATCGGGCTATACATCCTGTGCGCCCTCGGCATGCGCGCCTTCTCGGGCGTCACCATCGGCGTCGTAGGCGGGCTCATCGGCATCCACTGGTCGCTCGCCCTTTCCGCTCTGGTGCTGCTCGCAGTGACCGCAGCATTGCTCGCGTTCACGCTGCGCCGGGCGCGCCCGGTATGAGAACCCTCCAGACATCGCACGGCGCCGATTCCCCGTACGCCTGGACCCGCCTCTGGGCCGCGCTCGCCTTGATGACGATCGGCGGATCGGGGATGTATTCCATCGCGGTGGCGTTGCCCCCGCTGCAGGCGGAGTTCGGGATCGCGCGGGGTGATGCCTCGCTTCCCTTCACGTTCACCATGATCGGGTTCGGACTGGGCGGCGTGCTGATGGGAAGGTTCTCCGACCGCTTCGGGGTGATCGTTCCGGTGCTCATCGGCTCGGTGAGCCTTGGGCTCGGTTTCATCGCTGCGAGCTTTTCGCAGAACCTCTTTCAGTTCGCCGCGGCCCATGGGCTGCTTATCGGTCTCCTGGGCACTTCAGGAACGTTCGTGCCGCTGGTCGCAGACATTTCGCTCTGGTTCACGCGCAGGCGCGGGATCGCGGTGGCAATCGTGATGAGCGGCAACTACCTCGCGGGCACGGTGTGGCCGCCCCTCATGCAGCGCTTCATAGACACTTCCGGTTGGCGCGCGACCTACATCGGTACGGGCTTGTTCTGCCTGGTCGCGATGCCGCTGTTTGCGCTCGCCCTCCGCAAGAAACCGCCCGCGATCGCAGAGCGCGCGCCGGCGGCTCCGGGTGCGCGGCACGCGTCGTCGAACCCCGAGCGCCCACTCGGGCTCTCCCCCGGCCAGCTTCAATGGCTGCTGTGCGTGGCGGGGGTCGCGTGCTGCGTCGCGATGTCCATGCCGCAGGTGCACATGGTCGCGTACTGTGCGGATCTGGGCTTCCCCGCCGCGCGCGGCGCGGAGATGCTCTCGATCATGATGGCTTTCGGCATCGTCAGCCGGCTCGCCTCGGGCTGGATCGCCGACCACATCGGAGGACTGGGCACGCTGTTGCTTGGCGCTGTACTCCAGGCGACCGCGCTCGCGCTGTTCCTGCCTTTCGACGGACTGGTCGCGCTCTACGTGGTGTCGGCGCTGTTCGGCCTGTTTCAGGGAGGCCTGGTGCCCTCCTACCCGCTCATAGTGCGCGAGTACTTCTCCCCGCGCGAAGCGGGCACGCGCACCGGCACGGTGATCATGGCGACGCTCGTCGGCATGGCGCTCGGAGGCTGGATGCCCGGGTGGATTTTCGACATGACCGGCTCCTATCGCGCGGCGTTCGTCAACGGCATCGCCTGGAGCCTGGTGACGACCTCGATCGCCCTCTTTCTTCTCTATCGCGCGCATCCCGGTTGGGGCCTGCCCGCCACGCCTGGTGTTCGCGGGGAATCGCGCCATCCATCTTGAATCCTTGAGACCGCGGAGAAGCCCATGCGCTACGAGCTCTATTACTGGCCCTCGATACAAGGCCGCGGCGAATTCGTGCGGCTCGCCCTGGAGGAAGCAGGCGCCGACTACGAGGACGTCGCGCGCGTGCCGCAGCGGGGCGTTGCGGCGCTGACGCGCTTCCTGGAGGGAAAATCCGACGGACACCTGCCGTTCGCTCCGCCGTTTCTGAAAGCCGGGAAGCTGGTGATCGCGCAGACGGCGAACATTCTCCTGTGGCTCGCGCCGCGCCACGGCCTCGCGCCGAAGAGCGAGGCGGCGCGTCTCTGGGCGCACCAGCTCCAGCTCACCGTGTCCGACTGGCTGGTCGAAGTGCACGACTCGCATCACCCGATAGGGGGCGCTTTCTACTACGAGGGCCAGAAACCCGAATCGAAGCGCCGCGCCGCGCACTTCACGGCGGAGCGGCTGCCGAAATTCCTCGGCTACTTCGAGCGGGTGCTAGTGCGCGAAAAAGGCGGCTGGCTTCTCGGCAAGGCATTTTCCTACGCGGACTTGTCGCTTTTCCAGGTGATCGCCGGCCTGCGCTATGCTTTTCCCGGCGCGATGGCGAGGCTGGAGCCGCGATACCCGCGGTCGGTCGCGCTTTACGATCGTGTCGCGGCGCGGCCGCGCATCGCCGCCTACCTCGCCTCTAATCGGCGGATCGCCTTCAACCAGCACGGCATCTTCAGGCATTATGCGGAACTAGACGTTTAGCGAGCCGGAGAATTGGCAAGTACGTAAGGCTCGCGAAGATCGAGCCGCAATGACCGGAGCTTTTCGACTCGCCGCCGCGCTGCTCGCGGCGCTCGCCGCCTCGGGCGAAGCCGTTTCGCAAACCTACCCGGTCCGTCCGGTTCGGTTCCTCGTCGGCTCCCCGCCCGGTTCGGGCAACGATCTGGTCAGCCGCCTTCTCGGGCAGAGGCTCGCCGAGCGGCTCGGCCAGCCGGTCTTCGTCGAGAACAGGCCCGGCGGCGCCGGGCTGCTCGCGAACGAAGCGCTCGCGAAATCGCCGCCCGACGGCCACACGCTGGTGCTGCTTTCCGGCGCACATCCGGCCACCGCGGCTCTCAACCGGGCACTCCCTTACGATCCGGTGCGCGACTTCGGCATGGTGGGAACGGTGGTCGCCTATCCGCTGGTGATTTCGGTCGCGCCGGATTCGCCGATCCGCTCGTTTGCGGATCTGATCGAGCGCGCGAAGACGGCGCCGGGAAAATTGACCTACTCCATGACCCCGGGGACGCTGGTGCACCTGCTCGGGGAATGGATCAACATCGAGGCGGGCACCGCGATCCTCGGCGTGCCCTACAAGGGCAGCGCGAACGCCCTGGTGGACGTGCTGGCGGGCCGCGTCGATGCGACCATAGAAACGGGCACGGCCTCCTTCGGGCACATCCGGTCGGGAAAACTGCGCGCGCTGGCGGTGTCCTCGCCAGCGCGGCATCCGGCGATGCCCGGGCTGCAGACGATTTCCGAGACGCTTCCAGGCGTGGAGATGAATTCTTGGCTGGGCCTCGCGGTCCCGGCAGCGACGCCGCGCGCGATCATCGAGCGCCTGAACGGCGAGCTACGCTCCATCCTCGAGATGCCGCAGGTGCGGCAGCGCCTCGCCGACCTGAGCGGCGTGCCGACGCCCTCGAGCCCCGAGGAAATGCGCGCGCTCGTCGAGCGCGAGATCGCGCGCTGGAAGCGCGTGGTCGATCTGAAGAACATCGAGCGGCAGAACTGATTCGTCCGGCCGCGACGCTCGTCATTTCAGCTTCGAGGCGACCCGGTCGATACCTGCCTGCGCGCACGCCGCGTCCGCGTCTCCGCCCGATCCGGGGGGCGAACCCGGGGCGCCGGGTGAGCCCGACACGCCGATCGCGCCGACCACTTCGTTCCCCGCGCGGATCGGAAGCCCCCCGGCCGCAGTGGTGATCTTGTCCAGGTGCAGCGCGCCGATCCCCGTGGGATTGGCCACCGCCCGCCTGCCGTACTCGCCCGAGGGCGTCCGGTAGGTGAGCGCGGTATACGCCTTGCGCTGGCTGTGCTCCAAGCTGTGAGGGTTCGCCCTGTCGTCGTTCAGGATCACCCGGGTGCGGGCAAAACGATCCAGCACCGTCACGCTTACCTGATGGCCGCCCTTGCGGCACTGAGCGAGAGCGGCCGTCGCCGCCTCCTGCGCCGCGTCGGCCGAAATGCTCCGCTGGGCGACCAGTCCTTGCGCGCCCGCCGCGAAAGGGACCGCCAGGATCGCCGCCCACACCGCCTGTTTGCCGTATTTCATATGCTCCTCCTTCGGTTTGGAAACCCGATACGCGGCGGCAATGCTATCTTAGATGGAAGACCATGACGACCGGCAGGATGAGCCAAGGAGACGCGTGATGCGGCGAATCAGCATGGGAAGAACAGGCAGAGTCTTGCTGTCGGTCGCCTTTCTCGCTTGCGGGGTGACCGGCGCACGGGCCGCAGACGATCCGCCTCTGGCGATCGCGCGCGACGGTTTCTTCTACGTCGGCGGAAAATCCGTGACGATCAACGGACGCCCTTATATGGCGGGGCAGATGTACGTGGAATTCCGCATTCCGGCGAAGCAAACCCATCCGTTTCCGATCGTGATGGTGCACGGCGGCACCATGTCCGGCACCAACTTCACCGGCACTCCCGACGGCCGCGAAGGCTGGGCGCAGTTTTTCGTGCGGCGCGGCTACGCGGTCTACGTCGTGGACCAGCCAGGACGCGGACGTTCGGCCCACGTCGCCGGGGTCTACGGCCCGACTGAGCAGGTCGATCGCCAGAATTCGCAAAGGCGCTACATCGCCCAGGAAAAATACAAGCTCTGGCCGCAGGCGCACCTGCATACCCAGTGGCCGGGCAGCGGCGAGCCCGAGGATCCGGTCGTGCAACAGCTGGTCGCGAGCCAGCTGCCCGCGATCAAGGACTTCAGGGAGCAGCAGCTTCTCAACCGCGACGCGCTCGTCGCGCTCGTCGAGAAAATCGGCCCGGCCGTCCTGCTGGTGCACTCGCAGGCAGGGGCGTTCGGCTGGCCGGTCGCCGACGCGAGACCCGGCCTGGTGAAGGCTATCCTAGCGATCGAGCCCAATGGCCCCCCGTTTTACGGCGTCGATTTCGTCGGCGCGCCCGACTACTTCCGCCAGGGATCGCTCGCCCTGAGCTACGGGATCACCGCCGTCCCGCTCGCCTACGCCCCGCCCGTGGCCGACGCCTCCGAGCTCGCGATGGTGCGCGAGGACAAGGCGGACGGCCCGGACCTCGTCAAATGCTGGATGCAGAAGGAGCCGGCGCGGCGCCTTCCCAATCTCGGGATGCCCGTCCTCGTCCTCACCGCGGAGGCGTCGTACCACGCGCCCTACGATCACTGCACGGTGAAATACCTGCGGCAGGCGGGGGTTCAGCCCGCGTTCGTCCGGCTCGCCGAGCTGGGCATCCGCGGCAACAGCCACGTCATGATGCTGGAAAAGAACAACCGGGAGATCGCATCGGTGATCGCGCGCTGGCTCGACCAGGCGCTTCCGTCCAAAGGCTCGCAAGGAAGGTAAAAATGAAAATCCTGTTCTTCGACGATTTCAGGCTCGGCGTGCTGAAGGGCGACTCGGTCGTGGACGTTTCGAAAACGGTGAAAGGCATTCCGCACACCGGCCCGCACGAGCTCATCAACGGCCTGATCGAGCGCTTCGCCGATTACCGCAAGAAACTGGAAAAGGCGGCGGCGAGCGGCCGCGGCATTCCCGTAAAAAAAGTGAAGATCCGCCCGCCGCTGCCGAAGCCGTACAACATCGACTGCATGGCGGTGAACTACATGGAGGACGGCACGCGCTCCGAGCCCGCCCCCATCAACGCCTTTCACAAGTCACCGAGTGCCGTCATTGGCGACGGCGACACGATGGTGCTTCCCGACGTGCCGGCGAGCATCTTCGAGGGCGAAGCGGAGATGGCGCTGGTGATCGGACGGCGCGCTTCCAACGTGAAGGCGGCAAACGCGATGAAGCACGTGTTCGGCTACGTCAATTTCATCGACGGCTCGGCGCGCGACCTGCCGCCGCCGGGCAACACTTTCTACCAGATGAAGTCGCGCGATACCTTCGCGCCCATGGGTCCGTATCTCGTCACCGCCGACGAGATCCGCTACCCGCATCATCTGCAGATCCGCTTGTGGGTGAACGGCGTGCTCAAGCAGGATTTCAACACGGGCGACATGGCCCACAAGATTCCCCGCTGCATCGAGAAGATTCCCCGCTGCATCGAGTGGGTGAGCGCCATCCACACGCTCAATCCGGGCGACGTGCTCGCCACCGGCACCAACCACCGCGGCTTGAGCGCTTTTCAGGACGGCGACAGGATCGAGCTCGAGGTGGAGGGACTGGGACGTCTGCGCGTGAAAGTCCGCGATGAGCTCAAACGCACCTGGGGCCGCGACACGCGCATCGAGCATGAACGAAAGGGCCTGCAAGGGCGCACGCCGCAGTTGAGCGGCAAGTACGCGAAGAGCCCGCAGTGACGAACAGGCCTCCCGACGCCCAGCTCGCCCACGTCGGATTGTTCGTGCGCGATCTGGACGCGATGATCGCGTTCTATACGCGCGTCCTCGGGCTCGTGGTCACCGATTCCGGGGACTACTACATGGGCGGACGCATCGCCTTCCTCAGCCGGAACGCGGACGAGCACCATCAGATCGTGATGGCCTCGGGCCGGGCCGAGGGCAGCCCGACGACGATCAATCAGCTCTCGTTCCGCGTCGGGAGCCTGGAGGATCTCAGGCGCTTCTACGCAGTGCTGGTGGCCGAAGGAGCGAAGGAAATCGTTCCGCGCGATCACGGCAACGCCTGGAGCATCTACTTCAGCGATCCGGAAGACAACCGCATCGAGCTCTATACGCCTTCGCCCTGGTACGTCAAACAGCCCCGCGGCGAGCCGCTCGATCTGACCGAACCGGCGGAAGTCATCCTCGCCAAGACCGAAGCGCTCATCCGCGACGACCCGAGCGGCTGCGCGCGGGAAGCGTGGATGGCGAAATTGCAGACCCGCCTGGCTAAGTGAGTCGGGCCGGTTTCCCGCGCCCACGCGACAATCCGCTGCGCGGCTGCTAAAGTGGCGGCCCCGATAATTGCCGAAACCCATCACACCCATGGCAGCCAAAGACAGACCCTTCGTCATCGCGCTCGAAGAGCATTACTGGGACGCCGACGTGGCGAAAACCTTCGGGAGCGGCGAAGCGCGCGATCCCGCCCTGCGCCAGCGGCTGGACGATCTGGGCGCGCTGCGCATCAAGGAAATGGACGAGGCCGGAATCGACGTGCAGGTGATCTCCCACGGCGCGCCCTCGACGCAGCGCCTCGACGCGGCGACCGCGGTCCCGCTCGCGAAGCGCGCGAACGACAGGCTGCACGAGGCGGTGCGCGCCCATCCGAAGCGCTTCGCCGGCTTTGCGGCGCTTCCCACCGCAGACCCGAAGGCGGCGGCGGACGAGCTCGAGCGCGCGGTCGCGAAGCTCGGCTTCAAGGGCGCGATGGTGCACGGACCGACGAACGGGGTCTTTTTCGACGACAAGCGCTTCTGGCCGATCTTCGAGCGCGCGCAGGTGCTGGACGTGCCGCTCTACATCCATCCGTCCTCGCCTGTGCAGGCGGTCGCCGATGCCTACTACAAGGACTATCTGAAGGATTTTCCCCAGCTTCTCACGGCGGCCTGGGGCTACACCGTGGAGACTGCCACGCACGGTATCCGCATGATTCTGTCCGGCGCATTCGAGAAATATCCGGGCCTGAAGATCATCCTCGGGCATCTGGGCGAGTCGCTGCCCTTCTCGGCCTGGCGCATCAACATGGCGCTCTCGCGCGGCGCCGACAAACCCAGCACCTTCCGCGACACCTTCTGCAAGCACTTCTGGATCACGACGAGCGGCAACTTCTCCACCCCCGCGCTCATGTGCTCGATCATGGAGATGGGCGTGGACCGGGTCCTCTTCTCGGTGGACTACCCCTTCGTTCCGAACCCGCCGGGAACGAAATGGATGGCGGACCTGCCCTTGAGCCTGGAGGACCGAACGAAAATCCTTTCCGGCAATACGAAGCGCTTGCTGAGGATGTAGCGCGCCGGCGCCGCGCGCCACCGCGAAAAAAACGCGCGCGCGGGCTCGAGTCAGGCGCCCGGCGCGCGTCCTACGGCACGATCGTCAGCGCGTTGGCAGCGACGGCGAATTCCGCGATGTGCAGATCTTCGACCCACGCCACTGCGCACACGATCGCCTCGGCGGCGCCTGATGGCAGAGCAAGCGACGCCAGAAGCCCGAAGGCAAACGTGAATCCCCAATTGAGTTTTATCTTCACATGACGCAATGCAGCAAATGTTATGCCAACTGCGTCTGGACGACGGTTGTCGATCTGAAACAGCGCGTTATACAAATAAATCCGCTCCCGGCAGCTCGAGCCCACGCACCATTGCGGGTCAGAAAAAAGCGCGATGCACCGAAGTGCATCGCGCTCCTTGGTCCAGCGCAGGGCGGGTCTTACTTTTTGTTCAGCTCCTTCCACGGATCCTTGACCGCGGTGCCCACCGTCTCGATCTCGACGTTGGCGAGCTTGCCGCCGACCTTGCGCACTTCGCGCAGGTACTCGTTCTGCACGATGTCGCGGGTGGCCGGGTCGACCGAGATCGGCCCGCGCGGGCTGTTCGGGTCCTTGAAATTCTTCAGGAGCTCCATGGTGCGGTCGGGATCGAGCTTGCCTTTCTGTTCCTTGATCGCGTACATCATGGCCGCCATCCCGTCCCAGCCGCCCACGGCGACGAAGTTCGGCGTCTCGTTCGCGCCGTAGTCGCGCTTCCACGCGGCGACGAAGGCCTGGTTCGCCGGACGCGTCGCAGCCGCGGAGTAGTGGTGCACGGTGAGCACGCCGAGCGCCGCCTCGCCCATGTTCTCCAGCTCCTCGTCGGTGGTGACGTCGCCCGGGCCGATCAGCTTGACGCCGGACTTGGCGAGGCCCAGATCGCCGAACGCCTTCAGCACCGCGGTCGCCGTCTTTCCCGCGGGAATGAACACCATGAGCACGTCGGGCTTGGCGTCTTTCACGCGCTGCATGTAGGGAACGAAATCGGGATTCACGAGCGGAACGCGCACGGTGCCGGCAACCTCTCCGCCGCCTTCCTTCGATGCCCTGACGAACGCGTCCTCGCAGTCGTGCCCGGGGCCGAAGTCGCTCACCATCGTGTACGCGCGCTTGAACCGCTTCGACGCCCATTGCCCGAGCGGATAGCAGGACTGCCACAGGGTGAACGACAGGCGCGCGATGTAAGGCGAGCGCGTCGTGATCACCGCGGTGCCGGCGTTCATGATCACGAAAGGCACCTTCGCTTCGGTCGCGAGCGGTGCTATGGCCATCGCGTTCGGTGTGAAGATCACCCCCGCGAGCAGGTTGACCTTGTCGCGCACGATCAGCTCCTGCGCGAGCTGCTTGGCTTTGTCCGGATTGGGGCCGGTATCGTCCCGGATGAGGAATTCGATTTTGACCTCCGGCGGCAGCTCCTTCTGGTGCTCCTTCAGGTAAAGGCGCATGCCGCGCTCCATGTACGGCCCGAGATTGCCGTTCAACCCCGAGTAGCTGGTGATGAATCCGATCTTGATGGTTTGGGCGGACGCGGGCACCGCGCCCAGAGCAAGTCCCAGCGCGGCGGTCAATGCGAACAATTTTTTCATGATCTCTCTCTTCCTCGAAGGATGGTGCGGCGCTACTGCCAGGCCCTGTTGTCCACGGTGCTCTCGAAAGTGGCGCCAGGCTCGACCAGTCCCCAACCCAGGGTCCATTGATAGGTGTGATCGAAGCGCTCGCGGGTATAGGGCTCGGGCGGGGCGTTCAGAAGGCGCGATACCTTGAGGTCCTTCTTGTCGAGCAGCCCGCCCGCCTCTTCGACAAGGTAACCGGCGTGGCGCCACGGATCCTTGTCGATCGCCTCGGCCGCCCGGGCTTCCGCCCTGAACATCGCCGCGAGCGTCGGGCCGTCGAGCTCGTCCCCCGCCGCCTCGCTGCGCGTCGAATGCGACTCCATCAGCACGCGCATGCCGCGTTTCTCGGCGACGCTGATCCAGGGCTCCATGAGGCTGGCCGCAGCGACTTCGCCTTTACCGAGCGCCTCCAGCCTCTCCTTCATCGTCCCGGCGAACACCCACTTGATCTGCTCGCGCTTCAGAAACCCCTCGAGCAGCTTCAGCGTGGTGAAATGCGAGCCGTTGAAGGGGCTCACCGCGATCGGCTTCCCCTTGAGCTGCTCGGGCTCGTAGATCCGTGACTTGGGGTCGGTGACGATCGCGAAGGTCGACATCGCGGAACCGAGCGCCACGATCTTCGCGGGGCGGTGCCCCGTCTTGCCGGCTTCGACCGCGCGCTTCATGACGCCCCATTCGCACATGCGAAACTGGTCGCACTGGCCCTGGTCATAGAGCGCCTCCATGGTGCGCTCGAATATGTTCTCCCGCAGCGCCTGATGGTCGGAGTCGCGCTGCCCCGAGCCCGGCGTTTTCAGGATGTCGACGTCGAGTCCTTCGTCCTTGAAGAAACCCTCGTCCCGAGCCACCAGGAGCGGCATGTCGTGGATCGCGTTCATCATCGAAACCCGCACTTTCTTCAGCACCTTCGCCATGGCGCGCCTCCTTGCGACTGAAGTGCACAAGTATATTTGACCAGAGGGAAAAATACAGCCCGTCGTTTCAAGCCGCGCCCGCCCGCAGAGCCGGCATCACCTCCCTGACGAACAGGTCCATGGAGCGCATCGCCTGCTCGGGCCGCAAGTCGCCGAAGGAGAACACCAGCAACAGATAATTGATTCCCGATTCGCGCACCACTTGGGCAAGCTCCCGAGCGACCGCCCCCGGCGCGCCGGCCACCAGGCGCGTGATCGCGGCCGCCGACGCCGGGTTCACGTTCAGCAGGTCGGGCCGGCCGTGCCTGCGCGTGAGATGGGTCAGATGATCGCTCCAAACCTTGTACGCGGCGCCGCCTGTCTTAGCCGCCTCCGCGTCGGTGTCGGCAATGAAAACGTGCTGCGACTTTCCGAGCTTGGGCGCGCGCACGTGTGCGTTGTGGCGCCCGCGATCGTCCTTGTGCCGGGCCCAGACCTCCCGGTACTGGGCGTAGAGCCTGCCCGCCTCCGCGGCGCTCGTGTTGAGCACGGTGTGGTAGCCGTGGCGTGCCGTGAACTCGATCGAGTTCCTGTCGCTGCTCGGAAACCACAGGGGCGGATAAGGCCTCTGGCGCGGTTGGATGTAGAGCTCGAGATCCCGGTAGGAGAAATACCTGCCCTCGTGGTTCAGAATGCGGCTCCCGCAGGCGGCGAAAAAAACCTCGAGCGTCTCGCGGTAGCGCTCGCGCGATTCCTCGACGTTCTTCATGAAAAAATAAGAGGACTCGATCGGCGAGACCCCGCGCCCCACGCCGAGCTCCAGGCGCCCGCCGCTCATGTGATCGAGCATGCAGATCTCGTTGTAGAAGCGGAAGGGGTTGTACCAGGGCAGACAGAATGTGAGCGCCCCGAGCCGGAGCCTCTTCGTTCGCTGGATCGCCGCGGAGAGCACGAGCGCCGGCGACCCGTCGATCGAGAGCGGCGTGCCCTGGTGCTCGGCGATGTGCCAAGCGTAGAAGCCGGCCTTGTCCGCGGCTTCGGCGATTTGCAGCTTGTGCTCGAAGATCTCGCCCGCCGGCGCATCCGACCACTCGATCCAGTCGAAAATGCCGAATTCGAGCGGGCTTTCCGGGAATGCGTTGTCCGTCACGGCCTCCTCCTCATCTCTCGACAGCGAATTGAAAGACTGGCGTCAGTTCCCTGCAAGAGACTTCGTGCAGATTATCCTTGGCCGCTCGCCGAACGGCTTTTGAGAAAGACCGCCATGAAAAGATTCCTCGCCGGATCGATCTCTTCCTTCCTGTTTGTGTCCGCGCACGCCCAGGCTCCCGAGCCCGCGGGCGAGCCCAACACGCTCGCCACGGTCGTTTTCCTGGTGCTGTTCGTAGGCTTCTGCGTCGGTTTCGGTTGGATGGTGTGGCGGAAAAAGGACAAGAA
>Ga0209131_1001821_pt1 | contig 14631 bp, 7 predicted proteins | sample GraSoi_2013_40cm_FD_185826 | JGI IMG/M metagenome (GOLD analysis project Ga0209131, IMG submission 185826) | Grasslands soil microbial communities from the Angelo Coastal Reserve, California, USA - Sample 9_17_2013_40cm (SPAdes) (version 2) | ecosystem: Environmental > Terrestrial > Soil >...
CCCGAAATAGTTTAGATCCACATAGGACGTTTCACTGGGCCGCGCCCGGAACTCCCCCCGCTGCGACCAGCCACGATTGGAAAAATACTCCGCGCCCAGAGTCGCATCCATCATGCGGCTGATGGCCCAGTAATAGGCCTCGCCCACGATGTTGCCCTTGGTGGAAGAATGGCCAACCGAGGGCATCAGAAAGCCGGATTGGCGCGACTCCTTTTCCACCGGATGCGTCGCAAACGGAAAGTACAGAATGGGAAATCCATGCAGCAGAAATGTGCTGTGGTAGATCTTGGCGTTGCCACCAACGTCGACCATCACCTTGCGGGCGTTGAACTGCCACTTCGGGTGCGGCAACTCGCAAGTGGTAATGGTGCCGTCATAGACCAGATAGTGATCGGGACCGGTTTTCTCGACAATCTTCCCGGTGAAGGCGAAAGGCGCCGAGGAAGTCAGGATCACCCGGTTGCCGCGAAAGAGCAGACCGGTCGTCCCCGTGACATCGTAGAAGCGTCCGGTTTCGAGATCCAGATTGTAATTGCCGTGCGAGGCGCGAATGTGGTCGTCGTTGGGACCGCCATCGAGCGCGAAATGTCCGGTTGCGGCCGCCTCTTTCGTGTCGGAGTTGTAAGTTGCTTCGTCCGCCCGCAGCACATAGCTTCCGTAATAGATTTCAACCGCGCCGTGCAGCTTGTAAATGGAGCCTTGCTCTTCCTGCTGGATGGCGCAGATGGTATCGACGTTTCCGATTTCTTTCTGAGCCGCGGCGGCTCGGGCGCAGGGGGTTTCAGTAGAGGCTGATTTTTGTTCCGCGCCGGTGCGTGGCGCCCCAGCAGCCTCGTCCGCAGGTGGCAACTGGCTGGTAACTAACGTGGAGGCGAGAAGAAGGTGACAAAGCACCGCCGCCGTGATAAGGAATCTGTTGCGAAGAGTCATCGGAACAAGATCGCCGCAACAAGCTCATCCAAGCGCATGCAAGCGGCGCTCGGACGCTTCCGTCGGCAGCACTCGTGGTGAACTTAGCATGGCTGAGCCTCGGGAGGCAAAGCCGCCAGAAGTCTTTGGATTCGGGTGCGGTCGTGATGGTTATCCGATCCGGCTCTGACTTGTAGCATTCTCGTAAAGACTGTGATTCATGTCTTGTCCTCTTTGTGGTGACATCTGCCGCTGCTCTTCCGTCGCGAATTCCGCCGCTTCGCCGCGCTGGCTACCGAACGCCGACGCGCGCTCAGCCGCGCCAGCGCAGCATGCCGGACGGGAAATGCCGGAAGCGGAGGCGCATAGTCTGAGTTCGGGTCTGAGTTCGGGTCTGAGTCCGGAGGAAGAATCCTCAACGCCCGTCGAAAATGGTCTGCCGTCTGAAGATTCTCCAGCTTGGCGCCAGGAGCTTGCTGTGCGGCTGAATCGTTATCAAGCCCGGCGCAAGCCGCGTCCGCCCCGCTATCCGTCGCTGCGGCTGCATTTCGAGCAGGAAGATTCGGCTCTCACTGTAAGCAGCAGTTCGGTCGAGTCCTCGGGTTTCCCGCAGAGAACCGCGGCTTCCCATCAGGCTCTAGCCCTGGATAGCTTCGCCGACAGCGCAACTCATGCGGTTGAACTTTCCGACCCCTTCGCACCCCTGGCGCCTCAGGTCCAAGCCTCGCGGGAAACTGCCGCGTTCCGCCGTGCTGACGCGTTGCCCCAGCAGATAATCCCGACGACAGCCCAGGTCACTGCACAACCCACAGCCCAACCCTCGGCGAAGATTATTGAGTTCCCGCGCTCCTGGGCGCCAGCGCCGGCTCCGCTCGACGAACTGGCTGAGCCGGTCATGAATCGTCCTCGCATCCTGGAAGCGCCGGAAGTCGTCCCCCCGCCTCCGGCTTTGGGCGGAATCACGATTGAGTCTGCCCAGCAACCAGAAATAGAGAAGCGTCCGGGCATCGATATCCCACTGCAGAGTGCGCCCCTGGCGCGACGAATTTTCGCCACCGCCATCGACGGCGTCATCATCGCAGCCGCTGGTGTTCTCTTCGGCTTCATTTTCTGGAAGTTGACCGCGATCCGTCCGCCGCGATTCCAGATCATTGGGCTGGCTGCCGGGATCTCCGCCCTGTTCTGGGGCGCTTATCAATACTTGCTGCTTGTGTATTCGGGGAGCACGCCGGGTTTGCGCTTCGCTGGACTCGAGTTAGCCCGCTTCGATGGAAGCCACGCTGGCCGCCGCCTCCGACGCTGGCGCGTCCTCGCGTCATTCCTCTCGGCCGCTTCTCTCGGCATGGGATACGCCTGGGTTTTTCTGGACGAAGACGCTCTCTGCTGGCACGACAGGATCACCCACACTTACCTCGCGCCGAAAAAACACTGAGATTATGTGGCTGAGGAAGCTGTGGCTGAGGATTGTGTGGCGCGGACACTCCCTTCGGCAGGCTCAGGGCAGGCTCTGCCCGCGAATGCGTACGATGAAATACCACCCGGGGTGAGACCGCAGCATCCCTCTATTTTCCTCTGCCCCGTAACGAAACCGTCGACACAGCCTGCGTTCCCGATCCGTTGCTGCTGAAACTGAGCACGGCATTGAGCTGCCCCTGGCGTTGAGGAGTGAACGTGACGGTGAACGTGCAACTACTCCTCGCTGGGATGCCGCTTGCGCAGGTGTTTGTTTGGCTGTAGTTGTTCCCGTAGAACCCGGTGAACCTTATCTGGCCCACGGAAATGGTTCTAAAGCCGAGATTACGCAGTGTCAGTATTAGGGAACTTGAATTGCCCACGGTGACATCTCCGAAATCGAGCAGATTGGTGGAGATGTGCAGCGCTGTACCAGTACCACTTAGCGGAACGCTCTGCGGGCTGCTTGCAGCGTCGTCGGAGATGTTTAACGAAGCAGTCCGGAGGCCAGAGGCAGACGGCCGGAACGCCACCTGCACCGTGCAACTTGCGCCGACCGTGATTGTGGACCCGCAGAGATTGGTAACAAGGAAATCCCCGGTGTTGGCGCCGCTAAGCGTAACGCTGTTGAGGTTGAGAGTCTGGCTGCCCGTGTTAGTAAGGGTGACGTTCAAGTTGCGCGAAGTGCTATTCAGCTCTTGGGTGGCGAAGCTAAGGCTGGAGGGCGAGACTGAGATGTTTATCGCCGGCGTGCCGGTACCGGTGAGATATACATATTGCGTACCGCCGGAGCCGTTGATGATCAGGGAGCCTGTAAGCAGACCCGTCGTCGTGGGCACGAAGTAGACACCGGTGTAGCAGTACGTATTCCCTGGATTCAACACAACCCCCACACACCCGCCGTCGCTCTGGAAGTCGCCACTCGCGGTAATACTGTTCATGGTGATGGCCGAATAGCCGGGCTGCAGCAAAGTAAGAGTCTGGACAGGACTTATTGAGCCGCTTGCTTGCGGTGCGAAGTTCACAATGCCCAAATCGATCGTGATCTCCGGCGCGCCGGCTTGGAGCATCACAAATGGCCCGTTTGCGCTCTGGGTGACGATATCCAGCTTGCCATCACGGTTGAAATCTGCAAACGCGAGGGTACCGAGCGTAAGCCCAGCTCTGTCCAGACGGATACCGAAGAGCGTTCCTGGTTGAAAGGTACCGTCTCCATTCCCAGGAAAAACCTGAATGCAATCATCGGTGCAGTAGTAGGCGTTATACGTCACGAGATCCAACTTGCCGTCTGCGTTGAGATCGGCTGCCCCAATCGCTTGGAACTGATTGATGGAGTGTTGGCTCTTATATTCAACGGCTGGCTGGAAAGTCCCGTCGCCATTGTTTAACAATACATAAAAAACGCTTGAGCCGAGATCGGCTACGGCCAAGTCGGGGTAACCGTCGCCGTTAAAATCCGCAACGGCTATCGGGCCGGGGGTCTGGCCGAAGTAGTAGTTAACCGCCGGACTGAAGGTTCCGTCGCCGCGCCCAAGCAGAATAGAAACAAGTGGGTTTGCCCCGTTCATATAAACGCTCGTCACAGCAAGGTCCGGAATGCCATCCCTGTTGAAATCGCCAACCGCTATTCTGTCCACGTAGTTATTGGGAAGTGAAAAAATTGCCGGAGACCCAAATGTTCCATCCCCGTTGCCTAACACAACTCCAACTGCGGAACTTGCAATGTAGGCCACATCTAGCTTGCCGTCTCCGTTGAAATCCGCCATAGTCGGGTACGCTCCGCTCGTGTCAAAATCCTGCAACGCCGCCTTGAAAGTTCCGTCGCTGTTGCCAAGGAAGGTATCGAGACTCCGCGTATCGGTGCCACCGATTAATACGTCCAACACTCCGTCGTTACTCACATCCCCGAGCGCTGCCCCGTCTGCCTGCCGCGTGGCTGGAATCGAGTAGTTAGCCACGGGTTTGAAGGTCCCTTCGCCATTCCCCAGTAATACTTCTAGTTGAGTACCCGAATTGTCGGCAATATCCGTTATGCCATCGGCATTGAAGTCTCCTGTGAGAAGTTCAGCGTAGTAAGAGTAAAGGTATGGCGTGAACCCGGAGGAACCGAACCAATAGGACGATACCGGGTTCGTGACCGACAAGAGCGCGTCTAAGGAACCGGTGCCTCCGGGGTTGTGAACAGTTACAATCCCGCTTGTTGCGGTCGCTACATCTGCGGCCAATATCGAAGCCGTAAGCTGAGCAGCGCTGACAAATGTCGTCGTCCGCGCGCTGCCATTCCAGTACACGGTCGAACCTGAGACGAAGCCCGTGCCGTTCACCGTCAGCGTGAAGGCTGGGCTTCCGGGCACCACACCCGTTGGCACCAGCGGATTGGCAATCTGGGGCACGGGGCTGGTGGCTTGCGCGAGTCCTATTGATCCCAGCAATAGAACGGAGAGCAGGCGTCGGACACCCGCTTTCACTGTCGCCTTTACGGCGGCCTCAATCCAAGGAATTGGGCGCATGGGATTATCCCTTCAAGAGCTGATCACAGATGAGTAACCCAGCGCACGGACTGCGCCGGTGAACTTGCTTTGAAGCTGAACCTGCGCGGGGAACGCAGATTATGTCGTGAGCAGTCTCCCACCGCGCCAGACAAAAGTCAATGTTTAGGGGTCGGCGCTGTGTAGTCCGGTTCGCTTGACCGGGGCCGCTTCCAGCCTAGGCAACGGGTGTGCTCGCATCCAGCCTTCCCTATGCTATCTTCATAAGGTTTATCCTGATAAGCAGTTCCCGCACTCATAGAAGCATGGCTACATCCGCAGGTTCCAAACCGGCAGTAAAGGTCTTCGTCGCCACCACGGTGATGTTGACCTTCATCTCCTTCTGGCGAGCCGCTGCGATCGTCCTCTCAGATCTCGCATCTTCGGCTTACTACGCCGGTGGCGACGCCGAAAAGGTCATTGGCAAAAGTGCTCCCTGGTTCATTCTGGCGGTCATGCTGTTCAGTTATGCGGTGCGGGCGCTCTATATCGAGTCGAGCAGCATGTTTGTCCGTGGCGGAGTCTACCGCGTGGTCAAGGAAGCCATGGGGGGCACGCTGGCCAAGTTCTCCGTGTCAGCCCTGCTCTTCGATTACGTGCTGACTGGACCGATCAGTGCAGTTGTTGCTGGACAGTATCTCGCCGGTTTTATTGAGGACATTGCCCGGGCCATGGGCCATCCGCTCCCTCATTTTCCCGAAAACACCTTTGCCGCCATGTTTGGCGCCCTGGTGGCGATTTATTTCTGGCGGAAGAACACCCAGGGCCTTCACGAGTCGAGTCAGAAGGCCGTACAGATCATGATCATTACCACGGTGATGGTGGTGATTCTGATTATCTGGTGCACCATCACAGTTCTGCGCGTCCCCATTCACCTTCCCCCAAGTCCCCTTACACCGGGCGTGGTCCCGTTGAATCGGGAGTCGCTCGGCTGGCTCGATGGCACTTGGATCGGCCACTTGACGTTCATCATCCTCTTTGTGGGATTCGGACACTCTGTCCTGGCCATGAGCGGCGAAGAAACGCTGGCTCAGGTGAACCGCGAGATCGCGCATCCCAAGTTAAAGAACCTGGAAAAGACCGGCCTGGTGATCTTCGTCTACAGCCTCCTGTTCACGTCGCTGGTGTCGTTCTTCGCGGTGATGATCATTCCGGACAATATCAGGCCGCACTATTTTGGAAACCTGATCGGCGGAATCTCTGTGTTTCTCGTCGGGCCAGCCTGGGCCAAGCTGGTATTCCACGGTTTTGTGGTGTTGGTGGGTGTGTTGATCCTGGCTGGGGCTCAAAATACTTCCATCGTGGGAGCAAACGGAGTCCTCAACCGGGTCGCCGAGGACGGCGTTTTGACCTCCGCATTTCAGAAGCCGCACCCACGTTATGGCACGAGCTACCGCATCATCAACCTGATTGTTGGATTGCAGTTGTTTACGATCCTTCTCACCAAGGGCAACGTTTTTACGCTGGCGGGCTTGTACGCGTTCGGGGTGATCTGGAGCTTCGCCATGATGTCGCTGGCGGTACTCGTGCTCCGTTATAAGGAGCCGGGCGGACGTTTGTGGAAGGTCCCCGGCAACATCACTATCGGAAAGCGTGAATTGCCGCTTGGAGTTGTCTTTGTTGCGGCGGTATTGTTTACCACCGCGATCGTGAATCTGCTGACCAAGCGCGAGGCCACGATTGGCGGCGTGGCGTTCAGCCTGTTGTTTTTCATTATCTTCACCTATTCCGAACGACGTGTGACTGTAGAGCGCCAAGGCAGGGTGGAGAATCTGGATCAGTTCCGCGTCTATGGCAATCAGGAACTCGGTAGCGGCGCGATGGGCGTCCGCGAGGGAAACATTCTGGTTGCCGTGCGCGATCCCCGCAACCTCTACTACCTGCGCCAGGTGCTGGCCCATACCGACACGCACAAACAGGATGTGGTGGTGATGAGCGCGCGCCTCTACCATCGCGAGCACAGCTTCAGCGGCAGCTCGGTGATGGAAGCGAGCCAGGTCTTCGATCACTACGAGCAGGAACTCTTTACTGCCGCCGTGGCGGTCGCCGAAAAAGAGGGGAAGCCGATTTCTCTGCTTGTGGTCCCTGCGACCGACGTGTTCGAAGCTATCATGGTGACCGCGCAGCGGCTCGGTTCCACGCGCGTGATCTGCGGCCTCTCCAACAAACTTACCGCCGACGAGCAGGCCAAGCTCACCGGGGACGCGTGGGAGCGCCTGCCTGAGCCCCGCCCACGCCTGTGCCTGGAAGTCTGCGCTCCCGACGGTACAGTTCGCGAGTACACCATCGGCCCACACACTCCGCGCCTACGGCCGCAGGATGTCGAGCTCATGCACAAGCTCTGGCTCAACATCACCAAGGATCCCAAGTACGCCGGAGCGCACCACTACCACATCGTTGCTCTGGCACTCGAAGAATTGCAGCGCGAATTGAGCACGGAACAGCGAGCCCAGCTTCTGCAAAAACTGCAGGAAGAAATGGGTCGCTCGAGCCCCAACTGAGATCAAACTTGTCTGGGTAGTAGGTGCTCGCGAAATCAGCGGCCTAGAAGCGCTTGCAGCGATGCCCTCAGTTCGCGATAGCGAAACGGATACCCGCTCGAAATCAGCTTCCCGGGTTCCACCTTCTGGCTGCCCAACAGAAGTTCTTCCCCCATCTCACCGAAGACCGTTTTCACAGCAAAGACTGGCATCGGAAAAAATGCTGGTCGCGACAGCACACTCGCCAGCGTCCGGGCAAACTCCTCGTTTCTCACGGGTTTTGGCGCGACCATGTTCACCGGACCCTGCATCAGGTCGTTCTTCAAAATGTGATGGATCCCTCCCACCATGTCCCGCACATCGATCCAGCTCATCCACTGCTGCCCGTCTCCAGTTCGGCCGCCCAAGCCCAGCTTGAACGGCAGCAGCATGGCTCCGAGCGCGCCGCCCTTGGAGCTCAGCACGATTCCCGTTCGCAGGTGCGCCGTGCGAATGTCGGCTTGCACGGCGGGCATGGTCGCTTCTTCCCACTCCTGGCAGACCTCAGCAAGAAATCCCGTACCCGGCGCGCTCTCCTCGGATAACGTTTCATCGCCTCGATTGCCGAAATATCCAATCGCCGACCCGCAAACAAACACCTGCGGCTTTTCTTCTGCCCGCGCCAGTGCTGATGCCAGATTCAACGTCCCCGCGACGCGGCTGTCGCGAATCTTCCGCTTCTTGGCCGCGGTCCATCGTCCGAAGATGGTTTCGCCGGCGAGATGAATCACGGCGTCAAATCCGGACACCGCGTCGGGCGGAAGCGGCACCGCCGGGTCCCACGCGATCTGCCCGTTGCCCGCAGCTTGTCCGCGCACCAGTCGTACCACGGACCATCCACTTGTTCGAAGGGAAGGAAGAAGAGCGGCCCCAATCGGCCCCGAGACCCCGCTGACCAGAATTCTGGAATTCATGACTTATCGAGTGTCACTCTACCAGTTCGCGGAGCGAGCCAACAAATTGCTGACGGATTTGAAATGTTTGAAGCACGCGAAATGCGAAGGTCCAATCGCATCAAGTAGTGAAGTCAGAATCTCACTGACTCTTTGAACTCACGACCGGCTTCGGAGTGAGATAGCGGACCGTAACGTCTTCGCCAAAGTGTGCGACTTGGCTTGCCGCTCGTTGGCGTGGGGGCGTGCGGGTGAAATGTCGGACAGTCACATCGTCCCCGATGTGAACGACCTCAGTCTGTCCCACCCGAACCCGCCGGTTTCGCTGCTTGACAAGCCTCGCCTCATGGTTTGGGACCGGAATGACTGGGGCTGGAATGGGCTCCAGCCGCCCTCTAGTTGCATCCACCGGTTTCACATCGGGTTGAAAGGTCCTAACGGCGGTCGATTTCGAAGGGGCGGGAGATTCCCAACGCGAAGCTGGTCCCCGGCCACTGTGCGACATCCAAAAGGTCAGCCCCAAACCAATAGCCACGGCGCTCAAGGCCAGGCTCCGAAGGGGCTTACTTGCGAAAACTTCCGCTGCGCGCTGCACCATGTTTTTCGCAAGCAACCCTGGCCACCTCAAGGCTGGCGACTGCCGTGCCGCCGTCAACGCGGCCTGGCGCCGCCGAAGGACACTATCCTTGACCGCGGAGTAGAATATGCGGCTTCGTTCAGTAAAATGCTCTGATCTCCTCCGCGTTTCTTCAATGATTTTCCTGACCGCAGGTACTTTCGCCGGTACTTCCGCTGGCACTTCCGCCGGCGAGTTCCGTACAGCTTGAACCGGTCGGCACATAGCCTCCTCGATCAACCGGGCCATCAGCCGGTACATCCGTACCTCAGAATCCTGGAACTCGTGGGGTTCGCTGAATAGTATCTCCATCACCCCCGCGAGGAGTCGGTCACGATAAATCGGCAAAATCAGAAGGGATTCGGCGCCGAACTGCCGGCAAATCGCTCCCTCGACGCGGCTGTCTGTACGGGCATTTTCGACTCGGAGAATCTCACGGCTGTCCGCGGCCTTCGATGAGACAGTCAGTGAGGCCGCGAACCTGACTCCTATCCATAATTCAGAGCAACCGCTTCCAGCCCGGTAGACGAGCTGGTCTCTTTCCAGCAACCCGATGGCGACTCCGGCAGCGTCCGCCACATCCCGGGCAGAATCCACCACTAGATTCATTACGCCATCGATACCAAGATCTCCTCCGCCCACCGACCGCTGGACTCCGAGGAAGGAAGAGAGGAACCGGCTATCGATTTCACTTTCCTGCACCGCAAATGCGCTCGCCAAAAACCGCTGGAAGGATTCGCGATCGACGCTGGAAGGTGCGGTCATTATGCGATCTCCCGGCTGGTACGTTACAGCAGCCGCAGATAGGTCGTGTCTTTGATTCCGAAAATCGGAAGGAGGTTATCTGCAGTTTTTCGCGATTTCCACAATCGTCGGGAACTCGCCCGGGTGGCTCAAAGGGGATTATCCCGGGGTCACACAGGTCGCGCTTCGTCGCCAGAGGCGACGGATCCCCGGCCATCTTTTTCATCGTTCCAGGATATCTTTGTAGGCATTCAGGGCGACTTTCTTCGGCTGGCTGGGCAGTATGATATCCACGCTGCGACTGCTGTTGCCTGCGATGCCGAGTTGGCCGATTCGCGCCATACCTTTGCCGAAATCGGCGAACACCGGCACCAGCATGGCAAAGTGCTCGTCGACCTCGCTCTGGGTCAGCGTCATATGCAGCTTTACTTTGCCACCTTCGTCTGGGGAAAGCTGGTACTCGAAGTGGTATTTCGGAACTTGTGTGCCATACACCCACTCGTCAAAAAACCAGTCCAGGCGGCCATTTCCCGCAATATCCATTCTCTTGGTGATGTGTTTCTCCGCAATCGCCTTGAACGACTCCGTGGATGCCGCCCGGTCGCGGTGGCTCTCCACAAAGTCATGCATCATCGCCATGAATGCCTTGTCGTGATCTTCATTGTCGTACATCATCGAACGCAGCATTTGCAGGACGTAGGCGCCCTTCGGATAGGTCACATTCCGGTAGGCATTTTCGGTGCGCGGAGAAATCAAGCGCAGTCCCATCCAGAGCGGTCCGGCATCGTTGGGAGCGACCCCAAAATTGTTTTTCTCCAGGATGCGCTTCTGTAGGCGCTCCCAAAATTCGATGTAATCCTTGCGCCACTTTTCGCCAACGGCATTTTGTAGAAATAATCCCGCCGAGAACTCCGCAAAGCCCTCCGACAACCACTGATCATGGTAGGACGCCCAGCCTACGGCATGGCCCCACCATTGATGGGCGACTTCGTGAGGAGTCACCTCCTGCACGAAGCCGGTGAATTTGCTGTCAATCGAGCCGAAGAGCATCCATCTCTGTGTCGAATCCGTGTAGGCAGAAAGTGGAAGATAAACCAGGTTGGGCCAGGATTGCCCAAAATTGAAATTCGGCTGTTCCGTTATGTAGATTTCCTCGTAAGGACTCTTGCCGAAGTACATGCTGCATATCTGCAACTGCGCCCGCGTTTGTTCGAGAGCATATTTCGTCATGCTGCGGGGAGCCAGCGACTGCAGGGCGGGATTGCGGCGGAACTGGTTGGGCAACTGTTCCAGATAGTATCCTGAAATTTTGTAGCCAGTGATTTCATCTGGCAGGTCGAGCCTTTGATAGTCGCCGTAGTTGAACCCGGCAACGGCCACGGGATTCGGAGTTACCCAATGGCTGACAGCGAGGTCCTGCTCAACCGATTCTCCCCTTAGCTGCCCCACGCTGATGACTTTGTATCTCTTCGGGACCTTGAAAGTGAGATCGTAGAGAGCGCGCTCGCCGAATCCATTCAGGTTGGGGTACCACGAAGTGCGCGCACTCACGTAGAAACTTCCTTCTCCAGCTTCTTCGAGGACCTTATCGCCCGCGTACTCGACATTGATCGACCGTTCCTGGCGGAGCGGCGGCGCCTGCGGAAGCACTACGTAAAAAGAACCATCCTCCTTCCGGCTTTCCTGAATGAAATAAACATCCTTTCCCTGCTCGTCGGTAACTCGCGAGACCCGAAGATTCGGCAACAAGCCAAACTTGAGCACTCGTTCCCCCGCTACCAGAGGCTCAAAGCTGATCGTAGCCGTGCTGAATAAATGCTTGTTCCGGGCAATGACGGTTTCGATTTTGTAGCGGTGCGTGGCAAAGAGGCGGCGGTCCTCGCCGGAACTCGCGGTGTGGTGGGAGTATTCAGACTTGAGGTGCGAGAGGTACCACACGCCATCGTCCATGCCCTCGGGATCGAAGTTGATCAACGCCACTTCTTCCGGGGAATCGAGTTGGGGCAGAGCGCCCACGCGAACCCTCACAAAAAAACGGAGATCCTTGTGCTTTTTGCCGCGAAGATAGGCATTAAAGAATTCGGGATGCGAGCCATTGTAGATAGCCGCCAGAAGGTCGGCGTCCACGTTGTCCATGGTTTCGCCTTGCAACAGATACTGCGTAAAACCTAAAGGCTGCTCCCGGCGCTGGCGCATCCTCTCGCGCCAGTGCTTGAGAACTGTGGCTGCCTCAGATGCAGGCTCGGTCCGCTCGCCTAGTCCAGGAAGGAAGCGTGACCCGGCATCTCCAGTGAACCGGAAAACCGCTTCGGTGAAATCCTCATTGAACTCGGCTGCTCCGGTACGCCGGCTGATCTCCCGGGCATCCATGGAGATCACGGGCTTTAGATTGAAATGTCCTTCCCCGAGGAAGATCGCGCCGGTTACCACTCCATTCACCGGATTCAACATCGTCAGCGTGCCTTTCTCAAACTGAAAGGTGGCTGCGTCCCAGGGCAAAGTGAAATTCTCGACGCGGAACGTCTGCCCCAGTCCAATCTCGCGTAGTTGCCGGTAGACAGGATCGGAATTGGCGAGCGCCTCACCCTTTCCAGAAACGGAAATACTCACTTCCTGTTTCGCGACCGCGAGCGTGAGTTGCAGTTGCACAGGTCCCTGCAAGTCCACACTCTTTACCAAAGGTTCGAAACCATCTCTCGTTACCCGCAGCGAATAGGACCCAGGCTTCAACTCTGGCGATGAAAAGTTGCCTACACTGTCCGACGAGAGCACAACTGGCTGTGCCAGGTCTCCCCCGGTGATCTCGATTCGTGCACTGGCAATGACGGCGCCCGATGGATCTTTAATTGTTCCTGAAATGATCGTTCCCGTATTCGTCTGGGAACTCAGCCACGTGGACGCGATTAACAAGAGAAGAACTAAACCAACTCTCAGGTGGGAAGGAAGATGCACTCGGCCTGTCTCAGCAATCCGACGCGTGATGTCAGGACCTACAGCCGCCAATGCGCGACGGCGCTCGCTCTTGAAAATGAAGATGAAAGCGGTTATCCGATGCGGCAGAGACAAGAAGGCCCCGAAGCGGGCCATGAATCCTCCCGGACAGCCCAGTTCCCTCTCAGAAACTGTTCGAGCGATATTGGGACACGCTATGGAGAAAGTCAAGGAGAGAGGGGACTGGCCCAAGCCTTCCGACCCGACCAACCCCGGGGTGCCCGTCGTCTCTCTGTTCTTTGGAGAGACAAGACGGGGCCTTTGGCTTCCGGCGGCCACAATTGGCACTCAGCGGTGACGAGTGCTAGCCTCGTCCGGCCCTCCTCTAACTCCAGCACTTAGCTTCACTTACGGCGACATGTACATACCAAACGATGCGTACCTCATTAGATGCACAAAATGTTCCAGTTGGAACATAACAGCAATATGTTCCGGTTGGAACACATCGCCCATTTCGTGCCAGCCTTCCTTTCGAAACCTATAGTCGAGGCAGTGCCAGCCCTCCCTCGCTCCGACCCGGACCGCTCCGCGGGATATAATCCTACATGGCGAGCTTGCGCCAACAGATCGCGACCACCGCTCTTACGCTCACCAAGTTCCGCGAGCTGATGAAGCGGATCCAGGAGAACCGCCCGCAGGACGATCTGTCCATCGTCAAGAAAGCCTACGACTATTCCCTGAAGCACCACGAAGGCCAGACCCGCGCCTCGGGCCAGCCTTATCTGGTGCATCCCCTGGAAGTGGCGCTGGTGCTGGCCGAGATGAAGATGGACCCGGTCGCCATTGCCGCCGGGCTGCTCCACGATTCTGTCGAAGACACCTCGGTCACCATCGTCGACATCCGCAAGGAATTTGGCGAGCAAGTCGCGCACATCGTCGAGGGCGTGACCAAGATCAGCAAGATCGACTTCGCCACGCGCGAGGAAGCGCAGGCCGAAAACCTGCGTAAGATGATGCTCGCCATGGTCGACGACATTCGCGTGGTGCTGATCAAGCTGGCCGATCGCCTGCACAACATGCGCACGCTCGAACACCTGGAGCCCGAGCGCCAGCGCAAGATCGCCGAAGAGACGCTCGAGATCTACGCTCCCATCGCGCATCGCCTCGGCATGGGAAAGATTCGCGGCGAGCTTGAGGACCTCGGCTTCCTCTTCCTCGATCCCGCCGGGTACGAGCAGGTGGAGAAAGCTGTCAACGCGCGCCGCAAACAAGGCGAAGCCTTTCTCGCAAAGATGCAGACGATCATCAACGACAAGCTGAAAGAGGCGGGCATCCAGGCCAAGGTCGAGAGCCGCATCAAGCGCCTGTTCAGTATCCACAGAAAACTGCAGCGGCAGCGCATTTCCGTCGATCAGGTCTACGATCTGTTTGCCATGCGCATCATCACGCGCTCGCTGCAGGATTGTTACGCTGTGCTCGGGATCATCCACAACATCTGGCGGCCGGTGCCGGGACGCATCAAGGATTTCATCGCCATGCCGCGGCCCAACTTTTACCAGTCGCTGCACACCTCGGTGATCACAGAAGATGGAACGCCATTTGAAATCCAGATTCGCACTGAAGAGATGCACAAGATGGCGGAGGAAGGCATCGCGGCGCACTGGAAATATAAAGATGGTCCGGTCTCGGCGCAGGATGAGCAGCGCCTGGCATGGCTGCGGCAGGTAGTCGAGTGGCAGCGCGACGTCAGCGATCCCAATGAATTTTTGTCAGCGCTGAAAGTTGATCTCTATCCCGAAGAAGTTTACACCTTCACGCCGAAAGGCAAAGTAGTCGTGTTGCCACGCGATGCCACGCCGATCGACTTTGCTTACACCATCCACACTGAAGTGGGCCACACCTGCGTGGGCGCGAAAGTGAACGGGCGCATGGTGCCGCTGCGCCACAAGCTGCACTCAGGCGACATTGTAGAGATTCTTACGCAGGCTGGGCACAAGCCCAGCCGTGACTGGCTCGGGCTGGTCAAGTCGTCATGCTCG
>Ga0209131_1001823_pt1 | contig 14625 bp, 27 predicted proteins | sample GraSoi_2013_40cm_FD_185826 | JGI IMG/M metagenome (GOLD analysis project Ga0209131, IMG submission 185826) | Grasslands soil microbial communities from the Angelo Coastal Reserve, California, USA - Sample 9_17_2013_40cm (SPAdes) (version 2) | ecosystem: Environmental > Terrestrial > Soil >...
CTTCTTGCCGAGGGTGATCATCGGCTCGGCGACGCGGCGCAGCTCTTTGGCCTTGGGGAGCGTGGTGCTGATCTCCTCGTGGCGAAGGAGCGAGACGGTCATGTTGCGCAGCATCGCGAGCCGGTGGCTCGTGGTGCGGTTGAGCTTTCTCAGTCCGTGGCCGTGGCGCATGGTGTGTTCTCTTGCTGTTCTTGTTGCTTAGGTGCGGTGCTCGAGGCCGGCGGGGGGCCAGTTCTCGAGCTTCATGCCGAGGGTGAGGCCGCGCGAGGCGAGGACTTCCTTGATCTCGTTGAGCGACTTGCGGCCCAGGTTCGGGGTCTTGAGGAGCTCGGTCTCGCTGCGCTGGATCAGGTCGCCGATGTAATAGATGTTCTCGGCCTTGAGGCAGTTGGCGGAGCGAACGGTGAGCTCGAGGTCGTCGACCGGGCGCAGCAGGATCGGATCGACGGCGGGCGACTTCGGCTGCTCGGCGGGCATCGCGGTGCCTTCGAGCTGCGCGAACACGGAGAGCTGGTCGACCAGCACGCGGGCGGCGTAGCGGATCGCTTCTTCCGGCTCGATGGCGCCGTTGGTCTCGATGTCCATGATGAGCTTGTCGAGGTCGGTGCGCTGCTCGACGCGGGCGGACTCGACCGCGTAGGAGACGCGCCGCACCGGGCTGAACGAGGCGTCGAGGACGACGCGGCCGATGCCTTTGGTTTCCTCGAGGAGGTAGCGCATGTTGCCCGGCTGGTAGCCGCGGCCGGACTCGACCTTGATCTGCATCTCGAGCTTACCCGCCGAGGCGAGGTGCGCGATGATGTGATCCGGGTTGATGATCTCGACGTCGTGCGCCGGCTCGATGTCGGCCGCCGTCACCGGGCCGTCGCCTTTTTTCTTGAGCGACAGGATCGCCTCGGAGCGGTTGTGCAGGCGGAAGACGACGCCCTTGAGGTTGAGCAGGATGTCGACGACATCCTCGCGCACGCCGTCGAGCGTGGAGTACTCGTGCACGACGCCGGCGATCTGCACCTCGGTGGGCGCGTGGCCCGGCATCGAGGAGAGCAGCACGCGCCGCAGCGCGTTGCCGAGCGTGTGGCCGTAGCCGCGCTCGAACGGCTCCATCGTCACGCGAGCGTGGTTGGCGGAAAGGTTCTGCACATCGACAATGCGCGGCTTCAAGAATCCCGACTGAGGCATAGGTGTCCTGTCTACTTCGCTTAAGGGCGGCGGTTACTTAACCGTAAACGCTACGTGTTTACTTCGGGTAAACGCTACGTGTTTACTTCGAATACAGCTCGATGATGAGGCTCTCGTTGATCGTGGAGGACAGATCGGCGCGGGCCGGATTGTTCTTGAACGTGCCTTTCAGTCCCTTGGTGTCGATTTCCATCCACTCGGGCAGGCCGCGTGATTCCGCCGCCTCGGACGCAGCCTTGATGCGCAGCTGCGACTTCGCCTTGGCTGCGATCTCGATCACGTCGCCGGGGCGCACCTGGTACGACGGGATGTTGACGCGCTTGCCGTTCACCGTGACGCCGTTATGGCGCACGACCTGCCGCGCCTCGGCGCGCGACGCGCCGAATCCCATGCGGTATACGACGGTGTCGAGGCGCGATTCCAGAAGCTGCAGCAGGCGCTCGCCGGTGACGCCCTTGGAGCGCGACGCTTCGGCGTAGATCAGGCGGAACTGGCGCTCGAGGATGCCGTAGGTGCGGCGCACCTTCTGCTTCTCGCGCAGCTGCTTGCCGTAGTCGGAGAGGCGCGCGCCGCTTTTCTGGCCGTGCTGTCCCGGCGCGTACGCGCGGCGCTCGACGGCGCACTTGTCGGTGAAGCACTTCTCGCCTTTCAGGAAGAGCTTCTCGCCTTCCCTGCGGCACTGGCGGCATTTCGGGTCAAGGTTTCGGGCCATGGGTTTTCCTGGTGTCTTTCTCTAGACGCGCCGGCGCTTGGGCGGGCGGCAGCCGTTGTGCGGGATCGGGGTCACGTCGGCGATGCTGCCGATCTTGAGCCCGAGGGCGTTGAGCGCGCGAACCGCGGACTCGCGTCCCGGGCCGGGCCCTTTGATGCGCACCTCGATGTTCTTCACGCCGCACTCCTGCGCGGCACGGCCCGCGCGCTCGGCCGCGACCTGCGCGGCGAACGGCGTCGACTTGCGCGAGCCCTTGAAGCCGGCGTTGCCGGAAGTGGCCCACGACAGCGTGTTGCCCTGGCGGTCGGTGATGGTGATGATGGTGTTGTTGAAGGACGCGTGAACGTGCGCGATCCCTTCGGCGACGTTCTTCTTGACCTTCTTGCGCGCACGCGCGGAGGCGGTCTGCTGCAGTTCCTGACGGGTCGGTGCGCTTCTGGTCGCCATTTAGCGGGTTCTATCCTGAAAGGGTTAAGCGATTTTTCCGGCCGGCGTGTTCAGCTTGATCGCGGCCTTGCGCGGCCCCTTGCGGGTCCGTGCGTTAGTACGGGTCCGTTGGCCACGTACGGGCAAGCCTTTCCGATGGCGATGGCCGCGGTAGCTGCCAAGGTCCATCAGGCGCTTGATCGACATCGAGACTTCGCGGCGCAGATCGCCCTCGACGGTGAGCTTCTGCACGTTCTCGCGCAGGCGATCGAGCTCGGCGTCGGTCAGGTCCTTGATCTTGCGCGAGCTCTGCACGCCGGCGGCGGCGCAGATGGCCTGCGCGCGGGCGCGGCCGATGCCGTAGATCGCGGTGAGCGCGATCTCTGCATGCTGGTGATTCGGTATGTTGATGCCTGCTATGCGTGCCATCGATGGTTTCCTGCGGGACGGATCCTAGGCGGAACCTGAAATTATATCAATTTGGACAGGGTCTTATCAACCCTGGCGTTGTTTGTGGCGTGGATCCGAGCAAATCACCCGGACAACGCCCTTGCGCCGCACGATCTTGCACTTGCGGCAGATCTTCTTCACTGAAGCCATCACTTTCATAGTCGCTTCCTTTACTTGGCCCTGAACGTTATCCGGCCCTTGGTCAGGTCGTACGGCGTCATCTGCACGGTCACCTTGTCCCCGGGCAGGATGCGGATGTAGTTCATCCGCATCTTTCCCGAGATGAAGGCGTGGATCTCGTGGCCGTTCTCTAGCTTCACCTTGAATGTCGCATTGGGCAGGTTCTCTACGACCTCACCTTGCATTTCGATGACATCTTCCTTGGCCATCGCTCAACGGACGGGAGGCATCCCGCCCTTGAAATTCGCCTTGCGCAGCAGGCTCTCGTACTGGTGCGTCATGATGTAGGCCTGCACTTGCGCCATGAAATCCATGGTCACGACCACGATGATCAGGAGCGAGGTGCCGCCGAAATAGAACGGCACGTTCCATTTCAGGATCAGGAACTCCGGCAGCAGGCAGACCAGGGTCACGTAGATCGCGCCGGCCAGCGTGAGGCGGGTCAGGATCCGCTCGAGATACTTGGCGGTCTGGTCCCCCGGCCGGATGCCCGGCACGAACGCGCCTGATTTCTTCAGGTTCTCCGCGGTCTCTTTCGGGTTGTACTGCAGCGCCGTGTAGAAGAAGCAGAAGAACACGATCAGCGTGCCGTACATGAAAACGTAGATCGGCTCGCCCGGGGTCAGCTTGCCGGAAATGGTGCTGAGCCAGGTGAGCCCCTCGTGCGTGCCGAACCAGCCGAGCACCGTCGCGGGGAAGAGGATCAGCGAGCTCGCGAAGATCGGCGGGATCACGCCCGACATGTTCAGCTTGAACGGCAGGTGCGAGCTCTGGCCGCCGTACACGCGATTGCCGACCTGGCGCTTGGCGTAGTTCACCAGGATCTTGCGCTGGCCGCGCTCGACGAAGCACACGAAGGCCGTGACCCCGATGACCGCCACCGCGATCAGGACCGCGCTCAGCGGATGCATCGCGCCGGTGCGAACGAGCTCGAGGGTGCCGGCGACCGCCTGCGGCAGGCCCGCCGCGATGCCCGCGAAGATGATGATCGAGATGCCGTTGCCCAGGCCGCGCTCGGTGATCTGCTCGCCGAGCCACATCAGGAACATGGTGCCCGTGACGAGCGTCGTCACCGTGGTGACGCGGAACAGCATGCCCGGATCGAGCACGAGGCCGGCCTGCGACTCGAGCGCGATCGAGATGCCCGTCGCCTGGAACAGCGCGAGGAACACCGTGCCGTAGCGCGTGTACTGCGTGATCTTGCGCCGGCCCGACTCGCCTTCCTTGCGCAGCGCGTCGAGCTGCGGGCTCACCGCGCTCATGAGCTGCATGATGATCGACGCCGAGATGTACGGCATGATGCCCAGGGCGAAGATGGTGAAGCGGCGCAGCGCCCCGCCCGAGAACATGTTGAACATGCCGAGGATGCCGCCCTGCTGGCCGGAGAAGAGATCCGCCAGCACGTTCGGGTCGATGCCCGGCACCGGAATATGCGCGCCGATGCGGAACACCACGAGGGCGCCCAGCAGGAACACCAGGCGCCGCTTGAGGTCGCCGTACTTCGCGGCTTTTCCGACGTTGGGGAGCGCGGCGGCCATCAGGCTTTAGGCGCGTCTTTCGGCGCTTGTTCTGCTTTGGGCGCGGCTTTCAGCGCTTGTTCATCATCCGGCTCCGCCTTCTTCACCTTCTTCTTCTTTTCCTTCTTCACCGGCGCGGGCTTCTCGGTGTACTCGACCTTGCCGCCGGCCGCCTCGATCATCGCGCGCGCGCCCTTCGACGCCTTGACTTCCTTCAGCGTGATCTTGCGCGAGAGCTCGCCGGAGAGGATGACCTTCGCGGCGAGCGCCTTGTGCGACACGATCTTCTCGGCCTTCAGCGCGGCGAGATCGATATCGCTCGCCTGCATGCCCTGCAGCTCGCTGGTGCGGACCTGCGCGATGTCGTCGCGCGTGATCGGCGTGAAGCCGCGCTTCGGCATGCGCCGATGCAGCGGCATCTGCCCGCCCTCGAAGCCCACCTTATGGAAGCCCCCCGAGCGCGCCCGCTGGCCCTTGTGGCCGCGGCCGGCCGTCTTGCCCCAGCCCGAGGCGATGCCCCGGCCGACGCGGTGGCGGTCGCTCTTGGAACCCGGCGCCGGCTTGAGAGTGTTGAGTTTCATGAAAAAGTACCCTAAGGTTGGGACGTTCTGCGGTTAATCAACTACTCGTCGATCCGCACCAGATAGTTGACCTTGTTGATCATGCCGCGCACCGCAGGCGTGTCGACCAGCTCCTTGACGCTGTTGATCCGCTTCAGGCCCAGGCCGCGCACCGTGTCGCGGTGACTCTGCTTGCAGCCCGTGACGCTCTTCAGGAGACGAACCTTGATCGTTTTCATCCCGTGATTTCCTCGATCGTCTTGCCGCGCCGCGCCGCGATCTCCGAAGGCGTGCTCATCGCCTGCAGGCCGTTCAGCGTCGCGCGCACCACGTTGTAGGGGTTGGTGGAGCCGAAGCACTTGGCGAGCACGTTGGTCACGCCCATCACCTCGAACACCGCGCGCATCGGGCCGCCGGCGATGATGCCGGTGCCTTCGTGCGCCGGCTGCATCAGCACCCGCGCCGCGCCCCAGCGCCCCTTCACCGTGTGGTGCAGGGTGCCGTTCTTCAGCTTGACCTTGAAGAGCTTGCGGCGCGCCTCTTCCATCGCCTTTTGCACCGCGACGGGCACTTCGCGCGCCTTGCCCTTGCCCATGCCGATGCCGCCATCGCCGTCGCCGACCACGGTGAGCGCGGCAAAGCCGAGCACGCGGCCGCCTTTCACCACCTTGGTGACGCGGTTCACCGCGATCATCTTCTCGCGCAGGCCGTCGCCGCGCTCTTCGGACTGCTGCATCCTGGGCTGGATCTTTGCCATATTTTTTCCTTAGAACTTCAAGCCGCCCGCTCGGGCCGCGTCGGCGAGCGCCTTGACGCGCCCGTGATATTTGTAGCCGGCGCGGTCGAACGCGACGCTGTCGATGCCTTTTTCCTTGGCCTTCTGCGCGATGCGCTGGCCGATCAGCTCCGCGGCCTTGCGGTTGCCGCCGTTCTTGAGCTGGGTGCGCACTTCCTTCTCCAGCGAGGAGGCGCTGGCGAGCACCTTGTCGCCCGCCGGCGAGGTGATCTGGGCATAGATGTGCCCGTTCGTGCGATGCACGGTGAGGCGCACCGCGCCGACCTCGCGGATCTTGAGGCGGGTCTGGCGCGCGCGGCGCAGCCGCGAAAGGTTTTTGTCGATCATGGCCTCATTTTCCTGGCTATTTCTTCTTCGTCTCTTTCAACACGATGACCTCGCTGCTGTAGCGCACGCCCTTGCCCTTGTAGGGCTCCGGCGGACGGTGGGCGCGCACTTCCGCGGCCACCTGGCCGACGAGCTGCTTGTCGACGCCGGTCAGCACGATCTCGGTCTGGGTCGGGGTCGCGACCTTCACGCCTTTCGGCATCTGGTGCACGACCGGGTGCGAGAAGCCGAGCGTCAGGTTGAGCTTGTCGCCCTGCGCCTGCGCGCGGTAGCCGACGCCCACGAGGGCGAGCTTCTTCTCGAAGCCCTTGGTCACCCCGGTGACCATGTTGGCGACCAGCGCGCGCATCGTTCCCGACATGGCGTTGGCATGGTTCGAGTTGCCGAGCGCCTTGCAGACGAGCTGCTCGCCGTTCTTGGCCACCTCGACGTTCGGATCGGCCGGGCGCGCGATGGTGCCGAGCGGGCCTTTCACGGAAATCTGGCCGGAGGCGATGTTCACTTCCACGCCCTTCGGAACCGCAATCGGATATTTGGCGATGCGTGACATGGCTTCCCCTTACGCCACGATGCAAAGCACTTCGCCGCCGACGCCGTCGGCGCGGGCCTTGCGGTCGGTCATCACGCCGCGCGACGTGGAGAGAATCGCCACGCCCAGGCCGTTCATGACCTTCGGGATGTCGTCGCGGCCCTTGTAGACGCGCAGGCCCGGCTTCGAGATGCGCTCGAGGCGCTCGATGACGGGCTTGCCCGCGTAGTACTTGAGGCCGATCCGCAGCTCCTTCTTCACGCCTGCGTCGCGCGTGGCGAAGTCCTCGATATAGCCCTCGTCCTTCAGCACCTTGGCGATGGACGCCTTCAGCTTGGACGCGGGCATCGAGACTTCCACATGCCCGACCATCTGGGCGTTGCGGATGCGGACCAGCATGTCCGCGATGGGATCGCTCATGCTCATAGTGTTTCCCTTACCAGCTTGCCTTGATGACGCCGGGCACTTCGCCCTTGAGCGCGAGGTCGCGCAGCTTGTTCCTGCCCAGGCCGAACTTGCGGTACACGCCGCGGGGCCGGCCGGTGAGCGCGCAGCGGTTGCGCAGCCGCACCGGCGACGCGTCGCGCGGCAGCCTCTGCAGCTTCGCGCGCGCGACGTCCTTCGCCTCGTCGGTGGCGCGGGAGTCGTAGATCACCTCGAGAAGCTGGGTGCGCCGCACCTTGAACTTCTCGACGGTCTTGCGGCGTTTCTTGTCGCGGAGCACTACGGAAAGCTTGGCCATTCGGGTCTCTTTCAGTGCTTGAACGGGAAGCGGAACGCGCTGAGCAGCGCGCGCGCCTCGTCGTCGGTCTTCGCCGAGGTGGTGATGGCGATGTTCATGCCCCGGAGCGCATCGATCTTGTCGTACTCGATCTCCGGGAAGATGATCTGCTCTTTGAAGCCGAGGCTGTAGTTGCCGCGGCCGTCGAAAGCGCGGTTCGACATGCCGCGGAAATCGCGGATCCGCGGCATCGCGATGTTGACCAGGCGGTCGAAGAATTCGTACATGCGCGCGCCGCGCAGGGTCACCATGCAGCCGACCGGGTAGCCGGCGCGCACCTTGAAGTTCGCGACCGAGCGGCGCGCCAGGGTGACCACCGGCTTCTGGCCGGCGATCTTCGCCATGTCGGCGACCGCGTTGTCGAGCACCTTCTTGTCGCTGGTGGCCTCGCCCACGCCCATGTTGATGGTGATCTTGCGGAGCCGCGGCACCTGCATCACGCTCTTGTAGTTGAACTTCTTGATCAGGTCGGGAACGACCTTCTCGCGGTAGAACACGGCGAGCCGCGCCGGCGGCGCCGGCTGCTCCGGGCCCGTGGCGAGCGGCGCGGCGGCGACTGCCTTGTCCTTCCTTTCCTTGCGCGGGGCCTTTTGCTGCTCGGCCTCCTTGCGCTCCTGCTTGGGCTTCGCTTCCTTGTCTTTGTCTTTGGCCATGATCAGACGTCCACTTGCTCGCCGTTGGTCTTGAACACACGCACCTTGCGCCCGTCGTCGAGCGACTTGATGCCGGCCCGGTCGGCCTTCTTGGTCGCGGGATTGAAAAGAGCGATATTGGAGACGTCGATCGGCTTGTCGAGCTCCACGATGCCGCCGGTGACGCCCTTCATCGGATTGGGACGCTGGTGCTTCTTCACGCGGTTCACGCCCTCGACGACGACGTGCTGCGCGTCGACGCGGCGCAGCACGGTGCCGCGCTTGCCCTTGTCGCGCCCGGCGATCACCACCACTTCATCACCCTTGCGAATGCGTTGCATGTCTTTTCCTAGAGAACCTCGGGTGCGAGCGACACGATCTTCATGAACTGCTCGGTGCGCAGCTCGCGCGTCACCGGCCCGAAAATCCGCGTCCCGATGGGCTCCATCTTCGCCGTCAGCAGGACCGCGGCATTGCGGTCGAACTTGATCAGCGAGCCGTCGGAGCGGCGCACGCCCTTGCGGGTGCGCACCACGACCGCGTCGTAGATCTCGCCCTTTTTCACGCGACCGCGCGGCGCGGCGTCCTTGACGCTCACCTTGATCAGGTCGCCGATCGAGGCGTAGCGGCGCTTCGAGCCGCCCATCACCTTGATGCACATGACGGCCCGCGCGCCGGTGTTGTCGGCGACGTCCAATATCGATTGCATCTGAATCATTGCTTTTCTCCACTCCAACTTGCCGGCTACATAGCAGGCAGTTTTGGACCCCGTCCGGGGACCGGGATTCTACCTTAAAACCTCAGCTCAAACGGCCTTGGATTTCTCCAGCAGCCGGGTGACCCGCCAGGACTTGGTTTTCGACATCGGCCGGCACTCGGCGATCTCGACCAGGTCGCCCTCGCCGAACTCGCCGGTCTCGACATGCGCGTGGTACTTGCGCGAGCGGGTGACCGTCTTGCCCATGAAAGGGTCCTGGGTCCGGCGCTCGACGCGCACGACGAGCGTTTTCTGCATCTTCGTGCTGGTCACCCGTCCCATCAGGGTGCGCTGGTTCTTCGCGGGGGTCTCGCCCTGCGCCGGAGCCGCGCTCTTCGGTGCCGCTGCGGTTGCGTTCATTTGGTGGAAGCCTTTTCGTTCATGATGGTGCGCACGCGCGCGATGTCGCGCTTCACCTTTTTCATCTGGCTGGTGTTGCCGAGCTGCTGCGTGGCGAGCTGCATGCGCAGGCCGAACTGGGCCTTGAGCAGCCCTTCCAGCTCCTTTTGCAGCTCCTCGCCGCTCTTGCCGCGGAGTTCGCTAGGTTTCATAGGGTCTTTCCTGCCTTTGCGTTCTGTCGACTAGACGCCCAGCATGCGCTGGACGACCACGGTCCGGAACGGCAGCTTCGCCGAGGCGAGCGCGAACGCCTCCTTGGCGAGCGCGTCGGTGACGCCGTCCATCTCGAAAATGATCTTTCCCGGCTGGATCTCGCACACGAAATACTCGGGGTTGCCCTTGCCGTTGCCCATGCGCACCTCGGCGGGCTTCTGCGAGATCGGCTTGTCCGGGAACACGCGGATCCAGATGCGGCCGCCGCGCTTGATGTGGCGCGACATTGCGCGGCGGGCGGCTTCGAGCTGCCGCGCCGTAAGGCGGCCGCGGGTCGTGGCCTTCAGCCCGTGCTCGCCGAAGGAGACCTTGGCGCCGCGGGTGGCGACGCCGGTGTTGCGGCCCTTCTGCTGCTTTCGGTACTTGGTTCGTGCGGGTTGCAGCATGGGTTACTCCTTCTTCTCCCCTTCGGGCTTGTCGCCTTCTTCTTTCACGATCTTCTTGGCGGGCTTCTTCACGACGGTCTTCGCGGCCGGTGCGGCGTCCCGTTTCGGCCGGGCGTCGGGCTTGCCGGCTTCGCGGGGACGGGACGGTCCGCGCTTCGCGCCGGGCTTGGGCGCCGGTTTCTTGGCGCGCTTGGGCTCAGCGGGGGCTTCCGGCTGTGCCGCCGGGGTACCGGTGGCGGCCTGCATCGCGGCCTGGGCGGCCTGCGCCGCTTCGCCCTTCGGCACGATCTCGCCCTTGTAGACCCACACTTTGATACCGATGACGCCGTAATTGGTCTTCGCCTCGCCCAGGCCGTAGTCGATATCGGCCCGCAGCGTATGCAGGGGCACGCGGCCCTCGCGGTACCACTCGGTGCGCGCGATCTCGATGCCGTTCAGGCGTCCCGCGCTCATGATCTTGATGCCCTGCGCGCCCAGGCGCATGGCGTTCTGCATCGCGCGCTTCATCGCGCGGCGGAACATGATGCGTTTCTCGAGCTGCTGCGCGATCGAGTCGGCGATGAGCTGCGCGTCGATCTCGGGCTTCCTGATCTCCTCGATGTTCACGTGCACCTGCTGCACGCCCATGATGCGGCGCAGCTCCGCCTTGAGCGCCTCGATCTCCTCGCCCTTCTTGCCGATCACCACGCCCGGGCGCGCCGAGAAGATGGTGATGCGCGCGTCCTTCGCGGGACGCTCGATCAGCACGCGCCCGACGGAGGCGTGCGCGAGCTTTTTCTTGAGGAAGTCGCGCACCTTGATGTCTTCGGCGAGCATCGGCGCGAAGTTGCGGCTGTTCGCGTACCACTTCGAGCTCCAGTTGCGGTTGACCGCGAGCCTGAAGCCGACGGGATTGATCTTTTGACCCATAAGTTCTCTCAGTCGCCCACGGTGATGAAGATGTGGCAGGTTTGCTTCGTCACGCGATTGCCGCGCCCCTTGGCGCGCGCCTGGAAGCGCTTGATGAAGGTGCCGCGCTCGACGTGGATGATCTTCACCTTGAGGGCGTCGATGTCCGCGCCGTCGTTGTGCTCGGCGTTGGCGATCGCCGACTCCAGCAGCTTCTTCAGGATGCCGGCGCCCTTCTTGGGCGTGAAGCCGAGGATGCTCATTGCCTGGTCCACCGGCTTTCCACGGATGAGATCGGCGACCAGCCGGCCCTTCTGGGCCGAAAGCCGTGCGCCGCGCAGTATCGCTCGCGTTTCCATTCGTCTCGCTCCTTACTTCTTCGCCGGCGCCGCGGCTGCGGGCGCGGCCGCGGGAGCCGCTGCTCCAGGCGCTCCGCCCGGAGGCCCTTTGCGCTCGCCGCCGACCGCCTCCTCGGTGCGCTTGCCGGCCGCCGAGTGGCTCTTGAAGATGCGCGTCAGGGCGAACTCGCCGAGCTTGTGCCCGACCATGTTCTCGGTGACGTACACCGGGATGTGCTGCTTGCCGTTGTGGACCGCGATCGTCAGGCCGACGAAATCCGGCACGATCGTCGAGCGGCGCGACCAGGTCTTGATCGGGCGCTTGTCGCTCGTGCTGCGCGCCTTGTCGACCTTCGCCTGGAGATGGTGGTCCACGAAAGGACCCTTCTTGATTGAGCGTGACATGGCTCTTCCTTATTTCACGCGCCGGTCGCGGACGATCATGACTTGCGTCCGCTTGTTGCGCCGGGTCTTGAAGCCCTTGGATTGAACACCCCAGGGCGATACGGGCGGCTGCCCCGAAGACGTGCGGCCTTCGCCACCGCCATGGGGGTGATCGATCGGGTTCATCGCCACGCCGCGCACCGTGGGCCGAATACCGCGCCAGCGCCTGCGTCCCGCCTTGCCGATCGATTCCAGGTTGTGCTCGGAGTTGCCGGCCTCGCCGATCGTCGCGCGGCAATCGATGTGGACCTTGCGGATCTCGCCCGAGCGCAGGCGCAGCTGGGCGTACGAGCCTTCGCGCGCCAGCACCTGAACGCCCGCGCCGGCCGAGCGCGCAAGCTGCGCGCCTTTGCCCGGCAGCATCTCGATGCAATGCACGATCGTGCCGACGGGGATGTTCCTGAGCGGCAGCGTGTTGCCGGCCTTGATCGGCGCCTCGGGGCCCGACATCAGCGCCGTGCCGACCGGGACACCCTTGGGCGCGATCACGTAGCGGCGCTCGCCGTCCGCGTAGAGCAGCAGCGCGAGGTGCGCGCTGCGGTTCGGGTCGTACTCGAGGCGCTCGACCGCCGCGGGAATTCCGTCCTTGTTGCGCCGGAAGTCGACCTCGCGATAGTGCTGCTTGTGGCCGCCGCCCTTGTGCCGCGTGGTGATGCGGCCGTAGTTGTTGCGGCCGTTGGTCTTGGACTGCGGCGACAGCAGGGGCCAGTGCGGCTCGCCCTTGTGCAGCTCGGGCGTGACGACCTTGACCAGCGCGCGCCGGCCGGGGGAAGTAGGTTTTACTTTTACGAGAGGCATCGCTTACTCCGTTGCCGCGAAATTGATTTCCTGGCCCGCGGCCAGCCGGACATACGCCTTCTTCCAGTTGCGACGGCGGCCTTCGACGCGGCCGAAGCGGCGCTTCTTGCCCTTGACGTTGGACACGGTCACCGAGTCGACCTTGATCTTGAACATCAGCTCGACCGCGGCCTTGATCTCGGGCTTGGTGGCGCGATCGGCGACGCGGAACACGTACTGCCGGTTCTTGTCGGCGACGAACGTGCTCTTCTCGGACACCACCGGCGCAAGCACGATGGTCATGAGCTGCGCGGCGTTGTATTTCTTCGCGGCGGTCATTTGAAGAGCTCCTCGAGCTTGGCCACGGCCGCCTTGGTCACGAGAATCGACGGAAAGCGCACCAGCGACACCGGGTTGGCGTGGCGCACGTCCATGATCTCGACGTTGGCGAGGTTGCGCGAAGAGAGCATCAGGTTCTCGTCGATCGCGTCGGTGATCACCAGCACGCCTTCGAAGCCCATCGACTTCACCTTCTGCGCGAGCAGCTTGGTCTTGGGCGCAGTAATGGTAAATGCGTCGATGACGCGAATGCGATCTTCCCGCGCGAGCTGGGACAGAATGGAAGCCATCCCGGCGCGGTACATCTTGCGGTTCACCTTGTGCGAGAAATTCTCGTCCGGCGAATTCGGGAAGATCTTGCCGCCGCCGCGCCACAGCGGGCTCGAGGTCATGCCCGAGCGGGCGCGGCCGGTGCCTTTCTGGCGCCACGGCTTTTTGGTCGAGTGGTTCACCGCGCCGCGATCCTTCTGGGCCCGCGAGCCGATGCGCGCGTTCGCCTGGAAGGCGACCACGATCTGGTGCACGAGGGCCTGGTTGAAATCGCGGCCGAAGAGGGCGTCGGGCGCGTTGAACGTGCCGGCGGCGCCCTTGTCGTTGATCATCTTGAGCTCCACGGCGCGCCTCACTTCTTCGCCGCAGGCGCTGCTGCGGCGGGCTTGGCGGGAGCGGCGGCGGGCTTGGCGGCCGCGGCGGCCGGCTTGGCGGCGGACTTGGCTTCGGCTTTCGGCTGCTTCTGGCCGCTCGGCCCGGCGGGCTTGGTGATCTTGATCGCGGGGCGCACGATCACGTCGCGGCCGTCCGAGCCCGGCACCGAGCCCTTGACGAGCAGCAGCTGGCGCTCGGCATCCACGCGCACGACCTCCAGATTCAGGATGGTGCGGCGCTTGTCCCCGAGATGCCCGGCCATGCGCTTGCCGGGGAACACGCGCCCCGGAGACTGGTTCTGGCCGGTGGAGCCGGGCTTGTTGTGCGAGATCGAGTTGCCGTGGCTCGCGCGGTTGGACGAGAAATGATGGCGCTTGATCACGCCGGCGAAGCCCTTGCCGATCGTGATGCCCTGCACGTCCACCTTCTGCCCGACCTTGAAGATCTCGACGCCGATCTTCCCGCCGACCTTCAGGTTGGCGAGCTCGTCGGCCTTCGCGCGGAATTCGCGCAGCGTGTGGCCGGCTTCCACGGTGGCTTTCGCGAGGTGCCCGGCGATGGGCTTGCTCACGCGGCTCGCGCGGCGCTTGCCGAACGCGACCTGCACGGCGGCGTAGCCGTCCGTCTCGGCGGTCTTGATCTGCGTGACCCGGTTGTCGGACACGTCGAGCACCGTGACCGGCTGGGTGCCGCCGTCGTCGGTGAAGATGCGCGTCATGCCGACCTTGCGGCCGACCAGTCCTATCGTCATAACTTCCTCTTTTGGTTTACCCGGAGAAGCTTCTCTTCGGGTGCCGGCTTCAATTGGCCGGCAAATCTCTAATGAAGCGGTGCTGCGAACCTTGAATCGTTACTGAACCTTAATTTCGACGTCGACGCCCGCCGGCAGATCCAGCTTCATGAGCGCGTCGACGGTCTTGTCTGTCGGGTCGATGATGTCCATCAGCCGCATGTGGGTGCGGATCTCCAGCTGCTCGCGGGAGGTCTTGTCGATATGCGGCGAGCGCAGCAGGTCGAAGCGCTGCCGGCGCGTCGGCAGCGGCACCGGGCCGCGCACGACCGCGCCTGTGCGCTTCGCCGTATCCACGATCTCGAGCGCCGACTGGTCGATCAGGCGGTAGTCGAACGCCTTGAGACGGATACGGATTCTTTGGCTTTGCATTGCTTGCCTTTATCCCTTGTGTACGATTTCGAAGCGGGTTCTCCGCGTCCTATTTGTTTATTCGATGATTTTCGCGACGACGCCGGCGCCGACGGTCTTGCCGCCCTCGCGGATGGCAAAGCGAAGCCCCTGCTCCATCGCGATCGGCGTGATCAGCGTCACCACCATCTTCACGTTGTCCCCGGGCA
>Ga0209131_1001824_pt1 | contig 14625 bp, 18 predicted proteins | sample GraSoi_2013_40cm_FD_185826 | JGI IMG/M metagenome (GOLD analysis project Ga0209131, IMG submission 185826) | Grasslands soil microbial communities from the Angelo Coastal Reserve, California, USA - Sample 9_17_2013_40cm (SPAdes) (version 2) | ecosystem: Environmental > Terrestrial > Soil >...
ACAGCAGATCGCCGCGCTGGATTCCCGCGCGCGCCGCCGGCCCCGAAACTTCCTCGACCACGAGCCCGCCCTGCCCGCCGTTCTCGCGGCGTTCGTCGGCGGTGAGCGACCGCACCGCGACGCCGAGGCGCCCGTGCGATGCCTTGTCGTTGTCGGCAACGTCTTCCTTCTCCGCCTTCCCGGCGACCGGCGCGACGGCGAGCGTCTTCGTGCCGCGGTTGCGCCACACCTCGACCGGCGTGGACTTGCCGGCGGTCGTGTCCGCGACGAGCAGCGGCAGGTCGGACGAACGGTCGATTTCCTTGCCGTCGTACCTGAGGATGATGTCGCCCACCTGCAGGCCGCCCTTCTCGCCCGCCGCACCCTTCTCGACGCTCGAGACGAGCGCGCCGCGCGGACGGTCGAGGCCGAAGGACTCGGCGAGCGTCGCGTTCACGTCCTGCACCGTGACGCCGATGCGCCCGCGCGTGACCTTGCCGGTCTTCACGAGCTGGTCCTTCACGTTCAGCGCGACCTCGATGGGGATCGCGAACGAGATGCCCTGGTAGCCGCCGCTGCGCGAGTAGATCTGTGAGTTGATGCCGATCACTTCGCCCGCGAGGTTGAACAGCGGTCCGCCCGAGTTGCCCGGGTTCACGGCGACGTCGGTCTGGATGAAGTTCACGTACGAGGCGTCCGGCAGCGAGCGGCCCTTCGCGCTCACGATGCCCGCGCTCACGGAGTTCTCGAAGCCGAAGGGCGAGCCGATCGCGGCGACCCATTCGCCCACGTTCGCGTCGGCGGAGCGGCCGAGCTTCACGGTGGGCAGGCTCTTCGCTTCGATCTTCAGCACCGCGATGTCGGTCTGCTTGTCCTTGCCGATCACCTTCGCCTTGAACTCGCGCCGGTCGGTGAGGCGCACCGTCACGGTGTCGGCGCTCTCCACGACGTGCGCATTGGTGAGGATGTAGCCGTCGTCGCTCACGATGAAGCCCGAGCCCAGGCCGCGCACGGCCTGCTCGCCCTGCGGGTTCGGATTGCGGCCGCGGAAGTTCCTGAAGAAGTCGCGGAACGCGGGATTGTCTTCGAGCCCGGGGATATCGGGCATGTCGGCGCTCACCTTGCGCGTGCCTTCGACGCTCACGTTCACCACGGCGGGGCCGTAGCGTTTCACGAGGTCGGTGAAGCCATTCAACGGCAGCGTCGTGGCGGAAGGGTTGGCCGCGGGCGCTGCAACGCCCGCGGCCATGACGGCAGGAGTCGCCGCGTTCGCATGCGCGACAGGCGCATCGATGTAACCCTTGAATGCCGCCGCGCCGGTGCCGATCACGCCGGCAGCGACGAGCGCGCCTACGAGGAGATTCGGTCTCATGTATCTAAACTCCGGTCGATGTTGGATGCCCCGGTTCCGGGGCGATGGAACCCAGTGTGGGCAGCCCCGCTTAAGGCAGACTTAAGGCGCGAGCGGGATCGAAACGCGCACGACCAAGCCCATGCCGCGCGGTGAATCCAGCAATTCCACGTGCCCGCCGTGGCGCTCGGCGATGCGACGGACGATCGCGAGGCCCAGCCCGGAGCCGCCGCCTTCCGCGGCGGAGTCGCTGCGATAGAACCGGTCGAACACGCGCTCGCGTTCTTCGGCGGGAATCCCGCTGCCGGTGTCTTCCACCTCGAAGACCGCTTCGTTCACTCCGGCGTAGCAACGCACCTCGACCGAACCGTGCGCGGTATAGCGCACCGCGTTGTCCACGAGATTCTCCATCACCGCGCGCAGCGACGCACGATCGGCAGTGGTTTCGACGGGCCGGTCCGCCGACACTGACAGCGCGAGGCCCTTTGCTTCCGCGGCGGGGCGTTGCGCCTCGGCAACGGAACGCGCGATCTCGGCAAGGTCCACCCGCGAGCGCGCGAAGTTGGCGACCTCGGGATCGGCGCGCGCGAGTGCCAGGAGCTGCTCGACCACGTGCGTTGCGCGCACGATTCCTTCGCGAAGCATCGTGTGCGCCTGCGCGCGCGCCGCGTCGTCCTTCGCGCGCTCCGCGAGCTGCAGCTGCAGCCGCAGCGCCGTGAGCGGCGTTCGCAGCTCGTGCGCGGCGTCCGCGATGAACTGGCGCTGCTGTCCGAGCGCCTCGCCCAGGCGCGCCATGAGCCCGTTCAGCGCGCCCACCAGCGGCTGCACTTCGTCGGGCACCGCCTTGCTGTCGATGGGCTCGAGCGATTCGGGCGTGCGCTTGGCCACCGCCTGCGCGGTGCGCTCGAGCACCTTCACCTCGCGCCCGACGAGCACCCAGATGAGCCAGCCCATGAACGGCAGGGCGACGAGGAAGGGCACGAGCGTGCGCAGCGCCGCGTTGAACGCGAGCGCATCGCGCGCGAGCCGGTGCTGCGCCACTTGAATGGAAAGCCCGCGATGCCACGTCGCGAACACACGCCACGTGCCGAGCTGCGTCCTCACGTCCGAGAATCCTTCGACGCCGGTCGCGGGCATCTGGATCTGCGGATGGGATTCGTAGACGAGCCGGCCGTCGGGCGTCCACGCCTGGATCACGAAGTCCAGGCCCTCGGCGGCCTGCAGCGTATCGGCGAGGTCGCCGGGCAGGTACGCGCGGTCGCGAAGCGCGAGCGCGATCTGCTTCAGCTGGTAATCGAACATCTCGTTCGCGGTGCTGCGCGCCTGGTAGAAGACGAGCACCGTGACGGCGAGGCCCGCGAGCAGCATGCCCGTGAGCAGCCACACGAGGAGGCGGCGGCGAATCGACACCTATTGCGCCTTCGCGATCGTATAGCCCATGCCGCGCACGTTGCGGATCAGTTCGGGGTCGAGCTTGCGGCGCAGCGCGTGGATGTGGACCTCGACCGCGTTGCTCGCGATCTCCTCGTCCCAGCCGTAAAGGCGCTCCTCGAGTTGCGCTCGCGTGAGATAGGCCCCGGGCCGGTTGGCGAGCGCTTCGAGCAGCGCGTATTCGCGCGGCGAAAGGCTCACCTCGCCGCCCTTCCATCGCACGACGCGCGCGGCCGCGTCGATCTCCAGCTCTCCGATGCGCACGACCGATTCGGCGCGGCCGGCCCGCCTTCGCGCCACGGCGCGCACGCGCGCCGAGAGCTCGTCCAGGTCGAAGGGCTTCACGAGGTAATCGTCGGCGCCGGCATCGAGCCCCGCCACGCGATCGCTCACCGCATCGCGCGCGGTGATGATGAGCACCGGCACCGTCGTGGACTTCGCGCGCCACGACTTCAGCAACGAAAGCCCGTCGCGGCGCGGAAGCCCCAGGTCGAGCAGCACGACGTCGTAGGGCGTGGTCGCGACCGCCGCGTCGGCGTCGCGACCATCGCGTACCCAATCGACGGTGTGGCCTTCCTGGCGCAGGCCCTGGCGGGCGGCCTCGCCGATCATGGGATCGTCTTCGACTAGCAGCAGGCGCATATGCAAAAGAAAAAGGGGAGGCACACGGCCTCCCCCTTCATTGTTGCATGCGCCGCTGTCAGCTGCCCTTCAGTTGCGCGCGGACCTCGCCGCCGGGATTCTTTGCGCTGTGCACGTTCACGTACGTGTTGCCCGCCTTGTACGCTTTGCACTGCTCCTCGGTCATCTTGGCGCCTGGTGGCGCGACGAACGTGTTGTCGCCCTCTTTCACGAACGGAACGATTACCGGCCCGTTGGCTCCCTTCGCGCCCTGGTGGATATGCGACGCGGTGGCGGTCATGCCGGTCACGGTGACTTTCGCGGTGACCGAGCAATCGGCGGCCACGGTAACGGTTCCCGAGCCGGATGCGCCGGAAGTGACCGCGGGCACTTCGCTACTGCCATTGAGGCTGACGTTCTCGCCGCCGGCCTTGTCGCCGTGCATCATTTCCGACATCTGGGAGCAGCCGGCCGCGAACAGGGCGGCGAGGGCGAGGATGAGTGCTGGATTTTTCATGCGCTTTCTTCTCCGGATAGGTTGGGGTTGGGCACGTCGACGAGACCGCCGAGCGCGATGGCTTCGCGCTGCACCCAGTTTCGCCGCGACCATCCGGCGGGCATGGGCTCGTCGGCGATTTGGTCGACGCTTTCGAGGCGACTCTTCAGATCCGAAGGCAATTGTTGGTTGTTCATTGCTGTCTCGGTTTGTTGCCGCCTCATAACGTACCGCGCACGCGGCTGGCCCCATTGTAGGAGGAATCCGACGTTGCTGTAGGACAAGGCCGGGACTTGCGCGTGGCGCGCGCCGACTGCGCAAGCGGCGAACAAGTGTTTCCATCAGCCCATCGCCCATGCGACGGAGGAAATCGTTCATGGATTGCTGGCACCACGAAATCGACAAGGCGAAGACGGAAGACGAAGTTGTGCGAAGCGCGTCCGATTACCTGATGCTCTGGGCGCCGCGCGAGCTCGATCCGATGCGCGCGGGAGTCGTCGACATGTCGATCGAGTCGCCCGACGACATCGAACGCGTGAAGAGCTGGATTTCCGATCGCGAATCCACGGCCGTGAGCCCCATCTACACCGCGCACATGAGGGAGCTGTCGGGATATTTCCGGCACGCATCGTCGCGGCTGGGCGAGATCCGGCAGGCAGGCTAGCCCATGGCGGACGACCGCAAGCCCGACCGCATCGCCGGTCACGAGATCGATTTCACCTGGACCGACGGCCCCACGAGGGGCGAGACGCATCGCCACCGCTTCGACCCCGGCGGATCGGTGCGCTACTGGCAATTGAAGGGCGGCGCTGCGAAGGGCGAAGGCACGCGCGAGCCGCGCTACGGCGCGGTCCAGGTATCCGACGACGTCGTCGTGGTCTCGTATCTCGGCGCGAGCGGATACACGCTCACCGCGGTCCTCAATTTCCGCGACGGCACCGTCGTGGGATTCGCTTCCGGCGCGAAGGAGTGGTTCCCGGTCAAGGGAACGTTCAAAACCGTGCGCTAGCGCGCGGCGAGGTACGGGTAGGGATTCACGGCCTTCCCGCGCCACCACTTTTTCTCCGGCCCGAGCTGGAAGATCGTGAAGTGCAGGTGCGGCGCGTTCGCGGGCGCGTTGCCCGTGCTTCCCACATAGCCGATCACGTCGCCGCGCTTCACGGCCTCGCCCTGCGCGAGCCCGTCGCGATAGCGGTCCAGGTGCGCGTAGTAGTAGACGAATCTCTCCGACGAGTCGTACTGGTAGATCGTGATGCCGCCCGCGACGCTGCGGAAGAGCTTCGCGATGGTGCCATCGTCGGCCGCGACGACCGGCGTCCCGCGCGCGGCCATGATGTCGAGCGCTTCGTGGCTGCGAATGCCGCGCGACTCGTCGAAGTTGTCGCGCAACGCCTTCGGATCGAAACCCTGCACGGGCATGAGCAGCTTGCGCGTGGCGAGGATCTGCATGTCGTGGGCCGCGGATTCGATTGCCGTCGTGGTCGTCGCCACCGGCGTCATCGCATTTGTGCGAGGCACGAATTGCGCCCTATTTGTGCCAGGCACAAATGCGGCGATGCCGACAGTCGCGAGGGCGGCCACGAGCGACACCATCGCGGTCGCTTTCACCGAAAGCATCGCTAGCCCTGGACGCGCACGCGGATTCCAGGCGAGGCGAGCTTCGCGAGCCGGGTCACGTCCCAGTTGGTGAGGTGCACGCAGCCGTGCGTCTCGGTGCGGCCCACGAGGTTCGGCTGCGGCGTACCGTGGATTCCGTAGTGCGGCTTGCTCAATCCCAGCCACATCACGCCGATCGGGCTGTTGGGTCCGGGCGCGATCTTCGTTCGCGAATGTTCCGGGTTGCCGTCGCCCAGCTTCGCGGGGTCGAAATCGAACACGGGATCGCGCACCTCGTTCGTGACCTTCAGCGTGCCGTCGGGGATCTCGTCGCGCCGCCCCGCGATGCTGACGGGGAATTGCGCCACGACCGATCCCGCGCGGTCCACGACCTGCAGTATGCGCTTGCGCTTGTCGATGACGAGCGATGCAGCCTTGATCGGCGGCCCCACCGGCGCGACGTCGGGGACGAGGATATCCTCGCCCGCCTCGAACGCCTTGCCCGGATTGATCGCGCGCAGGAGGTCTGGGCTCGAATGAAAGCGCTCGCCCAGTGCCTCGAGCACGTTCTCGTAGCCCAACCGCGCGAGCGTCGCGCGCTCCATCATGTCCTTCGGGATGCGAGTGAATGGGCCCGCCGCATCCGCTTCGGTGATCGTGTACGGGGTGAGGACGTGTCCATCGGCGCCACGCAGCGCTTCCCACGTCCGCGCGTCGACGCGTCCCGTGGAGGGCAGTCCATGGGTTTCCTGGTACGCCTCGACGGCGCGGCGCATGTTCTCGCCGAACCCGCCGTCGATCTCGCCCGGCGAGAACCATGCGCGATCGAGCAGGATCTGCGCACGCACAACCGCGCCGCCGCGGGCTCCTTTGGCGAGCGCAGCCGACGGCGAATCGTCGGTGATGGCGGCCCGATCGAGCCGCGGCGGGGAAGGATGCTTGTGCGGCGCGGCCCCGCAAGGGACGGCGAGGAGCGCGAGCAGGCACGCGGCAACGAGCCGCATGAGGATCAGTCGTCGAATTCCGTCGGCCAGTCGGCGAGCTGGACGCTGGGGTCTGCGTCGTCACCCGTCCAGCGGCGGCCTTCGGAGAAGCTGATTTCGGAGACGGGAAGACCGTCCTCGTCGATCTCGAGGATCGGAGGCAGGCTCGGACGCTTGGCCCTGATGATGTGTTTCGCTGGCATGGCGCGGTCTCTCTTGTGTCGTGTGTTGTTGAGACCGAATCTAGACTGCGCTCCCCGACAGAACCATTCGAGAAAATCCACACGCGCTGTAGGAGGCAACTGATTCGTGCGTGGGGACTGCCATGGGCGTCCTGAATTTGCGCCACGGGGCGCCCTTCGCGCCTGTAGGAATATTCCTACGTGGAAGTTACCGAGGCTCCTACATAAAGCACGCGGTCGCGGGCGAATAATCGGTCGGCTGTCGGTAATGCCCATGGAAAAAGAACCAGCACACGGATGATGACTTCCTGGTATTCGCAGCTCGATCACGCGAAAACCGCCGGCGACACCGTCGCCGTCGCGCGCGATTTCATGGCGACCTGGTCGCCGGAGGATCTCGCGCTGCTTCCCGCATCGGTCCGCCCTGGACGGCTGCGCGACGAAGAGGACGTGGAAACACTGCACGAGAAGCTGGTCGAGGCCTACCGGGACTCGCGAGCGACGGGACGAGAGCTCGACGCCCTGCAGCGCATCACGAGCTTCATGGTGCGCGCCTCGATACGCCTCGCGGAGCTGTCGAACGAATCTAGCCGCGGGAGCGGGAGCCTTCCTCCGACGAGCCCTGGGAAATCGGGATCGCCTGCTGAAGAGTAGGCGCACCGTCCAGCCGGCCCGTGCCGCGACTCCAGCGTCACCCTCGTGAATCGCCAGTCGGCAGCGCGCCGTTCGTGATGTGGGAAGACGGGCCGAGTCGCGCGGCGACGAACCAATCGTGCCGGCGCCCCTCGAACGCGACATGAAGATGCTTACGCCGCGAGCCCTCGCCGGTCTCGTGACCCGCACATTCCAGGGATGGAGGGACGACAACGCCTCCAGCATGGGCGCCGCGCTCGCGTTCTACACGCTCTTCTCGCTCGCGCCGTTGCTTCTCGTGGTGCTCGCGGTGGCCGGGTTCCTCTTCGATCGCAGCCAGGCGCAGCACGTGCTCATCGAGCAGATCGCGCAGCTCGTGGGCGAGCGTCCCGCCCAGGGCATCGAGACGCTGCTGCAATCGGCGAGCGACCCGTTCGCGGCGAAGAAGTCCGCCGTGCTGGGCATCCTCACGCTTTTCCTGGGCGCCACCACCGTGTTCGCGGAGCTTCGCAAGGACCTGAATCACATCTGGCGCTGCAAGGTCGCCCGGGCGAGCGGGATCTGGGGCTTCCTGCGCACGCGCGTGCTCTCGTTCGGGCTCGTGCTATCGATGGGATTCCTGCTGCTCGTCTCGCTCGCCGTGAGCGCCGTGCTCTCCGCGCTGGGCGACCTGATGCTGCCGGGCTCGGCGTTGGCCGCGCGCGCGGCGGAGTTCGTCACTTCGCTCGCGGTGCTCACGCTGCTCTTCGCGATGATCTACAAGTGGCTTCCGAGCCGGCGCGTCGCATGGCGCGACGTCTGGGTCGGCGCGGCAGTGACCTCGTTCCTCTTCTGGGCCGGGAAATACGCGATCGGCCTGTACATCGCCAAGAGCTCCGTGGCCTCGGGATTCGGGGCGGCGGGCACCGTGGTCGTGATCATCGCCTGGGTCTACTACTCGTCGCTCATCTTCTTCTTCGGCGCGGAGTTCACCCGCGAATACGCGCTCATGCTCGGCTCGAAGCAGGGATCGGGGGAGCTCGCCGCGCCCGACGCCCACGGTCAGGCGGCCAATGACGAGGGCGACCTCATCGACAAGGCCCGCGCGATCGTGAAGGGGACGGATCCGATGGTGACGCCGAAGACCTAGAAGCGACGAGAAATCACTTCATTTCATGAGCGCCTTGTACCGGATGCGGTGCGGTTGCGCCGCCTCTTCGCCAAGCCGCTCGATCTTCTCTTCCTCGTACTCGTGGTAGTTGCCCTGGTAGAAATACCACTGCGAGTCGCCCTCGGCCGCGAGGATGTGCGTGCAGATGCGGTCGAGGAACCACCGGTCGTGCGAGATCACGAGCACCGAGCCGGCGAATTCCTGGAGGGCGTCCTCCAGCGCGCGTAGCGTCTCGACGTCGAGGTCGTTGGAGGGCTCGTCCAGCAGGAGGACGTTGCCTCCATCGAGGAGTGTCTTGGCGAGGTGCAGGCGACCGCGCTCGCCTCCCGAGAGGTTGCCCACGAGCTTCTGCTGGTCCTGTCCCCTGAAATTGAACCTGCCCAGGTACGCGCGCGACTGGATCTCGAACTTGCCGATGGTGAGGATGTCCTGGCCGTTCGAGATCGTTTCCCACACGTTCTTCTTCTCGGGAAACTTGCGCGTCTGGTCGACGACCGACATCTTCACCGTGTGGCCGATGGTGATCTTGCCCTTGTCGGGCTTTTCCTTGCCCGTGATCATGCGAAAGAGCGTGGACTTGCCCGCGCCGTTGGGGCCGATGATGCCGACGATCGCGCCCGGCGGGATCTTCAGCGAGAGGTTGTCGATGAGCAGGCGCTCGCCGTAGCCCTTCGAGACGTTCTCGAACTCGATCACCTCGTTGCCCAGGCGCTCGGCCACCGGGATGAAGATCTCGGCGGTCTCGTTGCGCTTCTGGTATTCGTAGTCGTTCAGCTCCTCGAAACGCTTCAGGCGCGCCGTGTTCTTCGTCTGCTGGCCCTTGGCGTTGCGCCGCACCCACTCCAGCTCCTTCTTGATCGACTTCTGCCGCGCCGACTCGCTCGACTCCTCCTTCTGCAGGCGGTCGCGCTTCTGGTCGAGCCAGTCGGTGTAGTTGCCCTTGTACGGGTGCCCGGTGCCGCGATCGAGCTCGAGGATCCACTCGGCGGCGTTGTCGAGGAAGTAGCGATCGTGCGTGACGGCGACCACGGTGCCAGGGAATCGCTGCAGGTACTGCTCGAGCCACTCGACGCTCTCGGCGTCGAGGTGGTTCGTCGGCTCATCCAGCAGGAGCATGTCGGGCTTGGACAGGAGCAGCCTGCAAAGCGCGACACGGCGCTTCTCGCCTCCCGAGAGCTTGTCGACCTTCGCATCCCACGGTGGCAGTCGCAGCGCATCGGCGGCCACCTCCAGCTGCGTCTCGAGCGTCGAGGCGTCGGCGGAAGCGAGCAGCTTTTCGAGCTTCTCCTGCTCGGCGGCCAGCTTGTCGAAGTCCGCATCGGGTTCCGCGTATGCCGCGTAGACCTGGTCCAGGCGCTTCTTCGCGGAGAACACCTCTCCCAGTCCCTCCTCTACCGCTTCGCGCACGGTGTGGCCGGGCTCGAGCTGGGGCTCCTGCGCGAGATAACCGATGCGGATGCCCGGCATCGGCGTGGCCTCGCCTTCGTAATCCTTGTCCACGCCGGCCATGATCCTTAGCACGGTGGACTTGCCCGCGCCATTCAATCCCAGCAGCCCGATCTTGGCGCCGGGATGGAACGAAAGCGAGATGTTCTTGAGGATCTGGCGCTTGGGCGGAACGACCTTGCCCACGCGGATCATCGTGTAGACGTACTGTGCCATGGGGTGTTGAAGCGGAAAAAGCGGGAAGCAACCCACAATTTTAGCAAAAAAGCCTGGCGGGATCGCTCCCGCCAGGCCTTTTCGTGAAACGAGGGGTGTTTCTAGCGCGTACTAGCGCGTCGCGGAGCCGACCGGATAGGCGTCCGGCTGCGTGGGGATGATGTTGCCGTCGCGGTCGCGAAGGATCAGCGGGCCCGTGGCGTACGACGTGCTGCCGTTCGGATTGTTGTACACCGCGAGCTGCTGCGGATAGTCATCCCTCACGTAATGCGAGGCGATGTAGACCTGGTGCGTGCCGCGGTTTTCCCAGCGTCCCGGCACGACGATGTAGCCCTCGCGCGGCGCGAGCGCGACGATGACCGGCTGGGCGAACGGCTTGCCGACGTTCGCGTACCACTCGAAGTCGATGTCGGGCCATGTGTTGTAGGCGAGCGCGGGGATCGACGCGCTCGCGAGCGCGACGATGGCGAATCCGGCGGAAATCAGCTTCTGCGTTCTCATGGGACTTCCTCTGTTGGCACTACGCGTGAGCGGTGGAATCGAGCCCTTTCAGCGCGGCGAAGAAATCGCAACCTGCGTGGTGCCCAGGCCCGCGCCCCAGGAAGCCGGAACGTGGCGAGGCAGCGACATCGCGCACGCTGCGACCATCGTCGCCAGCAGCACTCGTCTCGTCCACATGGTCCTGTCTCCTTTCTTCTCTTCGTTCGCTGCCGTTGATTTCAGGTTACCCGCGGGGGCGGCGGCCCAAAGCCGGAAGGCTCTCCATTGCGCGTCGGAACACGCCGGACTCCCGCGTCGGACAACGGCTGACTGCGAAATCGCGACGGCATCGCAGGGCGCCGCGAACGGGTCAGCGCACGAGCACGGAGTTGTAGCCACTGAGCGAGGGGCTCGGGCCGTCGTCGGGCATTTCGTTGCGGCGATCGACGTTGGTCCGCGGCGCGATGCTGTAGAGCAACTGGCCGTTGCGCCCGATGCGCGCGCGATCGCGCGAGACCTGGCGGATGGCGCGGTTCACGCTCGCCTCGTTCGCCGCCTGTTCCGCGGTCACCCCATTCGCGGAGAGCACCGGCGTTCCATACACGTCGCTCGCGAATACGCCGTTGCTCGCGAGGGTCGGCGGGGTCGTGGATGCGACGGCCCCGCTCGAAGTCACATCGGGTGTGCCGAAGGGCGCCACCGCGAACGGCAGCACGCCCGTGGTGCCGACGGTCGTACCGACTGTCGTGCCGGTGCCGACGCCCGAGGTCGTCCCAGGCGTGAGGCCATTCACGCTGGAAGCTCCCGCAAGCGCACCCAGCGAGGACGTGGAACCGCTGGCGTGGTTCGCCGCGACGGCATCGAGCGTCTGCTGGTTGCGCACATCAACGGTCGTGGTGTTGCTGGGCGTCGTTGTCGCCTTGGATGTGCCGGCTCCGGTCCCGGACGACGTGGCGACGGGCTGTCCGGACGAGATCCCCGGCGCGCTGTTGATGACGGTGCCCGTGGCGCTCATGTTGACGGCGATGGGCCCGGCAGCCGTGGTGGTGGCCGCGCCGGCGGTGGTCGCGAAGGACAACGCGATCGCCGCGGCGAGTGAGGCAGATGAAAGGTGGCGCATTGCGATCTCCTGTGTCGTTCCATGAGGGACAACGCAGGGCAAGGCGCGTGCCGGAGCGAAGGCCGCTCCGGCATGCTCGGGTTGGCTCAGTCGTAGCGGTAATAACGCGCCGACGCGTAGGCGTAAGCCGGACGGCGCTTCACCCAGCGGCCCTGGACCCAGGCGTGGTGATGACCGCTCCACGCCCAACAACCCGGGACCCACACCCAGCCGTAGCGCGGCGCGGGCACGACTTCATAGATCGGCGCGGGCGGCAGCGCAATGCCAACGACTCCAACCCTCACGGCCACCGTTGCAGCTGCCGGCAGCGCGCTTGCACCGAGCGCGGCGGCAACGACTCCTGCCAGAACGAGCTTCTTCATGGGTCACCTCCGTGATGGAAATAACGCGTGCACCGCGGCCCGGATGACAAGAAAGAAAAAGGGCCGCCCCTCTGCAAAGAGGCGGCCCCGACAGGAGCTACGAGGGATGTGATGCTGCTGTTTTACTGTCGATACGGATTGTCCGGCGCGCGGTCGTAGCGATTGGGGACGCCGTCGCCGTCGCGGTCGCGGTCGCCGTAGGCGAAACGCTCACGGTCCCAGCGGCCGTGCTCGAGCGACCAGTGGCCCTCACGTTCGACCCAGCGGTTCGGATGCCAGTAGTAGCCGTGGCGCTCGCGTTCCCAATGCCCCCTGGCCCACACGTGGTGGTTGCCGCGCCAGTCCCAGTAGCCCGGAACCCAGACGTAGCCGCCACGCGGCGCGGGCACGACTTCGTAGCGCGGGGCCGGCGGCGCGATGTTCACGTATATCTCGGCCGCGGCGGGCAGCGACAGCGCGGTGGCCGACGACGCGAGCAGCAGGGCAAGAATTGTCTTGCGCATGGCGATGTATCTCCTCTTCCAGATGCGGAAGTGAAATGTCAGGATTCAATTTAACGGCCCGCCGCTCTGCGGGCATACCGGAAGCCGCTCATTCGAAAGTCGGAGGCGTCCGACACGGTTGTAGGCGACTGCGGTAAATTGGCCCCTTTCCGCCGCATTGTTCCCCGCCATGACAACCGCACTCGATTTCGAATCCCACTGGATGCCCTTCACGGCCAACCGCCAGTTCAAGGCGGCCCCGCGCCTGCTCGTCGAGGCCGAGGGGATGTACTACAAGACGATGGACGGCCGCCGCATCCTGGACGGCTTCGCCGGCCTGTGGTGCTGCAACGCCGGGCATTGCCGCAGGCCGATCGCAGAGGCGATCGCGCGGCAGGCGGCCACCATGGATTACGCGCCCGCATTCCAGATGGGTCACCCGCTGTCCTTCCAGCTCGCGAGCCGTATCGCGAAGCTCGCGCCCGGCAACCTCGACCACGTCTTCTTCTGCAACTCCGGTTCCGAGGCGGTGGACACTGCGCTCAAGATCGCGCTCGGATTGCATCGCGTGCAGGGACACGGCGAGCGCATCCGGTTCATCGGGCGCGAGCGCGGCTACCATGGCGTTGGATTCGGCGGCATCTCGGTGGGCGGCATTCCCGCGAACCGCAAGATGTTCGGCACCATGCTGAACGGCGTGGACCACCTTCCGCACACGCACAACCTCGAGAAGAACGCCTTCTCGCGCGGGCAGCCCGCGTGGGGCGCGCATCTCGCCGACGACCTCGAGCGCCTGGTCGCGCTGCACGACGCCTCGACGATCGCCGCGGTGATCGTCGAGCCGATGGCCGGATCCACGGGCGTCCTCATCCCGCCCAAGGGCTACCTGCAGCGGCTGCGCGAGATCACTTCGAAGCACGGCATCCTGCTCATCTTCGACGAGGTGATCACGGCCTTCGGGCGCATGGGCGCGAACTTCGCCGCCGACGTCTACGGCGTGCAACCCGACATGATCACCTTCGCCAAGGGCGTGACATCGGGCACCGTGCCCATGGGCGGCGTACTCGTCTCCTCGGACATCTACAAGGCATTCATGTCGGGACCGGCGGGAATCGAGATCTTCCACGGCTACACGTACTCGGCGCATCCGCTCGCCTGCGCGGCGGGCATCGCGACGCTCGACCTGTACGCGACCGAGGGATTGTTCGAGCGTGCCGCGCGGATGGCGCCCAAGCTGGAGGACGCGCTTCATTCGCTGAAGGGCACGCGCCACGTGATCGACATCCGCAACCACGGGCTCGTGGGCGCGGTCGAGCTCGCGCCACGCCCGGGCGCTCCCGGCGCACGCGCGTTCGAGGCGTACCTGAAGTGCTACGAAAAGGGCGTGCTGGTTCGCCAGACCGCCGACATCATCGCGATCGCCCCGGCGCTCATCGTCGAGGACGCGCAGATCGACCAGATCGTCTCCACGCTTCGCGAAGTGCTCACGGCGCTCGACTAAAGGAAAATCGAATGGCTCACGACAAGGTTGCGGTGGTGACGGGCGCGGGAACCGGGATCGGAAAGGCCTCGGCCATCGCGCTGGTGAAGGCTGGATACAGCGTCGCGTTCGCCGGCCGGCGGCTCGAGCCGCTGCAGGAAGCGGTGAAGGAATCGGGCGGCGCCGAGCGCGCCATCCCCGTGCCGGCGGACGTGGGCGACCCGAAATCGGTGGCCGCGTTGTTCGCGAAGGTGAAATCCACTTTCGGCCGGCTCGACGTGCTCTTCAACAATGCGGGCACGGGCGCGCCCGCCATCCCGATGGAAGACCTCACCGTCGAGCAGTGGCTGAACGTCGTGAACGCGAACCTGAACGGCGCGTTCTACTGCACGCAGGAAGCAATTCGCATCATGAAGGCGCAGGCGCCGATGGGCGGACGCATCATCAACAACGGCTCGATCTCCGCGCACTCGCCGCGCCCGAACACGGTTGCCTACACGTCCACGAAGCACGCCATCACCGGGCTCACCAAGTCCACCTCGCTGGACGGGCGCAAGTACGACATCGCGTGCTCGCAGATCGACATCGGCAACGCCGCCACGCCGATGACCGAGCGC
>Ga0209131_1001825_pt1 | contig 14615 bp, 15 predicted proteins | sample GraSoi_2013_40cm_FD_185826 | JGI IMG/M metagenome (GOLD analysis project Ga0209131, IMG submission 185826) | Grasslands soil microbial communities from the Angelo Coastal Reserve, California, USA - Sample 9_17_2013_40cm (SPAdes) (version 2) | ecosystem: Environmental > Terrestrial > Soil >...
CGAAGAGAAGCTCGAAAAGCTCGGTGTCGAACCAGCTCTCCCCCGCGGTCCGCTCCCGCTCGGTATCCATGGGCGTGCAGCGTCGGTGCGTGGTAGCCTCGTGTCGCCACATTTCGCTTCTCTTACGCTACCCACCCGCCTTTTCTTCCACCTCTATTGTTCTCTTTACCCTCTAGATTTCGACCCCCGCCGATCCACAGCTCCTTCTTTTCAAACTCAACAAGTTACAGCAGCAGGGCACATCTCCGACTCCAGGCCTCTCTGTCTCACCACAACCGCCTGCGCTCTCGCCTTCGCCGGGTTTGGGACCGCGATTCCCCGGTCTCGCGCAGCAGACCCGACACGGACACAGTCTCTCGCTCTCCAACCCACCTCCATCGTTCTTGCCTCCCGTGTACAACCCCGAAGGCGCTTTCAACCCCTTCGGCCCAACTGCGACGCTCGGATCCGACACCATCACTCGGCGTAGCTCGATTTCGGACACCAGCGGGCCCGCTGAAACCGAGGTCCTCCACCAGCCGCGAGGAATTGTACCCAACCGCCCAGGAGCGATACTTACACGTCCCGATTTTATTCGTGGGTTCGGGCTCGACATCGCAGAGGAGACAGAAGAGGAGATGGAGGAGGCAGAGCGGGAGGTCACCGATGCTGCCTCTGCGCCCGAGGTCGAACTGGATCGCGAGCAGATTGATCAAGGTGCGAATTCTGAACCAGATGATCGGACTGCATCTGGCCTGGGGAGCCGCAAGCATTCGAGGCATGCATCCCGCGTCAGTATTGCACTGTCCTTGCGCTCGCTGGGACGTGGTGGACGCAGTGAGAGTGGGATTGTTGAAGAGGAGGACAAAGCTATACCTGAGGATAGTGTCCGGCCTTGGGGATCTGAGGGCGGCGACTTGCAACATTCACGGCTTGAAGAGGGAGACGCAGCTACTGAATGGACTGGCTCAGAGAGTGTTCAAGACCAGGTTCATGAAGGTGACGATGAGCAGGTACGAATCACCTTGACCAATGAAGAGTGCAATGACTGACTATACTTCACCACACAGAGCATTACGTCCGACTACTCCAATCCATCTGACGAAGAGCGAGCACGGCAGGCACGACTTGAACGCCGACGACAGCAACTTAATAATTTACACGCGGAGGGAGTTCCTCGCAGACTACCAAACTTCCCCCAGCCGCCCGAGTCGCTGCAAACATGGGCGACACCCCGGCCCCGGCCGCCGGGTGCCGTGGCATCTCCAATGACGTAGGTGACCGCAATCACACCATCGTTGCAGCTCGCTCGGACTCTGGCGTTCGCATGGCCAACCCTGTCTGTTCACGAGCAGCTACGCTCTTCGCCAGACTGAGATACCCATTTGCCGATCTGTACGCCCGGCCCGACAACCCTCTCCTGGAAACGCATGCGCACTGGCCGATCTCCAGCCACCCGAACTCACCTGCCGCCGGTCGCGTGAGTAGTGGTCGTGGCCATGGCCTCGCCCCGCACCGAGGCCCGTCAGCAAAGACGCGCCCATCACCCGCCCATGCGAGGATTTGACGGTGCAGCGCTACTGACTCGAGTTCGAGCAGGCTGCGGACTTGCGACCCGATACCGCGCTCGGCTTTGGTGTCGGCGTAACCGCATGGACCGTTAGCCATGGGCTGCGCATGATCCAGTGGTACTTCGGATCACCCCTGCCATCGGTGGCGCGAGTAGCCGAGAACGTGGACGTATCGCTCCTAGCTCTGCCGGCCTGGGATTGCGGCGTACCGGTCTGGCCCGGGATCTGGCGACCCGCACCGAATCTCTGGCTGAGATCCGAGAACGATTGGCCTGATTGGTTCGGAACTCACTCTCGTGCCGCGAAGAGGCCGGTTAGGCCCAGCTGAGGCATGACCCGCCGTCGCTCTACGATGACACTCGCGAGCCGCTCCTCGATCTGTGAGGCATATGCCTGTCGCTCGAGCTCGTCGATAAGCGCGTCCACCGTCCTGAGATCCGGCTCGGGTTCGCCGGCAAAAGGGTCGGAGCACTTTGGCGGCGCTTTGCCTTGGCGCCGTTCGATATCGGCCATCGTGCCGCCGTGTCGCACCGCTGCTGGTGAACATTATCCACCGGGTGCTGAGCCTGGCTCGGCGACTTCTAGAAATGGTCCGCCGTTGGGACCGCGAAGAATGGCCCGCAGTCGTCTGCTGGTGCAGCATGGTGGTGTGCGCAGTGCGGTCATTCGCGGCGCGGGAACGCTCATGGCGGCCGGCGCGCTCGCTCTGTCAGGGTGCGCCGACGTCGGCCATCCCGGCTCGCCCAGTCCAGCCCGGCACACTCGCGACGCGGCAATGCCGTCACGGTCGTCGGTTTCCTCACCGGCCTCACCGTCCGGGCACAGGACGCGGCGGCCGGCAGAGGCTCACCTGGTCAGGGTGCATGATCCCGGCCGGGTCACCGGCACGGTGACCGGTCCGTGCCAGGCCCGCGACCACGGCCGGCTGCCGGACCGGCAGTGCACGCCAGGAGCGGTCGACCCTGCGGTGACGCAGACAGACATCGGGACCACCATTTGCTCTTCCGGCTACACAGAGCGCGTCAGGCCATCGGCGAGCCAGACCGAGGACTTCAAGTTCAGCGAGGCGTACCCGGCTTACGGCATGGCGTCTGGCACCACGTCTGAGCTTGACCACCTGGTACCGCTGGAATTGGGCGGAGCCAACGACGCTGCCAACCTGTGGCCCGAGGCCGGGTCGCTGCCGAATCCGAAGGATGCGGTGGAGAACGCGCTGAGGACGGCAGTGTGTGACGGCCAGGTCAGCCTTGCCCGCGCGCAGCGGGCGATCGCGCGGGACTGGGAGACCGCGGAGTCCCGTCTCGGGCTCGGGTCTGGTCCCGCGCCGGCTCCGCAGCCGCAGCCGACTCATGTGGCTGGCAAGCTCCGGTGCACCGCCTCCGCCAGTACCACGTCGCCGGCTGACTACCACACCGTGTACATCTACGTCCGGACCGCGCCCGGCATTTCGGTCACCACGGTCGCGCATTACAAGAGCACCGACAACCAGAAGACCGCGGTGGCGGACGGGGCAGGCCGGGCCACGATCGCCTACTACATCAGCGGCGCTACACCTGGCTACACGGTCACGGTCAGCGTCACGGCGTCGGCAGGCTCTAAGTCCGCGAGGTGTTCCACGTCCTTCACCCCCGTGTCCTGATAAGCGGTAAGCGGGCCACGATCCTTGCACCGGCAGCGTGGCCGACCGCAACCGCCAACAGCCACCGGATAAGAGTCGGTCGGGTGAACTCGACCTCGTCGCCCTCGGCCAGGTGCAGCGCCTCGCGGACTTCGGCCGGAAGGGTGAGTTGGCCGCGGCCGCGGATCCGGGCGGTGGTGGCGGCGGTCTGAGCGGCCATGGCGCTCCTGCCTGTTCTATCCCTGAGATTTTCTGACTTTCTGAGATTCTGACGCGCCCGATGCGGGGGCTCGTGCAGGTCGGCGGGAGACGGCTGGACCTGCCGGGACAGGATCGAACCAGGCCAGATCGGCCGGGCTCCCGTGCGTGGTGCGCTGACCAGCGGCACAGCCCCGGGCTCGGCGGCGCTCGGGGCGCCGCGAGAGAGTGGCGAGAGGACATCGACCCGGGAGGCGGCTCGGGAGCGTGTTTTCCAGGTCAGAGTGGGTGCGGCGGCGGCGCCGGCCATGGTCTCCGGAGCCGTGAGCGCAGGTTCGCATCCTGCTGGAGGCGCAGGTAGAAGAATAAATTCGAACACAATAACAATCAAGCTCGAGCAACCCGGCGGGTCTGTGACCTGCGCAAACGCTCAGGGCTTCCGGATCTTGCGCCCCGCTGGCGCCCCAGATCACGGCGCCTAGCACCCGAACCTGCAGGCCAGCACCACCGGCTGATAACGGCCCGCGGGCCGTTGCCCTTACCCCAGGCCGTTGCCCTGGCACCAACACAACCGGCCTGACCAGGCCGTTCTCCCCCAGCACGACCGCCCTTCCATTTCCCGGGCACGGCGGTGCCAACGCTCGGCCACCCTCTCGCGGGAGGCCTGGCGACCGGAGTTCTGATGACAAGCCGAGCGCCGCCGGCGTGACCCTGCTCGCCGGTGATCGATTCTGCCGGCCCTCCCCCGCCGAGGACATGGTCAGCCACCTTCGCCTCGAATGCACGCGCGCACAATCGGCTCGTTCTGTACGGACGCATGTGCTTGGGTCGCTGATCACAGCGAATGCAGAGCAGATCTTCTGGGTGTCATTCCCCTGAAGACGCGAAACTTGGCAATGCCCAGGTGCGGCCCTTGTGGCCTGGGTTGACGGCCGGCTAAGCGGGCGAGGCGGGCTGCCCGAGCTAGCCCGTCGCGAAATACCTCCGAGACGTAAGAGATCAGACGTCGGGCAGCCTGCGACTCACCTGGTCGTGGGCTATCCCATCCGCGTGGTGAACTGGTTGATGTCGAAGTAATCCCGCCAGGCCTTGATCTTACCGTCACTGATTTCGAAAGTTCCCATCACGGGCAGCTCGAACGACCTGCCTGTGAGCATGAAGACGTCAACTCGCTCGGTCATCACGACCGGACCGTTGGCTGCGATGTTGATGACCCGGAAGTCGATGCTTTCGATACCTGGCCGACCCGGGCGGATAAACGTGGCGATCGTGTTTTCGATGTCATCTCTCCCGGCGACCCGCTTCAATGGAATGTTGTGGTAGACGGCGTCGTCGGTGAAGAATTCCGCGAGCTCGTGCGCCGCCCTGTTCTCGGACCATGCAGCACAGAATCTGCGTACCACCTCGATCGGACTTTGCATTCTCTCCTCCTGCGGTTGACCATCGGCAAACGGCTGGCAGGCTGGCTTGTCCACGATCGCTTTCGTCTCCAGGTCAGGCGTCGTGACACACTCGCCGGCCAGTCGGTCCCACTGGCTGACGTGCCCGCGGCCAAGGTTTCCAACGCCGGTCTCGTCGCCGTTTCCTGGCCGATGCGGCTCGAGGCCTCGATCAACTCGACCGTGGCCCATGGGGAGAACCACAGCTCGGCGGGTCCTGCTGGAGTTCCTCGCTCGCGGCGGCGAATGCCTCCTGGTACCGGCCGAGACCGTTACGCAAAACCGCAGTGGCCCAGCGCGCGAGGCCTAGCCCCATTCCTTCTCCGCTGGCAGCAAGGTCCCTCGTCGCGGAGGTGACCAGCTGACGGCGTCCTTCTCACGACCCCGCAACGCGGCGACCGCGAGTGCCGCATTGGGCACCGTGCGGTTGTCAGTGACGTCGGCGACCGCCTGCACTTGTTCAACGAGCGAGCTGGCCAGCGCAAGTCGTCCTGCGAACAATTACACGCCCCCCGCGGAGGCCGCGCGGTGCTGATCGACACCGCCGGCAGCCACCGGATCATCCGGCTCCCGCCCGCGCTGCCCGGCAGCAACGGCCGTACGCTCCGGGTTCACGCCGTCTCCTGGCGGCTCGGCTTGCCGGTGATATTCTCGGCTCACCCAGTTCGGCGGGGTGCTTGATGCACAGGAACGCGATGCCAGGGCGGCGAGGTCTGGTGCGAGTCGCACGGGCCAGGGGCGCAGGCGGCGTGGTCCTCGTGGCGCTTGTCCTGGCACCGCTTGCCGCCTGCAGTGCCCGGCCGGTGCCCGGCCAGCAGGCACCACGACACGTGGCGATCCGCTCCGTGCCTGCTCTGCATGCCGCAGCAGCCAGTCAGCACCGACCGCGCCTGCTTCTCGCTGCGTTTCAGACGAAGCGGACCTTTCATCTTGGCGCCGGGCGTGCCACCAGGACGTTCACGTTCGGGGAACGAGACGGCGTGATCCTTCGCAATCGGCTCACCGTCCGGCGCGGAGTGCGGGTTGTCGTCGACGCGCGCATTCCGGGCACCGCGGACGTGAAGATCTGGAGTTGGGCGCGCCGCTACGACCCGTCGTTGTCCTGCAGCCTTCATGGCGCCTTGGACGTCTGCACTCAGGGCGAGCAGTGGTGCCCGATGCCGCAGGCAACCTGGCATTTCCTCCTCGTTAAGCTCAGCGGGCCGGCCGGACCGGTCCGACTCGATTACGTCGTTGCTGCGCCGCCTAAGGAATTCTCGGGTTGACCGGGCCGAACGGCATCCCCCTGCGGTAGATGCGGGCCGATTAGCTTCCCTGCTGGCCCAAAGGCCATGCCTCGAGCGCGCGAGCGCATGATCTGTGCAACCCCTGGACTCCGACCCAGGACTCGGCTGCAGTACAGACTCGGCGCTCGATTGTCCCATCCCCTCCGCTTACGGTGCGTGATCGGCTCTTTGGAGCGGTGATCGTCTGGGGCCGCGCTCCTGCGTTGGGCTGGTGGGGTCACCTGAGGTGTTCGCCATGGGTGATGGGGTCCTGTTGCCGCAGGCTGGGCCCGGCCGATGAGCGCGCTGGCGAGGGTCGGGCTGGCCGGCTGTCCTGGCGGCGGCAAGAGTGTTGATGGCAGCCTGGGCTAGGATCATTCGGTGCCCATCTGTGCCCGGGCTGCCCTGCGTCGGCATGCGGGCGGGAAAGCGCCCGCGGCAGCGGCTAGTGTGGCACCGCTGCTGCGGCGCGGTGCCATGGCCGTGGCGGCCGGGCGGGTGGCGCTTGGCCTGGCCGCGCTGGCCTGGCCGACGGTGCCGGCCCGCCCGTGGGTTGGCACAACCGCGGATGACCTGGCCGTCCGGGTCTTCGGGCGCGCGTTGGGAGCGCGTGACCTCGCCTTGGGGCTGGGGGCGCTGTCGGCGCTGCAGCGCCGGGTCGGCGACGTCGGGTCAGCCAGCGCATGGGTCGCGGCCGGCGCCTTGTCCGACGCGCTGGACGTGGCCGCGAGCGTCCGGTCGTGGCGCGAACTGCCGCGCATGGGCCGGTGGCTGGTTGCCGCATCCGCTGGCGGCGCGGCCCTGATCGGCGTCGCTGGAGCGTTGGCCGTGCGGCCAGCGCCAGACGGTGCGGCTGCCTGAGGTGATCCTTCGCCGCCGGCCGCCAGCATGGCACCGGACGCCAGCGAGTAATCATAAGGCCGCAGGCACGGCTGCTGGTCATGGAACATGGTGACGGCATGCCGGGCCAGCGCAGCGCGGCCATGGCGCCGGGGCTGCCGGGTGCGGGCAAGGTTGGCGGCCACCGGGTAACTGCGCGCCCGCGATCGTTGCGGTGCCTGATCAGCCCTGGTCTCGGGCAGCAGCGTGTAACCGCCGTTATCTCAAGCCTGAGTTTGGGTGTCTCCGCTGTAACCTGCGCGGGGTCTCGGGCCTCGGCGTGGACACGTTATCTATAGCGGTGTCTCCGCCGTCACCGCTGTGACGAGCCCGGTTGGTTCTTGGTTTTGTCCATCCTTCGGCTTGCTCGACCACTTGCGCTGAGAGCGCCTCGAGTTCGCCGGTCAGCTCGCGAAGGCGCTTGGTGTTGTCGAACAGCGGACGGTAGCGCTCGAGCTGTGAGGGGCTGAGCGTTCGCGTGACGGTCTTGGCTCCGACGTTCCGGATCCAAGTCGGGTAGGGGCCGTGGAGCTAGCTGGGGTCGCTGTGGCATCGGCACCGGGGCGAGCCGCAGCGGGTGGTGCGCTCTACGAGGCTTCCTGGGAGGAAGAGGCCGAGCTTGGCGATCTCGCCGGCGATCTGGCGCTGGCGGCGTTCGGCGTTCACTGGCGCTGAGGGCATGCCTTGTTGCTATCGCATCGTTGCTCCCGGATCGGCGAGGCTCCACCATCGGGCGGGAACCGGCCGGGCTGGCCGGATTGGAGGGGCGTGCTCGTTCAGCGGGTGCTCATGCCCGTCGGCGGCAGAGAGTCCTGGACGCTGCTCGGGGACGACGGCGAGGTGGTGGAGCCCGCAGAGCGCTACCTCGCCTGCCTGGCGGCAATCGAGCGCTCTCCCAACACGGTGCGCGCCTACGCGATCAGCTTGAAGCTGTGGTTCGAATTCCTCCAGCGCACCGCGGCGAGCTGGGACGAGGCAGGCGTTGAGGACGTGGCCCGGTTCGTGGGCTGGCTGCGTGCCCCGGCGGGCAACGTGATCGTGCTCGCCGGTGGGAGCGGGGCCCGGGGCCCGGCCACCGCCGTGAGCGGGCGCCTGAGGACGATGGCTGCGATAACCAGGGCGGCGGGGGCGAAGCAGGCGGCGGCCATGAACGCCAGGTGGTATCCGCCGGTCTGAGCCGGGACCTTGGCGAGTCCGTCACTCCTAAGCCGGTCGTAACGGGCGGTGGCCGCCACCGCCAGCACGGACAGGACGACCGCTCCACCAACCCTGCTGACTGGTGTTGAACAGGCCGGATGCCAGCCCGGAATTCGCGTCCGTGGCCCCACACCGCCATGAGATCACCGACCCGCGCCAGCTTTGACCGCCACGCCACCTGCATCGCCGCCGGAGCAGCGCCCGGCAGACGCCCGCAAACCAGTAGCTCCTCGCATGGGCTGGGAGCCCAGAAACGGGTGATCTGCGCGCGCCAAGCGGAACGACCGGTCCGGCTGTCAGCCGCTCCGAGTCGTTCGGCGGCGGACGCGCCGCGTAGCGATCCGGATGCCGCCCACTCACTGTGATGACCTCCCGTACCATCATCATGACTGTCAGCGGCCAGACCCTGATGGCCGCCCGCAGCGGATCGGCGGCGCGGGTCATGGCGCGTCCCTGCGCAGTTCGGCGAGGCCGTGCCGCTAGCGCCGGGCGACACCTCGATATCAGCGATCGCGCAGCGTTGCTGCTGACAATGAGAATGCCCTGAAGAGGGCGGGAACGCCGAACGGCACTGTGGCTACGGCGCTCGAATTGGTTTGTCCCCGGCAACCTGCGCCGTCATCCCGCTGGTGGGGCTGTTGCCCGGATCGCGGTCGAGGAGGCCGAGCTGGCCCGGGTACCGGCGAGCAGTACCGCAGCTACCAGAAGGCAACACACCCGCCTTGTACCGGGATTGTGCTAGGCAGCCGGCGCCGGCTGTACGGCGGGCGCGCGGCCGGCGTGGCAAGCTGGTACCCATGACTGCGATGGTCGATCTCACACCGGCGGCCCGGCGGCTCTCCGAACTCGTGCGGCACATCGACGACGACCAGCTCGGTGCGCCGACCCCGAGCGACATCCGGGTGGCTGACATGCTCGACCACGTGGGTGGTCTGGCGGTGGCTTTCGCCGCCGCGGCGGCGAAGGACCTCGGGTCGGTGACCGCGACCCCGCCCGCATCCGACGGCGACCGGCTCGGTACCGCGTGGCGCACCGAGATCCCCGGTGCCCTGACCGCGCTCGCGCAGGCGTGGACCGATCCGGCCGCATGGGAGGGTATGACCCAGGTCGGCGGGGTCACGCTGCCCGGGGAGATCGCCGGGCAGGTCGCGCTCGACGAGGTCGTCCTGCACGCCTGGGACCTGGCCCGCGGCACCGGCCAGCCGTACCAGCAGGATCCGGCTACGCTGGAAGCCTGCCTGGCCGCCATGACCGCCATGTACCCGCCCGACAACCTCGATACCCGCAAGGGCATCTTCGGGCCGCCGATACCGGTGGTCGACGACGCGCCGCTCGTTGACAAGGTCGTGGCGTACAGCGGACGCGACCCCGGCTGGCCCGGCAGATAGAGCGCCTGGCCGAGCCAGCCGGTCCGATGGTCGGGAGGTCAGGGGCAGGTCGGCATCGACCTTCTCGCGGACGGGAAGCAGCGCGGCGAACATTTCCCGGGCCTCGGCCGATCCCCGGCCCGTCCGGTCCAGCTGGCGAGGTTGGCGCGATCGGTCAGGGTCGCGGGGTGGTCGGCGCCGGAGACTCGCTCGATGACGGGCAGCAGCGCGGCGACCAGGTCGCGGGCAGCCGCCGCGTCGCCGGCCTGCCCGGTCCGGTTGGCGAGGTTACCGCGGTCGGTCAGGGTGTCCGGGTGCTCGGCGCCCAGGACCTTCTCGATGCCAGGCACCAGCGCTGGGCGGAGCGATACCGCCGTTACTCATCGGTCTCTGACTCGCGCAATGACGGATCGTCTGGGGAAGGCGTGGCGGCGGCAGGGTCGATTTTGTCGAGGTACTTCGTCCACATGTCGCCTCCGTTGACTCGAAGCCACGCTATGAGCTGGGGCCAGTCAAGGTGGTGGTCGAGGGCATCGACGAGCTGGCTCTGCCACGTGAACCCGTGGTCCTTGCCGACGCGCAGGTAGTCGGCCAGTGCCTCCCGCACATCCCACGCAAAGTGGCCGACTTCGTCGTCAGTTATTGCGGGTGGCTCGCCGCCATGAACTGCCGCCGACCGCACCTTGTCGTACAGCCAGTAGGTTCCGCTAGGGTACACGAAGCCCCGTCCCACCGCCTCGCCCAGCATGGCACGCCGGAACGCGACGACACCGGCCTTCAGTTTCTCGCCTGTGTCTCCGAGCAGGGCCTCCAGCGCAAAGAAGAGGTAGAGGAGCCGGGGCCAGCGGCTCCGTCGCACGCGACGCCCGGTCCATCCACCGGACCGCCAGGTCCGCCTTCCGCTCGAGCTTGTTGCGAGGGACGAGAGGCAACGCGGCGACAGACTGGTTGCGGACGAGATCGACTAGGGATGGGGTAAGCGTCAGCCCGTCGGCCGTCTCGGGGCGCCGCGTCCACCCCGACAGCCGGTCGTCGAACGCGTACGCTTCGCCGAGGGTAAAACGGAGTTGCTGGTCATGGATCCCTGGGTTCTCACGCAGCGCGATGCGGAGCACCCGGAGCCTGTGCTCGGCTGCGACGCGCGCGCGTTCCGCCATCCGTGCATAGTTCGTTCCGGAGACACCCACCGCAGCGACACACCCGACCGGTGGATCGAGCACGAACCAGCCGCTCTGCTGCGGCACGACGTCGCTTGTCGTGGGGAGCAGGCGCAGTCCAGCGATCTTGGTGTCCGTCTCCACCGTGAGATGCTCGATCGGCAGATAGCACGTGACGTCGAGGACATCACGCGCATGTTCCTCGATGAACTGAGGAACGTGATCGCGAGTCCGGTCGGCACAGCACTGGCAGAGAAACCGCCACAGCGCATCCGCCACCTGGCGCCGCTCGAGGTGTTCGAATCGCAGGTCGGAGAGGAGGATCGCCTGCGCCTCCTGATACGCCTCTTCCTCGTCTGGCAGCAGCCCGAGCGATCGGAACGCCTCGGAGGCGATATCCCCCGGTACCCGGCCGGTCCGCGCAGTCCGGACACCGTCCGGTGGCCTGCGGACAAGACCTTGGAAGCGTTTGAGCACGCGCGGCGCGGCGGCCGCCTGACCACTCATGCCGGCATTCTCGCCCACGATCGCCGCGCCGGGCCAACCAATTCCCCCGGTCGCGACGGCAGTAAGCACCGAGGATCATGCGGACCGCCGTGACAGTCGAGGAGGCCCGGCTGGCGATCATCGCCTGCCACGATCGACCACAGCAACAGCCGCCAAGCCGGGCTCACTCCCCGGGTCAGTCCGCCACTCCCAGCATCCGGGCAGCGACGATGCGGCCTATCCGTTACGCTCTCGCCAATGAGCGCGCGGCCGTTGATGCTTTAATTCAAGCATCGGCTTACCCCCGCCTGCTAAGCGAACAGACGGTGAACAATCGGTCACTACATGCGATCAGCTGGCCGCACTTTATTCGGCGCCGACTCCGCCCACAGGCTTCCAGCAGCTGAGGTTGCAGCGATCAGCGGAGAACCGTTCGGTCACTCTCAGTCATGGTTCGTGCCGACGCGCGGGCACGCGTACGGCTCGATCTGTATCCACGGGACGCTGGTCGGCGTGATCAGCCGCACAGCACAGATCGGGATGATCTGCGTGCGCTTGCGGGCGCCTCAGGTTCGGTGGCGCCGTCTGTTAGAAGAGGGGCGGCCCGGTCAATGCCAGTCGCTAGCGTGCCGCACTACCTGTGCGGGGGACGTCACAGACATGTCATCGACCTCGGCCAAGACCCGGAATTCATTTCGGCGCGGGCCTGCAGCGACGGGAACGGCAGTTCCCCTCGCTGCGCGGCTATATCGTCCATCCCGATCTGGTACGGGTACCGGCCTGGCGGTCCAGTGCGCGTGATCACGGGCCAGGACTCGCGCACGGCACGAGCGATCCAGGCCGGAGGCTGGCTCAGCCTGTGCGCGCCGGGCGAGGCGTGGGGCAAGCCGGGCTCGGATACGAGAATTGCCGGCCGGCGGCTTCAGCAATGACCGCCGGGCGGCGTCTTATGTATATGCCGCTGCCAAGCGGCCTGCATATCGCGAACCAGTTCTTGGCCCAGCTGCCCTGGCACACGCGCTGCACGGCACCCTCCGCAACTGGGTGATCTTTCCACCCGGCGACGAAGGCGTTTGCGTTCTGGCTAACCGAGTTGAACCGTGGATGACGGCGGCCGATCTGCAGGGTTTGCCGACGTACCACGCGGTGCCGCGACCGTATGTCAAAACGGGTGCGGCCGGTCACGATGAAGACGCTGCCATTCCCCTGCCCAGTCCCGCGACGCCGGAGCCATTGCGCTAGCGGCCCGACAGCGCCACGGCGTACCACGACGCGATGAGGAAGCCGCGTTGCCGGCCAGGGTGCAAGCTGGCCCCGCAAGCTTACCTCCGGCTGAGCACCACGCTCACGCCGCGGTTGATGTTGGCCATCTGGTACGCACGGAATGCGGCCTTCATGATCGGTGGCCCGCTGATGCCACGGGTGATGGCGCGGCGGATGCGTCGCTCCAGCAGCCACCACATCTCCTCGGCCAGCGCCGGTTTGGAAATCGGGCCACGGCCTGGCCATTTGATGTCAGCGATGTTCGGTGACTGCGTGTACCGCTCATTTCGTATTGCTGCAATAAAGGCAGCACGGCCGCCGGGGTGGGGCCGACGAGCGAGCTTGAGCAGCGCATCGGCGAGCTGGTGATCAGTGAAGTGAGCGAATTCGAAAGGCTTAGGTCCCCACGTCCTGATCTCATCGACCCGGCCTCGCACTGAGTTGTTGTACAAGTCGTGCCGGAGATCCTCCGGCACCTTACGCGCCAGGGAGTCAATCAGCAGCTTTCGCTGCCTGCGCCTGTCGGCCGGTGTCGCGTACCGATTTTCAGCGTCAGCCAAAGCCAAAAACCGGGTGATCGGACGATCGAGATCCACATAGTCACCAAAATCGTGGCCCAGTACCGGCTCGGAGGCGTAGCGGGCCATGATCGACAGATCTCTCTTGGTGCCGCCGTATTCGACGATGCGTATCCAGTTGCGATCCAACTCGACATCCAGCAACTCGAAACGCGCGGCAAGAGTAGTTCCTCGGTTTCGCCCTCAACTCCGATGACCAGGGCAGGGAAGGGCGACACCTGCAGCTCGCTGAGGCTTGCGTCGAGCGAGTGGCTAGCGCTACTCAGTCCTTCCTGATCTAGCGGGACGGCCATCCCTGACAGTGCGCCTTCTCCGGTCAGTTCTCCCAAGTAGCGGTCAAGTACGTCGGCCGCTAGCCTCGATGATTCATGCGGCATGATCGGCGGGCAGTGACCACGGCCCCGGTGGCTCTGGTGATCGTGATTTTATGGCGGGGCCGTGACAGTGGCCCGGCTGGCGGGCCGGGTGGCCGGGGGTTCCACTGGCCCCTTGGTGGCGTGGTTGTCGGGATAGGGCACGCGCCGTGCTGGTCAGGGGGCGTGGGCGAGGGCGCTGATGCGGTCCCAGGCGGTGACGATGTCGGCGGCCCAGGGCCAGGTGGCCTGGATTTTCAGCTGCCGCCGGCGGGCGCCGCGGGTGATCCGGGCTGCGGCGTGCAGGATCTTGTAACGCAGGGTCTTGGGCTCGGCGCGGGCCAGGGGGCCGTCCAGGGCGAGCAGCCTCAGCCAGGCCAGCAGGGTCGCGGCGATCAGGGCGGCGTGCAGCCAGGCCTTGTTCATCGCCATCGCGTGGGAGGGGAACCGGCCGATGCCGCAGTCCTTCGCGGTGCGGATGCCGTCCTCGACCCGGGCGTGGACCCGGTGGGCGGCGTCGATGTAGGCGGGGTTCGCCCGCCAGCCCCGCAGGGCAGCGGGCAGGCTGGTGACCCACAGGGTGTACCGCCAGCCGTCTTCGGCCTCGAACAGGGTGAGCTGGGCGCCGGGGTGCGGCCGCTCGCGGCGGGCGAAGACCCGCATCGGGACGGGCCAGCCGGCCAGCTGGTCGCCGGCCGGGCCCTGGCGGAGCAGCCCGGTCAGCTCGGTGACGTGCGCCTCCTCGATCCAGCAGCGCGCATGCGGGCAGCACCGGTCCGGGCAGGCGTCCTCGGACCGGCGCTCGCGGACCTCGCCCCGGCCATCGACCGCGATCTGCCAGGCCTGCCCGGGTACCTTCGCGATCGCGGTGCGCTCCCGCTCGCCCAGCTCCCAGCCCACCGACCAGGTCAGCTGGTAGCCGGGACGCGACGCCAGCGTGTCCAGCCGGGAGATCAGCCCGTGGCTGGCGCCGGCACCGTCGCAGGTGATCATCAGCCGCCGCCGGAACGCCGGCGGCAGCGCCGCGATAGCCGCCTCCAGCACCGCCAGGTGGTCGGCGGCGGTGTTGCTGCCCGCCGATCCCTTGCGCAGCATCCCGGCCAGCGGCTCCCCGGTATTGTCACAAAACGCCAGCAGCGGGTGATGGCCGAACCCCTTGAAGTTCGCCTCGGCGAGTTCCTTGTCCGAATGGCAGGTCACCACCGAGGCATCCAGCCGGATGCAGGCCACGCCCTCCAGCACCCGGTGCGCGATCCGACGCCAGG
>Ga0209131_1001830_pt1 | contig 14596 bp, 13 predicted proteins | sample GraSoi_2013_40cm_FD_185826 | JGI IMG/M metagenome (GOLD analysis project Ga0209131, IMG submission 185826) | Grasslands soil microbial communities from the Angelo Coastal Reserve, California, USA - Sample 9_17_2013_40cm (SPAdes) (version 2) | ecosystem: Environmental > Terrestrial > Soil >...
GGCCCGCCCATCTGGAAGCAGGGCATGCCCGACAAGATGAAGGACTCGAAGCTCGCCCCGCACGCGGCGCGGCTCACGGAGACCCCGCTCAACGAGGTCCCCGTCGACAAGATCAAGGTGCCGCAGGGCTTCAAGGTCGAGGTGTGGGCGCACGGCATGCCGGGCGCGCGCATGCTGGCCCGCAACGCCGACGGCTCCAGGGTCTGGGTCGGCACCCGCGCGATCGGCCGCGTGTACGAGGTCTCGGCGAAGGGCGACAAGCGCGACCATCGCATCCTCGTCGACAAGCTCACGATGCCGAACGGCATCGCGTTCAAGGACGGCACGCTCTACGTCATGGCGATCGACAAGTTCCTGCGCTACGACGGGATCGAGAAGAACCCCAACGTGCAGCCGGTCGACATCACGGCGAAGTTCAACCTGCCGCCCAAGCAGCATCACAACTGGAAGTTCCTGCAGTTCGGTCCGGACGGCAAGCTCTACGTGCCGTTCGGCTCGCCATGCAACATCTGCGAGCCGGAGAAGGAATACGCGCAGATCCGCCGCTACAACCTCGACGGCTCGGCCATGGAAGTGGTCGCGCGCGGCGTGCGCAACTCCGTCGGCTTCGACTTCCATCCGCAGACGAAGGAGCTGTGGTTCACCGACAACGGGCGCGACTGGATGGGCAACGATGGTCCCGAGGACGAGCTGAACAGGGTGACGAAGGTCGGCGAGTTCTTCGGTTTCCCGTACTGCCACGCAATGGGCATCCCCGATCCCGAGATCAAGAAGGACAAGCCCTGCGACGGCATGACGAAACCGGTGTCGCTCCTCGGCGCGCACGTCGCGGCGCTCGGCATGCGCTTCTATTCCGGCGACATGTTCCCGCCGCAGTACAAGAACACCATGTTCATCGCGCGCCACGGCTCGTGGAACCGCGACAAGCTGAACGGCTTCGACGTGATCGCGGCGAAACCGTCGGCTGATGGCAAGAGCGTCACCATCACCCCGTTCCTCGCGGGCCTCATGGACGGCCACAAGAACACGTTCTCCGGCCGGCCGACCGACGTGCTGCAGATGCCCGACGGCTCGCTCCTCGTGTCCGACGAGCTCAACGGCGCGATCTACCGCGTGACCTTCGGCAAGAAGGACGCCGCACCGGCGAAGGAAGCGCCGAAGAAGGACGCGAAGACGAAGGCGTAATGATCGGGGATCCATGTAAGTGGCGGGCCCTTGGGCTCGCCACTTTTTTCATTTCCGTGGCGACCTTTGCGGCCCCGAAGCCCGAAACCATCGCCACCTGCGAAACCTGCCACGGCAAAGGCGGGAATTCCGAGACCGCGCTCACGCCTTCGATTGCCGGCCAGCCCGAGACCTTCCTCACCAACCAACTCTTCTTCTTCCGCGAAGAATTGCGCGTCGCGAAACCGCCCGCGCAGGAAGGGCTGCCTTCAATGCGGGACGTGGCGCGCCGCCTGAACGACAAGCAGATGACCGAGCTCGCGAAATATTTCTCGACGAGGCCGGTGCGCATCACCTCGCCCGGCGCGGCCGATCCCAAGGTCGAGGCCCGTGCCCGCCAGCTCACCGATACGATGCACTGCGGCCAATGCCACCTGCAGGACTTTCGCGGGCGCTCGCAGATGCCGCGCATCGCGGGCCAGCGCGAGGATTACCTCGTGAGCACGATGCTCGCCTACCGCGACGGTAAGCGCACGGGCGCCGACACGACGATGACCGAGGTCCTCTACGGCGTGAGCGACGCCGACATCAAGGCGCTCGGCCACTTCCTCGCACGGCGCAAGTAGGTTCCAACGGCGATCATGCGGGCTCCACGTTCTCGAGGAAGGTTCGCTCTTCCCGCAGGATAAAGCGCTTCGAGCGCGCCAGCTCGAAATTCGCGCGCCCCTCGGGGTCGGACTTGATCCGCGCGCGATAGGCCTCGTACGCGGCGAGGCTCTCGAACGCGATGAGCCCCCACGCCACGTCGTTGGTGCCCTCGTGCGGAAGGAAGTAGCCGCGCACGTCGCCGCCGCAGCGCGGGATGATCGCGAGCCAGTTGCGCGCGTACTCCCTGAACGCTTCGCGCTGGAACGGATCGATCTGGTAACGGATGAAGCAGGTGAGGGCCATGGCGAAAGGATACGCCTTGCGCGCCCGCAATGGTTCGTCTAGCATCGAACCATGAAGGATGGTCCGCACATCGCCGGCATCGCCGCGCTCATCGGCGAGCGCGCGCGCGCCGAGATCCTCACCGCGCTCGTCGCCGGGCAGGCGCTCACCGCGACCGAGCTCGCGGGCATCGCCGGCGTGACCAAGCAGACGGTGAGCGCGCATCTCGCGAAGCTCGCCGACGCGAAGCTCGTGGCGGTGCTGAGCCAGGGGCGCCACAAGTACTTCCGGCTGGCCGATCCCGATGTCGCCGCGTTGCTCGAAGGCCTCATGGGTGTCGCGCAGAGGGCGGGGGCCGTGCGGCTGAAATCGAGCCCGCGCGAGCCCGCGCTTCGCAAGGCGCGAGTCTGCTACGACCACCTCGCCGGCGATCTCGGTGTGCTCGCGCTGGATAGCCTAGAAAAGCGCCGCTTCGTTCGCCGCACGGCAAGCGGCCTCGAGCTCACGCGTGGCGGACACAGGTTCTGCGCATCGCTCGGGATCGACACGCGCGAGGAGCGCCGCGCGCTTTGCCGTCCGTGCCTCGATTGGAGCGTGCGCCGCAACCACCTTGCCGGCCGCCTCGGCGCGGCGCTGCTCGGCAAGTTCTACGAGCGGGGGTGGGCGAAGCGCGTTCCCGGCACGCGGATCGTTCAATTCTCCGCCGCGGGCGAACGCGCTTTTCGCGAGTGCTTCGCGTTGTGACTACGCCTCGAAGCCCTCGATGCGCTTGAAGTAGGGCTGCAGCACGCGGCCGGTCCGCGCGCGCGTTCCGCGATAGTGCTCGATCGACTTCGCGTCGACCGTGACCGTGATGCGCTTGTCGCTGCGGCCGACGGCGGCGATGCGGATCGCGTCCTGCACCGGCCGCAGTCCCAGCATCGATTCGCCGTCGTGCAGCTTCATCGCCATCACGCCGCGGCCGCCCGAGGGCAGCTCCTTGACCTCGTCGAGCGGGAAGACGAGGAGGCGGCCTTCGGCGGAAAGGGCGGCGACTTCTTTCACGTCCGCGGGGATCTGCGAAGGCGTTCGCTGCGACTCGCCTTCGTCGACGGTCACGAATTGCTTGCCGGCGCGCTGGCGCGTCACGAAGCCGTCGATGCGCGCGCACAGCGCGTTGCCGCCGCTCGTGCTCATGAGCACCGGCGTCTCCGGCGGCGCGGACAGCAGTCCGACGATCGACGTGCCCTGGGTCTCCACGAGCGAGGAGGCGGGCACGCCGTCGCCCTTGCCGCCGGGAAGCTCCGCCGCGCGCACGTTGAACACGCGTCCATTCGCGCCGAAGAGAACGATCGGATGCACGGTGCGCGTTTCCACGATCGCGAGCGGCCCGTCGCCTTCCTTCCATGTGAGTGTGGCGCGGTCGACGCCGTGGCCGGAGCGCGCCCGCAGGAACCCATTGCGCGACAGGATCACGGTGATCGGCTCGTCGGCGACGGTCTCGACCATCGACACCGTGATGCGCTCGGCTTCCTCAATGGTGGTGCGCCGCTTGTCGCCGAAGCGCTCCGCGTCCTCGCGAACTTCCTTGGCGGCGAGCTTGCGGCGCTCGGCGGGCGAGCCGAGCAGCTTCTTCAGCGACGCCGCTTCCTTGCGCAGCTCTTCCAGCTCCTTCTCGATGCGGATCCCTTCGAGGCGCGCGAGCTGGCGAAGGCGGATCTCCAGGATGTCCTCGGCCTGGCGCTCGGAAAGCTTGAACTTCGCCATGAGCTCGGGCTTCGGCTCGTCGCTCCTGCGGATGAGCTTGATCACCGCCTCGATGCTCACGAAGATGATGAGGCGGCCCTCGAGGATGTGGACGCGGTCGGCGACTTCGCCCGCGCGGAACTTGAGGCGCCGCTCGAGCACGTCGAGGCGGAACCGCGCCCACTCGCCGATCGCTTCCGCGATGCTCATCTGCCGCGGCCGCCCGTCGCGCCCGATCGCGACGAGGTTCAGCGCGACGTTGCCTTCCATGCTCGTGTGCGCGAGGAGGAAGTTCATGAGCTCGTCGGCCTCGACCTTGCTCGTGCGCGGCTCGAAGACGAGGCGCACCGGGTGCTCGGCGTCGGAATCGTCGCGCTGGCTTTCGAGGAGGGCGAGCGTCGCGCTCTTGAGGCTCGCCTGGTCCGGAGTGAGGGACTTCTTGCCGGCTTTCGGCTTCGGATTGACGAGCTCGTCGATCTCCGCGAGCACACGCGCAGCCGACGTATTCGGCGGAAGCTCGGTCACGGCGACGCGGTACTGGCCGCGCGCGAGCTTCTCGACGCCCCATTTCGCGCGCACGCGAACGCTTCCGCGCCCGGTCTCGTACGCTCTCTTGATCTCGTCGCGCGCCGAGATGATCTGGCCGCCGCCGGGAAAGTCCGGCCCCTTGATGCCACGGGTCACCGGCTTCGCGTCGTCGCCCGCCTCGAGCGTGAGCGCGCACGCCTCGCCGACTTCCCGCAGGTTGTGCGGCGGAATCTCCGTCGCCATACCGACGGCGATGCCCGACGAGCCGTTGAGCAACCCCACCGGCAGGCGCGCAGGGAGCAGGCGCGGCTCGCGAAACTCGCCGTTGTAATTCTCGATGAAGTCCACGGTGCCGCGCTCGAGCTCCGCAAGCAGCACGTGCTCGGCGAAGGGCGTGAGGCGAACCTCCGTGTAGCGCATCGCGGCAGCCGAATCGCCGTCGCGCGAGCCGAAGTTGCCCTGGCCTTCGATCAACGGGTAGCGCAGCGTGAAGTCCTGCGCCATGCGCACCGCTGCGTCGTACACCGCGGTATCGCCGTGCGGGTGGAACTTGCCGATCACGTCGCCGACGACGCGCGCGCTCTTCTTGAAGGGCGCGTCGCTCCGGTTGCCCATCTCGCGCATCGCATAAAGGATCCGGCGCTGCACCGGCTTCTGCCCGTCCTCCACGGAGGGCAGCGCGCGGCCCTTCACCACGCTCATCGCGTAGGCGAGATAGGCGCTCGAGGCGAACTCGGGGAGCGACGGCGTTTCGGCGGAGGCGATGCGCCTCGGCGGCGCCGCTGCGTTACCGCCGGCGAACAGGTCGCCGGAGCGATCGTCGGCGGGAGGTTTCTTCTTCGGCACGGCGTAATTTTACTGCCTACGCGGGGACGACCCTAAGCAGAATGGCGTGGGTCGAGAGCGTCGCGCAGTCCGTCGCCGAGGAGATTGAACGACAACACCAGCAGGAAGATCGACAGGCCCGGCCACACCGCCATCCACGGAGAGTTCTCGACGAAGTTCTTTGCGGTGTTGAGCATGCTGCCCCAGCTGGGCGCGGGCGGCTGCTGGCCGAGGCCGAGGAAGGAGAGGCTCGCCTCGGCGATCACGGCGGCGGCAATCGCGAGCGTCGCCTGGACGATAAGCGGCGGGACGACGTTCGGGAAGATGTGCCGGAGCGCGATGCGAAGCGGCGGGTTGCCGACGGCGCGCGCGGCCTCGACGTAATCCTCTACTTTCACGGACAGCACCTGCGCGCGCGTGAGGCGGATGAAGACGGGTGTCGCGGCGACCCCGATCGCGATCATGGCGTTCGTGAGGTTCGGGCCGAGGAACGCGGCGAGGGCGATGGCGAGGATCAGGAACGGGCAGGCGAGCATCGCGTCGGTCACGCGCGAGATGAGCATGTCGACCCAGCCGCCGAGGTAGCCCGCGGTGAGGCCCAGCGGCACGCCGACCGAGAGCGCGATGCTGACGGACACCACGCCCGCGAGGAGCGACGCGCGCGCGCCCCACACCACGCGCGATAGCACGTCGCGGCCGATGTCGTCGGTGCCGAACCAGTGCTCCATCGTCGGCGCCTTGCGGATCGCGCCCCAGCTCGTGGCGAGCGGATCGAAGGGCGCGATCCACGGCGCGAGAAGGGCTATCGCCACGAAAAAAATCACCAGCGCGAGGCCGACCATCGCGCCGCGGCGGCGCACGAGGCGGCGCCAGGCGCGCTGCGCCGGCGACAACTGCTCGATGCGCGGCGCGTCCGAAATGGCGATCGCGGCCATCAGGACCTCATCCGCGGGTTGATCGCGAAGTAGGCGAGGTCCGCGAGGAGGTTCAGCATGATGTACGCGGTCGCGGTGAAAAGCACGACACCTTGCACGACGGAATAGTCGCGGTTGAAGACCGCGTCGACGATGAGCTTGCCGAAGCCGGGAATGGTGAACACCTGCTCGGTCAGCACCGCGCCGGAGAGGAGTGTGCCGAATTCCAGCGCGCCGAGCGTGACGATCGGAATGAGGGCGTTGCGCAGCGCGTGGCGCAGCACCACCACGCGCTCGTCGAGGCCTTTGGCGCGCGCGGTGCGGACGTAATCGGCCGAAAGCACCTGCAGCATCGCGCTTCGCGTATGCCGCATGAGCACTGCCGCGATCGCGTTCCCGAGCACGAACGCCGGCATGATCATCGACCTCAGGTTCTCGCCCAGGTCCTCGAAGGGGCTCACGTAGCCCGAGGCCGGCAGCCATCCGAGGTTCACGGCGAAGAGCAGGATCAGGAGGATCCCGAGCCAGAAGTTCGGGGTCGAGAGCCCCCACAGCGCGAACACGTTCGCGGCGTAATCCCACGCGGTGTCCTTGAAGACCGCGGACACGATGCCCGCGCTGATGCCGATGACGAGCGCGATCACGAGCGCGATCACCGCGAGCTCGATCGTCACCGGGAGCTTCTCGAGGATGAGCTCGGTCACCGGCTTCTGGATGCGCACCGATTCCCCGAGGTCGCCGTGCAGGACGCCATTCGCCCAATAGGCGTAGCGCATGGGCAGCGGCTTGTCGAGATGGAACTTCTCGCGCAGGTGCGCGATCACGGTCGGATCCTGGTCCTCGCCCGCCATGGCGATCGCGGGGTCGCCGGGCAGAAGCTGCTGCAGCCCGAAGATCAGCACCGACACGAGGAAGAGCGTCGGCAGGATCGCGGAAAGGCGTTTCGCCAGGAAAGCGACCATCGCAGTGCTGGTACGGTCAGCTCTTCTTCAGGCCCTGCAGGCGCACGAGGCCGTCGGGCACGGCGCGCAGGCCCGAGAGCTTGTTCGTGTAGACCCACAGCCAATTGCGGTGGTACAGGTAGACGATCGGCCGGTCCTTCATGACGTGCGCGGCGATCTGCTCGAAGAGCTTCCTGCGCTCCCCGGCGTCGAGCGTCACGCGCGACTTGTTGATGAGCTCGTCGACTTCCGGCTTGCAGTAGCCCGCGTAGTTGGTGGGCCCCTTGCAGGCGAGGAAGTTGTAGAGGTTGCCGTCGGGATCCGCGCGCCCGCTCCAGGCGAGCACGTAGGCCTCGAACTGGCCCTTGTCGGCCATGTCGAGGGAGGTCGCGAATTCCGCCGCCTGGATCTTGACCTCGAAACCGGCGTCCTTGGCCATCGACTGCACGACCTGCGCGAGGCGCTGCGCGTCGGACGTCGTCGTCGTGATGAGCGTGAAGCTCGGGTTCGGGATTCCCGCTTCCCTGAGGAGCTGCTTCGCGCGATTCACGTCGCGCTTCGGGATCGGGGCGTTCTTCGCGTACCACGGGTTGTTCGGCGCGACCCACTGGTTGCCCGATTGCGCCTCCTCCTCCATCACGACCTCGACGATCGCCTTGCGATCGAGGCTGAGCTCGAACGCCTCGCGCACGCGCGCATCGCGCACCGAGCTCTTCGCCGCGAAGTCGCTCTTGCCCACGTTGAAGTCGATGCCCTGGTAGCCGATCTCGACGATCTTGGAGACCTTGAAGCGCTTGTCCTTGGAGACCGCCGGGATGTCGGAGGGCGCGGCGCGCTCGATGAAGTCGAGCTGGCCGGATTTGAGGTTGGCGAGGCGCACGGTGGAATCGACGATCGGCAGGTACACGACCTTGTCGAAATGGATCTGCGCCTTGTTCCAGTAATTCGGGAAACGGTCGAGCACAATGCGGTCCTGGGCCACGCGCTCGACGAACTTGAACGGGCCCGAGCACACCGGATGCGCGCCGAACTTGTCTCCGGTGGCCTTCGCGGCCTTGGGAGACACCATCATCCCCGCGCGGTCGGTGAGGACGGCGAGGAGCGGCGCGAACGGACCGGAGAGGTTGAGGCGCACGGTGGAAGCGTCGAGCACGTCGACGCTCGTGACGGGAGCCAGCTCGCCGCGGCGGTTCGAGCCCTGCATGCTCTTGTGGCGCTCGAGGTTGAACTTCACCGCCTCGGCGTCGAGCTTTTCGCCGTCGTGGAAAGTCACGCCCGGGCGGATCTTGATCGTGAGGGACTTGTTGTCCGCCGCCCATTTGTACTCGGTCGCGAGCTGCGGAACGATGTTCAGCTTCTCGTCGAGGTCGAAGAGCTTGTCGCACAGGCCCGCGAAGACCACGCGCCCGACGAAGGTGCGGGCGAGCGTGGGATCGAGGACGTCGGGGTCCTCGCCGAGGCCGATGCGCAGCGTCTTCTGCGCATGGGCGGGGATCGACAGTGAGAGCGCGAATGCGATTGCGAGAATACGGATCACGGTCATGACGTCCTCCTACGACTATTTAGCCACGAATGCGGCCTGCAAGCGCGCAAGGCGCTCGTTGGGGTCCGCGCCCACGTGTGAGGCGATGCGCGCCGGCGGCGCGATCTCCTTCCAGAAGTGGCACGCGACGCCGTGGCCGTCGGCGATCTCGAGCGGCGGCACTTCCTTCGCGCACAGCGCCTGCGCGTGCGGGCAGCGCGTGCGGAAGCGGCAGCCCGACGGCGGATCGACGGGGCTCGGCACGTCGCCGCCGAGCACGAGGGGATCGCGCCGCGCGCGTGGGTCGGGGATCGGGATCGCGGAGAGGAGGGCGTGCGTGTACGGATGGCGCGGCTCGCCGAAGACTGCGCGCTTCGTGCCGATCTCGACGATGCGCCCGAGATACATCACGGCGACGCGATCGGCGATGTGCTTCACGACGGCGAGGTCGTGCGCGATGAAGAGATACGCGAGCCCGAGGCGCTTCTGGAGGTCGCGGAGCAGGTTCACCACTTGCGCCTGGATCGAGACGTCGAGCGCGGACACCGGCTCGTCGCAGACGACGAGCTTGGGCTCGACGACGATCGCCCGCGCGATGCCGATGCGCTGCCGCTGCCCGCCGGAGAACTGGTGCGGATAACGCTGCGCGTGCTCGGGAGCGAGGCCGACGACGCGGAGCACCTCGGCCACGCGCTCGCGCCGCCGCGCCGGCTCGACGCCGTGGAGCATGAGCGGCTCGTCGAGCATCTGGCCCACGGTCATGCGCGGATTGAGCGAGCCGTACGGATCCTGGAAGATGATCTGCAGGTCGCGGCGCGCGGCGCGCAGCTCTCGCCCGTCGAGCTCGCCCAGGTTGCGCCCGCCGAAATGCACCGTGCCCGCCGTGGGCTCGATGAGCCGCAGAACGAGCCGTCCCGTCGTCGACTTCCCGCACCCCGATTCGCCCACGAGGGCGAGCGTCTCACCGCCGGCGAGATCGAAGCTGACGTCGTCGACGGCGTGAACGTGCGCGCGGCGACCGAGGAATCCGGAGCGCACGGGAAAATGCTTCACCAGGCTTTCGACGCGAAGCAGGGTCATGGGATCGGGGCGTACCAGCAGCGCGCCCAGTGCGCCGGAGCGATCTCTCTCAGCGGTGGTTCTTCGCGCCGGCACTTCTCGGTCGCGAACGGACAGCGCGGCGCGAAGCGGCAGCCGGGCGGAGGCGTCATCGGGTTCGGCACCTGGCCCTCGATCGCGGGAAGGCGCTCGACCTCGCGGTGCAGCCGCGGAATCGAGCCCAGGAGGCCGATGGTGTACGGATGCTGCGGCTCGCTGAAGAGCGCATCCACCGGCGCCCTCTCGACGATGCGGCCGGCGTACATCACCGCGACGTCCTGCGCGAGCTCGGCGACGACCCCGAGGTCGTGGGTGATGAGGATGATCGCCGCACCCGTCTCGTCGCGCAGCACGCGCATGAGCTCGAGGATCTGTGCCTGGATGGTGACGTCCAGCGCGGTCGTGGGCTCGTCCGCGATCAGGAGGCGCGGCTTCAGCGCGAGCGCCATCGCGATCATCGCGCGCTGGCGCATCCCTCCCGAAAGCTTGTGCGGATGTTCGTCGAAGCGCCGCTCCGGGAGCGGCATGCGAACGTGGCGCAGCATCTCGATCGCCTGATGCTTCGCTTCTTCATGGCCGATGGGTCTGTGGCGCAAGATGCCCTCGACGATCTGGTCGCCGATCGTGAACGCGGGATTCAGCGACGTCATCGGCTCCTGGAAGATCATCGAGATGCGGTCGCCGCGGATGTCGCGCATTGCGGCGGCGCCGAGCTTGAGGAGGTCCGTGCCCTCGAAGATCACTTCGCCCCCGGCGATGCGCCCCGGCGGGCTCGATACGAGTCCCATGATCGAGAGTGCCGTCACGCTCTTGCCGCAGCCCGATTCTCCGACGAGGCCGAGCGTGCGGCCGGGCGCGAGCTCGAGATCCACGCCGTCGACCGCGGTGAGCGTGCCCGATTCGGTGGCGAAGGAAGTCGTGAGGCCGCGGACCTCGAGGAGCGCGGCCACGCTCAGCGCCGCCCGCGCGCGGACTGAAAGTCCGCGATGCGGGCTTCGATGACGGCGCGATCGGTGATGCCGGCGGGATTCGCGCGGGTCGGCAGGCAGGTCACGAAGGGCTGGAAGCGCTCGAGGCTCACGTCGTACAGACGGCGCAGCTCGGCGAGCGGATCGGCATGGTCGTCGACGCGAAGGTCGAGGAACGGATAGTCCTCGGTGGTATGCACGAGGAGCGCCGCGCCCTGGCGCCCGCGCTTGTCGCCGCCCGCACTCTCGCCCGCTTCCATCGCCGCGATCAAGCGTTCCGCGAAAGGAAGCGAGCCGCCTGCCTCGAATGCCTTCGCCGTCTCCTCGATCACGCGCGCGCCGGCGAGCATGTTGCCCGCGACCGAGTAGCCGGGGCCCGCGAGATGGCCGCACCACTCTATGCAGGCGCGTCCTGTGTGGCCGGCGCTCCGGCCCGACGCATCGAGCACGTGGAATTGGCGAACGTCGCGGCCGTCGTCACTTTCGGTCACGCGGCGCACGATCTCCCCGGGCGCGAGACCCAGCGCGAGCGCGGCGAGGCCCGCATCGCGGTAGAGCGGATTCATGAGCGCCTGCGTCGAGAGCGCGCCCTTTCCGGTGAGGACGCCGGGGCAGAGCGCGCCGACCGCGAAGAACTTGCTCGCGATCGCCACGCCGAGCGCGCCGGACGGGTCGCGGGCGAGAAGGGACCAGGTCACAGGTCCGCCTCGACCGTATGGCCACGCTCCTCCATCCATGCGCGCCGCGCCGCTGCCTCGCCCTTCGCCATCAGCAGCTTGAAGGTCGCGTGCGCGCCTTCGCGCTCCTTCGCCTCGAGCCGCATCGGGATGAGGCGCCGCGTGTCCGGGTGCATCGTCGTCTCGCGCAGCTGGTCCGCGTTCATCTCGCCCAGGCCCTTGAAGCGTCCGACGTGCAAGAGCGAATCCTTGAGACCCTCGTCGCGCAGCTTCTCGAGGATCTGCTCGCGCTCCGCTTCGTCGAGGGCGTAGAGCCGGCGCTCCGCCTTCACCTTGCCGTGAGGCGCGACACGGATCGAATAGAGCGGAGCTTGCGCGACGAACACATGCTCCTTCTCGACCAGCTTCGGGAAGTGGCGGTAGAAGAGGGTGAGGAGGAGCGTCTGGATGTGCGCGCCGTCGACGTCGGCATCCGCCATGACGATGACCTTGCCGTAGCGCAGGTTGTCGAGGACGGTATCGGGCGCGCCGGGCTCGTGCGGGTCGATGCCGAGCGCAACCGCGATGTCGTGCACCTCGGCGTTCGCGTAGAGCTCCTTCGCGTCGACCTCGAAGGTGTTGAGCACCTTGCCGCGCAGCGGCAGGATCGCCTGGTACTGGCGTTCACGTCCCTGCTTCGCGGATCCACCGGCGGAATCGCCCTCGACGAGGAAGATCTCGTTTCGCGTCATGTCCTGCGATTCGCAGTCGGTGAGTTTTCCGGGAAGCACCGCAACGCCCGAGCCGCGGCGTTTCTCGACGACCTTTCCGGACTTCTGTCGCGACACGGCCGCGGCGATCGCGAGCTGTGCGATGCGCTTGCCGTCCTCGACGTTCTGGTTGAGCCAGGAGTCGAGCGGATCCTTCACGCGCGATGCGATGAGCTTCACCGATTCGCGCGACGACAGGCGCTCCTTGGTCTGTCCCTGGAATTGGGGGTCGAGGATGCGCGCCGACAGCAGGTAGCGCAGCGGTTTCCATGCGTCCTCGGATTGCAGCGAGACGCCGCGCGTGAGGAGCTCGTGGTGCTCGCAGAATTCCTTGATCGATTCGTACACGGCGTTGCGCAGCCCCGCTTCGTGCGTGCCGCCGAGGACCGTAGGAATGAGGTTCACGAACGACTCGCCTTCGCCGCCCGCTTCGGCCCACGCGATCGCCCACGACGCGCCTTCCCCCTCGGCAAACGTCGCGTCGTTCGCGCCGACGAAGGACTCCCCCGCGAAGATCGGGCTCACGTAGCCGTCGAAGCCTTCGATCCGCTCCGCGAGATAGGCGCTCAATCCACCTTCGTACTTCCACTCGTTCTCGGTTTTGGCGGCTTCATCGCCAAGGGTCACGCGCAGTCCCGGCAGCAGCACGGCTTTCGCGCGGAGCAGCATCGCCAGATCTTCGCGCTTCACCTTCACCGTGTCGAAGTATTGGGGATCGGGCCAGGCCCTGATCCACGTTCCACTCGCTCGCGGCGGAGCGGTTCCGGTTTTTTTCAGCTTGGACACGACTTCGCCGCCCTCGAATGCGATCTCGTACTTGGCGCCCTCGCGCGTGACGCGCACTTCCAGCCGCTTCGAGAGCGCGTTCGTCACCGAGACGCCGACGCCGTGCAGGCCGCCCGAGAACGCGTACGCGCCGCCGCCTTTCTTGTCGAACTTGCCGCCCGCGTGCAGGCGCGTGAAGACGATCTCGACGGTCGGCGCCTTTTCGATCGGGTGCGGTCCCACCGGGATGCCGCGCCCATCGTCTTCGACGCTCACCGAGCCATCCTTGTGCAGGGTCACCGAGACTTTTTTCGCGAATCCCGCGAGCGCCTCGTCCGCCGCGTTGTCCACCATCTCCTGGACGATGTGCAGCGGGCTGTCGGTGCGGGTATACATGCCGGGCCGCGCGCGCACCGGCTCCAGGCCCTTCAGGACTTTGATCGACTGCTCGTCGTACTTCATCGAATTCCGGTAATAATCGTTTCAGGCCGTCATTGTCTGCATTCTCATGCCTTTTCGCTTGCTCGTCGCACTTCTCGTCGTCGCCGCCATCGCTGCCGGCGCATATTACTTCCTTCGCCCACGGTTCGAGCCGCCGCCGCTTCCGCCCCAAAGCCCGCGGCCGGAGACGCCCAAGAGCACACCGCGCTTTCCCATCGAGGCCCCGCAAGCGCCGCTGCCGAAGCTCGGCCAGAGCGATCCGGCGATGCGCGAAGCGTTCTCGGGCTTCTTCGATGCGAAAGCCCTCGAGAAATTCTTCAACCTCGAGGATGGCGTTCGGCGGATCGTCGCGACCGTCGACAACCTGCCGCGCGAGACGGTCGCCGGGCGCTTGAACCCGGTGAAGCCGATCGGGGGCCCATTGGTGACGACGGGCAAGGACGAGACGCTGGCGATCGGTCCGCGCAACGCCGCGCGTTACGAGCCCTTCGTCCGCCTGGTCGAGGGCATCGATACGGCGAAGGCGGTCGCGGTCTACGTGCATTTCTATCCGCTGTTCCAGGAGGCCTATATGGAGCTCGGCTATCCGACCGGCTACTTCAACGACCGCCTCGTGGAAGTCATCGACTATCTCGTCGAAACGCCCGAGGTGGAGGGCCCGATCAAGCTGGTGACGCCCCACGTCCTCTACGAATTCGCCGATCCCGACCTCGAAGCGCTCTCCGCGGGACGCAAGCTCCTGGTGCGGATGGGGAGCGCGAACGCGGCGCGACTCAAGGCAAAGCTGAAGGATGTGCGGCGCGAGCTGGTGGCGTCCCCCGCGCGCGCTCCGGCGGCTCAGGAACCGGGCGCGGCACCCAAGGTCGACTCGAGCTCGTCGATGAAGCCGCGCTGACCGGCGATCAGCTTCTCGCGCGCTTCCGCGAGGGCGAACCAGCCGGCCCGGTCGATTTCCGGAAATTCCTGCTGCTTGCCGGAGCGCGGCGGCCATTCCATCGAGAAGAGGTTGCTGCGGATCGCGGCCGCGTCGCAATCGCCCTCCGACATCCAGGCCTCGATCGTCTTGCCGCTCGGTTGGCGAAGCGGCGCGAGCGGAGTGAACCGGCCCTCGAGCTCGACGCCGGTTTCCTCGGCGAATTCGCGCTTCGCCGCGTCGAACGCATTCTCATCCTCGTCGATTTCGCCTTTGGGAATGGTCCACGCGCCCGCATCCTTCTTCGCCCAGAAGGGGCCACCGGGATGCACCAGCAGCACCTCGAGCCGGCCAACGCGGCGGCGATAAAGAAGAATTCCGGCGCTGCGGCGCGCGCGCGCCATTTCAGCGGCCCGGCATCGTGCGGATCGGCCTT
>Ga0209131_1001831_pt1 | contig 14593 bp, 12 predicted proteins | sample GraSoi_2013_40cm_FD_185826 | JGI IMG/M metagenome (GOLD analysis project Ga0209131, IMG submission 185826) | Grasslands soil microbial communities from the Angelo Coastal Reserve, California, USA - Sample 9_17_2013_40cm (SPAdes) (version 2) | ecosystem: Environmental > Terrestrial > Soil >...
CGAAGTCCGCGTGGATGATGGTGGTCACACCCTCGATATTGACATCGCAAATCTGACTCTCAAACATCTCCTGCTTCTGCGCATCTATTCCGACCCGCAATTTGCGCGTGCCTTCCGCTACGACCGCGAAGACATCAGCCGCGCCCGCATAAACGAGAACCTCGCCGCGAAATTTAGTTTGCGCGCCGAGATCGAGAATCCATTCACCGCGAAACCTATATTCATGCGTGATTTCCTCAAATGGACTCTCAACGAAGTCAAGCCTCTCGCTGAAGCTTTGAACTTGTGGAACGACTTAATGCCTCTCGTCGAAATGTCCGAAGGCGGACACAACACCGCCGAGAAATTCCGTACCCGCTTGCAAGGCGATTTAGGCGATAACAACGAAGTGTCACTGGATGTTTTGAAGGAATTGCACTTTGAACGTGAAGCCCAAGTTAAAAGTGACGTTGAACGTATTGCCTCAGAGTTTGGCCTGCTAGGTGAGGATTCAGCTAAAATCGCCGAATATCTCCAGCGCGGGCGCGACGCCGCGCGCCAGCTTCAAAACGCACCCATCAATTTCCGTCCGCGTGCCCAAGCCATCATCGAAGTTTCATATCCCGATAAGACCTCCGAAATTCTCGATTTGGCTCAACAGTTAATTCGTATCCCAACTATTACCGCATCGCCGAATGAGAGACTAGATGAAGTCCACCGCGCTGGTTCATTGATCGATGATTACTTACGAAACGCTGGCCTTGATGTCAAATATTTTGATGGCAAATACCCGGCAGTATATGCGAAGTTTCCCTCCTCGTTGAGCGGAGCCGTAGGCATAGTCGAAGCGAACGGCACGAGTGAAATCCTCCTCACAGGTCATTTCGATGTCGTCGAACCCGAACCTGACGACTCTCAGTTCAATCCACGCATCGAAGGTGATTATCTCTGGGGTCGCGGTGCCGCGGATATGAAAACTGTCGTTGCCTCGAATCTGGTTTGGATGAAAGATATGATGGCATCTGCCCGTAGGGGCGAAGCATTGCTTCGCCCCTACCCAAACATCGCGCTTCTTCTTGTCGGCAACGAAGAGAACGGTGAGTCCGAAGCTTGGGGTACACCACACGTCCTGAAAGAATTAAACATCAACCCATCTTTGTTTATTGCTGGCGAACGGACCGGCGAAAAAGGCAACGAACTCTTCGGCGAAATCTGCGTAGAAAATCGCGGCGTTATGCGTTTTGACGTGATTGCGCGTGGAGCAAAAGGACATAGCGGCGTGGCTGGCACAGGTGACTTAAGCGCGAAACTTATTTCCGCACGTTCTGCCTTGAATGAGATCTTCGCCAAACATCTCACGCTCAAAACCGCTGACGGTTGGCAGTCGCAGGCGAAATTTCCGTTTATCAATGTGGGTACTGTGGGCGTGTATAACGTCACAGCAGGGGAGGGGATTCTGGGTGTGGAGATTCGTTCCATTCCGCAGGATGATATCTTCAAGTTAAAGGATGACATTGAAACATATTGCAAAATCAACGGACTTGAAGCGATATTCCCTGTGATGGAAAACGGCGTGGCGTGCGACCCGAATAATCCAGCGTTGAAAGCGTTGATCGCAGCAGTCAAGCAGGCGTCGGGTGGGGAAGAGGCGCGCATCGGTCGTAAGCTTCCCGGCACCAGCGCAAGATTCGCTCCTGGCGGGCAGGCGGTTGTGGGGGGGCAATCCGGTGTTGGTCCGCATGCAAAGGATGAACGGCATTTCATCCCAAGCATCGAACCGTATTACAAATCACTGAATGAACTGGCAAAGTTATGGAAATAAAAAGTAGGGCGAGATACTATCTCGCCCTACTTTTTACTATAATGGATTCTTCTGCTGCAAAATATTGTCCATCCGTTCCTGAATGTAAGGCATAACCTCGGGATGGGAGAGAACATAAAGCTGCTCATTCTCAAGTGCCCGGAAAACATAGTCGGTCAGTTCCTGCACCGACATCCCTTTTTCAATGGCGTCCTGCATCTCGCGGTAGGACTCGACGCGTTTGTGTTTGTCGGCAACGCTGCCTGGTTTATTTTTTAATTCGGGCGGACGATTGCGTTCTGACTTTAGAATCTCGGTCTTCACCCACCCCGGGCAAAGGACTGAGACCTTCATTTTCGAGTCTTGTTCAGCCAGCGAGTAATATAAATTTTCAGTCAGCGAAACCACAGCATGTTTCGTCACTTGATAAGGCGCACAGGGATGATCGGGCAGTAAGCCTGCAACCGAAGCAACGTTGACAATATGAGCATCTGTATCCTGTGCGAGCATAAGCGGGATAAATATCTTGACTCCATTGATCACGCCCCATAAGTTGACGTTCATTACCCATTCCCATTCTTCCCAGGTACTTTCCCAAACCGAGGAGCCTGCGGCAACGCCCGCGTTATTGATCAGCAGATGGACAGCGCCAAATGCCTCTAAAGTTTTTTGCGCCAGCGCTTCAACGTCTTCGCGCTTGGAAACATCGGTTCGGACGCTGAGTAGAATTGCTCCGGTATGCTTCAGCTTTTCTTCTGCGGCTGCGAGATTTTCTGCGTTGATATCCCCGCCAGCACGACTTTCATTCCCAATTGTGCACAACGTTCTGCGATGCCGAATCCGATTCCATTTGCCGCGCCGGTAATCACAGCGACCTTATCTTTGAACTCTTTCATTTCATCTCCTCTACTACGATCTTGGCTTGTTTATCGAATAGATCGAAAACGTACCCAACTCATCATGCGCTTCTTTTTCGTAAGACATGCCGATTTTTTTAGCGACACTTTGAGAAGCGATGTTATCCGGGTCAATGATACAAATCAAGCGTGATAAATTTAATCTCTCGAATCCATAATTAAGAATCGCTTGTGCCGCTTCACTTCCCAAGCCCTGTCCCCAATATTCTTCTGCAATAGTGTATGCCACTTCAACATCATACTGCCCTTCAATGGTCCATGGCAGCAAGCCACAGCGACCGATGAACTTGCTTGACTCTTTGTGGACAGTTGCCCAGAGTCCCAACTCAGGGTGTTTGGGATGCCCGTGCATGTGCCATTCCAATTCTTCTTGCGCTTCTTCACGTGAACGCGGCGCATCGGGAATATATTTTGTGATGTTGGGATTGCAGTACAATGCCCAGAGATCGTCCAAATCTTCAATGACTTGATGACGGAGAATAAGTCGTTTGGTTTCCAGGATGATCGTCATATATTATTTTCCACCACACCAACCACTTGCAACCATGGAGGTTCTCCAAGCGGATTTTTTTCGATCCACATGCCTAATTTTCTCATAACACCCATTGATCCGTGATTGTCATAACCAGTTGTAGCGATGATCCGCTTTAGACCTAAATGCCGAAAAGCGTAATCGACCATTGCTTGAGCGGCTTCTGAAGCATAGCCCTGTCGCTGATGAGGTGGAGAAATGGCATAGAACAACCCGAACTCTGTCGTGGCGCGACCTGTCTTTCCGGAAGCATCGTAATAACTGAAGTTAGGCATTTGCTCGAAAGACATCAGACATGGCACATAACCGACCGAGCCAATAAGTTGCCCCATCTCTTTCAAAACGATGGCGCGGTCGCCATAGGGTGGCTGGTACAGTTTTGCCAATTGAATGTAATTAAGCACAGACCATTGCAGCCATTCGGCGCGTTCTTTGATAGTTTCCATTTTGTCTGTGCGAAGATCTTCCGTGTTTAATTCGACATCAAATAACCGATGCGCGTCTGTCAAGTCGTCCATGATAAAGGGTCGAATTATGAGCCGTGTTGTTTCTAAAGCGGGCATTTCGTTCATTACAATGTTTTAATCTCCTTTTTCATGATATATCCTTTCCGGCGTTTGATCATTTAATTCAATGCCAACTGGATCGCCTCTTCCATCGTCATGGATCGTCCCTCTGACCAGAGCGTGTTGAACTCTGCTTCGGAGAGCATAGCATGTACCTGAGCCACGGACTGGTCGAATTCGACTTGTTCATGATCCACCCTCGGCGATTGAATTCTTTCACGCAAGGTTTCTGCCGCGCTAAATAGTTTGATGGCGTGTTGCGGCTCTTCATCGGCAATGGCGAGAAAACCGAAACATTCCAATTGGTGTGCAATGGCAGCACGATTGCCGATCTGCTGCCAGCCTTTGATAGTTTCGTGATAGATTGCTTTCGCCTCACTCGGTTTGCCTGTATGCCGCTCGACGTGACCGATCTCACTCTGCATGACCAGTTGAAAATTTATACTGCCGAGACCCTTGAAAATCTTTCTGCCATCTTCAAAAATTCTTTTTGCCGTTGCGTAGTTACCGCGCGCGCTTTCATTCATACCCATACCAAGATGGAACATGGCGACTTGATACGTGCCAGGCGCCTCACGAATCCGCTCCCTCAGCTTTTCAAAATACATCTCCTTTTCACTTTCATTTCCCTTTGCCGCGGCTAGCCTTGACATGTTCATGTATCCCAACCCGAGGCCAAAGCTATCTTCAATTTCCTCATTGAAAATCTGGAACCCCTCCAGTGCGGCTTCGTCTCTATCGGGCATATACGCAAAAGCTGTTGCCGTGAAATACATTTCCAGGCTGTAGCCTAACATCCGTTTATCGCCTGTCGCGCGCGATATGGCGATGGCTTCCTTCAAAGCCTGCAAAACCAGCGGCATGTTTCCAACACCGAGGCCAATCATGCCTTGCACGTACAATGCCTTGGCAAGTAATTTTTTTCTGTGAATGTCGGCATCTCCCTCCACAGGGGATAATGCTTTGGCGCGTTCAATGGCGTTTCCTACCCGTTCAACGCCCTCACGATTGATACCGGTCAGGCTGGAGACAACGCAAAAATTTGCCGCTATACGGAGATTCTCTTCAGTATGATTTTCCGCCCCCCAATCCAATGCGGCACGCAGGTTTTCAATTTCATCGTTCGCCCGCCTGACCATCGGTAGGAGTTTCTCCGAGCGGAACGATTCCCACAACGTTTCGGAGAGTTCCACAAAATAGAAGAAATACCGGTCACGCGCCGCCGATGACTGCTTCGCTTCGAATAGCTTTTCCCTCGCGTATTGCCGAATCGTCTCCAATAGGAAATAGCGCATTTCATTTTCACGTTCTTCGGTCACTACTAGGGATTTGTTGACCAGCCCATCAAGATGTTCAATCGCATTCGGGTCCTCGGATACGGCTTCAAGCGCATCCAACGTCCAGCCGCCGACGAAGACCGATGCGATTCGCAAAAGATTCTTTTCTTCATCGGAGAGTAGGTCGTAACTCCAATCGATCAACGCGCGCAAAGTCTGTTGACGCGGCAACGCAGTGCGACTGCCACCCACGAGCAGGCGAAATAGATCGTCAAGGCGGGCAGCGATCTGGTCAGCGGAGAGCAACTTCGTGCGCGCCGCGGCTAATTCGATAGCGAGGGGAATGCCGTCGAGACGGCGGCAGATTTGGGCGACGGAGGAAGCGTTTGAATCAGTGAGCGAAAATTTTAAGTTGGCGGCGCGGGCGCGTTCCACAAACAGGCGCGTCGATTCGGAATCCGCAAGCGAAGGCGTGTGATACACTGTCTCACCCGCGATGCCCAAGGCTTCGCGACTGCTAGCAAGGATCTTGAGTCTCGCGCATTGATGCAGGAGATCGTCGGCGAGGCGGGCGCAAGCGGCGATGAGATGCTCACAGTTGTCGAGAATGAGCAGGAGCTTTTTATCACGCAGATAATCAGTGACGAGATTCACCAGAGGATTAAATGGCAATTCCTGCAGTCCAAACGCCTGCGCGAACGCGGGAATGATCTGCGATTCGTCGCTGAGTGGCGCAAGTTCGATCAGCCAAACTCCGTTGGCAAAGTTTGAGAGGAGTTGTACGCCAACTTCAATCGAAAGCCGTGTCTTACCTGTGCCGCCTGAACCTGTTAGCGTGACAAGGTGAGAAGAATTGACGGACGCTTTAATCTCAGCGATTTCTTTTTCGCGACCAATGAAGGATGTAAGCTGAGCAGGGAGGTTATTCGGCTGTGTATCGAGCGATTTGATGGCCGGGAAGTTTTGCGGGAGATCCGTTGCATTGACTTGATAGAGTCGCAGTGGCGCGCGCAAATCTTTGAGACGATGCTCGCCCATGTCATGCAAGGTGACATCGCTAGGCAAAGCATTCTGCAATAACTCGTAGGTGGATTGCGTGAGGAGCGTTTGTCCGCCATTCGCAGCCGACATCACCCGTTGTGTAGATGCGATGGTGGCGTAGCCTTCGTACTTGCCGTCGGGTAATATTTCGGCGGTGCCAGTATGCAGTCCCATGCGGGTACGAATCAAGACCCCCGAGTTCTTTAAGAACTCAGAGGTCTGTTGCAAAGCACGTTGCGCAGCCAATACCGCCCTCAATCCATCGATCGCGTTATGGAACGCTGCGCTGAATGAATCACCGACGATTTGAAAAACATAGCCGTGATTTGATTCAACTGCTTCACGCAAAATCTCATCATGCCGCGCATGAGCAATCCTCATTGCTTCGGGTTTTTCCTGCCAAAGTTTGGTCGAGCCTTCGATGTCAGTGAATAAAAATGTGACAGTACCGTTCGGTAAGGATAGGTTCGTCATGGTTATTTCTGTAACGCCAATTCGAGCGCCTGTTCCATCGTCATTGACCGCCCCTCCGACCATAACCTTTTGAATTCATCCGCATTCATCCCCGCGCGCAAATCAGCGACTTCGCGATCATACTCCACTTGTTCCATGCCATTCATGGGAATATTGATAACTTCGCGGATCTTCTCTGCCGCGCCGAAGAGTTTTGCGGCGCGTTCGGGCTGCTCATGGATTTTGGCAATGAACGCAAAACACTCCAATTGATTAGCAACCGCGGCGCGATGACCGAGGCGCTTCCATTGCACAATGGTGTCGCGGTACATCTGCTCGGCATTTTCGAAATGACCCTCGAGGCGTTCCATGTGTGCCATTTCACTGTGTATCATATTGGTGCGATGATAGTCGCCCATGGCGGCAAAGATGGGAAGCAGGATGACAAACTTCTCGCGTGCTTCTGCGAAGCGTCCCTGAAAGCGTGCGCCCATGGCTATGGCAAAGAGCACCATGCCATATCCAAAACGATTACTATGTTCTTTTAATAGCAAGAGGCTTTTCGTCGTGTATTCTTTAGCGGTTTCCAAATCATGCCCGGCCATGATCATGCGCGAGCCGATCATGCCGAATGCCATGCCCATTGCAAACGTTTCGCCTGATTCGCGTGCAGCGTTCAAAGCTTCTTCCACAATCACATCAATATTTTCGAAATTTCCCGAGTTCATCCGTGAGGCTGCTTCGAAGCTCAATACGATGGCAAGCGACTGCTTGTCGCCAAGTTGGCGCGCCAGCGCCGCGCAGGTTGCAGAAGCAACAATTGCCTTCGTCATATTGCCCTGACTAAAAGACATCCACGCTGAAGCCTGCCACGCCTTGGCGATAATGACCATGCGTTGACGCGCTTCAGCACCCTCGACTTGCGGTAGGGCGTCTGCATGCGCGAGCGCCTCTTCAATCCATTTAATGGCTTCGCTTTCATAACCGCGCCTAAACCAAAAGTTTGGCAATGCGCCCGCCATACGTAATACGGCAAGTACGTCGTTATCCATGCCCCATTCAATTGCAGTGCGTAGGTTATCGGATTCCGCTTCGAGGCGGTTAACCCATTTCAATGCCATGCTTCCGAATAACTCTTGTTCGGAATATTCCGCCAAGTGTACATAATAATCTAAATGGCGATTGCGCATCTCTGCCGCTTCGCCGGTTTCGAGTAATTTGTCGCGTGCATATTGACGGATCGTTTCAAGCAAACGATAACGCGGCTCATCGCCCTCTTCATCCACCGTCACCAATGATTTGTTGACGAGTTGACTCAAGAGTGTCAACACATCCAGATCGCTGCAGATTGCTTCTGCTGCTTCAAATACCCAACCACCCGCAAACACTGAAAGCCTGCGTAGCAACATACATTCTTCCTTCGGCAAGATGTCGTAACTCCAATCGATCAACGCGCGCAAAGTCTGCTGACGCGGTAACGCTGTACGTGAACCGCCGGTCAATAATTTGAAGCGGTCATCGAGGCGTGAGGCGATTTGTTCTGCCGAGAAAACACTAACACGCGCCGCAGCTAATTCCAAAGCGAGAGGAATGCCATCGAGACGGCGGCAGATTTGAGCAACGGCAGAGGCGTTCTTTTCCGTCAGATCAAATTTAGGATTCGCCGCGCGTGCCCTTTCCACAAACAATTGAATCGATTCGAATCCCGCCAACGTTTCAAGCGATGCGGGCGCAGTCCCCGCAGGGGAAGCCTGATTCGGCAACCCAAGCGACGGCACGCGATAGACGGTTTCTCCGCCAATGCCCAACGCCTCGCGACTGCTGGCGATGATCTTGAGGTCCGGTGCATTGTGTAGAAATTCATCCGCCAGTTGTGCACAGGCATCAACGAGATGTTCGCAGTTATCAAAGATGAGCAAAAGGTTCTTGCCACGTAAAAAATCAAGGACAATATTTTTCAGCGGCATTCCAAGCTGCGCGCGCACACCCAACACGGAGGCTATGGTCTGTAAAGCCAGCGCGGGGTCTGCCAAGGGAGCGAGTTCTATAAACCAAACACCGTCTGAAAAAAACGGTAGAACTTGTGCGCCGAGTTGTAACGACAAGCGTGTTTTGCCTGTGCCGCCGGGTCCGATCAAAGTTAATAACCGGGCCGATAAAAGTTTTTCTTCGGCTTCTTTCAGTTCACGCTCACGCCCAATGAAAGAGGTAAGCTGAGTCGGGAGATTGTTTGTTGCGATTGCAATGGATACCAGCGCTGGAAAATCTTTTTGCAAATCAGCTGCCACCACTTGAAATATCTTTTCTGCGTGACTCAAGCCTTTGAGATTGTGTTCGCCAAGATCAAGCAACGATACATCGCTCGATAGGTGTTCTTGCGCTACTTGCGCTGTGATTTCTGAAATCAATATCTGTCCGCCATGCCCCGCCGACATAATCCGCACCACGCGATTGAGCGTCTGCCCATAATAATCGTTATCGCGCAATTCAGCTTCGCCGGTGTGCAATCCCATGCGTACTTTTAGTGAGAAGGATGAAGGCTTGCCCTGAGCAAGGTCGAAGGGTTGAAGACCAAATGATGAATATAAGTTTCGTTGAGCAGTAATAGATGCGTTGATGGCATCTATCGCCGTTGCAAAAACTGCATGAAGCCCATCGCCGGTGGTTTTGATGACATAACCTTTATTTAATTCAATTGCCTCTTTTAAAATCAAATCGTGTTTTGCCAGCGCGTCTTTCATCGCTTCGGGATATTGCTCCCAAAGTTTAGTTGAGCCTTCGATATCAGTAAAGAGGAAAGTGACGGTGCCAGCAGGGAGGTTAGTCATAACGATTACCTGTAAGACATTATGCACTAAATCAAGTTTTATAAATTCCTAAAACTTGAAGTGAATAAATATCCTTCCGAAGTTCTTGTCATCCTTTTCAACGCGGTGATACAACTTCTTAATATGTCCCTGATTTAAAAAGCGCAAAACTTTTTTCTTAAGTTGTCCGCTCCCTTTGCCGGGGATGATCTCAACGAGTTCGATCTTTCGATCAATCGCTTCTTCAACAATGCGGTTGAGTTCCGCGTCAATTTGATAGCCTTTGTTGTAAATCTCATGCAGGTCAAGTTTGAGTTTTGCCATTATTTCTTTTTCTCTTTCGGTAAAAAATCAAACGGTGGACGTTGATTCAATTTGATCAAATTTGCGCTCGCATCGCCGACGTGCAACGCAGTCAATGAGCCGGTGTCGCAACCGAGTCGTTGAAAATGATCGAGCGGCATTCCCAGAAAATGCGATACCGCTAATTTGATCGGGTCCGCGTGAAAGACGACCGCTACTATATCTTGTGGTTTGTGATGTTTTTGGATGATCCGTTCCAATGTATCCACATAGCGCGTCTGCGCGTCAATAAATGATTCGCCTTCCGGAAATCGAAACCGCGATGGTGCACTCTGCACGATTTTCCACAAATTAGTCAGCCTCAATACCTTCAGCGATTTGCCCTGCCATTTGCCGATGTCCGTATCCATCAAGTCAGGTTCTTGGATAATCGTCAGCTTATGGGATTCTGCAATTGGATTGGCCGTCTCCATCGCCCTTTCAAGCGGACTCGAATAAACAGCCTTGATCGGAATCTCTTTCAGCGCGTCGGCCAAAGCCTGAGCCTGCTTCTGACCCTTTTCATTTAAATGTATCCCGGGCAGACGTCCCGCTAACTTGCCGGTTTTGACATACTCATTTTCACCGTGCCGGATCAATAATAATAAAGGCATATTCAATGTCCATTCTAATAATGTATTGGTAAGCGCATAACATCCAAATAAGGCGTTGTTTCGTTATAGTATTTGCAAAGCGACTCCCAAACTGGCTCGTGTGGCATGGATTCAAGATGATTTCTTTTTACTTCCTTGAACGACTCAAATAAACTTAATCCATCTTCTTCTTTCAGTACGGCGGCACAGAATGAACTTGAGCGGTTGATGCCTGCACCACAAGCAACCAGGACTCGATTTCCTTTTGCTTTGTGTTCTCTGATGAAATCAACACCTTGCCGGATATGTTCGCTTGAAATGGGAGTCAAGTCTTCGACTGGCAAATAAAGCGAAACAATATTCGGCTGTTCTACCAATTCAGCGAGTTGCAGCATAGCCTGAATTGATTTCAGAGCAAGGTAACTTTTATTTTTGGTATCGCGATAACTCCCTATGTAAAGCCACTGGCGGATTTCATCCATGTTATTTGATCTTCCGCTTCATTTCCTGAATTTGTTCTTCGCTCATATCTGGGATATTTTCCACCTTTGTAATTCCAAGTGCTTTGCGTTGTGCCTCGCGCCACATTTCCAAGCGCGTAGCCACTTGAGACTCATAGCCCTCTTCAGAAGGTAAATAAAAATAAGTGCCTAACAATCTTTTGGGTAAATATTGTTGCGGTGTGAAATGACCTTCCTCTTCGTGTGGATAAACGTAATCTTTACCTTGCCCTGTTGCAGCTGCATCTCGGTTGCCATCTTGTAAATGGCGTGGCACAGAAACCTGCCCCTCGTCTTCGATCTTTTTCATAGCTTTGAAATACGCACCTGTGCTGTTTGATTTGGGCGCGGTAGCAAGATAAAGGGTTGCTTCGGCGATGGGGTAGATGCCCTCGGGTAAACCAATAAATTCAAAGGCTTGCATCGCGGACGAGGCGACGACAAGTCCCATCGGGTCAGCGAGTCCGATATCTTCACCTGCCAAAATAATTAATCGGCGAATGATAAATTTGGGGTCTTCACCCGCGTAGATCATTTTGGCGAGCCAATATAAAGCTGCGTCAGGGTCGCTTCCACGAACCGATTTGATGAAGGCGGAAATCGTATCGTAGTGTGCATCACCATCTTTGTCATATAAAACCGCGCGGCGTTGAATAGACTCTTGGGCAACATCTAATGTGATATGAATAACGCCTTTCTTGTCAGGAGATGTGGACTCTACAGCAAGTTCAATCGCATTCAGGGCGTTGCGCGCGTCGCCTGAGGCGACCTCTATCAGGTGTGTGCGTGCATCTTCATCTAACTTGATATCTTTATTTCCGTAACCACGTTCTTTGTCGGTGAGGGCGCGGTCAATCAATATTCCAGTCTCGGTCTGATTCAAGTTTCGTAGTTGGAATACGCGTGAACGAGAGATCAAGGCTTTGATGACTTCAAAGTATGGATTCTCAGTCGTTGCGCCAATGAGGGTGAAAGTTCCGTTTTCAACATGGGGGAGGAGTGCATCCTGTTGGGCTTTATTCCAGCGATGGACTTCATCTACAAAGAGAATGGTTCTTTCATTGTGAAGGCGTCGGCGTTCGAATGCCTCATCAATAACCACACGCAAGTCTGCTTTGCCTGCAAGGATGGCGGATATGGTGACGAAGTGACTCTTAGTACTGTTTGCGATAACTTGTGCAAGTGTCGTCTTGCCGGTACCGGGAGGACCCCACAAAATGATGGCACGTTGTAAAAGTTTGCCCTCGCCGACGATATGTTCTTGGCCGATGTATTCATCCAGGGTACGCGGACGCATCCGCGCAGCGAGTGGCGCTTCGCTTTTCATTCGTTCTTGCATGGCGTGATCAAATAGATCAGACATGGCTACCAATCAACAATTTCTACTTTGCGACGCAAAGTATATGCACGAATCAAGATTATTATAGCGGCCAGACTCAGCATATTTATTAGGAAATAAAATGCGGGTTGAGAAGATAATGTAATATTGAACAGATGAAAAATTTTCAGATCGGAAAGTGGGGTGCCCGTGAAAATGGCGACAGAAAAATCCCAGCTTGCGTGCAGTCCCATTGCTAGCCAGAGCTGCCCGGTGCGCAAAATGCAAAAGACATAATAATTCCAAATTATGAAATGAGAGAAATACTCCCCTGTAGTTATGCCTGGATTATTATGATGTAGATAAGAAAAAATTGCCGAAGAGAGTATTATTCCTAATGGACGATTTAATCCTTTGGATATAATTCTTAGATGAAAGCCGCGTGAGAGAATCTCTTCACTCCAGCCGGTGAAAATAAAGATGACAAGCACCGCCATCATATTCCAAAGCACACTGGCAAACGATCTGGTTTCCCATGCGAAATGCTCAATCTTTGCCAGACCTGAGCCCCAATACAAGAGAAATTTAAGTGCAAATATCAAAAAAATGATTGTGTATCCAAATAGGAAATCTGAGAACCCTTGACGATTTAACTTTAGGCCGATCTCTACAATATCACTATCGTCGAAAAACTTTGTGATTATAAATACTGAAATAGTAAAGCTAACCAGCTTAATTATCTCTGCAAGTGCAAGATATATTTGATCCCCGCCCCAACCTGAAGGTCCCGGCCACAGCAAAATAGAAAGAACCGGGAAGATCATAGTATATAGGGTAATCTGTGCTATCCATTTTCCAAAATTGCTAATTACATCCCTAAATGAACCAAACTTGAAAATGGATTTTCGTGGGATTGGATTTTTGACTGAACTGGGTCTGTCATATATATCTGAATGCAACCAGCTTTTTTCTTTGTTCGATTTATCCATCCCGTTATTTGACATTTTCTAAATACCTTTTCGAGTTTGGAGTCGGATATAGCGTGGATTATAGCACGCAGAAAAATGAGTCTAAAAAGGGCGTCTTGTAGCGCCCTTTGAAACAGAATCAATTACCGGTTTAGAAAGAAGCGATGGCTGTCGCTTTATCGGTGAAGCTCTCAATATACATGTCGAAGCCGCTCATTTCAAAAGTTTTGGCAGCTTCCTTGGAGGGGTTCAGTAATTTTAGACGGGGTGATTTGTAAGTCCCGGCGCTGACGCCTTTTTTTACCTCTTCATCGCTGACATCCGAATCTGGATGCAGAGCGCGGAGTTTCTCGTAGATGTGCTGTAAAGCGCGCATTCCGGCGCTACTGACATAGGGTGTGTGCTCAAGATCAACCAAAATGTAGTGCGCGCCATTGTCAATCAATTCATCTGCTTTTGCCTGGAAGATATTGTATGTGGAAGAATCGATGTTGCCATCCACATGCATGACGGTGACCAGGACCTGTCCCTTTTCAGTAAAAGTTTTGATCTCCATGTGATGCTCCTTTAAAATTTGAATTGGTTGTTGTGGAACTTGGGTTTCAATCTTCAGTATGGTTGCGGTGTCAATATTGTTGTGAAAACCGAGTTATGTTAAGCCTTGGAAAGACGCGATCGCTTTTTCGCGGTCTGTATAGGTTTCGATGAACATGTTGAACCCGCTAAGTTCGAAGGCAATTTGATTCTCCCGGGATAGATTGAGCAATTTTAGATGAGGAGATTTATATCCTCCAATGCCGACTTTCTTGTTTATAATCACTTCACTTGTTTTTGAACCTGATTGCAAGGTTTGTAGTTTTCTTAAGATACCGTGCAAGGCGCGCAAGCCAGCGCTGCTGATGAAAGGGGTCTGCGAAAAATCCATTAAGATGTTACGTACGCCATTTTCAATCAGTTCGTTTGCCCGTGCGGTAAAGTCTTCGTAGGTGATGGAGTCGATACTTCCCTGAACGTGCATGACCGTGACGGGTACCGTTCCAGTTTCGGTTGAGGTTGTGATCTGCACGGATTGCTCCTTGTGGATATTTCAAACTAGCCGCTGATTTTCTCCTTTAGTATACATTTCAAATTTCCAGCAGACAAGCCTCATAAATTGGGCGTTTTTAGTACATCCTGTTGATGAGAGCGATTAACAATGTAAATGCCGAGCAGCGCAATTATCCCACCAAGACCCTGCCAGACGCTAGGAATCTCACCAAGTAAAGGAATGGCGAGCAAGGTGGTGACAACGGGTTGCAGCACCATGGTAGGCGAAACAATGGAGGCGGGTAAATGTCCAAGCGCATATGCCAGCGCCATGTAGCCGATGAGCTGCGATACAAATGCAGTGGCTAGAAATACCAGCCAGGTATTCCTATCAAACCCGAGTAGTGGGTTATGAAAAAGGATGTTAATCACAAATAATGAACTGCTTGCGCCAACACCCACCAGCCAAATGT
>Ga0209131_1001833_pt1 | contig 14590 bp, 15 predicted proteins | sample GraSoi_2013_40cm_FD_185826 | JGI IMG/M metagenome (GOLD analysis project Ga0209131, IMG submission 185826) | Grasslands soil microbial communities from the Angelo Coastal Reserve, California, USA - Sample 9_17_2013_40cm (SPAdes) (version 2) | ecosystem: Environmental > Terrestrial > Soil >...
GAAAATCTCTCCGATTCGCTGGCGGTCATCGACGCAGAGTCGGGCCGGTTGCTCCAGCGGGTGCCAACGGGACGGTATCCCTACGGCGTGGTCGCCACTCGCGGTGGCAGCGTCGTCGTGTCGAATTGGGGCGGCTATCATGTCCGCACATACCAACCGGCTGCGGACGGTTCGCTCTCGTCCACTGGAGACATCTTCGTCGGCCGCCATCCGTCCGCCCTGCTGTCCAACGCCGCGGGTACGAGAGTTTTCGTGGCGCTCGCGAGCATGGATCGGGTCGTGTCGGTCGATCTCCCGCGTCGTCACGTGATCGGCGAGCTGCTCGATCCGCCGCCAGCCGGCCCCGCGGAGGGCGCAACGCCGAACGCGCTCGCGCTCTCGAGCGACGGCCGTCGGCTGTTCGTCGCTGAGGCCGATGCGAACGCGGTAGCCGTATTCGATCTCGCGCCGAGCACGAGCGGTGTCACCGGCGCGTCAGGCAGTGACGCGCTCGTGGGACGTATTCCTACCGGCTGGTATCCCACTGCGCTCTTCGCGCAGGAGGATGAGCTCGACGTCGCCAGCGCAAAGGGCCGCGGCACGCGCGCCAATCCCGATGGGCCGAGTCCGGTGTCAGCACGCGACCGCGTGCAGATCGCCAACGGAAATACGACCCTGTCGCAGCTCACCGGAGCGCTCATGCGCACGCGTCTCGCGCGCGCCGACGCCGGTACGCTCGACATGCTGACGCGCCGCGTCGTACAGGCGAACGGGTGGACGTCGCCGCGCGCCTCCGCGCGCGCGTACCCGCCCATCGAGCACGTCATCTACGTCATCAAGGAGAACCGCACCTACGATCAGATGCTCGGCGACCTGCGTGCGGCGGACGGTGATACCGCGCTTACGCTCTTCGGCCGCCAGGTGACGCCGAACCATCATGCACTCGCCGAGCGATTCGGCATCTTCGACCGCTTCTTCGTCAACGCCGAGGTGAGCGCGGATGGGCACAACTGGTCCACTGCCGCGTACGCGAGCGACTACGTCGAGAAGACCGTGCAGCTCAACTACTCGCAGCGGCGTCGCAGCTACGACTACGAGGGCTCGCGAGCGTCGGGCAGTTCGTATGTGATCATGGATGACGACGTCAACGCCCCAGCGCGAGGCTACCTGTGGGATCTCGCGCACGAAAAGGGCATCACGTTCCGGAACTATGGCGAGTTCGTGATCCCCGACAGCCTCGATGCGGACGATCCGCTTCCGCGCGGCTATCGCGGAGACAAGCCCTACCTCGCGGCCCACACGCACACGGGCTTTCCGGGATTCGGCCAGGCGATTCCGGATCAGCGGCGCGCCGACATCTGGATTGCGGAGCTGGCGGAGTTCTCGCGGCGCGGCGTCATGCCCGCGCTCGAGATCATCCGTCTACCGAACGATCATACGTCGGGTGCTGCCGCCGGCATGCCGACGCCGCGCGCGGCAGTCGCGGATAACGACCTGGCGCTCGGGCGCATGATCGACGCGCTTTCGCGCAGCCCATTCTGGACGAACACCGCCGTGTTCGTCCTCGAGGACGACGCGCAGAACGGACCCGATCACGTGGACTCGCACCGGTCACCGTTGCTCGTGATCTCGTCATGGGCGCGAGCGGGAGTCGTCCATCGTTTCGCCAACACCACCGACGTGCTGCGCACGATCGAAGAGCTGCTCGGCCTCGACGCGCTGTCGCACTTCGATCACTTCGGGCGTCCGCTGCGTGACATCTGGAGCGCACAGGCGGATCCGTCGCCCTACGTGGCCATCGTTCCGTTACAGCGGCTGGACGAACGCAACCCGGGCGGTACGCGTGGCGCGCGGGAGTCGCAGACGCTCGATCTGCGCGTCGAGGACGCGGCAGACGAGGCCCTGTTCAATCGGGTGATCTGGGAGGCCACGAAGCCGGGCGTTCCGTATCCCGGATCGCGCCGGGCAGCGTCGCTGGACCGGCTGCGACGCTGAGGTCGAGCGGTTAGTTCTTGTGCCGGAAGGTGATGCGGCCGCGGGTGAGGTCGTACGGAGAGACCTCGATGGTCACGCGATCGCCCGCGAGCACGCGGATGCGGAACCTGCGCATGTTACCGCCGAGTGTGGCCAGGACGTTGTGGCCGTTGGTGAGCTGCACTCGGAATGTGGCGTTCGGGAGCACCTCGGTTACGGAGCCCTCGAGCTGGATTGCGTCTTCTTTCGCCATCCGGGAAGACCGGGCTTCACTCGGCTTCACGTAATACCGCTTCTTGCGGAGATCCTTGAGGATTCCCGCCTTGGCGATTTTCCGCTTGAACGCCTTGAGAGCCCAGTCGAGCCGGTCGCTTTCCTCGAGATGAATCTCGACCATCTGCAACGCCTTCCTTGGTGTAGTCCGTGTCAGAGTTGACGCGGAGCCCTGAATATTAGGGGGAGTGGGTACAGGAGTCAAATCTTGTCGCTTGCGGACAGCAGTAGGGAAGACCAGTACCCGGTATCCGGCACTCGGTAGACGAACGTATCCGGTATGTGCGCGGCGGAGAGCCCAAGGTGGCGACACCTGAAAAAAGAAGAAGGCCCACCGGCCTTGCCGGTGGGCCTCCGCCTACGCGGTCAGTCGTGCGTCAGGGGACCCGCTTCTTTTGCTTGTCCACGTTGTTCCCGATGACGCCACCGAGGATGCCGCCCGCGGCCGCGCCGATGAGTCCACCCTTCACGCTATGGCTCGTTGCGGCGCCAATCGCCGCACCCGCCACGGCGCCGATGGCCGCGTCACGCTGCGTGTGCTTGACCGTCACTTCGTGGCCAGACGAGACGTTGCCCCCACTCGAACTCCGGGCGCGGTGCGTCCGGCGCTGCGTCGTCGCGACCGGCGCCGCAGCCGTCGTCGTTCCAAGCGCCGCCGGAGCGCGCGCCGTACCGCCGTTCAGCCGCTCCGCCGCAGTGATCGAATCGAGGGTCGCGTTCTGACGCGCCTGCGCCGCCAGCGTCAGATCGTTGTTGAGCGACGCATCCGTGGCCGGTTTGTCCTTGCTGCACGCCGCAGCGAGCACGATCGCGGGTGCAAGAATCATCGTGGAGAGACGGTGGCGCATTTATGCCTCCTGAAGTGTGCGCTTTCGCATCGTAGCATCGTCTATTGGGCAGACCGCGTGCCACTGCCGTGTCCGAATCGGACGCGTCCCGGCGCCGCAGTGCCCTTCGTCACACCGAGACCCCACCGCCGAGTCTGGCGCCGGACTCCGTTCGTCCCCAATCTTTCCTCTGCGCCCCGGTGTGCCGGGCGCGGGCGGTTTCCCTCCCGAGGTACCCATGGGCATTTTCTCGGCACGTCCGAGCGGACCAGTCAAGGCTCCCGCCACCGGCTACAGCCTCTTCGACAGTCAGCTCACCGTCTCCGGCGATATCGATACGGACGGGTCCCTTCGCATCGACGGAGTGCTGCTGGGATCGATTCGGCGAGCAGATACGGTCGTGCTCGGTGTGGGCGCGTCCATGCGCGGTGACGTGAATGCGCGCGAAGTGATCGTCGGCGGAACGCTCGCCGGAAACGTCCACGCGTCGGAACGCGTCGAATTGCAGCCCACGGCCATCGTGACGGGAGACATCACCACACAGGTGGTGCTCGTGCAGGAGGGCGGGGTGGTGAACGGCCAGGTGCAGATGCAGTCCACCAGAGCCGGAATGCCGGCCGTCAGCGCCGAGTTGGCCATTCCACCGGGGCACCGCTGAGAATGCCGTTCTCGCGGCCCACGCCGAGAGACAACCCGCTGGTCCCGCCGGGCCAGAAGCCGGGGCTCGACGACTCCGTCGTCATCCCGCTCCATGCGCGGAGTGCGATTCCGTCGGCCGAGTCGTTGTCACCGCCACTGGTATCCGAGCCGCGCCGCCCGAGCGTGCCGCTTGCGAGCCGTCCGTGGCGCCTCCTCGTGGTACCGCCGACGCCCGATGCGCCCACACGGGCATTCGACATCAAGCGCTGGCAGGCCAAGCTCGCGGTGTGGGGGGTCGGAGCGCTGATCCTCATCGCCGTCGTGGATGTCGTAGCGGTTGTCGTGACGGTGCGCGAGCAGCAGGCCGCGCCCAGCGACGCCGAGGTCGCGGCCGTGCGCGACGGGCTCATTGCGCTGGAAGATTCGCTCACGGTTGCGCGCGCGTCCCTTGCCGAAGCCGAAGCCATCGCGCGGGATTCGATCGCGGCGCTCGGCATCTCCGCGAATAGAGCCCGCGTCGCACAGCTCACCGCGCGGCGCCGGGCACTGCTCGCGCGCGGGCAGTCGACGACGATGTCGTCAACCAGCGCTGCCCTCGATGGCGATGGCAGCGCGATAGAAGGATTGCCCGTCATCGGCGCCATCGCGAGTGGATTCAGCTACGCGCGAAAGCATCCGCTCCTCCATCTCGTGCGTCCACATCTCGGCATCGACGTCGCCGCGCGGTACGGATCGCGCATCACGGCGCCCGCCGCGGGCCGGGTGACGTACGTTGGCCGGCGATTCTCGTATGGCCTGATGGTGGAGATCGAGCATCCGGGTGGAATCACGACGCGCTATGCGCATTGCAGTGCGGTGCTCGTGAAGCAGGGTCAGTCCGTCGCACGCGGAGCGCTCATCGCGACGGTGGGATCCAGCGGCCTCACGACAGGCCCGCATCTGCACTACGAAATTCTGCTCAACGGACACAACATGGATCCTGCGCGCTTTCACTTCCCGGCCGCCGAAGAGAGTGCTGCGGCCTCCGCGAGCGGCTCCGCGGCGGCCGCGCGCGACCCGCGGAGCACGGCGCCAGAGGCCTCCACTCAGCCCTGAGCCGAGGCGCGCCCTTCGGTACGGCTCCTGCACTCCGGAAGGGACCAACCGACCTCCGGAGTGCGCTGGACATGAGCGAGCTGCTGCTCCATGTCGCCGAATGACCCCGCGGGGGAACGCCGGCACGAAGGCGGACGCCGTGAGCATGACGAAGGCGCGAGCGACCGGCGCGGTGCACGGAGGCGCTCGTCCCTGCTGCGATACGTGCTCCGGTCGCTCGCAGTGGTGGTCGTGCTCGTGCTCGTCATCATCTACACCGTGCGGAACACGCGGCCCATCTACACGACGCGTGGAACGGTGGGCGAGGAGCTGCGCAAGCGCGCGCCAGAGATCGCCGCGACGATAGCGCCGAAGGAAAGCTCCGAGGTGACGCGGCTTCTCGCGACGCCCAGGTACCAACAAGAGAAGCGCAACTTCTACGAGGATCTGATGCGGCTGAAGCAACTGGACTCGGCGCGCGCCGACTCCATCGCCGCGTTTGCCGTGCGCGAGGCGTACGTCCGCGGCATCTCGCCGGCCATCATTTTCGGCGTGATGCTGACCGAGAACGCGAAGTTCGTCTCCAAAGCAACGTCCAACGTCGGCGCCGTGGGGCTGATGCAGGTCTACCCGAAGATCTGGCTCACGAAGGAGATGACGTCGCTGCTCGGCAGGGACCTCTCGAGCGACTCCACCAACGTGAAGTACGGCGTGTTCATCCTGAGCCAGTATTTCCGCCCGCTGTTGCGTGGCAGGACCACGCAGACGGACTGGCAAACGGCGCTGCTGCACTACAACGGCTGCGTGAGAGGGACGAACACGCCGCGGTGTCATACCTATCCCACGAAGGTGCGAACCTTCGTCACGAATCAGGCGACGTCGATCTGCGGCGGCCGCGGATTCTACGACTGCATCGCCAAACCGTTCATCGCAGGTCTGTTCGGCGAGGCGCCGCCGGACGCCAGCACGAAGTGAGACTGGCGTTCAGGCGTGCAGGGTCTCGCGCGCCACGCACTCCTCCTCGAGCTGCAGCGTGACGTGCGTGATGCGGAAGTCTTCGCGCAGCGAGACGCACATCGCTTGAAGGACTTCGCGAGCGACACGCGCCCGCTGGCGATGGACCATATGTGGAGATCATGTACCGCGAGCACCCCGCCGATCGCAGCAAGCGCCGCCCGCACCAGATCGGGATCGATTCCGCTCGGCGTGCCTTCCATGAGGACGTCGAGGCTCTCGCTGAGCAGCGCCCACGCGGACCAGCATACGAGTCCCGCGATGAGCACGGACGCCACCGGGTCCGCCCAACGCCAGCCGAGGAAGACCACAGCGGCGCCCGCGGCAACCGTGCCGAGATTGCCGAGGGCGTCGGTCGCCACGTGCAGCCACGCGCCGCGCATGTTGAGGTTGGCGCTCCGACTTCCTCCGCTCAGCACTCGCATGGCCGCGACGTTCACGATGAACCCGCCGGCGGCAATCGCCATGACGACGCCACCCGCCACGACAGGTGGCGCGCCGAGTCGGTGGTATGCCTCGACGCAAATCCAGACGGAGATCGCGATGAGCGTGGAGGCATTCGCGAGCGCCGCGAGGATTTCGGTGCGGTGATATCCGTACGAGCGCGCGGGCGTCGCAGGGCGCTGTGCGATCCATGCGGCAAAGAGGCTGAGCGCCAGCGCCGCGACGTCGGAGAGCATGTGTCCGGCGTCCGCGAGCAGTGCGAGAGAATGCGCCCGCCACCCTCCGACGGCCTCCGCCACCATGTATGCAGCGGCGAGCGCCAGCACGACGGCGAGGCGGCGTGATGGCGACCCTTCGGCGGCGTGCACGTGGTGCTCGCCAGCGCCGTGACCATGGTGGTGATGGCTCATCGCACGCGTGGATGCTCAGGACGCGTGACGATCCGCCAGCGGGCGCGCTGCGGGTCGTTGCGCCTCACGCAGCGCCATGAGCTGACGGGCGAGCTGCGTCCGCATGCCGGGGCCAAGCTGTTCGTCCAACGCGTGCTCCTGCTCGGCCAGAATCGCGTTGGCGCGCTCGTAGGCAGCGCGGCCTTCTCGTGTCGGCGCAGCGCGAATCGTGCGCCGGTCCAGCGGATCGGCGGTGCGCTCCGCGAGCCCCTCGGCCTCCAGCCGGTCGATGAGCTGGGTGACATTGGACTTGCCGCAGCAGTGACGCTCGGCGAGCTGCGTCAGCGTGAGAGGCTCAGGCGCCAGGACCAGGTGCCGCAGCGCACCGAGCTTCGCGAGCGAGAGCCCGACCGCGCCAAGCGCCGCTTCCGCGCGCGCCTCGACGGCGCGCGCGGCGTCGAGCAGCAACAGCGTGAGTGCGCAGCCCGGCAGGTTCGGCCCGTCGCGGCAATCTGACATGTCGAACGGTACGGGAGCCGAAGCGATTGAGTCAACCACCAGCGGTTCGATCGGGAGACGGCCGGGGCTTGGCCCTTGCACATTGCTCCGCTAGCATCCGCCGAGCCACCACAACTCCACTCGCTTCCCAATGTCCATGTTTCACGGCAGTCGCTTCGTCGCACTCGCGTATCTCGTCGCGCTCATGACCCTGTCGTGTGCGGACAAGAACGTTCCAGCGGGCGCCACCACGCAGACGGGCGCCGGCAAGGACAGCGCCGCGAAGCGGGATTCAGTCACGCCGAAGGTCGCGACCGTCGCCGCGTCCGGAGGTCAAGTGAATGTGAGACCGCGGGCGGACGCCGCCGCGGGGATGGACGCTGCGAAGCATACGGCGGCGACGTCGGGGGAGCTGCCGAAACGGACTCACAGGGACAGCGTTGCGCTCGCCAGCATGACGTCGAAGAAGGACAGCGTGAACGACGCGAAATGGCCGGTGAAAATGCCGGCGCAGCTGCCGGGAGCGCTCTTCCCCGAAAAGCGTGTCGTCGCGTTCTATGGGAATCCGCTCTCGAAGAAAATGGGAGTCCTGGGAGAATACCCGAAGGAGGAGATGCTCTCGAAGCTGGATCATGAGGTGGCGCGCTGGGCGCAAGCCGACCCCTCGCACCCCGTGCAGCCGGCGCTGCACTTCATCGTGACCGTCGCCCAGGGCACGCCCGGCAAGGCAGGCCTCTTCCGGCTGCAGATGCGCGACTCCATGGTCAACGAGCTCTATTCGTGGGCGCGCGCGAAGCATGCGCTGTTGTTCCTCGACGTGCAGGTCGGCAAGAGCACCGTGCAGGCGGAGGTGCCGCGACTGCGTCCCTTCCTCGAGAATCCGGACGTCCATCTGGCCATCGATCCGGAATTCGCCATGGCGACCTCTGGCGCCATTCCGGGGACGAAGATCGGCACGCTGGACGCAAAGGACGTCAATTGGGCCGTCGGATTCCTCGACGAGATCGCCCGGACGAAGAATCTTCCACCGAAGGTGCTGATCGTCCACCGTTTCACGCGAAAGATGGTGACGAACGCCAGGGAGATTCGCTATGCGCCCCATGTGCAGGTCGTGATGGACATGGATGGGTGGGGCCCGCCGTGGCTCAAGTTCGACTCGTACCACGACTACGTGAAGGCAGACCCCGTGCAATTCACCGGGTTCAAGCTCTTCTTCCATAACGACACGAAAAAGGGCGATCCGCTGCTGACACCGGCGGAGGTCCTTCGCCTCAATCCCCGGCCGCTGTACGTCCAGTACCAGTAGCGCTTCTTTGTGCCCCGCTATCTGGCGGACGCGAGCGTGATTGACCATTGTGAGAGGGTCGGGCACACGATGGCTCTCAGCGGTCTCCGGACGATGAATCTGCCTGCTCCTTCCCGAACGTTCGTGGATACTGTCGGTCTCGAGTGGACGGTGTCCGAGATCGCCACTCCCGAGCTGCATGGCGCCCTCGCGCGGGTGCTGGAGCACGACCGGCGGAAGGGTGGCTGGCTGGTGTTCGAGTCGCAGGATGGTGACAAACGGCGCCTGGCGCCTTATCCCCCCGACTGGCGCACCATGACCATCTTCGAGTTGGAGCGGTGGTGCATGCGGGCGTCGACGGTCCCACCGGCACCTTCTCGCCGCGCGCAGGACTAGCTCGTCGGCAGGATGTTCACCGCTCGTGCGGCAATGAGCACGATGGTGGTGAACGAGATCAGCGACTGCATCATCATCGCCATCTTCGCCCACTTCGACACGACCGGCACGTCCGTCGGAGAGAAGGCCGTGCTCGTGTTGAAGGACAGGAAGAGGTAGTCCACGAAGTGCGGGCGCCACCGCTCGCTTTCCGCGATGGTCACGTCGGCATCGTTGGGCGAAAAAAACGCCATCTGCGGGAACAGGAAGGCGCCCCGGGTATGTGCGTCGCGCCGTTCGCGCGCGTTCGGGCCGCCGGCATCGAGACGCCAGTACCAAGAGGCGAAGACGATGACGTTGGTCACCCACAGAACGCCGGCCGATTGCAGCAGCGTGGTGGCGTTCACGCTGTGATGGAGCACGCCTCCGACGAGCTGCGCGACGCCGAACGCCAGCCCCGCGGTGAGCACGCCGAGCACAGAGTAGGCGAGGAGCTGATTGACGCGATGATACCCGAGGCGGCGGGCGCCGGTCGCCGCGGTGATGAGCGCCACGACGACGATGGCGACCACCCAGCGGCGTCCCATGCGAAGGTCGGCCGGAAGAGCGAAATGCAGCGCGACGGCCGATAGGGCCGCCACGATGGCCGGCCAACGCGGCTCGGGGCGCTCGACCGTCGGCTCGGCTGACGTCACGTGCCGCCGTACCACTCGTATCCCTGATCGCTCCAATAGCCGCCGTTCCGGCTGGGCATGAACACCATCCTGGTCAAATACTTGGTGTTCTTGTATCCAAGCTTGATGGGCGAATGCACGCGTGCGGGCGCGCCATGTCCCGGACCGAGCATGCGCCCGTCCATGCCGTACGCCACGAGCGTTTGAGGATGCATGGCGCTCTCCATGTCCCAGCTCTCGTGGTAGTCGTTGTCGAACCCTGCGAAGTCCACGTAGTGCGCATCGGCAGTCGCGCCGGCAAGCCGCGCGAGCTCGCTCACACGGACGCCGGTCCATTCGGCGCGGGCGTTCCACCCTTCCACGCAGAAGTGATCCACCTTCTGTGCGACGCGCGGCAGAGCGGCCAGTTGCTCCAGCGTAAGGGACAGCGGCGTCCTCACCGCTCCGCTCACCTCGAGCCGCCACACGCCTCTCACCGCGGGATCCCAGACCGGCACTCGGTCCGAGATGAAATACTTCGGAAAGTCCTTCCCCGCGAGCGCCGCGGCACTCGGCACACTGTCCATCGCCGTGTGGCGAAACAGCCCCCGCTCGATCGATTCGTTCCCGTGCTCCGCGAGGGCGAGCAGCTTCGATGCCTTCTCGGGATTCGCGTTGCACGCGGCCAGCAACGCGCCGGAGAGCGACGCAGCGGAGATGGTGACGAACCGGCGTCGATCCATGCTCACGCGTCCGTCTCACTTTCGGCGCTGGACCGCCGAGGTGCAACGAGATGGTAGAACGGGCGCGCATTGCGCGCCTCGGGTGAGTTCGCGCGGTTGTACCAGCCCGTGATGATGGATCGCAGTGCGTAGGGGTCCACGGCGAACACCATGAACACGTGGATGAGCGCGAGCACGATGAGCAGCACCATCGCCACAAAGTGGACCACGCGCGCCCACTTGTAATTGACGAAGAGCACGGTGATGAAGCCCAGCGTCACGGGCTTCCAGATGGCGAGCCCGCTGAGCACGATGATGACGCCGAGTACCGGCATCGCGAAATACGCGCTCTTCTGGAGGGCGTTGTGCTTGCCCTGTATCGGATGATCGCGCCGGAGAAAGAGATAGAACCGGAGCATCTCGATCGCATCGCGCGCGTCCCCTTTTCTGGGCACCACGTCGCGCCACTCACCGTGCAGGAACAGGAAGACCAGGTACGCCAAACCGTTCAGAACGAGGATCCACATCATCGCGAAATGCCAGTGCCGAGCGCCGCCGAGCCAGGCGCCGAACGTCAGCCATTTCGGGATGGCATGGCCCTCCCAAGGATTCAGTGGAAAGCGCTCGCCGGGCCGCGCGAAGGCGGGATGCGCGTTGAAGATGCGCATGCCACTGCCGGCCATCACGATGATCGCGACGACGTTGACCCAATGCGTGACGCGCACGACCCAGTGATTCCGCCGGACGAGATCGGCCATGCTGTTCAATAGTCGTAGGACGCGCAGGCGGTTCCCCTCGGAGCCGTCTGACGCGACAATTGTATCAGTCCGCGCCTTCTGCGATAGAGGCCGATGAGCCCAAACCGTGTTTCAATGTCGAGGTATTCCATCTTCGCGCTCCTGCTCGGCGCCTGCGTACGCGCGACGGCGAGTTTGCCGGAGTCTCACTCGGAGCCCGAGTCACTGGCGTCGGCTCGACAGCTGGTGGTCGTCGTCACTCCGTCGTGGGACGCGACGAGCGGTTGGCTGCGGCGCTACGAGCGCGCCGCCAGCGCGGCTCAGTGGTTTCCCGTCGGAGCGCCCACGCCGGTCGTCATTGGACGCACCGGTCTCGCGTGGGGAGACTCACGACTTGCGGCTCGACTCGATCAGCCGATCAAGCGCGAGGGTGACGGCCGCTCACCGGCCGGTCTGTTTCCTCTCGATACCGCGTTCGGATTTGCCGAGCGCGAGTTGATGTTGCTTCGCGTCCCGTACGTGCAGCTTCGCGACGACAGCGACTGTGTGGACGACGTGCAGTCGGTGCACTACAACACCGTCGTGGACCGATCGCGCGTGCCGTCCATCGACTGGAGCAGCGCGGAGCGAATGCGACAGATCCCGCAATACCGGCTCGGTGTGATCGTGGGTTACAACGCCGCGCCTCCGGCGCGGGGTCGTGCATCTTTCTCCACATCTGGGGTGGCCCGTCGTCGACGACCGCCGGCTGTACGGCCATGGAGGCGGGCGACATGGAGTCGCTCGTGCGGTGGCTCGAGCGCGCTCGGCGTCCGGTGATCGTCCAGCTTCCCGACAGCGAGTACCAACGGCTGCGAGGTCCGTGGAGACTTCCGTCCCCATGAGGCGTGGAGGACTCGCACTGGTGCTGCTCTGCCTGGTGGCGTGCCGTGAGCGCAGCAACGCGGATCGGCAGGCACTCGCCATGCGCGACGATACGGTGCCCGTTTTGGTCGGCGCCGGAGACATCGCGAATTGTGAAACGGGAGGCGACTACGCCACGGCGCGCATTCTCGATACGATCCGCGGCACGGTGTTCGTCGCGGGTGATGCGGCGTACGTGACCAAGCGGCATCCGCTTCCCTTTCAACAGTGCTACGCGCCCACGTGGGGCCGCCACTTCGCGCGTACGCGCCCGGTGCCCGGCAACCACGACTATGACGGCGAGAGCGCGACACCGTACTTCGAGTACTTCGGCACGCGAGCCACGCCGCCGCGCGGATACTACAGTTACGACCTCGGCACCTGGCACGTGCTGGCGCTCAACACAGCCGCGGCGATCACGGACTCCTCGGAGGAGTTGCGCTGGCTGCGCGCGGACCTCGCGTCGCATCCGGGCCGCTGCGCCGTCGCCTACATGCACCATCCCAGATTCAGCTCGGGGCCGCACGAGCGGCGCGAGCGTATCGCTCCACTCTGGAACACGCTCGATCGATATGGCGTAAGCGTCGCGATCGCGGGACACGATCACATCTACGAGCGATTCGCGCCGCTCGACTCCGCAGGACACGCCGATCCGGGCAGTGGTGTTCGCCAGTTCGTCGTCGGCACCGGCGGGGCGCGGCGGTATGACGTGGGCGCGCTTCTCGCTGGCAGCGAAGCCCATTCGACACGGGATTTCGGCGTCCTCAAGCTGACACTGCTCGCCGACCGATATCGCTGGGAATTCATTCCCGTGACACCGGGCGGATTTCACGATCGCGGCGAGAGTCGCTGCCATCCCACACACGTCGTCCCCTGACGTACGCGGCGTGAGATCTCTCTCCGGCTCGCTGGCCACGCGCATCATGCAGGTTGGCGCGATCGCGGTGGTGCTCGCCGCCGCGCCCTACAAGACGTTCGAGCTCGACCGGTTCTTCGCTCCGAAGGAGCTCGTCCTCGCCGTGACGGCGCTACTCACCGCATTGCTCTGCATCTCGCGCGCGACACGTTTGTCGATCGGCCGGGCCGATCAATTCCTCATCGCGGCCATGGCGCTGACCGGAGTGTCCGCCGGCTTCGCAACGAATCCCTGGCTCGCGGAACGCGCCGTGGCGGTGTTTGCGGGTGGCCTCGTCTGTTTCTGGTGTGCACGGTCGCTCTCGAGAGCCGGCTACTCTCACGCACTCGTCGCGGCGCTCGCGCTGGCCGGTGTTGCCGGCGCGGCAACCGCGCTGCTGCAAGCGTACGGCGTGCGCACGGATCTCTTCAGCCTCAATCGCGCGCCAGGCGGCACGTTCGGCAATCGCAACTTCATGGCGCATGCAAGTGCAATCGCGTTGCCCGCTCTCGTCTACTCGGCGCTGCGCGCGAACTCGCGCGGCGCGTACATGCGATGGTGCCTCGGCTTTGCGGTGGTGATCGCCGCGCTCATTCTCTCGAGAACACGCGCGGCGTGGCTCGCGCTGCTCGTCGGCGGCGCGGTGCTCTTCCTCGCTGGCGTCGTGGCGATGCGCACTCGCGACGGAACCGTCGCGCTGTCCAGACTCACGGGTCTTGCCGTCGCCGGACTGCTTGGCGCCGGCGCGTCACTCGCCATGCCGAACACCCTGGACTGGCGCAGCGAGTCACCGTATCTGGAGACCGCGCAAAGCATCGTGAATTACAAGGCCGGCAGCGGACGCGGGCGCCTGGTGCAGTACGGCAACAGTGCACGCATGGCGCTCCGGCATCCGGTCATTGGCGTTGGGCCCGGCAACTGGCCGGTCATGTATCCGCGGTTTGCATCGGACAACGATCCGTCTCTAGGGCAGGACGGCATGACGGCGAATCCGTGGCCGAGCAGCGACTGGGTGACGTTTCTCTCGGAGCGAGGCATTGCGGCCACGCTGTGTCTCGCGCTGGCGTTCGCCGCGATCGTGCTCGACGCGATTCGCGGACTCGCGAGCGAATCCACGACCGAGCGCAGGGTTGGGGCGGCGGTTTTGCTCTCCACGCTCGTGATCGTGATCGTCGTCGGAGCGTTCGACGCCGTCCTTCTGCTGCCTGCCCCCGCACTCATTGCATGGTCGCTGCTCGGCGCATTGGCCGGTCCATGACGGTTCCCCGCCGGCTCATGCTCAGTGCAATCGTTTGTGCCGCCTTCGGGCTGGCCGGCGTGCGAAGCGCGGCCCAGGTCGCCTCGATGAACGTTGCGTCCACCGCTACGAGGGCAAGCGCCCTGGAACGTGCTTCAGCGCTCGATCCCGGAAGCTTTCGGCTCCACGTGCGTATTGCCGAGCGCTACGGTGCGAGGGGAAATTGCGCGAAGGCGCGCCCGCACGTGGCCGCCGCGCAACGTTTGTTTCCATACTCTCCGGCTGTTAGGCGGGTCGCAAACGCTTGCGGGGGTTGAGTCTCCGCGGTCGCGACGGTGCACTGTGATCCGGATCACGGGCACGATGAGTGCTGAAAAACTCTCCATGACGCCCCACCGCCGATTTGAGAATGAGGATTCGAGCATGTGCGACGCCTGGGACGTAATCCCAAGTTGGGGAGAGCGCCGCGTCCTCCAGCGACGTCAAAAAGACATCGGACCTCCAATGCAGACGGGCGAGCGCCGTAAGGCCGAACGTCGCCAGAAGCGAGGAATCAGGATCGCTCTCACGGCCGGGCTCGCCGGCGGCTGGCTGGCTTTCGAGTCCGATAGCGAGCGAAGGCGGCTGGTGCCGATTCCGGGCGGCTGGCACGAGCTCGCGGAAACGGAACTG
>Ga0209131_1001834_pt1 | contig 14590 bp, 13 predicted proteins | sample GraSoi_2013_40cm_FD_185826 | JGI IMG/M metagenome (GOLD analysis project Ga0209131, IMG submission 185826) | Grasslands soil microbial communities from the Angelo Coastal Reserve, California, USA - Sample 9_17_2013_40cm (SPAdes) (version 2) | ecosystem: Environmental > Terrestrial > Soil >...
GCGCTCCCCGCAACAGCGGCCTCGGCAATTGGACTTCACGAACCAGCTCCGCGCCCAAGGTCGAGCCCCCGGCCGTCCTCGACAACGTGGCCCAGTTCCGCTTCTACTCGGGCTGGCGGGCCGCGGTGGAGCGGCGTCGATGAACCGGCGCGACGCCCTCCTGCTGGCTCTCCTGGCGCTGCTCCCGGCCCTCGCCCACGCCCCCGCCTGGCGGGAGGGGCGCCTGCTGGGCCCGGGTGACGGGGCCGCTCTTCACTTCCCGCTGCGGACCGAGGTCTGGCGCGCCTACGAGCGCGGCGACCTGCCGGCCTGGAACCCGAGCGTGTTCTCGGGGACCCCGCTCCTGGCCGCCTATCGGCCGGGGGCCTTCTACCCGCCGATGCCCGTCCTCGCCCTCCTTCCGCCGTTCGCCGCCTTCCAGGCCCTCGTGCTCGCTTCCCTGGGCGCGGCCGGCGTGCTGACCTACGGCTATTTGCGCCGGATCGGCGCGTGCCGGGTGGGCGCCTACGCCTCCGGCCTGGCCTTCCCCCTCGGCCCGTACCTCGTGGCCCATCTCGGCGACACCGCGACCCTCGTGGCCGCTCCCCTGCTGCCCCTCTCCCTCCTCGCCGCCGAGGCGCACCTCGCGCGCGGGACGTCGCGCGCGGCGGCCGGCCTGGCGGCCGCGGTGGCGCTGCTCCTGCTGGCCGGCTCACCAGAGGCGACGGGCGCCGGGGCGATCCTCGTGGTCGGCCGTCTGCTCCTTGCGCATGCGGCGGAGAAAACGATCGCCCGCCCGCGCTCCTCTCTGCTGGCGGTGGCGGCGGGCCTCCTCCTGGCCGCCCCGCAGATCGTCCCCACCTTCTGGGCCTGGCTCGCGGCCGGGCCCGGGGGAGCCGGCGCGGCCACGGCACCCGGCGCGGTCCCGGACGGCGTGACCGGCCTCGTGGTGCGCTACGTCTCGCACACCCCAGGTCCCGCGATGGCCCTGGCCGCGCTGCCCCTCGCGCTCACCCACGTCTGGGTCCGGCGGGCCGCGGCGGCCCTCCTCGCCGGCCTCGTATTGCTCGGCCAGCAGGCCCGGCTGGCGGATCCGGGATCGGGCGCGCTCCTGGCCGACTTCGCCCTGGCCGTTCTCCTCGGCCTGTCGCTGTCGGCGCAGTGGACCGCGCGGAGGGAGCCGCTCGGACGCCGCCTCCGTGCGTGGCTCCTCCTGGCCTGCCTCGCCTCGGCGGCCGCCCTCTCGGTGGCGGCCACCGTGACGGGCCCGCTGCCCCAGGTCCTGGCCGGAGCCGTGGGTGTGCTCGCGGTGTCGCTCATCCTCTATCTGTACCTTGCGGACGCCCATGATCCGGTGGCGGCCCACGCATTCCTCATCGCCCTGACGGCCTCGTTCCTCCTGCAGCCCCACGGCCGCGAGGCCTGGGCGGGGGCGCCCACCGCGGACGAGCTGGCGCGGCCCACCCCCACCCGCGAGGCGATCGACCGGGTCATGGCACCGCGGCTGCACGAGGAGCGGACGCTTTCCCTCGTCGAAGCCTGGCCCCGCGCGGCCGAGGCCGACCTCGCTTTCGCGAACCGGGCCGGCCTCGTGGGGCGGCACAACGCGGACGGCTACGACCCACTGGTCCCCCGCGCGCGCCGGGGGCTGTACGACGGCATGAGCGTAGCGGGGGCGCTCCCGAGATCGTTCTTCCGTTCCGACGCCGGACGGCTGGAGCTCCTGGGCATCCGGTTCGTCCAGGCGCCAACGACCGCGCTGACGGCACCCGCTGACGCGATGGGGCTCGGGGAAGAGATGGACCTCGGGCTGACGCCGGCTCGTGCCCTTTTCTTTGCCCTGCCGATCACGCGCGCGACCGAGGTGCGCTTTTCGTCCTCGCTCTCCCAGGCCGTCGACGTGCCGCAGGGCGCCCTGGTGGCACTGGTCCTGGCGCGACTCACCTCGGGCCGCGAGATCGAGCTGCCGGTGCGGGCGGGGATCGACACCGCGGAGTGGGCGTTCGATCGGGCCGACGTGCGCGAACGGGTGCGCCACGAGCGGCCCCGGGTCGCGGCCAGCTTCCCCGTCGCGGGCGCCGCCTTCCAAGGCCATCACTACCTGGCCGTGCTCCGCCTCCCCGCGCGCTACGCACTGGACGGCCTGCGCTTCCAGGCCCCGCCGGGCGCGCCACCGCTCCGCCTGGTGCGCGTCGGGGTGGTGGACGCTCTCACCGGCCGCGGAACCGGGGTCTCCCTTACCGCGGCCTACCTGTCCGACACCGCGCGCCTCACCGAGAGCGCGGCCACTCCTAATGTGCGGCTCTTCGAAGTCGTGCGCGGACTGGGACGGGCCTGGGTCGTGGAGTCGGTGCGGCGCGCTCCGGACGAGGAGACGCTCCTCCGGCTCCTCCGTTCGTCCACTCGGGCCCCAGGCCCTCGTGGTCGCCGCGGAAGCCGACGGGTTGGAGCTGCCCCCGGGGAGCCGCTCGTCGCGGGCCGAGCTCGGGCGGCAAGAGGGGAGCCGGCTCGAGCTGCGGGCCGAGGGTCCGGGCCTGCTGGTCGTCACCGAGAGCTGGGACCCCGGGTGGTCGGCCGCCGTCGACAAGAGCGCGGCGCCCCTCTTCCGGGTCAATGGGGGGGCCCTGGGAGTCGTCCTGACCGAGGGAACGCACCGCATCGTCCTGCGCTACGAAGCCCGGGGCCTCGCGGTGGGCGCGCTCCTCTCGGCGCTGGCGGCCGCGAGCCTCCTCGGGAGAGCGCTTCGAGGATGATCCTCACGGCCCAGGGATCTCCGCGTTATTTGACCCTGCGCGAGGGCGCGTGCTAGCTTCCCCTGTTTACCCATCCCCCATGACGCCCTCCCGTCCGAGCCTCTCCATCTTCTTTCCGGCCTACAACGACGCCGGGACGATCGCGAGCCTCGCCCTCCTGGCCCACATGACGGCGCGGACCCTCACCGACGACTACGAGGTGATCGTGGTGGACGACGGGAGCCCCGACCACACCGGCGTCCTCCTCGACGAGATGGCGAAGACCTTCCCCTGGCTGAAGGTCGTCCACCACGAGAAGAACCGCGGCTACGGGGGAGCGCTGCGCACCGGCTTCGCCACATCGGCCAAGGACCTCGTCTTCTACACGGACGGGGACGCGCAGTACGATCCGCGGGAGATGACGACCCTGTTCCTGGCCTTCTCGGAGGACGTGGATTTCGTGAACGGCTACAAGATCTCGCGCAACGACCCCCTGCACCGCGTCGTCATCGGCCACATCTATCACTGGTTCGTGAAGATCGCCTTCTCCCTCCGCCTGCGCGACGTGGACTGCGACTTCCGGCTCATGCGGCGGAGCATCTTCGACAAGGTCGTCCTGACCCGGTCCTCGGGGGTGATCTGCGTCGAGCTGATGAAGAAGGTGCAGGACCACGGCTTCCGCATCGCGGAGGTCCCGGTGCCCCACTACCACCGCAGCTACGGCCGCAGCCAGTTCTTCAACTTCCCGCGGGTGGCCCGCACCCTCCTCGACCTCACGCGGCTCTGGTGGGAGCTGGTCGTGCGCAAGGAGCACCTGAAGGCGGTGGTGCTGGCCACCCCCAGCGAGGCCGAGAGCCGCCGCTGATGGGCGACTACCGGGACTTCTACCGAGGCCGCAAGGTGCTGGTGACGGGCGGCCTGGGCTTCATCGGCAGCAACCTGTGCCGCCGCCTGGCCGACCTCGGGGCCGAGGTCCTGGCCATCGACAGCCTGCTCCCCGACTACGGGGGCAACCTCTTCAACCTCGACGGCTACGAGGGGAAGGTCCGCATCAACATCGCGGACGTGCGCGGCAACGGCATGGAGTACCTGGTGAAGGGCCAGGAGGTGCTCTTCAACCTGGCCGGCCAGGTGAGCCACATCGACTCCATGACCGACCCCTTCACGGACCTCGAGATCAACTGCCTGAGCCAGCTCAAGGTGCTGGAGGCGGTGCGCAAGGGGAACCCCGGGCTGAAGATCGTCTACGCGGGCACGCGCCAGGTCTACGGCCGGCCGCGCTCCCTGCCGGTGGACGAGGGCCACCTGCTGACCCCCACCGACGTGAACGGGATCAACAAGATCTCCGGCGAGTCGTACCACCTGGTCTACCACTCGGTCTACGGCATCCGCGCGTCTTCGCTTCGTCTCACCAACACCTACGGGCCGCGGCAGCTCATCCGGCACAACCGCCAGGGCTTCATCGGCTGGTTCGTCAGGAAGGCCGCCCTGGGCGAGGAGATCCAGATCTTCGGCGACGGGAGCCAGAAGCGGGACTTCAACCACGTCGACGACGTGGTGGACGCGTTCCTGCGCGCGGGGGCGATGGACGCCTCCGACGGGGGCGTGTTCAACCTGGGGGACGAGCACCCGGTCGCGCTCCGCGAGCTCGTGGAGCTGATGATCGAGGTGGCGGGGGGCGGATCCTACACCCTCGTTCCCTTTCCCGAGGAGCGCAAGCGCATCGACATCGGCGACTTCTACGCGGACACCACCCGCATCCGGAAGACTCTGGGTTGGGTCCCCGCGGTGGCGCTCCGCGAGGGGATCGCCGGCACCATCGAGTGGTACCGGAAGCACAAGGAGCACTACCTCTGAGCGCGCCCGCCCTCGTCAAGGTGCCCTTCCTGGACTTCGCCGCCCACGTGGCGGCCATCCGGCCCGAGCTGGACGCCGCCATCGCTCGTGTCCTCGACTCGGGATGGTTCATCCTGGGGCCCGAAGGCGAGGCCTTCGAGCGTGAGCTCGCCGCCGCCCTGGGAGCGAAGCACGCGGTGGGGGTGGCCAACGGGACGGAAGCGCTGCAGCTCGCCCTCACCGCCCTCGGCGTCGGCCCCGGCGACGAGGTCGTGACCTCGCCCCTGAGCGCCGCCTTCTCCGCCCTGGCCATCCTCTCCGCGGGCGCTAGACCGGTCTTTGCGGACATCGACCCGGTGACCCTCAACTTGTCGCCCGATGCGGTCGTCCGCGCGGTCACCCCGCGCACGAAAGCCATCGTCCCCGTCCACCTCTACGGCCACCCGGTGGACATGGACCCGATCCTGGACCTCGCGGCGGCGCGCGGGATCGCGGTCCTGGAGGACGCTTGCCAGGCCATCGGCGCCCTCTACAAGGGCCGTCCGGTGGGGACGCTTCGCGGCCTGGGCGCCCTCTCGTTCTACCCGACCAAGAACCTGGGCGCCCTGGGCGACGGCGGCGCCATCCTCGTCGACGATGCCGCGCTGGCTCGCGATCTGCGCCGGCTGCGCAACGGTGGCCAGGGCGATCGCTACCGCCACGAGGTGCCGGGGATCAACAGCCGGCTGGACGAGCTGCAGGCGGCCATCCTGCGATTGGGCCTCACCCACCTCAGCGCCTGGACCGAGCGGCGGCGCGCGCTCGGCGCGATCTACCTCGAAGAGCTGGGGGACGCGGGGGTCGGGCTCGCGAAGGAGCAACCCTGGGCCCGCGCGGTCTACCACCTGTTCGTGGTGCGGCATCCCCGACGCGACGCGCTCATGGCCGCCCTGAAGGAGCGCGGCATCGGCACCCTCATCCACTACCCGATCCCCCTCCACCTCCAACCGGCGTTCCTCGCCCTGGGAGGCAAGCGGGGTGACCTGCCGGTGGCCGAGCGGGCCGCCCGCGAGGTCCTGTCGCTTCCCCTCTACCCGGAGCTGACCGACGCCCAGGCGCGCGCGGTGGCGGCGGCCGTGCGCGAGCTCGGTCCCGCCCTCGCCGGAGGTGGGGCATAAGCGGCCGCACGCTCGTGGTGGTGCCGACCTACAACGAGCGGGAGAACGTCCCGCCCCTCGTCCGCGATCTGCTCGCCCTGGGCGACGCGATCGACGTGTGGGTGGCCGACGACGGCAGCCCCGACGGCACCGCCGAAGCGGTGCGCGCGGCCATGGCCGCGCATCCGGGCCGGGTGGACCTGCTTCTGCGAAGCGAGAAAGGCGGGCGCGGAGCGGCCGTGCTCGCCGCGTTCAAGAAAGGCCTCGCCGACCCCCGCGGCTACCGCGTCTTCTTCGAGATGGACGCCGACTTCTCCCACCATCCCCGGGAGATCCCGAAGTTCCTCGCCAAGCTCGAGACCGCCGACATGGTCATCGGCTCGCGCTACGTCGAGGGCGGCGGCACTTCGGAGTGGGGCTTCTGGCGGCCCGCCCTCTCCTGGCTGGCCAACCTCTACATCAAGATCGTAGCCGGGGTGCCGATCCGGGACACCACGAGCGGCTTCCGCGCCTACCGCCGCGAGGTGCTCGAGGCCACCGAGTTCGACCGGATCAAGATCAAGGGCTACGTGGTCCACGGGGAGATGGCCTACCAGGCCTGGATCCACGGCTTCCGCCTGGGCGAGGTGCCGATCCATTTCCGGAACCGGGCCCGCGACGCCTCCAAGCTGACGCGTCAGGAGATCACGATGGCCCTCCTGAACTTTGCCCTCTTGCGCTTCCGCTATGGCTGGTGGCCGAAGCGGGGGACCGGAGGGACGCGCCACGCCTAGCCTTCCCCGCAAGGCCCTCGTCCTCCAGGCCGACGCCGCGTGCGATCTCGCGGCGCGGCGAGCGGCCGAGGGCGCCATCGTCCTCGCGGTGGACGAGCGCGCAGAGGCGGCGCTCGAAAAGGCCGGCATTCCCCACCGGCGGGCGAGCGCGGGCCGCGCGACCTTGTCCACGGACCCCGCGGTGCGGATCTGGACCCGCGTCTGGGGACGCCTCCCGCTGGTGGACGGCCAGAGCTTCCGGGAGCTCGCGGAGTGGAAGGGCGCATCGCTCTGGTGGATGGGGGAGGCGTTCTTCCGGACCGCAACGGAGGCGCCGTTCTGCGTCGAGGTGGTGGAGTGGTTCCTCGGCCTTCTGGAAACGGAAGACCCGGCGGAAGTCGAGGCGAGCGGCCTTCCCGCGAACGACGCGCTCCTGCTCTCGCGCGCCTGCACGGTGAAAGGCGTGCTCTATCACGGCCCCGCGTCCGCTCGGCCGCGCACCCGCCCCTCGGCCTGGGAATGGCAGGGGCGGCGCGAGGCCTGGGCCGCCCGCTGGCGCGGGCTCCGGGGGGGCCGGCCCCGCGGCGTTCCCGGAGTCATCGCGCTCGTGGTCGAGCCTGGAGCGGAGAGCGGAGCGTCCGCGCTCGCGGCGGCGCTCGGGAGCGAAGCGCAGGTGGTGTCCCTGCCCGACCTGCTCGCGGGCGCGTCGCGTCCCGCACGGGTGTTGGCCGGCGAGGGCCGGGGCCGCCTCCGCGAGCTCTGGCATCGGCTCCGCGGCAGCCCGGGCGTGCACCAGTCGTTCACCCACCGGGGGGTGGGATTCTTCGATCTGGCGGGAGCCGACCTCGCTGGTCTCCTTCTGGCGCGCCTGCCCGCCGCGGTGCGGCTCTACGAAGCGGCCGCGGAGTGGCTCCACAGGACCCGGCCTCCGGCCCTGGTGCTGGCCGTGCCCTCGCGCGACGACCGGCGGACGCTGCTGGCGGCGGCGCGCGCGGCCGGCGTGCCGTCGATCGTCCTGCGCCCGGGGGATGGCGACGAGGGCGAGCGGGCGGACGGCGGCCCGCAAGCGGATCACGTGCTGAGCGGCGGGGCCGCTTCCGACCCGGGGCAGGTACGGAGCCTCCTGGCCGCGCGTGGTAGGGTTGGAGGGCCATGAAGAAGGCCTCCCTCGCCCTCGGCACCCGGACCCTCGGCGACCCGCCCTGCCTGGTGATCGCGCAAGTCGCCTCCGCCCACGAGGGCTCGGCCGAGACCGCGCTACGCATGATCGAGGCGGCGTTCAAGATGGGCGCCGACGCCATCGCCTTCCAGGTCTTCCGGGCGGAGAGCCTCCTCGTGCGGCGCCACCCGCAGCGGAAGGACCTCGAGGCCCTCGAGCTGACCGACAAGGAGTGGCGCCGGGTGCTCGAGGCCGCCCGGGCCTCGGGCCTCGGGGTGCTGGCCGAAGCCTTCGATCGGCCCTCGCTAGAGCGCGCCGCCGAGGCCGGGGTGCATGCCGTCCAGGTGCACGCCGGGGACCTCGATCACCCGGAGCTCATCCGGGCCGCCGCGGGGCTGCGGCTGCCCTTGTTCCTCAGCGCCGGGGGCCTCCCCGAGGCCATCGTGCGGGAGGCTTTCGAACAGGCCGGGGAAGAGGTAGCCCTCGTCTTCGGCTTCCCCGGATCTCCGGCGGCGCCGGAGGAGATCCGCCTGCGCGAGATCGCCGCCGGGAAGGAGCGCTTCCGGGTCCCGGTGGGCTTCCTCGACACGACCGACGGCGGCAGCGGCTTCGCCCTGGTGGCCCCCGCCCTGGCTGCGGCCCACGGCGCCGACTTCGTGGAGAAGCACTTCACCCTCGACCGCAGCCGCAAGGGGCACGACTACGCGGCCTCGCTCTCCCCCGAGGATTTCTATCGCATGGTGGAGCTGCTGCGCCAGGCCGAGCGGGCCCGGGGCGACCTCGCCCCCGCCGGGGAGGAGGAGCGCTCGTTGCGGGGACTCCGGCGGTCGATCGTGGCCGGCACCCTCATCGCGCGGGGAGAGGTGCTCGCCGCTCCCATGCTCGCGTTCAAGCGCACGGACGAGCGGAAGGGACCCGGCCTGCCCCCCCGGGAGGCCCATCGCGTGATCGGACGCCGGGCCGCCCGGCCCATCCAGGCCGAGGAGACCATCCGGGAGGACATGCTCGAATGAAGGCCCTGATCACGGGCGGCGCCGGATTCGTGGGAAGCCACCTCGCGGAGGCGCTGGTGGCCCGGGGTGACGAGGTCTTCGTCCTCGACAACCTCTCCACCGGCTCCATCGAGAACATCGAGCACCTGAAGGGCCATCCCCGCTTCCACTACACGATCGAGAGCATCATGAACGAGCCCGTCACCGCCGAGCTCGTGGATCGGGTGGACGTGGTCTTCCACCTGGCGGCCGCGGTGGGGGTGCGCCTGATCGTGGAGAGCCCCGTCAACACCATCGAGACCAACGTCCACGGGACGGAGATGGTCCTGAAGCTGGCCAACAAGAAGAAGAAGAAGGTCGTGGTGGCCAGCACCTCGGAGGTCTACGGCAAGTCCGGCATCGTGCCCTTCCGGGAGGACGCCGACCTCGTGCTCGGGCCCACCAGCAAGGGGCGCTGGAGCTACGCGTGCAGCAAGGCCATCGACGAGTTCCTGGCCCTCGCCTACCACAAGGAGAAGCGCCTGCCCGTGGTGCTCGTGCGCCTCTTCAACACGGTGGGGCCCCGGCAGACGGGCCGTTACGGCATGGTGATTCCGAGCTTCGTCAAGCAGGCGCTCCAGGGTCGGCCCCTCACCGTGTTCGGGGACGGCACGCAGAGCCGTTGCTTCACCTACGTGAGCGACGTGGTGGAGCAGCTGGTGGCCCTGGCCGAGGAGCAGCGGGCGGTGGGCGAGGTCTTCAACGTGGGGAACGACCGCGAGGAGATCACGATCGGGGATCTGGCGCGCCGGGTGAAGGCCCGTACCGGGGCAAAGAGCGAGGTCGTGCTCGTCCCCTACGACCAGGCCTACGAGGAGGGCTTCGAGGACATGCAGCGGCGGGTCCCCGACCTCGCGAAGCTCCGGGCCTTGACCGGCTATGCGCCCAAGGTCCAGCTGGACGAGATCCTGGACCGGGTGATCGCCCACTTCACCTCGGACGCGGGCCGGGCGTGAACCCGGCCGAGTACCGAAGGGTGTACGAGGCCGAAGAGGCCCAGTGGTGGTACTCGGGCATGCGCGCGATCAGCCAGGCCCTGCTGGAGGAGCCCCTGCGCACCATGGCCGACGGGAGGGCCGCTCCCGAGGCGCTTGGCCTCGCCCTGCTCGACGCCGGCTGCGGCACCGGGGGCAACCTGGCCCACCTGGCCGGCTGGGGACGAGCCGTGGGCATCGACCTCTCGAAGGACGCCCTGGCGTTCTGTCGGGAGCGGGGCGTCGCCGCGGCACGAGCCGGGCTCCTGGCCCTGCCCTTCCCGGACGAAGCTTTCGACGGGGTCACCTCCTTCGACGTGATCTACCACGCCTGGGTGAGCGACGACCGCGCGGCCGCCCGGGAGATGGTCCGGGTGCTCCGCCCGGGCGGGCTCCTGTTCGTGCGCGTCCCCGCCCTCAGCCTCTTGTGGGGAGGCCACGACGTCGAGGTCCAGTCGCGCCATCGTTACACGCGCAGGGAGCTGCGCGCCCTTTTCGAGGACACAGGACTCGAGGTCCAGCGGATCACCTACGGCAACTTCTTCCTGTTCCCCGTCCTGCTCCTGCGCCGCAGCCTCGATCGCCTGACCGGGCGCGCCGGCTCCGACGTGGGCTTCCTGCCCGCGCCCCTCGAGTGGGCGTTCCGGCGGCTGCTCGGCCTGGAGGCAGCCCTCGTGCGCCGGGGATTCTCGCTGCCGATCGGGGCCAGCGTGATGGCCCTCGGTCGGAAGCCGGCCTGAGCGATGACGGCCGGGCGGAAGCGCGCGGTTACAATCGGAGGAAATGAGGGTCTGGAAGTGAGCGACGGACGCGAACGCGTGGCCGAGGACCTGCGGCGCGTGCGGGAGCGGGTGCGTCAGCACGGGCTCGTCGCTCGCGATCCGACGGCGGTGCTCCCGCCCAGCCTGGAGGCGCGGACCCCGCAGGCGGTGCCGACCGATCCTGCCCCCGAGCCGCCCCCGCTGCCCCCGCCCCCGGATGGCTCCTCGGTGAACGAGGCGTGGCTGGCCGAGCCTTCCCCCCGCCCGGGCCTCGCGGGGTTCGGGGCGCGGCTCCTCGAGCGTTTGCTCGGTCCCCGCCACGAGGCCCAGGTGGCGTTCAACGCGAAGCAGGTGCAGCTCGACAACGAGCTGCTCGCCTACGTCGACGCCCGCTTCGCCGCCACCCATCGCCACTACGACCAGGTGCTGGGCCAGGTGGGCCGGCACCTCGGCGAGAGCGACGAACGCCACCTGATCCTCCAGGAGGAGCTGGTGGCCCACGTCCAGGACCTCGTGAAGCGCATCGACCTCGTCCTCGCCGAGGCCGAGCGGGGGCGGCTCGCCCACGCCCACGCCCTCGAAGACCTGCGCGCCCGCCTCGTCCATCTCGAGGAGCGGCTCAACCGGGGATGAAGTCGTCTCCCCCGCGCGCGGCGCCGAGCGTGCTCGTCTGCTCCGTCCAGGCCCCGTTCGTGACCGGCGGGGCCGAGATCCTGGTGGGTGAGCTGCGCGACAACCTCGTCCGCCGCGGCTTCCGGGTGGACGTGGTGAACGTTCCCTTCCACGGCCACCCGCCGTCCGAGCTCGTGCGCCAGGCCCTGACCTGGCGGCTCCTCGAGCTGCGCGAGCCCTTCGGCGAGGGCGTCGACCTCGTGATCCCCACGAAGTTCCCGAGCTACCTCGTGCGCCACCCGCGCAAGGTGACCTGGCTCTTCCACCAGCACCGCGAGGCCTACGACCTCCTGGGGACACCCTACTGCTCCTTGACCGACAGCGAGGAAGACCGTCGGGTGCGCGCTGCCATCCGGACCATGGACGAGACGGCGCTCTCGGAGTGCCGCGCGCTGTTCACGATCTCGCGGAACGTCGCCGACCGGCTCCGGCGCTTCAACGGCCTTCCCGGGGTACACCTGTACCCGCCTCCGCAACAGCTGGGCCGCTACCGGACCGACGGCTACGGCGACTTCCTGTTCTACGCCGGCCGCCTGGAGCGGCTCAAGCGCCTCGAGCTCGCGCTCGGCGCGCTCGCGCAGACGAAGTGCTCGGCCCGGCTCAAGATCGCGGGGGCGGGCCCCCTGCGCGAGGAGCTGCAGAAGCAGGCCCTCCGCCTCAGGGTGGAGGACCGCGTCGAGTTCCTGGGCTTCGTCTCCGCCGAGGAGCTGCTCGCGCTCTACGCGTCCTGCCGCGCCGCCTACTACGCGCCCGTGGACGAAGACTACGGCTACGTGACGGTCGAGGCGTTCCTGTCGAGAAAGCCGGTGCTGACGACGACCGACGCCGGGGGGCCCCTCGAGTTCGTGACCGACGGCGAGAGCGGGATGGTGGCGCGGCCGGAGCCCGCGGCGGTGGCCGAGGCCATCGACCGGCTGTGGGCGCTTCCGGAGACGAAGCTCCGGGAGATGGGCGCGGCGGGCCATGCGCGGGTCGCTCACATCAACTGGGACCACGTGATCGACCGGCTGACGGAAGGGATCCGGTGAGGATCGCTCTCTGGAGCCCGCGACCCCAGACGCCCGAGAGCAACTGGGTCGCGGCCCTCCTCCCCTTCCTGTTGCGGGAGGTGGAGGTGGTGCAGGTCGAGGAGGCGCCGGCCGATCCGCCCCTGGCGGACCTCCATGTTTACGAGATCGCGAACGATCCCGACCACGCGTTCGTCTATCGCGCCGCTCTCGCACGGCCCGGGGTTGTAGTCCTGCACGACTGGTCGATCCACGGCCTCCTGGCCCAGGTGACCCTCGGAGCGGGCGACGTGCTCGCCTACATCCGGGAGATGCGACGCGCCCACGGGCAGACCGGCGCGTTTGTGGCGCGCCAGGTCGCGCGGGGACTGGGCGGGCCCCTTCTACCTTCGCTCCTGGCGGCGAACGACCGGCTCTTCGAAGGATGCCTCGGCGTGGTGGCGGTGACGGAAGGTCTCGGCCGCCGCACGGCGCGCCGCCTCCCCGGACGGCCGGTGATGGCGCTTCCCCTGGACTTCCTGCGGCCGGCGGTCGCGGTGCCCCGGCCTGACGAAGCGCGTCACGCGCTGGGGTTGCCCGAGGGCGCGCTCGTGGTGGCGGTAGCGGCGGAGGATCCGCAGGGGGCGCGGCTATCGGTCGTGTTCCGGGTCCTGGATCGGCTGCGACGCGAGCACCCGAGCCTGCAGGCGCTCGGCCTCGGCCCGACCGCAGCGTTCTCCGAGGTCTCCTGGGAGACCCTGATCGCCTCCCGCGCAGACGTCGTGCGGGGGATCGCGGCCGCCGACGTGGTGGTGGCCCTGCGCTTCCCCGCGCCGGGCGGGTTGCCGGAGGTGGTGGTCCGCTCGCTGGAGGTCGGCCGACCCGTGCTCGTCAGCGCGGGGACCCCGCCCGCCGAGGAGCTTCCCGAGGGGGTGGTGGTCCCGGTGGATCCCCACGTGACGGAGGAGCCTGAGCTCGAGGCCCTGCTCGGGCAGCTGCTCGCCGAGCCGGACCTGCGCCGGCGGGTCGGCGCTTTGGCCCGCGCCCACGGCGCCAGGGCGCGGGATCCTGAGGGAGCGGCCTCTCTGCTGCTGGCCTTCCTGCGAGCGGTCGCGGCGACGCAGGACGAGATCGTCCGCGTCATCGTGGCCGACCGCGTCGACGAACGGACGCTGCTGGGCTACGCGATGGAGGAGGTGCGCTCGGGGGCGCGCGACCTGGGCCTCGTGGGCCTGCCCCTCGGGCTGGAGCCGCTCCTGTCCGGCCTATTGAGGGGAGGCGCGGACCACGCGGGCCCCGAGAGGCGATGAGCGCTAAACACCTGTCGGTCGTGATCCCGGCGTACAACGAGGAAGAGCGCCTGCCGAGAACGCTCGCGCGCCTGAACGCGTACCTGGAGGCCCGACGCTTCCCCTACGAGATCGTGGTGGTGGACGACGGCTCGAGCGACGGCACGGCCGAACGGGCGCGGGTTGCCGGCGGCTCCCACGTCATCGTGCTGCGCCACGAGCCGAACCGTGGCAAGGGCTACGCGGCGCGCCGTGGAATGCTGGCGGCCGGGGGGGCGCTTCGGCTCATGACCGACGCCGACCTCTCGACGCCCATCGAGGAGCTCGCGCGGCTCGAGGCCTCCCTGGCCGACGGCCACGACGTGGCCATCGGCTCGCGGGGGGTGGCCGGGGCCAACATCGAGGTCCATCAGCCCTGGTACCGCGAGGCGATGGGACGCCTGTTCAACCTCCTGGTCCGCCTGCTGGCCCTCCCCGGACTACACGACACGCAGTGCGGCTTCAAGCTCTTCACCGCGGCGGCCGCGGAGTCGGCCTTCGGGCCGGCCCGCATCGACGGTTTCTCCTTCGACGTGGAGGTCCTCTACATCGCCCGCCGGCGGGGCCTGCGGATCGCCGAGGTGCCCGTGACCTGGCGCAACGACGTCGCCACTCGGGTCAGCCTGGTGCGGGGCGGCCTCGCCTTTCTCGACGTCGTGCGGATCCGCGTCAACGGCTGGTCCGGGCGGTACCCGCGGCGTGGGGGATAGTGGACGATCGGCTACACCTTCGCGCCTTGACTCCCGGGGGCTACTCGTTGCGGGGATAGCGGATCTCGGCTCCGGCACGGAGCTCCTTGACCCACGCCTCCACCCGCTCATCGAGGGCCCGGCGCACCTCCGCGTCCCTCTCCTCGGGCGGAAGGTCGTCGGCCACGCGCACCTGTGGTCGGAAGCGGAACTCCACGAACTTCAGGATCGCCGCCTGACGGCGGACCAGCCGCCGCAGGTCCGACTCCGCCACCCGTCCGGCGAGGGTGGGCCGGGACGCGAAGAGGCCGGCCACCCCGCGGTCGAGCTCGGCGTCGGTCACCGCACTCTGGGGAAGTCGCGCGGCCTGCTCGAACATGAGCCGCTCGTCGATGAGCGCTTCCAGGGCGGGCTCGCGGGCAAGACCCCGGACTTCCTGGATCACCCGGACCTCGCTCAGCAGGATCGGCCGCTCCTGGACGACGGCCAGGATGGCCTCGATGACCTCGGCCGGCGCGGCCGGCCGCGACGGCCCCAGCGCGAGCAGGAAGGCGG
>Ga0209131_1001835_pt1 | contig 14586 bp, 11 predicted proteins | sample GraSoi_2013_40cm_FD_185826 | JGI IMG/M metagenome (GOLD analysis project Ga0209131, IMG submission 185826) | Grasslands soil microbial communities from the Angelo Coastal Reserve, California, USA - Sample 9_17_2013_40cm (SPAdes) (version 2) | ecosystem: Environmental > Terrestrial > Soil >...
ATGGCTTGAAGAATACAACGCTATCCGGCCGCATGATGCGTTGCGAGGACAGACACCCTACCAATATGCGGCACAAAATGCCTGATATTTTCCACTTTCAAGTGGTACTAAAAATGGGATGTTGACACATTTTTAGCTTACCATCCCACACAGAGTCGAAAGTGGGCAAGTTTCTCGCTTTCAATTCTTTGGGCAAAGGTTCTGAACTGCTCTGGCTACTCCGTAAGTTGTCCAGTTCAATTTCTTCTACGAACTGAAAGAACTCTTGTGTGGTAAGACCCAAAAAGCGGATTAAAAGGATATGGCGCAATGGTGGGTAAACTCTATCGCTTCGGTGTAATAATCTTAAAAGCCAATTATCTTTGACGCCGTTTATATTACAACCTATTGAGTCTAAAACATCGTTCCCATAAAAATTCGTAAACTCAACCAACAATTTCTGTGTATTCAGACGACCATTCTTGTTTGCAAATCGACGTTTGGTTAGTTGGGTCAAATACCCCTGATGAATTTTCGACGGATTTCCAGCAAGGTCCGAACTCGCCAACAACCAGAATACATCATCTGAAATATAGGTTAAGAGCTTGTTTGGAGTTGTGTCGTTTCTTTGGTGGACTGTTTGCTCAATAGAATCTTTTGCTGAGTAAAAAAGATATCTTGTGCGTTGCCCTGTTCTTTGCGCCTGGCTCTCCTCCAAGAAAATATGATGAATGGGGCAGATATTCACCCCGGCAATTTGGTGAGCCCGATGCCAATAACTATCATGGAACTTCTCTTGATCTTCCTGAAAACATTTTGGACAATATCGGAGTTTGCCCAGAACTAGCATTCCGTCTGCCATTAGGCCTGCGCGCATATGGATTCCCATACCCCGATTGCTGCACATATCCGCCTTGATTTGGTTCAGCCGTCCTGTCGGCATAAACGGAGTATAAAGAGGCAGGAGGGTATATCTTTGTATTATGTTCTCCACACTATATATTTCTGGCCATGGTACGGCGTTGACGAAATTGCCTAAATGGCTTGGAAATTCGATTGTCGCAATGATCGATGTCTTCCCAAAGAGATCCTGCATCATCTCTCTTGGGCTGGGATAACGCATTAGCGCGGCAAATCTTGCACAGATACTATAGAAAAGCTCATCGGGATAAGGCGGCGGAAAATAAGCGACCATGCGATTTCCTAATCAAGAAATTCGGTGGCCGACTTAATGTAGCCAGCTGCCTTGAGCGCGTCATACGCTGAGATTGCGTTTTCCTTTTTCTGGTTTACGATGAAACGCAGATCGTCCGGAGAGAGGTCCTTTGCCTTCGGCTTTGGTCCCGATTTTTTCTTACCGGCTGTTTTGTTTTTCTTGTCAACAGGTTGCGCTGAGGAAGATCCAATTTCTTTGTCCTTAAGGGCTCCCTTATTATTATTATTGGTTGCTTCGAGCTCAGCGATTTGCTTGCGATGATATTCTTTTCTTACCTTGTCATACACTTCGTCAAGGTCGATGTATATATCTTCACATGCCTTAAGGGCCTCAAAATCGTTTGTCCGTAGAGCTTCGAGCATTTTGTTCGCAGGCTGGTAATGGTCTCTGGCGACGGACAACAACAACTCCGGTGTGATTTCTTCTTCTTTTCCATTCATGATTGCCCGAAACTGCGCAAAAATGTATGCTTTTACAGCGAAATCAAGTATGCCCTGGCTTATCTCGTACAGTGTTCGGCTTAACTCGGGTGTTAAAGGGGAATGGCTTTTGGTGTATTGGTTAACCCATAACATTTCGACAAACGAGTCCCATTCCTTATCTCGATCCATCTGTCTCCAATAAACAGGGTTCAGACCGCTTGCCCTACGCGCCTCCCTGAATTCATCAAATAGACTGCGAGCCTTATAGGTGCCAATCTTGAATATTGGTGTTCCGTCCATGTTTTCCAATTCAACCAGGAGATTTATCGTTTCCTCCTTGTCACTCTCCCTTACAGCAGTCAAATACTGGATTTCGTCAATAACAATGCAACCAATTGCATGGATTTTGATGAGCAGGTGGATGCTAGGAGTGAGCTCATCTTTGGTAGCCCTGCCGTTCCGCCCATAGGTACGATAATAACTTGTACCTAAGATGTTATCTAGTGCTAGTAGAATTCTCAGGCACAGACCTCTGACCGTACCGTCTACAGGACAATTAACTTTTAACCAAACCACCTGTATATAGAGAAATGGCTCTCCTTTGTAGAAATGATGACGGATGGCCTGCGGATAAAGGCAGAGGACTCTTTCTATGCTGTAACTCTTGCCAGCGCCACTCATCCCGATAATCGTAATCAACGGAGCCTGCGACGTATTAAAAAATTCCTGCTCGTTGTTTAATTCTTGCTCTGTGCGCGCAATATTGCTTCCGGGTTGCTGCCAGTATCCACGCGCAAAGGGGTTTCTCGAGATATACCCAGCTCGTATAGCGATAGAGATGTTTGCCTCGAGCTGAGTTACCTGGGAGTAGGGCTTGAAAAATCCTCGTGCATGATATGTCATATGGAGCCTCTGTTCTGGCGGCATTTTGCGGTGCGATTCATCAAAAACGATATCGCACCGCAGCGCCTTATAAGCTTTCCTTATTGACAGGATGGGTGGCAGCGCCTCAATGAAGGGGTTCCCGGTATAAAAAGGGATTCCAGGGTCAGTATACGTCGCTTGAGTTATCTTCTGTCGAACAATGTAAACTTGTTCATCACGGTCGGGCATTTTTGAACTCCTCTTCGTCGATTCGATCGAACAGCTCCGTATGTTTCTCGGGCGGTATATAGCCAGGTATTTCGTCCTTAGTTTTTGTTTCAACATTAGGCTCATCTGGGATCGTAGGCTTTTCCTTTCGCCGTTCGATCTCAACCTCTGCCGCTCTGTTTTCTCGGATATTTTCCGTTTGGGCAGTTTTTGTCATCCCTTCCCGGGCCTTTTTTGCTTCATCCTTGGCAGGCTCCGTAATGGCTTTTACATAAGCGTTTAGTTCAGCCTTGGATTGTTGAGTTGTAGCGATGATGGCGGGCTGTTTCAGTTTTTCCAATTCGTCGTCGTTTGCAATCTCGTACCAATCTTTGCCTCGGGAGACGTTTTCATTTGGTGAAAGGAAACACGGCACAAGCTTGCCTTCGTCTGACCGGATGAAGATGTGATTCGTTGTCTGCTGTTCATAAAAGGCGTCTATGGTCCACCTTCCCCTAGCTCGTGCTCTTGCGAGCCAATTCCGTTCGTCTGCGTAAGGGGAGTTGTATTGCCTGCCACCAAATATAATCCCGCGTTCTGTAACGTGGGCTTCTCCTCGAGGTAGTAGGTTCATTCGGACCAAATCTTGATCCATAGTCCTCAATTTAGCTGTTCGGTTTGCGATTCCCCAATTCCAAAGATCTATCGGATAGGGTTCTATGTGGTCTGTTATGACGAGTTCATCCCGCCGCCAATTCTTGATTCTGAAGGAGCGGTTGTAATGGAGGAATAGGCGGATGAGGATCGCCCTTAATTCATTCAGGGTGAGAGCAGCTTCCAAGCGATAGTCCTTGTCACCCCTTTGGTGATCTTTAACGACAAAACTGGGCAAGAATTTGACTACTTCGTCATCGATAAGGCGAAAGCGCCTTTCAACGATTGCTTTCCAATCGGGTCTATAGGGGGGTGTGTTCGACAGGACGATATTTAGATTATCGGGAATGTTGTCGCCATTTTTCCCCAACGATTCACCTCTATCGCCTATAATCCCGATTGGAAAATGGCGCGATGGCCAATCGTAGTCGAAAATGTCAATAGAAAACTCTTTGCAGAACTTAACTTTATCTGCGGCCATATTTTCTAGTGCAAACCTGGCCGAGTTCCAGCTTGGCCCCTCGAGCATCAAACAAAATCCGACTATCAACCGACTAAATACGTCGATGATCACATACAAGATTGGGCGCCCAACGATCCTAGCCCTATCCAATGATGAGACCAGATAGGCATCCACTACCGTTGAATCCATTTGAAAGAGCTGTCCAGGTCCCATCGCCATCTGTGTGGAGTCGCCGGGGATTGGCCGGTACTTTAGAGTGTACCTGCTCTCCCCATGATGTTTTTTCTGCAAATTTACAACATCGTTCTCCAACTGTTTATAGAAATAATGCTCAAACTGGCGGAAGGTTGGCCTTTCTTCCAGAGGTACTAGAATTGGGAGCATGGCGTGGCCATCCCATTTGTAATCGGCTACAAAGTCGTTATCAAGGATCTCTTGAAAAGTATCTGTTAGGGTCCGCCCCCTTTTGTAGTGATAATTAATCGCACGCCGAAATATCTTTCTCAACTCATCGTTGATTGGGATTCCGATGCGATACCCCAACTTGTGCTCGGTTAAGCTTTTTCGTCCGATTTTTTCGCGCTTGGCTTGTCTCTGTTTTCCCTTGGCTCCGGACATCAAATAGTCTGGCAGCAAAGCATTTTTCATCTGACCTCGCTGCCAATATCGCCTCAGCAGACGGTAAACAGTGGATTTGTAGACTCCAGCCGTTAGGGAAACTTGATTGATGAGCGGCCCGCGAGCCCTCATATCGAAAATAGCTAAATTAGGTGTTCCGTCGTCATTCAAGACTAACTTTTTGACGATGGCCCAGACCCTATCTCGATATCCCTTCTGAATATCGCTTCGGTGGTTATCATCAAGGAGGCCTGTAAAAGGATCTTGTTCAACAATGACGGCACTTCCTCTTTCAACGGTCTTCTCGATCTCGGATAACCTTTTCCATGCAGGCAGGGCCTTGTTGTGATAAATGAAAATCGTGACCGCCAGATCGTGTTCTGGCTCCAGGTATAAGATGCGCTCGATTCTGTAGTCATCACCGTTTCCGGGATACTCAATCAATGTATTGACCGCACTAATCATATTTTTACTCCTTTATCGACAAAACATTCAGGATTTTTCCTGTATCGAGAGGTTCGTAGAGATCAATTTTCCAGATTCTGTGTACCATCAGATAGTAGGCTACTGCTAAACTAGATCCGGTTTCGAAACCAAGCTTCTCATCACAATCATGCGCGGCTTGACGCAAGGGAATTGTTTTTTGTATTATGCTCTTCGTCAAGATCTTGGTTGCATTTTTGATATCCGTCTCTGTTAATGACAGACCTTCAAGGTTCAGACGTGGGTGGATGAGATCGCAGTTTTTAATCAGGATTTGGGAAATCTCGATCTCACTAAGAATCCCCCAATCCACTCCTTTTGATAGCCAAAAGAGCCGCTCAATCTCGAGTTTTTCAAGTGTTCTGGTGCTCGAAAGGTCAGACGCCCATTTTATGGTTCGGGCCATTGTGCGTTTGCCAACCCCATCTTCCACGGTGAGCACAAAGTCTGTCGTCATAATTGCATGTTCTTGTTCTCTGCCTGGGATGGTAGGGTGTTTTACTCCCAGGACCCTGGCAATCGCTTCGGTTTCCGCCAACGGGAGCGCGAATTGTTCTTTAAGATCGACGATTTTAAGACTCATGTCCAGGATATACACATAACCCTGTTCCAGCGTGCTAAGGGCGTGGTGTGTTCTGCTAGCCGTTTGGCCTGGGATTCGTGATGATTTACCCCGCGACCCAAAGCTCCGCACAGTAAGTGCCGGTTTGTAATCTTTTCCATCCCTTTGCCCACTACCTGCGTTCATTTTCTTCTGGCCGGTTTTGATATGGCTCTTCCTTTTAGTGGTCATAGCAATTCTCCTTTGGATGTGAGATAAGAATTGGCTTTTGAGTTCCTGAATTCAACAACTCTTTCATTACTCTCTTGTGCAAAACAAATACCTCGCTGCATGGAGGGGCGAGGCATTTGTTCTGTCAGGACGATCCTATTTTGAAAAATGCAGCATTGACAGAATTGCTAAACCGAGTAAAATAGGTTTAACAATGCTCCGCCCCCACGTGCTGGCGACCAACCTACAGCGTGGGGATGTTTTTTTAATACACTCGGGGTTGCGAATTCTACATGGCGGATCTCCTGTGAAAATCAGGTAATGTTTTCATCTAACAAAATCAATGACCATGTATTAGTTTGGCGGATAGTCGTGTATTGGAAACTAGTTACTCAAATGTGGTAGGAAGGGTTACATATGTAACCCTAGTGTTACTTAGATGATCTTAAAGCATTAGACGACCTTGCGGCCGTCTAATGTAGATATGATATTTCGCCAAATCTTGGCAAAAGCGATTTTATATAAGTGTCCATTTTGCTTTATGAATAGCCTTAATGCCCGTAAGAGAAACTGCAATTAGCCAAGATTAATAGTTTAATCAGATTTTGTCAAGAACCCCGCGTATTTGGCCAAAAGCACAAGAGTAATTAGCTTACCAGCTTATCCTCTTTAATCGTTCCGAGCAGCCGTGGATGGATTTTGATCAGGAGGGAGTGGCCAGCTTTCATCCATTTTCTGCAGGCATGTTTTCCCGCGTATGGCATGCCTCTCTCTCGCCCATTCCGGTTTCTTCATCCTTTTACAAATGTATTGAAGTTCGGATTCATTCAAATCCATGATTCCCCGAAACGATTCAGGCAGGAGGGGGCCATCCGGCCAATCCGGATTGATCAGATAAGAGAATTCGCGCTCCAGGTCCTTGGGAAGTTCCCCCTCAAACCAAAACAAGTTGATAATCTTATTGCTATAAAACCAGCGCCTGGCCTTCGTAACAGCAGGGGATAGGTTCTGTTTAGAAGTTTTTGGCTTGCTTGGCATGTTTTTTCTTCAGGTCGCGATTCTGACAGAATACTGGATGTTGATCTATCGGGCAGATGAAGGACGACTCGAATCTACCAAGAGATTTTTCTCACCACTTATGATCAATAGATCGTTCATCGTGTAAGTAGACCGGTCGATGTCCGGCCTTCTAGCCCAGGCTGGCTTCTTTAATTGCCAGGCAATGAAACACATCTCTGATTCACTCAGGTTCTGGAGGCCCCCTGGGGACTCTAGTATTGGCGAAGGTTCAGGCCAGTCAGGATTAGTGAGAACGGTAAATGGCTTGACCAGGTTGTCGGGGAGATCGCCTTCGAACCAGAAAGAGTCCAGTATTTTGAAAAGATATAGGGCTTCACGTAATTCGCGCAGACTCTTTTCTCTGCGTCGCTCGAAAATTTGTCGAGCTTGTCGGCGAGTTTTCTTCGCAAAATGCTTAATACTGGATCGTCTTTTTGAAGTTGGCATTTTTCTACCCACAGTAGGTCAGATATATTTGTTTCATCCTGGTTTATAATGATTACAATTCATTTCAATGTTTGGGATAATCAAATGCCACGTCAAAGACTTTACCAGGATGAAGAAACGATTTCCCTGAGCATCAGGCTGCCTGCTTCTATTCGGGACCAGATCGAGAAGCGGGCCCGTCAGAATCGCCGTTCGCTGAATCAAGAGATTGTGTGGCTGATTCTGAAGGCGTTGGAGATTCTTGCGCAAGAGCCATCTCCAAAAGAGAAATAATAGATTGATTCCGGTCGCAATTCCACATCTTTGCAACTTGGTCAATCTTTTGAACGATGGATTCAGGGAGACGAATGGTTGTTTTTTGTGTTTCTTGCATGATTGATCTCTTTTGAATTCAGTTTATTATAAACAATTATAAACTGAATTGCAAGCCACCCATATAATTATCTCTACTGCGGAGGGAAAGAAATGTCCCTATTATCCACTCTTAAAGAAAATGAGAATAATCGCGATTCAATCGATGCTGGAAAATTATTAGCAACTTTGATTCAGTCCAACCAATATGTGGGGGATGTGTATTCAATTGGCTACGAATCCGCAAATGTACAAATCCACGATTTTTACAGAAAAAGGGTGGGTGGGATTCCGAGCCTTTGCTTTTTAGTCGCTACTCGGATTAAAATTGATGATATTAAAATTGAATACGGGCGTGAGGATAACTCTATTATCTTGCTTCGCGTTATGGACGCCGCGCCTCTTCCGGGTCATTCCGAAGCTGAGCGCGTTAGAGTTGAAACAGCTCAAAAGGTTGCTGGAGAAACAAATCTTAATTGGGACGAAAGTGAAAGCATGGATCCAACAACTGCTAACTTGTTGTCGTTTGCTGGTATTAAATGCAGAGTGATTGGAACATTCTTTGTAGATAAATCTGAACGCTTTGCTAAACTTGTTTTAAAGTTTGGCAGTGATCTCTCAAATTATTATCCTAATCAAGGCTTGAAAGTTTACAAGCCAAATCAACAAGCATTGTCAGAGATTGTCAATTACATCGATCCCGATCGAGTTGATCCAGGTCAGTCACAAGAACGAGTCATGGTTGGCGAAGTCAGATATGCATCAACAAATAGATCGTTTCAAGGAGTATCAAATGTTAGTGTATTTCTTTCCCCTGCAGACTTATTAGGGCAAAAGACGGCTTTGTTTGGGATGACTAGAACAGGCAAGTCCAATACTACGAAAATTATTCTGCAATCGGTGTTTAACTTGCGGTATGCCAAAGATAAGCCTTTGAGAATAGGGCAGATAGTATTTGATCCTAACGGTGAATATGCTAACGAAAATGAGCAGGATTTAAATAAGGAGAAGAATCCTTCTGCAATTAAGAATGTTTGGCGTTCAAATCCAGCGGGAAAAAGAGAAGAAGTAATAACTTATGGACTGTTGCCTCACCCAAATGATCCCTTTAGAAAGTTGATGTTATTGAATTTCTACGAGAGAGATAATCTACAGCAAGGGAAGGAAATCATTGATAATGCTTTGGCTGACGATTCGTCGAAGTATATTCAAAACTTCAGACAGATTATTTTTGCGGAGCCTGATAAGAACGATAGATCAGCGTTAACCAGATTCAATCGCCGTGTACTTGTTTATCACGCTTTATTAAAAAGAGCTGGGTTCGAACCTCCTAAAAATTCAAGGCCAAGTCCAAAAGGACTCTTTAATGACAAGTTGCTAGAGTATATGCAAGAAGCTGCAAGTGATGAGAAAGACCCAAAACCAGAATATCAATCTGCGTCAAAAATCTTAGGAATGGATTCTCCGACTTGGGATCAATTCGTGACTGCAATTGAAGCATTACATGAATTTATGTCAACAAAAGAATACAATAAATTTGAAGACTGGTATATAAATGAGCGCCAAAATGCATCCGGTGACAAATGGGCTGATGCAAATTTAGAAAAAGCACTAAAAATGTTCGAATATCCTAATGGTCCTCGTTTGATCGCCAGAGTGTTGACACAGCATTCTAATAACGTGACTACGGATTACGCTGACGACATTTACACCGATTTAGTGAATGGAAATTTAGTAATTGTTGATCAGTCTAGTGGGGATGAAGAGGTAAATAAATCATCGGCAGCAAGAATAATGTCAAAAATATTTCGTGGAAACCAGGCAAAATTTCGTGCCGGAGAAAGCGACATCCCCGAAATTCTTGTATATGTAGAGGAGGCTCACAACGTTCTTCCAACTGGTTCAGAAACAGATATGCAAAACATTTGGGTAAAGACAGCGAAAGAAGCCAGTAAATATCATGTTGGGCTAGTTTATGCTACTCAGGAAGTTAGTAGTATTCAACGTAATATACTTAAAAATACGGCCAATTGGTTTATTGGCCACCTAAACAATACAGATGAGACAAAAGAGCTCTGCAAGTATTACGATTTTGAAGATTTCGAGCCTTCAATCAGACGTGCTCAAGATCGAGGCTTTTTAAGAATGAAAACCCTGAGCAATGTTTTTGTGGTTCCGGTGCAAGTAAAAAAATTTGAGGTTTAGATGCCTTACGAAAATGAATTTGCACATTATAAACCTCTACGCAGAATTGTAGAGAGTACTGAAGTGCAGGGTTTACTTAAACGCATGCATCCTCGACCTAATTTTGACACTTCAAAATTATCTGCCCCAAAAGTTGAATTAGCCGATTTACACCCTACTCAGTGGACACCGGACTTTGTATTGGCAATTGATGGGAGTGAGTCTGAAATTTCAGTACAAAATGGTTATCCTTCAGCATCAGTCGGTTATGTAACTGTAGCATCTGTTTTACTGGATGTTGCTAAAATGGTGAAATTGGATGCTCAAAGACCAGTTGATCCAAAAGAATTCAGGACGATAGAACAAACCGAGTCAATTGATAGTGCACTACCAATTACAAACATGATTATTGATGACGAACTTGATACAGCTAGTTCATTTCGTAGAACTTTATATGAACTTCTAAAAACAAAACAAATATCTGAGGGCGGAGAGACTCTATTAGATACATATCAAGCTTTACTCAAGGACAAACCTGAGCCAGATCGTCAGAGCTGCCCGTTTGAGGATTGTCTATCGAAGGATAAAGGTTATAAACGAGGGATTGGTCAATATAAATGTGGCTGTTCACTTGACCGACATTTATTTTCTACTGATGCATTACGAATTCATGAATCTATACACCCTGAAGGTTCGAATATTTCGGCGATTACTCAAACAGTAAGTGTTCTTGAAAAACTTTGGTTTATCCACTTTCTTCGCACACTAGAAAACGAGAAGCTTCTTCCGGTACTTCAACGAATGGCAATAATTATTGACGGCCCATTAGCAGTCTTTGATGACCCCGCATGGTTGAGTACACCAATTAGAAAAGAACTTCAGAGAATTAACGAAGCAACCAGAAAGGCATTAAACGACCCCCATTTTGATTTGCTGATACTTGGGATTGAAAAGACAGGTAGTTTTGTCGAACACCTTGCAGAGCTTGATAAAGGACCCAATGACGAGATGGATTTTTTACCTCGTCAAACAGCTATGCTCTTAACGGATGCTTACATCAAAGAGAGAATAATTTTTTCTACTAGTGAACGAGACTATGGCAGGAATACATATTTTGGAAGGAAGGTATACTACAAGGCAAAATCAGGCGCATTATTAGTTCTTACAACTCCCTTTCTTACCGAAAATCAAAGGGATATTAAACGTGCGGATATAGATCAATTTCCAAGACTCGCTGATGCAATGAGTTTGCTTGATAAATTAGTTTCTGCCCGCTTTAGAAATTCAGTCACACCGATTATTTCTGCACATGCTGAAGCTGCCATCCCTCTCAACCTCGGGAAGAAAGTCCTTGAAAAACTTGCTCGAGAATTAATGTCGACAACCAAACTTCAAGAGTAATTATGGATTATCAGACACCTTATAGGCGGTGGGCAGGAATTGGGCCATATTATGCTATGTTCCCTACCCAATTCGTCGAAACGGTAATAGAAAAATATACTAAACCAGGTGATTGGATTTTGGATCCCTTTGCTGGCCGGGGTTCGAGTGTCTATTTTGCTGCTACTCATCAACGTTCAAGTTTAGGAGTAGAAATAAACCCTGTTGGTTGGGTCTATGGTAAAACTAAAATTCGTCCCGCCGAAAAATGTTCTGTGTTGGCGAGGTTAAACCAAGTGGTTGAGCTGTCAAAAAATGTATCCCCTGAAATTAATCAAAACTTTGAAACATTTTTCCAGATGTGTTACACAGAAGAAGTTTTACGATTCCTCTGGGCCGCAAGAAATAGCTTGGATTGGCGGAGTTCTGAAACGGACCGGACTCTAATGGCTTTGATCCTCGTAGATTTGCACGGGATACGAGAGCGCTCATTTTCAAATCAAATGCGCCAAAGTAGGGCTATGGCACCTGATTATTCTGTGAGCTGGTGGAAAGAAAGATGTCTTAAACCGCCCGAAATTTCCCCTAAGAATTTTATGGAGAGAAAAATCGAGTGGCGTTATGCAAAAGGAGTTCCAAGTTCGTTTAATGGAGATATAATTTTAGGAGATAGCACCCAGATACTCGGTAATTTATCTAGCAGGCTTTTGGATAACAAAATAAAGTTATTGTTTACTTCGCCACCTTATATCGATTTGACTGATTATCATCGTGATCAATGGCTGCGCCTGTGGATGCTTGGGAATAATCTATCGTATAGGCGAAGCGAGGAAAAATATAAAAGCTCCTTTTCATCATCACTTGATTATGAAGTCCTATTGACGAAGGTTTTTGAAAATGCCGTAAAGCATATGAGTGAAAAGGGTTATGTTTATGTCAGAACTGATGCGAGAAAACAAACTCTGGATATAACCTTAACAATATTGGAAAGGGCCCTTCCTGAGTGGAATTATGTTCTTTTGGAACGACCATATATCAAGAATACCCAAACTGCGTTATACGGTGATAAAGCGAAGAAACCAGGAGAAATCGACATTATTTTTTCTGGTCCGGAAGCTGATGAAGTGAATCTAAATTAATACACATCTATTATTTTTCGTATCTGTTGAATGTAGCGAAAACAAAACCTTTCTATTTACAAACGAATCAACAAATTATTTCTTGCCACAAATATAGTTTTGCCTTAAATTTTCTTGAGACCTACAACAAGTTCTCCCTTATATACCTTAAGCCAAGAGGCCCTATTTATGTCAGTAAAAGCTGTATTTCATGGTCTTTCATATAAGAAACTTGATCTTCATATGCATACACCCGCATCTAAGTGTTTCCTGGGTGATTGCACCCCAGAGCAAATCATCGACGCTGCAATTCAGAAAGGTTTAGATGCAATTGCTATTACTGACCATAACACGGCGGAGTGGGTTGATCGTGTCAAGGCAGCTGGACAAGGTAAACCACTTGTTGTATTCCCTGGCGTAGAAATTTCGTGTACGGGTGGAAAGAAGAATATTCATGTAATTGCTTTATTAGATCCATCAGCTTCAGCCAGGGATGTAGATGCTATTCTGAATATACTAGGTATCGTCCCTAAGGATTACGGTCTGCAAGATGCAATGACCAACAAAGGGGTACTTGATGTTATTGAGACAATAACATCATGCGGTGGCCTGCCAGTTTTAGCTCACGCCAACTCGAGCAATGGCGTTCTAGCAGACATGATCGGGCAACAAAGAACTCGGATCTTAACAACTCACCATCTTATTGCAGTTGAGGGCACTGATTTCAGCGACAAAGAAAAAGAAGAGGAACATAAACGAGTCGTTGATTTGCTTGACGGCACTGATCCCACATATACAAAAAAACTTGCTGTATATCAAGCGTCTGACAATCCCGCATCCGATGGCTCTGGCCGACATTCGCTCGACGGTATCGGTACCAGGCATTCCTTTTTTAAGATGGAAAAAATTGATCTGCATTCTCTCAGGCAATGTTTCGTTGATCCAAATGTACGGATAAGTGTCGGGACTGAGTCACCTGTTTATGAGTTTCCTAAAATCCGGAGCGTTCGAGTTAACTCAGGTTTTTTAGATGGGGAAGAAGTTGAGTTCCATCCTGGTTTAACTTCTATTCTTGGTGCAAAAGGCGCCGGTAAATCACTGCTTATTGAATTCATGAGATTCGCCCTCAATCAGGAGCCACGAAATCCATCGATTGTCCAGGACCACATCACTAAACTTAGATCTCGGTTGGGCGAATATGGTGTAGTCGAAGTAAGTTTTGTCGATGAGAATGGAAAGGAAAGTATTGTCAAGCGAACTTTCCGAGAACTAGATGAAAGTCCATACGACGATACCGTGCCATATGACCCTGCGCAAGTATTCCCCGTTTTATTTTTGAGTCAAAATGAAATAATTGCCATTGCTGAAAATGAGGAAGAACAACTACAGTTCATCGATCACTTCTTTGACTTCCGCGCGTTTCGTTCCCACATTGCCCAGTACGAGAAGGAACTAGAACGTTTAGACATAACTATGGCAGAAGGTTTGAGAGCGTTTTCTGAATACGATGAATTAACCTCCAAGTTAGGCACTCTTGATCAAGAAATTTCCAAACTAAATGATGCTTTGAAAAACCCAATCTTCGAACGCTTTCAGCAGTTTGAAAAGAAGGAAAGAGCCCTTAATGATCAGCGCGAATATTTTGTTACGATAACTGATGGCGTTAGCAAAGCGCAAGCAATTCTTACTCGAGCAGCACCTGAGATCCCTGAGCCCCTGAAACGAGATCCAGCCCTACTCAGAAACACTAGCCTAATAAGCAAAGCACAAGAAGCAATTGTAGAAACGCTTGCCATCCTAAGGCGAGATCTCGATACAACTCGTCAAAAGGCAGACAAAGAATATGATGCGTGGCATCCTACTTATACAGGCGGCAAAAAGGAATACGAAGAGTATATACAAAAGATGGGAGGGGATTACAAAGCAATTGCTCTATCTAGGGAAAAGCTTCAGAAGCAGCGCGTCCAACTACAACTTCAGTTGGACTCGGTTTACGCAAAAAAAGAGGAAGTCAAACCAATATCCAAGCATAGGGATGAGCTCCTTGATGCACTTCAGCTAGAATATGTTGCCTATACTGCCGAACGAAAATCCAAGTGCGATAAATTCATGAACGATTCTCAAGGCAAGCTTAAATTGCGGATACTTGACCAATCGAATGTTGATAGCTTTAAGGATACTCTACTTTCACTCAAGCGAGGCTCATATCTCAGGGAAGATGAGATCACAATCATTACATCTAATGGATTAACTGAGTAAATGACGTACAATTGTGAACATGGCAAAGCGAAAATTTAGGTTGTCTGAAAAAGAACGGCAAGACCTGATTCAGGCATATGTGTTGAGCGAAAATGTTGGAACGCGAACTC
>Ga0209131_1001837_pt1 | contig 14571 bp, 15 predicted proteins | sample GraSoi_2013_40cm_FD_185826 | JGI IMG/M metagenome (GOLD analysis project Ga0209131, IMG submission 185826) | Grasslands soil microbial communities from the Angelo Coastal Reserve, California, USA - Sample 9_17_2013_40cm (SPAdes) (version 2) | ecosystem: Environmental > Terrestrial > Soil >...
CGGCAGGACTCGAACCTGCGACCTATTGCTCCGCAAGCAAGCGCTCTAATCCACTGAGCTACGAGAGCATTCTTTTGGCGGCTGGTATTTTACTTCACTGTGAGATGACGGTCAAGGCGCTTGACTGGCATGGGTGCTCACAGTAAAATCGGTGTTCGTCACGTGCGGGAGTCGCCAAGTGGTAAGGCATCAGCCTTCCAAGCTGATATTCGTGGGTTCGAATCCCATCTCCCGCTCTTGTTTTTAGCGATTAGCTTTTTAGCTGTTAGCGATCGGCACTCAACGCTACAAGCTATCAGCTAACCGCTAATAGCTTAACGGGCCCGTGGCGCAGCGGTTAGCGCAGGCGACTCATAATCGCTTGGTCGAAGGTTCGAATCCTTCCGGGCCCACCTATATGTAGAACCAGCCACCATGAATAACCCCATATTTGGGAGTTTTTCAGAAAGAGTTTGTCCAAAAAGAACATATGGACAAAAAATATTTGCAGTAAATTTGCAGTAGTAAATCGGGGATAACACTACAAAGAGAAGAGCCGCTTGATTGTGCATTGGGCGATGATGAACAGGTTTCTGTTCATCATCGCCTATTTTATTTCACTCAATCAAAAAGGAGAGGACTATGCCTATTTTAACCATAGCCAATCAAAAAGGTGGTGTCGGCAAAACGACCACGGCGGTCACTATCGCGCATGGATTAGCGATCGCCGGATGGAAAACGCTGTTAGTAGATCTTGATCCTCAGGGACATGTTGCCTTTTCTCTCGGCTTGCCGAAAGGCCCTGGCTTCTACCGTTTGATAGTTGATGAAGAGCCAATTGAGAAAGTAGCCATTCCTGCCAGAGGCAACCTTGAGATCATTCCGGGGGACAAACGTACAGAAAAGGCAAAGCGAACAATCGTCGTATCAAACTTTCCAATGGAGACGATTACACGTGCCCTCAAACATGCAGAATATGAGGTCGTGATCCTCGATCTGGCCCCATCTCTGGATGTGCTCCATGTCTCAGCGCTCATGGCCAGCAATTGGGTTTTGATTCCAACGAAACTGGAAGCTATGGCTGTGGATGGTGTCAATGAAGTCCTGCGGTCAATGGCTGAGGTGGCCGAACGCGGCCATCGAATTGGATATAGTATTCTGCCTACGTTCTTTGATCGGACAACGCGCGAAACTGTTGCCCAACTGAAATTTCTGATTGAGACTTTCAAAGAACATGTCTGGCCACCTATTCCCCAAGACACGAAAGCTCGCGAGGCACCTGCTTATGGAAAGACTCTTTGGGAATATTGCCCGCACTCAACTGTGGTTACCGGTTTTGGGGATGAAAAAATTGGTGGCTATGTTAGCACCATGTCACGCCTAATGGAGGTGTTAAGTGAATAATTTGATTCGTCAACAGGCAGTTGATCCTGCGGTCGCAGACTTACTCTCGGATATGGATCGCAAGAAGCGATTGTCTAGTTTGCCGCGGGCGATGCAGAAGAAGGCCAGGAAAGAGGCGGCTCGACATAAGGTGGGCCTGGATTTTCCGTCTGGTTTACACGAAGAGCTTAGGCAGGTGGCAGACAAGGAGAAAATTTCAGTCTCTAGCCTTACGGCGTTCTTTGCCAAACGCGGGCTCGATCAATATAAGGCCGGACAAATAGATTTGGTGCCTTATATGCGCATTTCCCGTTCAGCCCGATTTGAGTTCGTTCTGTCATTGGAAAAAATCCGGGAATGAAAAATCAACGCTTCCGTTTTAGGGAAGCCTATAGGTTGTCCTAATTGGTAGCCTATGAGGAACCCTAAAACGGAAGCCTATATGGCGACGCTAGCCTCAATAGGAAGACCTACAAGCGATTTCATCGCAAAAACGGATAGTAACTACCTTTGTCATAATAATAGCGTTTTCTGTGTCAATTCCACGATCATCATTATGTCTCTTACTCCTGAACAAGCATGGCAATCTGTTATGGGACAACTCCAGGTGGAGATGCCAAAAGCCTCATTCGATACCTGGGTCCGAGATTCCCAAGTCGTAGGATTCGATAAAGATGTCATCAGGATTGGGGTTCGCAACAGTTACGCATGTGAATGGTTGGAAAGTCGACTCACCAGTACGATTAACCGCTTGCTGATCGGGATTTTAAACCAGCGAGTCAATGTTGAGTTCGTTGTCCATCAAAATGATGAAGAGGAAAACACCGAAAACAATTCTCTTGCAGATGAAGAACATGCCGAAATCAAAATTGTGAATCGGTTGCCATATGATGAAATTGTTGCCCCTTCAAAGGTTGTCGCCATCCCTGGCTATTTCAGCAGACTCATACCAGAAATCGGTGTGCGCAATGCCTGGCTTTATGTTGGTTGGCGACAGGCATTTTGGAGCGCAAGTAGAGGAAATAAAAACAGCGCGTACACCCAACGTGTGGCACTAAAGCATGTCATCCGTTTCAGTGGTTTAAGCCGGAGAACTTTCTTTAGGGCTATTGAGGATGAATCCCCTTGGAAAGCTCTGTCGGGCCTGGTAGATCGTGAGGATACTTCTCCACGTTGGGCGCAAGGAAATGACCATCGTTCACATCGACTTCCCAACCGCTACACTGTTCACATGACATTGCGGCTATCGCAAGTGGACAGCGCTACTATTTATGAATGGTTGAACGAGCGCGTTCAAACCGGTTTGTCCCTGCTCGATGCTCTCAAACTTGCATTACAGATTAAGGACCTTGTTGGCGAGCTGCTGCCTCCGATTGGCTTCTTAGCCTCCGATAATATGCCGCCCACCTATTTTCAAACTGTGATGGATATTGCTGAAGCCCTGCACGAAAGTATGACTCCTGAATTGCAAGAGGCTGCCGAAGCACTGCATCGCAAGATCATCACTGGATTTGGAACCATCCTACTTACCCATTATTTTCTTGAAAAAGTCATTCCCCGATCTGGCCTGACTCCAGCTCAAGCATGGCTTGTGGCGCTTTTGCGGGATCGTTGTTACATCAATTCACAAACCGGCGAGATCCGTGATGAGGTCTTGATACATGGTGGTTATGCAGAGCTTGCAAGTTGGCTTGGGCTGTCTCGTCCGAAAACAGTCTGGGAATGGATTCGAAATCCAGTTGGACCTGGTGGAGCATTTATCGAGTTGTTGCCTCGCCATGAAAATGACGAGTTCGATGCACTGCGAATGAGGATCCGTTTGGATGAGCCAGTATTTATGGATGGCGCGACTGACACCAGTAGTGAGGCGCAAGTAGCACCGATGGGCGGCGAGATTGACACCATTAAGCAGGGCGGACCTGACACTCATAGTACGGCGCAACTGGCACCGATGGAAGGCGGAGATGGCACTCAGGATTGGCGCGAATGGCACAGTCTTAAGCACTTAACCACCGTTCCAAACACCACTGAGTTAATCACATCCACCACCCAAACTCTGGCAGCAGCGGTATTGCCTTCAGCCTGGGTATTGAGAAAATTGCTGGTTCAGAATCATGTTCATCCAAAAGTCACGAAAGAATTGTTGTCGGCGAACGCCTCTGCGCAGGCGTTTGTATCCTGGGTGCTGTTCTCTTGTAGTCCCGCCGGAACAGGCATTGATGATCCGGCGGCCTATGCAATTGCAAGCCTGCGTGAAGACGGATTGCTCGGCGCCGGCGGTGTATTTGACCGTCTCGCAGCAAAACATCCAGCTGATTTTTTTCGATTACTAGAGTCTGCACCTAAGAATCGCTTCGCTGCTCTTTCAAAAGGGACCGGAGACACTGAGTGGGATTCGGCTATGGGACTTTACAACCCAAAAATTAAAAACCTTCAAAAAATTCTATTGGGAGAATAAATCCATGAATCGCGTATTTCTTGTTGGTAACCTAACCGGTGATATATATTTCGACCGCTTACTGATCAAGGGAGTTGAACGCCCATTTCTTCGGGTGATCTTGATGGCCAGTCGACCACGGGTAGTCAGTGGGATGAGGATAGTTTTGTGGGACGAAAAAGCAGAGTTTTATTTCCCATACCTTCAACGTGGTTCGGAGGTTGCAGTATTCGGATTTCTACAATCGCGTCAGTTTAAGGGAAAACTGATACATGAAATAGACGCAATCAACCTAATCCTACTTCGGAACATCAACTGGGAGCAAGGGGAAAAAGAGCGTCCGAAGCACAATACTCCCTTACCAGAATCCGCGGCAAACCACGCTTTCATAGTGGGCACTGTCGGAGAAGACATTTATTACAGTCAGTTTCGGCGAGGGGAAGGAAATGGAGAGTTTGCATTTCTGCGCATACTGCTGACGAACGATGAATATCTCAAGGGATTGCGAGTTGTAGTCCGGGGATCGCTTGCCGAACTGTCTTATCCCTACCTGCAGGAGGGTTCAAAGATCTCAGTTGATGGTCATATTCAAACCCGTGAACGCGAAACGGGGAAACAGGTCGTCGAAGTAACCGCTGAACATATTGCATTTCTGGAGAACATTAACTGGGATGCAGGAGAGGCTGCTCAGCGCGCCAGAGAAGAGCAGGGAGCGAAGGAGGCAGTCCGTGAGTCTTGAGCTGGAAGTATCCCGAGGTTTTCTTCGAAATGTATTTCTTGCCATTTCTACAATTTCTTTGACGGCCCTTGGGTATTTTTCCTCTCCTCAATTTGAGGACCATAAGCCAATGCTCCTTACCCCCAGCCTCGCACGCGTAGTTCGCTATCAACATTTAGCGCAGAAGTGGATTTTCCAAATCGAGGAGATCAATGCGGAACTGGCCGCTATCCAGGAACAACCTACGATGGACCTTTTCTCTCAGGATCGTCAAATCAGTTATGTTTATGGAAGATTGGTAACTTTACGTGAAGAAATGGATGGCACAGAGGCACCTCCGACTCTTGAGAATCTGCACGCCATTATGATAGAAGTCGTAGCCAAATATTTGGATGCAACATCATGGACTGCGAAATGGTCGAGCGAGCCCAAGGAAGAAAACTTTACCAAAGCGATAGACTCTTGGCGTGCGGCTTCTCAGCAACTCCAGCAAATCCTTGCGAATCCGTGGTTACGAGTTGGCCCATGAGTATTGGAAGCGTTACAATCCGTCAACTTCAAGACAGTATTGAGGCCCATCGACGGTTGTTGTCTGCGGCTATCAAGAAAGCGGACGATGCGCAAGAGCAATTGATCAGGATTGGTTTGGATTACTGTGGCCAACGATTCGATCAAATGCAGAAGGACGGTCTTGTTCTAGAAACTGCCTCCCCTGAGACTTTAGGGGATCTTATTTCCAATTCCCTTAAGGTCACTCTTACCGGTGTAGGTCACCAATCTTTGAACTGGCCGGAACGCCTAAGTGAACTTAACCGAAGAGTCGAATTGTTACACAAGGAAGTGGACGTACAAACCCGTCGTGCAAATCAAGCTGAAGAGAAAGTCCTTCAGCTCCAGAAGCAGGCATCCTCGCTCGACCAAAGCCTGGTTCACGAACGACATAAGAAAGGCAATGATCCGGTGTTGGAAATGCCGAAGGCATTTACCGCTCAGGGCGCTGAATGGTTTCAATTATGGAAAAAGAAGAAAGGATTTGAGCGGGACAAACAAGCTATTTTGCTGATTGGTGAAGCCGGTTTCTCGCGTCTATCCGAAATTCAACAAATGCTTGTCCGAAAATTTGCTCTGGGTGAGCGAGCAGCCTATCGGGGTGTCGAAGCATGTGAGGAAGAAGAACTGCTCTCGCGACGTTCAGGTGTTTCAGTGCAAGGACGCCCAACGGATCTGGTGTTTCTCACTGAAAAGGGGAGGTGGGCTTATTTGCAGCTAACTGGTAAATCCCCGGTACCCGGAGAACTTGAAATGCTCCTAAAGTCTCATAAATCTGAGCGGCATACCTCACTGATATTGAAAACTGCTGACCATTTCATGGCTCTGGGGTATCTTGTTGAACGAGAGCCTGTGCAAATCAAGATTGGCGAAAACCGCTACTTCCAACCAGATCTTGTAGTCAGGAAAGATTCTGAGGTTTTCTATTTGGAGGTTGAAACTGGTGAACGCGAAGAGCGGGCATCATTGCTGCACAAGTGGGAAAATGCCTTTATCGCCGGGGCCGGACGATTATGCATCGTTGCTCCGCGACCCGGAGTACTGAACACGGCTCAAAGTATGATTTTGAATTGGGCCACTGAGAATGGCAAGAAGCCAAATTTATTCCTGACACATCTTGATGCTCTCAAGAAATGCAAACACGGTGACAGTCCTTGGGTGCGGATAAAATGAGAGCTCTCTGTCGAAAGCTATTGTTAATATTTCGTTCGACGAATCACTCATTGACTTTGATCACTCAATTAATGGTTTGCGTTAGGGGCGGATGGGAGGCAGGGGATGGGAGCTGCCGATTTCTGGCAATTCACGCTCCGCAAAGAAGCGGCTGGAGCCGCTGTCCGCTGGATGCGGTGTTAGGCGCGTTTTGTGACAACGCAACCATGATGCTCAAGTACTGCTTGGCATAAGGCAAGGAATGCGGGCATTTCCAGGTCGTGCTTTGCGTCGTTGGTTCGCCAACCACAAATTTTGAAATCGGCAGCACCCGCTCGGCCTGTCGACGTAGTTGGTCGAGACATGCTCCTCAGACGGCCTGCGGGATGGACGTCCGAGAATTCGTCAACTTGCAGAGGGATTGCTCTCTCTGTAGACCGTCGAGGCTAAGAAGAGAGTTACGAGTAGTACGGGAATGAAGATGTATTCGAGGGTGTTAATTGCAGGAGGGCTAGGCACCGTGAAGAAGGACCCAGTTCTGTTTCCGACAATCGGTACGAAAAAGAGGATCGAGCCGACGATTGCCAGACTCGAAGCCAATCTAACTCTCCTGAAGAGAAGGATGATTGACGCCAAGTCCAATATGAGGCCTGCAAAAATGGTACCGATCGCTATGTAACCAGCGGTCTTTAAATCGGTTGGTGGGCGGGTCTCAAAGCCGAGTGGACTCAAGAGGATAACTAGCAGGACGTTCACCACCAACGCTACGGCAAGCGCCAAGACGTTTCTGGAGAGTTTCATCTCTAAGACCTCCCTTTAGCGTTCGGCGCCCACGGGCAGGCTGAGAACAATGCACTTACGAGCATCAATACTGAAATGAGGAATTTACGTGTGTTCATTTTTTTCTCCTAATCTGAGGCGCAATATCTAGCTTCTAGACGAGAGAGTCATTTTACTTCATCAGCTACAGCGAAGCCGCCTAACGAGACTTTCGAAAAAGTCTAAAGTGGCGAAAAAATTCCCATTTAGACATGAAAAATCGATCAATAATAAACATCCCATCCCACCAGTATGGTTGAACAGGGTACTTTCTGCGTATCGATTCCCATTTCCGTGTTTGAGATGCACTTTTTCGACAGTCTCAACGGCATGCGTTAGCGGCGGACGTGGGCGGGCGTAGATTCTGATTCTAAACCAGAAAACTGCTGAGGCGTTGAATCCGCTTTGAGAGGCCGCGACCTCCCCGACGTCCGCCGCACGCCTTGTTAGGTGGTGGCTGTTGAATTTAACTTATCCACTTCAAGATCAACGCGGGAATCCAAATGTGCCAAGCAGGATTAATTTTCAGCAGCCCGATCAGAATACCCGTTACAAAGCTACACGCTCCGCCAAACAGCGCCGCGAGAATTATCCAGAACCAGTTTTGAAGGACGGTGTCCCAATTGTTGACGCTAGCCGTGAAGATAACCTCCGCGTCTTCGCGAGAGTAATTGGTCAGCCCCAGCCCATATTCTACGTCTCCTTCTCGCGGAATTATGTTTCCCAGGATTTCGGCGTCGTTCTCATTTATGTTTATAAGCGCCTTCCAATTGCCGGGCCCAAACTTCTCATGAACGGAGTGGCCGAACACCCCGTCCTTATTTCCATTCGGCTTGTCGATGTGGAGCGTAAATCGTACTCGGTCTCCAACGTGATACGGGAGCAGAAAACGAATGATTGGCAACGATCTCAAGAACGGGCGCGGCGTAATCCTTACTGCACCGCGGTCTTGCCAATTCTTTTTTGGATAATACTGGGGCATGTGTTCAGCCTCCGCGAGCTCAAGCCATAATTATGACGGCGGTAAGTGTCGGTGAATCTTAGTGCGCAGCGTTACTGACTTTGCCACCACCTAACTTTGTCTTAAGCGGAAGCATTCCGCATAAGACTCCATATGGCGGTGATATACGGATGCTTTCCGCTTAACACCCTTTGTACAGATTATACATCCAAGGCTCAGTAGGCAATATTGCTTGCCTGGCCTTTCTTTTTACGTTTCGCCGCCACCTTCTTCCTTCCAAGGGATAGGCAGATTTGTGATCTGGGAAATGGCCGTTACAGTAGGATGTTGTCCAATTCCTTACATCCAAAATGGTCTATATCAGCAAGTAATGATTGACTCATGGCAAGAGAAATCTCTTGGAGCTGTCGCAGTTTAGATGAATCCCTGTCAAAAATATTAATTTCCATATCACTTAGTAAGGTTGATCCTGTCGAATACCGCCATGAACCGACAAAAACTTGGGGTGCCCTATTAAGTCGTATTTCTGTCAGTCAATAAGTAGCATGGTTGGCATACTTTGTGGATCTCCGACAAGGTGGAGTTTTGAGGTTCATTTTGCAGACAACCAGCAGGCAGACCTGTCTGATTATCTCGTTTCCTGCACTCAAAACATGTGTAGCTGTTATTTACAAATCCAAAAAGAAGTGATAATATGGATTTGCCTTATTATCACTTGCAGACTGAAACTATAATAAGAAAATGAACCCAAAAGACTTCCAAAACCCCGAAGCCGGCCAAGTTATCCAAACAAAGACAGGATACTGGACCTTTTTGCCTTCGCCTCTGCCTCCCAAAATAAGCTGGCCACTGCCATTGGTAACAGCCCTCTCAGATGCTGATCGTGAATTGGGCAAGCTCACAACAACGGCCGGCAACTTCCGATTTCCAAGGCTGCTAATGCAACCATTCGTCCGGCAGGAAGCAGTGCTGTCGTCTCGAATCGAGGGTACCAGCGCCTCCCTTATGGACTTATACGCTTATGAATCGGAACAGATAGCACTCATCGAGAGCGCAGACGATGTGCGTGAAGTTCACAATTACGTCCGCGCTCTCGACTATGGAATGGAGCGGCTGAAGAAACTGCCAGTCAGCTTGAGATTGATCCGTGAAATCCACGGGAAGCTTTTGGAGAATGTACGCCGCGGCAAGTTGGCTCCCGGCGAGTTTCGACGCACTCAGAACTGGATCGGGCCGGCCGGCGCGACCATTCAGACTGCAACGTTCGTACCTCCTCCGCCTGATCAGATGCAGACCGCGCTCGACAGGCTCGAGAAATTCATCCACGCCGGCAGCGACCTGCCTGCGCTTATCCAAGCCGGCATGATCCATTACCAGTTCGAAGCGATCCATCCGTTCCTGGACGGGAATGGCAGAGTTGGCCGGCTGTTGATGATCCTGCTTTTATGTGAATGGGGTATCCTGCCGCAACCCTTGCTAAATCTCAGCGTCTACTTCGAGCGCTATCGTCAGGAATATTACGATCATCTTCTGGCGGTCTCACAGCGAGGGACATGGGAGGAATGGCTGCGGTTTTTCCTGCGCGGTGTGAGCACCCAGGCACTGGACAGTGTCCGCCGGCTCGCCAAGCTGGAAGGTTTGCGCACCAAATATCAAGTGGTTGCAGAGGAAGAGCGCAATCCCAAACGCATGGAACAGGCACTCGATTTTCTGTTTACACGCCCCGTGCTGACTGTTCGCCAACTTGAAGGCGAATTGGGGACCACATATACAGGTGCGAAGCGGTATATTGAAAAGTTGGTGGAGGCCGGCATCCTGAAAGAAGTAACTGGTTATGCCAGAAACAGGATCTTCCGGGCTGATGAGATTTATAAGGCACTTGAAGAGATAGGCAACTAAGAGAATGAAATTGATCGGATCGATTATTAAATTGGTGTTCAATGCCTGCGTGTTCGGGCTGGTAGTTGTATTAGTGGCGCCTTTGGCGTATTTTGCCTGGCGTGCAAACCAGCCCATGGAATTGCTGCAATTCGATGGACGGACATATATTGAATGGCAGAATGCGCGTCGAGTTGCTTACGATGATATGGCAGAGCAGTATCGTTCGAGTCACCCGAAACAAGAGGTAAAAGATGGAATATGTTTTCTCACTGAGGTTGGCATACAACTAGGAGCAGCAGTTCCAAACTCTGGTTTTTATGCTCTTGCCGGCCTGCACCCTTCACTACAATCCTATACGAATCCTCGTGATCTTCGAGATGGATTGGTGCCGCAAGGAGTTACTTGGGCAGGCCTTCTCCCTGCTTGGTGGACAACATTTGAAAAGTTCGTTTGGGGAATGGCAGAACATGCTCCTCATGGACCTGTTCCATATTGCCGAATACATCCTTAGAGTAAAAAAGAATCGCGAAGGAATTGCTGGCAAGACAGTCGGGGCAGTAATGAGTGGAGCCCCAATGTGCAAATTTCACGACCTCAAAATCTCTGTAACCTATGGATGACAAGGACATACTATTTATGCTAATATAACGAAAATAAATTCTTCGCCCGGTTGATTGCACGCTTCAACCAGCCCCTCGAACTGGCGCTGGGAGAAACCTTTCGTTTGAACCGGTCCAAACATGGACCTTGCCTGAAGTCAGGCTAAACGGAAATTTTCTCCTGTCACCAGTTTTTTTGTTTCCATTGTAAAGGAGGCTTATGGACATTGTCGTAAATTCAAAAGGCGTTCGCAACGCGCTTGTAGCAGTTGTCCTCGCCATAGTTGGGATAACAGCCTTGCTGGTTGTTCCCGTCATGATCGCGCCGAAGCCTACATCCACGCCGGCAATACCTCCGGACGCGATGGCAGCCGTTAAAGGAGCGACTGCTTTTTACACGCTTGATTACACCGAGCCAGCCAACCTCTGGCCGTTGCGAGTCTGTGGTTACACAACAGAGGAGGGCTGTAAGGCTATTCAGGAATTCTTTGCACCCTCGGTCCAAGCTGCCATTGATAAATATCGAGTACAGACCCATGCATTTGTAAAACCAGTGCAGCTGATCGTGGATGATGGAGATCGTCGTATCTGGAAATTGGAGGTGACGCTGACCCATCCCTGGAGCGAAGGTCCCGAGGGAATGCAACAAGATGTATATGCAGAGGTAGCAAAAGAAGGTGGGCGGTGGTTGCTTAGTCGCATCTTATTCGAGCAGGAAATTGCTCAGTTCCTTACACCCACTCCATAAGGCGTTTCCATGCGGATCAAATTCTATTTTCTTCTCACACTTACGTTACTCCTAATCGTCATCGTTTCTCCTGCTTTTGCTCAGGATGGAGACGGTCCCTGGGGTGAAGTGGTGGATGCAGATGGCAACATTCTGTATGACAACTTGACTGATCTCGGCGAGACTCACGAGACAGTAGACTGGATGCCGGCTGTTCCTTTTATTGATGGGCAAGCGACTTACCACGAATATCTCACCCCAAGTGGTAACCTGGTTGTCCTTCCTTCGGCCACGACTTTGTTTTTCATGGCGGCGAATCCAGAGGCATCCGGGCTTAACCAGGCTGATTCGTCGTTGGGCAACGGGCTGAGTGTTCTGGAAACCATGTTGGCTGGGTATCTCTCACCTTCAGATCTGGCTAATCATAGCTACACCGATTCCGCCGATTTCTTTCAGGCAGTCATTGCTGGTGATGCAAACATCTGGACGTTGGGTGGATTAACCACCATTCACTTCATGACAGATTTGCTAACCGGCTCGCTCGCAGATCAAAACCTCTATACGATGATCTTGCTATATACACAGGGAGGTTGTGATGATTCACCGGGTGGTTGCCCCGCAGAATTAGTCGAAGCTCTGCCGACTCCAGCCGATGTTGAATGTCCGTCACCGTTTATTCAAACCGGTCCAATCGCCATATCGGGAGGCTCCGGCGATGGCGGGAAAATCGCTCCTCCCAATCCAGTCGTTGTTGGACAAGACAAGGAAAAGCGCGGCGTGGATGTGCAGGTCAGCGTCCATGTTCCACCTATCATCTACCACTATTTCAGCAAGGTCCCGCGTCAAGAAGAAAGTTGCAAGCGGGATTCGAGTGGCCACGGCGGTGGCTGTTCAGATCATCCAAATGATCCGAACTATAAGACAGTTGCAAATATTTGGTTCGAATGTGAGGAACACACACGCTCATACACTGATCGTCTCGCATCAGTACATGTAACCATCAATCTGACCCAGGAATCTCGCCAATGGATTCTGACCGATCTTGCACAGGCCTATCCTGGGGCGCATCTCATTCATCCCGATTTTTCCATTTCCTTTGGTGGTGGCAGCGCTTCTTGGTCAAAAGTAATTCCACATATTCAAACTGCCGATCCTGGAAACTACATAGTCAATGTTTCCGTGCGGACAACTGGAACACCGGTTTCCGCACCGCGTTCCGCCAGCGCCGGCCTGGGAGAGTTCCTGGTGGAACTTGTCCGCGTGACCCTGATTGAGGGACCATGACTTTCGGCGAATTTTTGCTTGCACTTCCGATGTGGTTTCTCAACGGAGTGTTGGTGGCAATTTATTGGTTAGCCGACCACATAGCCGAAGAAATCTCAATACTTTCAGGTCTGGTGATTGCATTTGGAATTGATCCTGTAATTCAGGCCCGTGCGAGCGAACGTCCGCGTCGCTATGAGCGCGGTGGCGTACAGACCGGCCCACAGGCTGCCACTTATTTCACCTTTGCGGTCATGTCGGTCTGGATCATTGCATCGATCTGCTCCCGTTTTCCGATCCCGGTCCTCGGCGCTGTGATGTGGGTCGTTGGGCTGGTCGCGATCCTTGCTGTTTCAGAGGAACGGTTCAATTTACTTTGGTGGGTCAAGACTGGCATCCTGACATACGCAATCCTCTGTTTTTTGCTGCGCTTTGGATTACAGGCTCTAGAGATTACCAGCCCAGCAGCCTGGGCATCCGTTGTCGGCAACAGTGCGGACGCGCAAGTTGTTCTTCAACAAACACGCAGCAATGTTGCCATGATCGGGATGCTCTTTGTGTTTGTCTTGTATCCTCTTGGTTTTTCCGCCATGTTGTTCAACCGTTTTTTACGCAATCCAAAGCCGTTATACAACTTTCGAATGGAGGCCGGCGACGTACTGCGTCGCTTGCGAACAAGAATATAAGTTTAGGTGCCGGTTGCCAAGTGACATGATCTTTCAACTCACATTGAAATGTTACACACAGCAATTGACCCTTTGTATGAGTCCGTTCCTGCCGGACAGGGAACACTTGATATACGGTTCATCGCTGGTTCGACTCCTGCCGGGCTCATTGAGACCCTCCGCTATTCGCGAAGGATCTTGCACGCTCAACGGGACCCTCCCGCGTGTACGACAAATTTCTAATTCCACGTTGTCCGGCTGTGCAGTTCTTTCAGTGCGGACGCAGACAGATTGGAGGCCTCGTATGTCTGCATCTTTTCCACAGATGGCCTTTTGGGTCATCTTCCCTTTGGCAGCTTTCATCGTGGTGACAGGTTGGACACTATCCATCTTCGTCTCGATAAAAAAGTTGCGAGAAGGGAACAAAACTGAGAAAAGCCACTCTTCCCATCCTCAACCGCAGGACGCCTGCGATGTGATCGACACGATGACAGAAGACGGCATCCATTTTTCTCCTCTTCACTAGGCGTATGGAGGCTGGTTATCCGGCCTCCATCCCGCCCTCCAATTTGTTGGATGGATATGATAGCTGCATTGATTCTTGGATTAATCATTGGTTATTTTGCCGGCTTTATAATCTGCCGTTTTTATTAGGATTTCATGACTGAATTGTTGACCTGGTTGGACCAACGTATGGAAAGAGCTCTGCATTTCGCGCAGAATATCGTGCCGCGCCTATCAGCTTCCTTTGCGTCAGCGCAGATGGAAATTCCAGATGACTTAACTGTTGCGGATAACGGCCTGGTATTCGCGGGCGACCGTCAGGAATTGGATTATCTGTGGTTTGAAGTGATCGAGCAAGAAGGCGGAAAGGTCTATCATGAATATCGAGTTGTGCGTCTCCTGCACCTGGTGGCTATTCCCTCTAACGTGCGGAGTGAACAGGGCGCATTGGCCAAAATGCGGACAGTCTTGCGAGGTTTATATAACGCGCAGATTGATCTGATATTCCTAGTGGCCGGCATCTATCATCCCCGTCGATTAGGAATCGTGCAATGTTATGGAGCGGTAGGCAGGGCAATAACTTTGGATGAGGCTATTGCGCAGGCACGCAACTGCTCTGCATCTCTTGAAGCTGCAATGACAGCTGCCTACCCACAAGCACGGCTGGCACCTATGGAGGCAGAAGCTGCAGAATGGGTCAACACTTCTTTACTTGAGATGCCATATGGAGTTCTGGCAGTAGGCCATCCGGATCCGCGTGAGAATTCTCGCGCCCAAGCCTCTGATCTAACGCCGATGCTTTCTAGTGGGAAACACAATCAGCAAGAGATGACGCTCCAACAAAATGAATTGGTAATGCGAGGGATGGCACAGATCGAAGAGGATTTTCTCCTGCAAGTCATTCTTGCCCCTCTCAAAATGCAGGATGCCAGCC
>Ga0209131_1001838_pt1 | contig 14565 bp, 12 predicted proteins | sample GraSoi_2013_40cm_FD_185826 | JGI IMG/M metagenome (GOLD analysis project Ga0209131, IMG submission 185826) | Grasslands soil microbial communities from the Angelo Coastal Reserve, California, USA - Sample 9_17_2013_40cm (SPAdes) (version 2) | ecosystem: Environmental > Terrestrial > Soil >...
TAGCAGGTCTCCGTGCAAAGGAGTAGTGGGTATGGATACGTCGTTCGTCGAATCCCCGACCTCATTTCGTGACCTCCTCTGGGGCCCGCCCGTGCTCGACTTCACGCACGACGCGGTGTGCGTGCGCAGCCTGGACGGTGGGCAGATCGCGTACTGGAACCTCGCTGCAGAGATGCTCTACGGATGGACCCGCGGCGAGGCTGTCGGCAGAAGGAGCCATGCCCTTTTCGACACCGTGTTTCCCGCGCCACTCGATCGCATCGAGGCGGAGCTGATGTATAGCGGCTGCTGGGAAGGCGAGCTCGTGCATTCGCGCAAGGATGGCAGCCGCGTGACGGTGGCCAGCCGCTGGTCCCTGCTGTACGACGCGTCGTGGCGGCCGATCGCGGTGCTCGAGGCCCACAGCGACGTCACCGGGCGCCGGTGCGCCGAAACCGAACGCGCGAGGCTCGAGGAGCGGCTTCGGCAAGCAGAAAAGATGGAAGCCATCGGCCGCTTCGCGAGCGGGATCGCGCACGACTTCAACAACGTGCTCCATGGAATCCTCGCCTACGGCGAGATGCTCCTCGAAGACGCGCCGGATGCGAAGCGCCGGCGCTACGCGCAGAACGTTCTCACGGCCGCCGGCCGGGGCCACGAGCTGGCCGAGCAGATCCTCGGCTATATACGCAACCTCCGAAGGAAACCGGAGCCCACCGACGTGTGCGGCACGGTCGCGGAGACGCTCGAGCTCCTGCGCGGCTCGGCGCCGGCCGAGGTCACGTTGGCATCGAGCGTTCCCGATACCGCGATCGTGGTGATGGGCAGCGACACGCAGCTCCACCAGGTCGTCATGAACCTCTGCACCAACTCGCTGCAGGCGATGGGCGCGAAGGGCACGGTGCGTGTCGCGATCGAGCCCATGGACTTGCGCGAAGAGCGCGCCCTATCGCATGGCAGCGCACTGCCAGGCCCGTGGGTTTGCGTGCGCGTCGAGGACGACGGATGCGGCATGGACGAGGTCACACTCGAGCGCATCTTCGAGCCGGGCTTCACCACCAAGGCGTCCGGCCGCGGCACCGGCCTCGGCCTGTCCCTGGTCCGCGCGATCGTCGCGGACCTGGGTGGCGCGATCGACGTGAGGAGCGTGCCGGGCGAAGGCAGTGCGTTCTCGATTTACTTGCCGACGGCCGACGGACGGCAGCTTTCTCCAACGACGACGCAGGCGCACTGAAGACAGCTTGCGTAGCTCCCTGCACATTGGTGCGTAGCCACCATTGCCAGGAGAACCCATGCATCCCCTCGCTGCCCGCCGCAAGTTCATGCAGTACCTCGCCGCCAGCCCGCTCATCGCCACACCCACCATCGCCTCGAGCATCGCCGCGTTGCTCGCATCGGCTCCGGGAGCATCGCTCGCGCAAAGCTACGACGCGCTGCGCGGCGCGAACGTCGCCACCGGCTCCGACGGCATCATCACGGCGCCGCACCAGGCGATCAACGTCTTCGAGTTCGAGCCGGCCGCGAAGAAGGCGATCTATGCCCAGGGCGCGCCCACGCACTGGGGTTACCTCGAAAGCGGCGTGGACGGCGACATCACGCGTGACATCAACCACACGGCGTACGCGAACTACAACATCCGTGTCCAGCGCCTCATCGACGCGCGCAAGATCGACACGCGCGTGAAGGTGTTCGACGAGACGTGGGGCAGCCCCATCTTCTGCTGCCCGGTGAGCAGCCTCGGCGCCTACAACGGAGAGGCGGGGGTTGCCGTGGCGCGCGCCGCCGGCAAGCGCAAACACCAGATGATCCTCTCCACCGTCGACAACGCGAGCATCGCCGAGGTGAACAAGGCGCACGGATCGCCCGCGTGGTTCATGTTGTATCCGACCGACGTCTGGGAAGTGACCGCGGCGCTGGTGAAGAACGCCGAGAACGCCGGCTCGCCCGCGATCGTGCTGACGGTGGACCGCCAGGGCGGCCGCAATACCGAGGACATGTTCCGCGCGCGCCGCGAGGACAAACGCGACTGCGTCGTGTGCCACAAGCCGGGCGCCTTCGCCAACGAGGTAAGCCGCAAGCGCAACTTCAACGGCATCGACGTCTCGAAGGTGACGAACCTCTACGGCACCGGCATGACGTGGGAATTCATCGATCGCCTGCGCGCGATCGTGAAGGGCAAGCTGATTCTCAAGGGCATCGTGACCGGCGAGGACGCGAAGGAGGCGATGCGCCACGGCGTGGACGGCATCATCGTCTCCAACCACGGTGGGCGCGCGGAAGAGAGCGGGCAGCCGACGATCGGCGTGTTGGGCGAAGTCGTCGCGGCGACCGGCGGAAAGATTCCGGTGTTCATCGACGGTGGCGTACGCCGCGGCACCGATGTGCTGAAGGCGCTCGCGCTCGGCGCGACCGCGGTCGGCATCGGCAGGCCGTACGTGTGGGGCCTCGCGGCGTTCGGCGAGCCCGGCGTGGATCGTGTGCTCGAGATCCTTGACACGGAGTTCGTCACGATCATGCGGCAGGTGGGCGCGCTGAACGTCAACGAGATCACGCGCAGCGCGGTGACGCGTGCCTGAAGTGGCGGGCATTCGACGCGTCGCGGACACGCAACTGCCTACCCGGTGGGGCGTGTTCCGCGCGCTTGCCTACGAGCGCGACGGTCCTCGAGGCATCGAGACCGCGATGGCGTTGCTGATGGGAGACGTCGGCGGCATTCCGCTGGTGCGCATCCATTCGCAGTGCTTCACCGGCGAAATCCTCGGGTCCCTGCGCTGCGATTGCGGGGGGCAGCTCGAGATGGCCATGCAATCGATCGCGCGCGCGGGACGCGGGCTCGTGATCTACGAGTACCAGGAAGGACGCGGCATCGGCCTGGGCGCCAAGCTGCAGGCCTACGAGCTGCAGGATGACGGGCTCGATACGTTCGAGGCGAATCACGCGTTGGGATTCGCCGCCGACTGCCGGGATTTCGCGCTCCCCGCCGCGATCCTCGAGGATCTCGGCGTGCGCCGAATCCGGCTGCTATCGAACAATCCCCAGAAGGCCCGCGCGCTTCGTGACGCGGGCATCGAGATCTTCGCGCGCGTCAATTGCGAAGCGGCGCCGAACCCGTTCTCCCAGGCATACCTGGCGGCCAAGCGCGACAAGATGGGACACGCGCTCTTTACCTGACCGTGGACGTCAAGACTCGAATCGACCGCTTCGGCAACTCGCTGGTCGACGCCTTCCTGCTCGCCGGCCTGTTCGTCATTGGCTTCACGATCGTCTGGTCCGCCGCCAGTGCGTACATGGAGATCATGCGCGCGGGGCACGCCAAGCTGGACGAGATCCTGCTGCTCTTCATTTATCTCGAGCTGGGCGCGATCGTGGGCATCTATTTCAAGACCGATCGCCTGCCGGTGCTCTTCCTTCTATATGTGGCCATCACGGCGCTCACGCGTTACCTGGCCGTCGACAGCAAGATGCTCGACATGGCAAGCATCCTCACGGTGACCGGTTCGATCCTGCTGCTCACGATGGCGGTGTGGGTACTGCAAGTCGCCGCATCGAAGGCGTCGCCCGGCGGGCCCACCACGTCCGATCTGGACCAGGGCGTGCAGTAGCGAAAATTCGCGTCAGGAATATTGAAGACAGGACGCCGGCGCTCCACGGCTTGCGAGCACGTTCATTGCGATGCTGCAAAGCTGACTTGCGCTCGCGCGGCTTCCGCGTCCGCCCGCGAGCTCTTACCGTACCCATCAGGATAGGCAACTTGCGGGAGCCAGGACTTGAAACGCCGTCGCAATGTTCTAAAAGACCGCGCACACGGATTCCGCCAGAGTTCAGCGTGATTTCCATCCACCGAATAAGGAGGCATCAATGAAAGGTTTCACAGCAGCGGCCATCGCGGCCGTATATCTCGCCGGCGCATCCCTCATCAGCTCCCAGGCCTACGCGGCCGAGGATCCGGACGCGACCATCGAGCTGAAGGGCGGCACGGTCGGCATCGGCATTGGCTACAGCTGGGGCAGCGGCACGCTGCACTACCAGGGCAAGTCGATCCCGGTCACGATCAAGGGCTTGAGCCTCGCGAATGTCGGCGCCGGCAGCGTGACCGCGTCGGGCGACGTCTATCACCTGGCGAAGCTCGCCGATTTCGAGGGCAACTACACGGCGGCCTCCGCGGGCGCAGCGGTTGCCGGCGGCGGCGCGGTGGCGGCCATGCAGAACGATCACGGCGTGGTGATCAAGCTGCGCTCGACGACGCAGGGTGTGGACTTCAACCTGTCCGTCGAGGGAGTCGCCATCAAGCTGAAGAAGTAGCGGGAAACACCGATGCGATGGGTCGCATGTCCCGGTTGCGACCTGCTGCACGCGTCGGTCGCGCTCAGCGAAGGCGAGGAGGGCCGCTGCGTGCGTTGCGCTAGCGGGCTCCTGATACCTCGTGCGGCGCGCGATCCCCAGGTGGGGCTCGCGCTCGTCGCCACCGCTGCGGCCGCCTTCGCGGTGGCGCTCACCTCGCCGCTCATGCGCATGTCGGAGCTGGGCCAGGCCACGAGCACCACGTTGCCGGAGAGTGCGATCGACATGTGGCTCACGGGTAGCCCGCTTACGGCGTTGCTCATTGCCGTGTGCACGATCGTGGCGCCCGCGACCTGGCTCGCACTCGTCTTCGCGGCTGCCATGGGCTCCGCGCGCGAGATCGCTCCTCGATGGGCTGGAACCGCTGCGCGCCTGGCGCGGATCGTCGGCCCTTGGGCGATGCCCGAAGTCATGTTGCTCGCCACACTCGTCGCCTACGTGAAGGTTTCCGAGCTCGCCCACGCGTCCCCGGGCCTTGGCATGTATGCGACGGCTGCGGTGGCGGTGCTCCTGGCGCTCGCGCGCAACACCGCGGACCCGGCGACCGTCTGGGCGCGGGTCAGTCCCGATGCTGGGGCGCAGTGATGGCCACCGCGGCCAGGCAGGGCCTGGTGGGCTGTACGGAATGCGGTGTCGTCTCCGTCCTTTCTCGAGAAACGCATTGCCCGCGCTGCCGTACACCCCTTCGCTCGCGGCGCCCCGATGCGCTCGCGCGAACCATGGCGTTCGTCATTGCCGCCGCAGTCTGCTATGTCCCGGCCAACATCCTGCCCGTCCTCATCACGACGACGGCGGAAGGATCGGAAGCGGACACGATCATGGACGGCGTGCTGCTGCTCTACCGGTCCGGGTCCTGGTTACTGGCGCTTATCGTGCTCGTGGCCAGCGTGATGATTCCCATCGGCAAGATCTGCGTCCTCACGACGCTGTGCTTCATGGCGAGGTTTCGCGCGCAGGTCGACCTTCGCCAATCCACGCGACTCTTCCACATCGTGGAGTTCATCGGCCGCTGGTCGATGCTCGACGTATTCGTCGATGCGTTCGTGGTGGCGCTGGTGCAGCTCCCGCCCGTCATGTCGGTGAGGCCGGGTCCCGGCGTTCCTTTCTTCGCCGCCACCGCGGTGCTCACGATGTTCGCCGCGATCGCCTTCGATCCGCGGCTGGTGTGGGATGCGCACGACCCGGAGGCCGCCCGTGGCTGAAGTCGATCCGCGCGACGCACCGCGCCCCGAGGTGGTCGCGGCGCGCAAGCTGCGCATTTCGAAGATCTGGATCGTGCCCATCGTCGCGGTCCTGGTGGCGGTATCGCTCTTCTTCCAGCGGCTCGCGGGCGAAGGCCCCGAGGTCACCATCACGTTCAAGTCGGTGCAGGGCATCGAGGCCGGCAAGACGCCGATCCGCTACAAGGACGTCGTGATCGGCACGGTGACGGCGCTGCGTTTCTCGCCCGACTACGGCACCGTTGAAGTCACTGCGCGCATGACCCATGAGGCCGCGCCGCTCATGACCGCGGGCTCCACCTTCTGGATCGTTCGGCCGCGCGTGTCGATGGGCGAGATCTCGGGCCTCGGGACGCTTTTCTCGGGCAACTACATCGCCTTCGGCCGCGGCGATGCGGATCGTCCGGCGCGGCGCTTCACGGGCCTCGAGGACGCGCGCATCGTCGACGCCGGCACTCCGGGACGGCAATTCGCGCTCCACTCGCACGAATCGCTACGCGTCGATGCGGGCCTGCCGATCTATTACCTGGGGTTGCTGGTGGGGCAGGTCATTTCGGTCGGCGTTCGGCCCGACGGTCACGGTGTCGATGTGCAGGCCTTCGTGAACGCGCCGTACGATCGATATGTCCGTGCGTCGACGCGCTTCTGGAACGCCGATGGCATCGACTTGAGAACGCAGGGCGGCGACGTGGTCGTGCGCACCGAATCGCTCACGGCGCTCCTCGTGGGCGGCATCGCATTCGACAACCTGCCCTCGACCAACGACGAAGCGCCCGCAAACGCCGGAAGCGCGTTCACGCTGTATCGCGACCGGGCCACCGCTCTCAAGCCGCACGACGCTCACCAACAGCGCTACGTCCTGCTCTTCAGCGAACCGGTGGACGGGGTCCAGCCCGGTTCAGCCGTGAAGCTCCTGGGCGTCGAGGCGGGCGAGGTGACCGCGGTCGGTCTGGAGTTCGACGAGAAGTCCCGGCGCCTTCGCGGGCGGGTCGAGGTCGCCATCTCGCTCGAGCGCTTGCTGGAGCGCCTTCCACAGGCGCAGTTGGAACGCGGAGAGTCGCAGGCCGATGCGTACCTGCGCCGCATGGTGATGAGCGATGGCTTGCGCGGCCAACTGCGCACGGCGAGCCTCGTCACGGGTCAACGCTATGTGGCGTTCGATTACTTCCCGCGTGCCAGTGCCGTGCGCGTGGACTGGACCGCCAAGCACCCGCAGTTGCCCGTCGTGCCGAGCGTGCTGCCGGCTTTCGAGGAAAAGCTCGCCGCCATCCTGGACAAGGTGGATGCGCTCCCGATGAAGGAAACCATTGCGGATGCGCGCGGCATGATGCAGGACGCGCGACTCGCATTCGCCAGCGTGCACGACCTGGCGCAGGACGTGGACCAGAAGGCGCTGCCGGGTTTCGTCGCCACCATGAACAATGCACGTAGCGCGCTCGATTCGGCGCAGCGCATGCTCGATGGCGCCGCGACCCTGGTGGGCGAGGATGCGCCCGCGCAACGGGAGCTCCGTGCCGCGTTGCAGGAAATCACGCGCGCGGCTCGCGCCTTCCGCACGCTGTCCGACTCGATCGAGCGCCATCCCGAATCGGTCCTTTGGGGCCGCGAGGCCCGGAGCATGTCGCCATGAAGCGCGTCGCGGCAATCCTCGTGGGCCTCGCGCTGGCCGCGTGCTCGACGCCCGAGGCGCGCTACTACGTTCTCGACGCTTCGTCGGATCCCCCGGCGCATCCGGCCACGGGTGCACCGGTGCTGCTGACCGTGATCGCGATCCCGGTCGAAGTGGATCGTCCGCAGATGGTCCTCGCCACGACAGCGAACGAGGTGGTGATCGACGACGGGCATCGGTGGGCTTCGCCGCTGCAACCGGCCATCACCGAGGCGTTGGCGCGCGGCATGGCCTCTGCGCTTGGCGAAGATCGCGTGACGACCGAAGCCGCAGGCCCGAAGTGGACCGGCTATCGCGTTGACGTACAAATCGTCGCGTTCGACTCTCGGCTGGATCGCGAAGCGCGCATCGATGCGCGATGGCAGGTCCGCGGTGGCGATGTCACCCGAGTCGGGACCGCCAGCCTGCGTGAGCCTGCGACCGGCGGATTCGAGGGTCTCGCGCAGGCGCATGGCCGCGCGTTGTCGCGTCTTTCCGCGCAGATTGCCTCAACCGTCGCGGAACCTAATACACAGTCTCGACTGGCCCATTGAAGACGTAGCCCTCGCCGCGTTCCGTGTGGATGTAGCGGCTCGTGCGCTCGGCATCGAGCTTGCGCCTGAGCCGCATGATCTGCGTGTCGACCGACCGGTTGTACACGTCGTCGCTGTGCAGGCGCGAGAGCTCGAGGAGGTGATTGCGCGACAGGATGCGCTGAGGCGCGCCGAGGAAGACAACCAGCAGGCTGAACTCGTTGTTGCTCAGTTTCACGGTCTTGCCGTGCGGGCTCGTGAGGCGGCGCAGGTTCAGGTTCAGCTCCCATCCATCGAAGCGATAGGCGCGCACGCCCTCGGGCCGGCCCTGCTGCATCTCGGGCTTGCGGCGCAGCACCGCGCGAATTCGCGCGAGGAGCTCGCGGTTGCTGAAGGGCTTGGTCACGTAATCGTCGGCGCCGAGCTCCAGGCCCATCACGCGGTCGGGCTCCTCGCGCTGGCCGGTCAGCATGATGATCGGGATCTGGGACTCCTCGCGCAGCCGCCGTGCGATGACCATGCCGTCCTCGCGCCCCAGCCGGACATCGAGCAGCAGCAGGTCCACGGGGCCGTCGGCGATCACCGCGAGCAGGGTCGCACCGTTGGCGGCGGCGCTGACCTGGAAGCCCTGCGTGCCGAGATAGTCGATGACCGCGTCGCGGATGACCGGATCGTCATCCACGACCACGACGTGCGGCTTGCGGGCTTGTCCCTGGGCTTTTGTCACAAACGCAACGATACCCTCGATGGGCGCGTAGCATACCTTCGCCTGAGGAGAGCGAGCACGAAAACAGTGACGCCGGCCACCGACATTCTCGTCATCGAGGACGACGCGATCCTTCGCGAAGCGGTGGCCGATTGGCTGCTCGCCGCGGGATACGGCGTTCGCACCGCAGGGAATGGCAACGCCGGCATCGCATCCGTGAGCGAAGCGGTCCCTGCGCTGGTGGTGACCGACATCCACATGCCGGGCATGGGCGGCGCCGGCGTGATCGGCGAGCTCAGGAAGAGCCACCCCGAGATCCCCATTGTCGCCGTCTCCGGCATGTTCGAATCGGGATTCGGCATGAGCGCCGAAGAGGTCGTCGCACTTGGCGCTACCCGCGCGATCGCCAAGCCTTTCAAGCGCAGGGACCTGCTCGACGTCATCAAGCAGCTCCTGGCGGGGAGATGACAATGTCACGACAACAACTGACTCTGGCGTTACGGCCACTCGTTTTCACCGGAGTGATGCTCTGCGGACTGGAGGTTGATGCGGCCGAGCCAGAGGCCACCGACGCGTCGCTGAAACCGGACTCCTCGTCCAAACCGGTGCAACAGGAGCAGGTCGTCGTGACCGGCTCGCGCCTGCCGACTACTTGGGCAAACGCAACTGAAGGTCCCGCGCCCTTGCGGATCATCACTCGCGAGCAGATCGACGAGAGTGGCGCTAGCCGCGTCGTCGACGTTCTGCAACGCCTGCCGGAAGTGTCTTTCTCGGCAGGCCAGACCAGTTTTCAGGTGGTTGACGGCACGGCAAGCGTTGCGCTTCGTGGCTTGCCTCTAGGATCGACACTGGTGCTCATCAACGGACGACGCGTGCAGAGCGTGGTGGGATCGCAGGTCCGCGGCGGCGCCGCGCTCTTCAACCTGAACTACATTCCACTCGGCGCCGTCGATCGCATCGAAGTATCCCCGACGGGTTCATCCGCGATCTACGGTGGCGACGCATTAGCCGGGGTGGTCAACATCATCCTCAAGAAGGAATTTTCCGGCCTCGAGGGAACTGTGAGGTATGGCTGGGCATCGGGCACGGAGAGGACCGATGCAACGCTCGCCTACGGATGGCAGACGGACAGGTTCTCCTTGACCGCGATCGGTTCCTTCTCGGATCAAAGCGTGCTAGCTGGCGGTGAGCGCGCGCTGACGGCATCGGACGACAAGCGGCCCTTCGGCGGGCCCGACCTGCGCACGAGATCGTCGAATCCGGCGAACATCTATTCGCTCAACGGACAGAACCTTCCCGGCTTGAATTCGACATTTGCGGGTGTGCCTCGCGGGTCATCCGGTATCGGGCTCACGCCGAGCGATTTCGCGGCAACCGCCGGAATTCCGAACCGGCAATCACGAGTCGATCTGCTCGACATCATCCCGGCGACGAAGCAATACGGGTTGTACGTCGCGGCGAGCTACCAAATCGTACCGTCAGTCGAGGTATTCGCCGAGCTGCTCGCGACCAGGATCGAAAAGACATCGGGTAACCCCGCACCGGTGTTGACGGGCGGCAGCACGGGAACGTATTTCGTACCTGCGTCGAGTCCATTCAATCCATTCGGCGTGCCGGTGGGCGTCGATTACTTTTTCGCGGGGTTTGGACGCCTCGACGCAACGGAGACGACGAACTTTGTACGGCCACTCCTCGGGGTGAGGGGTGCCATGCCGCTCGCGGGGTGGAATTGGGAGGTGTCGGCGCTCTCTTCAGTAGAACACACCACCGATTCGGTACCGGGAGCCTTTGCAAATCGGACCGCCATCCTGTCAGCGCTGGCCGCGACCGATCCGGCGCAGGCGCTGAACGTCTTCCAGGATGGACCCGGTGCGACAAGAACGGTGTTGGATGGTTTGTTCTCCAGCCTCGATCAGAAATTCCGTACTCAACTGGACTCCGCGACCGGATTCGTGCGAGGGCCGATCGGAAGGACGGCAGCAGGGTCCATCGACGTGGTGTTTGGCGGTGAATCGTCGGTGGAGAAGACTTACAGCGGCTCGGTCCTTACGCCTTTGGATGCCAAGCGCCATAGTTACTCGGCTTTTGGTGAAGCGCGCGTTCCGGTGCTTGCGGGGATCGGCTCTGGCGCGAAGGAGCTGCTGACGCTGAGCGGTGCCGTGCGCTACGACCACTTCAACGACTTCGGGGCAAAGACGAGCCCGCAGGCAGGCATCGAGTTTCGGCCTCGGGACGCGCTGCTCATTCGAGCGAGCTATAGCACGGCCTTCAGGCCGCCGGCTTTGCTGAGCCTCTACGGCCCACTGGTGGCCACGACGGGGACTGCCACCGATCCCCTCAGGGGAAATGTGCCGACCATCGTGACGTTCCTGCGGGGTGGAAATCCGGACTTGCAGCCCACGACCACCAAGTCCTCGTCGGCTGGTCTCGTCTATTCGCCCACCCAGATCCCGCGCCTCGACATCTCGTTGACGTCGTGGAAGATCCATTTCGAGGACGGGGTCGGGTCGCCATCGAGTCAAACGCTCATCTCGAACGAGGCCCAATTTGCGGGACGCGTGCATCGCGCGCCGCCATCGCCAAGTGATGTTGCTGCGGGTCAGCCGGGCCCGATTACCCAAATCGATGGGACCGCCCTCAATTTTGGAACGCTGGATGTCTCCGGAATCGATTGCGGAATCGGGTGGGTGGCCAAGACGGCCTATGGTGATTTCTCACCCGGAGGTTCGGTGACCTACACGCACAAGTACTCGGGTCCGGCCCTGCCGGGGGGTCCGACGCTCGACCGCGTCGCGCGCGCGGACTCGACGGGATTCGCTCCGCGATGGAAGGGAATCGCCTCACTAGGCTGGAAACTGAACGCGTTGCAGGCAAGTCTCGATGCGAGATATGTCGGGTCCTATCTCGACTACATCTCGGGTACCCGAAAGATCGGCAACGACTGGTTCCTCGACGGAAGCGTCCGCTACGAGGTCGGGAAGCGACTCTTTGCGTCGTCGAGCGTCGAGTCTCTACGAAGCTTGGACTTCAGATTCGGAGGCGTGAATCTGCTCGACAAGTCTCCGCCCTATTCGAACTACCAGTCGGGGTTCCTCGGTTACGATCCCGCTCAATACGACATCGCGGGACGTTTCCTCTACGTTCAGCTCGGCACGAAGTTCTGACCCTCGCGGAACCAATCACATGCAAGGACGGGCCGTCATCGCCCTCTGCACGTTGCTAGTCTGGTGTCACTGTGCATTCGCCTTGGACCCGAGGCTCGACGTCAGCCAGTACGCGCACACGGCGTGGAAGGTGCGCGAAGGATTCCTCGGAGGTATCACATCGATCGCGCAAACACCGGATGGGTATCTCTGGCTCGGCACCCAAGTCGGCTTGTTTCGCTTTGATGGCGTGCGGCGAGTTGCCTGGCAGGCGCCGCCGGGTGAGCAGCTCCCCGGAACGTTCATTCGACGCCTGATCGCGGCGAAGGATGGCCGTCTCTGGATCGGCACCGACAAGGGGCTTGCGAGTTGGAAGGATGGAAGGGTCGTGCACTACGCCGAGCTTAATGGTTGGGACACTTATCCGCTGCTCGAGGATCATGAAGGAACGACATGGGTTTCCGCATCGCATCCGAAGCATGAGGCGCGCATGCTTTGCTCGATTCGGCCCGACAGCACGCATTGCGACGACAGCGGGAACGGCCCTGGGGTTACTTCCATGTACCAGGACACCAAGGGCAATCTCTGGGCGGGCGCGACAGACGGGCTGTGGCGATTGAAGCCGGGGTCGCCGACACGCTATCCGGTGCCGGCTGTCGTGGTCAGCATGATCGAAGGCGACAATGGGGCACTCCTGGTCTCTACGACGAGAGGGATCAACCAACTGATCGACGGGAGAGTCGAGGCGTACCCGCTTGAGACCGGGCGCGAAACGGATTATCGAAAGCTGTTCAGGGATCGTGACGGCGGCCTCTGGATCGGATCGGTGAAGCAGGGACTCTTGCATGTGCACCAAGGCAGGACGGACGTCTATTCGCTGTCTGACGGTCTGTCGAGCGACACGGTTATCTCCATCACCGAGGATCGTGAAGGCAATGTCTGGGTCGCCACTGCCGATGGCCTCGACCGCTTTCGCGACTTCACCATCCCCACGATGTCCGCGAAGCAAGGCCTGTCCAGCAACAGAGTATGGGCCGCCCTGGCCGCCAGGGATGGAAGCGTCTGGCTCAGCACGAGCTATGGATTGAACCGGTGGAAGGATGGCGAGGGGACGATCTATCGCAAGCACGCGCCGGGCATTCGTGGGCCCGGCGCCGGAGCGGTGCGCGAAATTGTCGAAGATCGCTTGCCGGATGATGCCATCACGTCTCTATTCGAGGGCGTTCGGGGGCGAATCTGGGTAGCGACACCGCTTGGGGTCGCGTACTTCGAGAATGGCCGGTTGGTTCCCGTGCCCGGCGTTGTCGCAGGAATGAATGTGTGGTCGATAGCCGGGGACAACGCAGGCAACGTCTGGATCAGCGGGGACCATGCCCTGTTCCATGTGTGGCCGGACGCTACGGTGGAGAGGATTCCCTCGAGCATGCTCGGACACGAGCGCGCGGCTGTATCGCTCGCGGCCGATCCCGTGCGCGGCGGACTCTGGCTCGGGTTTCGTGACGGCGGCCTGGTGCACTTGAAGGACGGTCGGGTCGACAGATCCTTCACGACCGCCGAGGGCCTCCGCGACGGCCTGGTGGAAGGACTTCGAGTCGATCCGGACGGCACGCTTTGGGCCGCCACCAGCGGCGGATTGAGTCGCATGAAGGACGACCGGATTACGACGTTGACGAGCAAGGACGGATTGCCTTGCGACGGGGTTCATTGGTTGTTGGAAGACGACGACCGCGCGTTTTGGCTTGGCATGGAGTGTGGGCTGGCGCGAATCTCGCGGTCTGAACTGGACGGCTGGATAGCCGACCCTGGGCGGACGATCCGAACCACGTTCTTCGACAGCTCGCACGGGGTCAGGAGCCACGTCATTACGGCGCAATACAGCCCCCAGGCCGCGAAAGCGAAGGACGGGCGATTGTGGCTCGCGGGCGTCGACGGCGTCAGCGTCGTCGATCCGCGCCACCTCGCGGTCAACAAGCTGCCCCCGCCTGTGCATGTCGAGCAGGTGGTCGCGGACCGAAAGGCGTATGACGCGTCCTCGCGCATCGAGCTGCCGCCGCTCGTGCGAGACGTGCAAATCGACTACACCGCATTGAGCTTCGTCGCGCCCGAAAAAGTACTCTTCCGCTACAAGCTCGAGGGCCGCGATCGCGACTGGCAGGACGCAGGCAATCGACGACAAGCGTTCTACACGGACCTCGATCCGGGCAACTATCGCTTCCGCGTCATCGCGTGCAACAACAGTGGCGTCTGGAACGAGGACGGCGCGTCGCTCGATTTCTCCGTCGCGCCCGCTTACTGGCAGACGAACTGGTTCCGCGCGCTCTGCGTGCTGGCGTTCATGGTATTGCTGTGGGCGCTCTACCAGCTGCGCGTACGACAACTCCGGATCCAGTTCAACATGACGCTCGATGCGCGCGTGGGCGAGAGGACGCGCATCGCGCGCGAGCTGCACGACACGCTGCTGCAGAGCTTCCATGGCCTGCTCCTGCGCTTCCAGACGGCCATGGACCTGCTGCCCAATCGCGCGACCGAAGCGAAGCAGGTGCTGGGCAGCGCGATCGACCAGGCGGCGGAAGCGATCACCGAGGGGCGCGATGCGGTGCAGGGTCTGCGCTCGTCGACGCAGGAGGCCAACGATCTCGCCGACGCTCTTCGCACGCTCGGGGAACAGCTCGCCGCCGATGAAGGCGCGGGCACGAACGCGGTCCTGCGCGTCGAGGCGCAAGGCGCGCCGCGCACCCTGCATCCCATCGTGCGCGACGAGATCGTGCGCATCGCGGGCGAGGCGCTGCGCAACGCGTTCCGCCACGCCGACGCGAAGCTGATCGAAGTGGAGCTTCACTACGACGATCGAAACCTTCGCCTGCGCCTGCGCGACGACGGCAGGGGCATCGATCCGAAGGTGTTGAGCGAGGGCGGCCGCGAGGGTCACTTCGGCATGCACGGCATGCGCGAACGCGCGAAGCTCATCGGCGGCAAGCTGACCGTGTGGAGCGGG
>Ga0209131_1001839_pt1 | contig 14559 bp, 16 predicted proteins | sample GraSoi_2013_40cm_FD_185826 | JGI IMG/M metagenome (GOLD analysis project Ga0209131, IMG submission 185826) | Grasslands soil microbial communities from the Angelo Coastal Reserve, California, USA - Sample 9_17_2013_40cm (SPAdes) (version 2) | ecosystem: Environmental > Terrestrial > Soil >...
GCGTGGTCGAGGTGCGCGGCATGGGGATGATGATCGGCATCGAGCTGCAGGAGGCCTGCGGCGAGCTGGTGAAGCAGGCGCTCGACGCCGGCCTGGTGATCAACGTGACCGTCGACAAGGTGGTGCGCATCATGCCGCCGCTCGTCATGAGCGAAGCCGAAGGTCGAGAGGTACTCGCGCGTTTCGTTCCGCTGGTGAAGGCGTTCGTCGAGAAGCGCGTCGCCGCCTAAGTGGCGCCATCGAAGGCCCCGCTGCGGCATTTCCTGCAGTTCAAGGACTTTTCGCTCGCCGAGCACGAGTACTTGTTTGCGCGCACCAAGGCGATCAAGGACAAGTTCAAGCGCTACCAGCGCTACTGGCCGCTGGAAGACCGCACGCTCGCCATGATCTTCGAAAAACCATCAACCCGCACGCGCATGTCCTTCGAATCGGGCATGCACCAGCTCGGCGGCGCCGCGATCTACCTCTATACGCGCGACTCGCAGCTCGGCCGCGGCGAGCCGGTCGAGGACGCGGCGCAGGTGATCTCGCGCATGTGCGACGTCATCATGGTGCGCACCTTCGAGCAGGACATCATCGAGCGCTTCGCGCGCAACTCGCGCGTGCCGGTGATCAACGGCCTGACCGATGAATACCACCCCTGCCAGATCCTGGCCGACGTCTACACCTATATCGAGAGCCGCGGGCCGATCCGCGGCCGCACCGTGGCGTGGATCGGCGACTCGAACAACGTCTGCAATACCTGGCTGCAGGCGGCCGAGATCTTCGATTTCAAGCTGCACGTCTCGACGCCGCCGGGCTACGAAGTGGAAGCGGAAAGAATGAACCGGAACGCCGCGGCGTACGCCGATCCGATGAAGGCGGCGAAGGGCGCCGATCTGGTCACCACCGACGTCTGGACCTCGATGGGCTTCGAGTCGGAGAACGAGGAGCGCAAGCGCGACTTCCACGACTGGCAGGTCGACGCCGACATGATGCAGGCGGCGGCGAAAGACGCGCTCTTCATGCATTGCCTGCCGGCACACCGCGGCGAGGAGGTGGCCGCCGAGGTGATCGACGGGCCGCAGAGCGTGGTGTGGGACGAGGCCGAGAACCGGCTGCACACGCAGAAAGCGCTGTTGGAGTTCCTCGTACTGGGAAAGGTGAGCACATGAAACAACCCTTCGCTTGGCTGCTTTTAGCCGCGGTTGTGGCGGCCGCACCGCTTGCCGTTGCGCAGACCGCTGACTTCGAGACGCGCAAAGGCGTCGAGTATGCGACGCACGACGGCGCGAAACTCGCTGGCGACCTCTATTCTCCAAAGGCGGCGGGCCCGCATCCCGTCATCGTCGCCATCCATGGCGGCGGCTGGCAGATCGGCGGCCCCTTCGGCTACCAATACTGGGGACCGTATCTCGCGAGCCGCGGCTACGCCGTCTTCGCGATCAGCTACCGGCTCTCGAAGCCCGGCCAGAAGACCTTCCCCGAGGCATTGCACGATGTACGCGCCGCCATCCAGTTCCTCAAAGGGCGCGCGGCCGAGCTGCGCGTCAACCCGGAACGCATCGGCGTCATGGGCGATTCCGCCGGCGGCCATCTCGCGGCGCTGGTGGCGCTCGCTGGCGACCACCCGACATTCGCCGGCGCGTACAAGAGCGACCCCTACAGCGCCATGAGCACCAAGGTCAAGGTTGCCATTCCGATCTACGGCGTATTCGACATGTACCAGCAGTGGCTGCACGACCTCGAGGCGCGCCCGCGCGACTCGATCGTCGAGAAGTTCGTCGGCGTGAGCGCGGTCGACGACAAGCGGCCCTACTTCGATGCCTCGCCGCTCTCCTACGTCTCGACGAAGAACAACGCGACTTCGTTCCTCGTTGTCTGGGGAACGCGCGACGACATCGTCGATCGCGCCACGCAGTCGGAGGCCTTCATGCTGGCGCTGAAGCACGCGGGCTACTTCGTGCGCCCGGTGCCGGTGGAGGGCGCGCCGCATTTCTGGGTGTGGGACCCGGTGGACGAGTCGAGCCATAACGGCTTCCTCGCGCCACGCTTGCTGCGCTTCCTCGCGCAGCGGCTCTAGCTGCCCTTTTTCTTCCTGGGCCCGAGCAGCGGCACGCCGCCCACGGGCGTTGCCCCAAGCAGACCCGCCTCGCCGTAGACGCGCAGCTTGTCCCGCGTGTCGGCGATGTCGAGGTTGCGCATCGTCAGCTGGCCGATGCGGTCCGCCGGCGTGAACTTCGACTCGCCCTTCTCCATGGTGAGGCGCTCGGGTTTGTAGGTGAGATTCGCGCCGCGCGTGTCGAGGATCGAGTAATCGTTGCCGCGGCGCAGCTCGAGCACCACCTCCCCGCTCACTGCCTTCGCCACCCAGCGCTGCGCGCTCTCGCGCAGCATCAGCGCCTGCGGGTCGAACCAGCGCCCCTCATAGAGCAGCCGCCCGAGGCGCAGGCCGTTGATGCGGTACTGCTCGATCGTGTCTTCGTTGTGGATGCCGGTGACCAGGCGCTCATAGGCGACATGCAGCAGCGCCATCCCCGGCGCCTCGTAGATGCCGCGGCTCTTCGCCTCGATGATGCGGTTCTCGATCTGGTCGCACATGCCCAGGCCATGGCGCCCGCCGATGACGTTCGCCTCGGTGAACAGCGCCACCGCGTCCTTGAAGCGCTGGCCGTTCAGCGCCACCGGCACGCCTTCCTCGAAACGCACCGCCACCTTCTCCGGCTTTACCTTGACGTCCTCGCGCCAGAACGCCACGCCCATGATCGGCCGCACGATCGGCAGGCCCTTGTCGAGGAACTCGAGGTCCTTCGCCTCGTGGGTCGCCCCGAGGATGTTCGAGTCGGTCGAGTACGCCTTCTCGGCACTCATCCGGTAGTCGGCGCCGGCCTTTGCCAGATAGGCGGACATTTCCTTGCGCCCGCCGAGCTGGTCGATGAACTTCTGGTCGAGCCAGGGCTTGTAAATCCGCAAGTCTGGGTTCGCGAGCAGGCCGTAGCGATAGAAGCGCTCGATATCATTGCCCTTGAACGTGCTGCCGTCGCTCCAGACGCCGACGTCGTCGTCGCGCATCGCGACGACCAGCATGGTCCCGGTCACCGCACGGCCGAGCGGCGTGGTGTTGAAGTAGGTCGCGCCGGCGGTGGAGATGTGGAACGCGCCGCACTGGATCGCCGCGATGCCTTCGGCGACGAGCTGCGGCCGGCACTCGACCAGGCGCGCTTTCGCGGCGCCGTAGGCGAGCGCCTTCTTCGGAATCTCATCGTAGTCCGTCTCGTCGGGCTGGCCGAGGTTGGCGGTGTAGGCGTACGGAATCGCGCCGTTCGCACGCATCCAGTGCACCGCGGCGCTCGTGTCGAGCCCCCCGGAGAACGCGATGCCGATCTTTTCCCCTTTGGGAAGCGTGCCAAGAATAGTCGCCAAGCCTGCGCTCCAAAAGCTGGAATGATAGGGTATCCGGCCTCATTGCTTACCCGCGCGGCTTAGAATGCCGCGCGTGCGCTTCCTCGCGGCCCTCGTTGGGTGCCTGTCTTTCAGCGGCGTATTTGCCGCGCCGTTCGCGGTGCAGCTCGGCGACACGCGCGTCGCGCTCGACGCGCCGCCGGGCTTCGCCGACGTGCAGGGCACCGGCTCGCCGCGCCTGCTCGAGCTGGCCGAGGCGCTGACCTCGGCGTCGAACCGCATCCTGCTGTTCGCGCTCGAGGACGCGGACGTGCGCCGCTTCAATGTCGGCGATTCGCCGGAGCTGCGCCGCTACGTCATCGTCGTCACGCCGAAGGGCCTCGAGTCCGGCCGCGTCACGCCCGCCGCCTTCGGTACGCTGGTCTCCGATTCGCTGCGGGAGCTCGGCTCGCCGCCCGGCGCGGACGCCGACCTGCGCACCCACCTCGACGCGCAGGCGCGCGGCCGCACCGTCTTGCTCGCCGAGCTGCGCAAGGACCAGGCCGTCGCCTCGGTGCTGCAGGGCGTGCGCCTTCCCGACCCGCAGGGCACGAAGAGCGCGCCGCCTCGCTACGTGCTCTCCACCACCACGCTGATGCTGGTGCGCGGCAAGGCGCTGAATCTTTCGATCTACACGCTGTACGACAGGACCGCCGATCTCGACTGGGTGCGCGCGACCACGGCACGCTGGGTCGAGGAGCTGCAGCGCCTCAATCTGCGGGTGCAGTGAAGCCGCGGGTCCGCCTTGCGCGGCCAACGGCGCAGGCTGCCCGCGAATTCCTCGCTGCGGCGCGGCGCAGTCGCGCGCTGCATGCTCCGTGGGTTGCGGCGCCGTCTACCGCCGAGGCTTACCGCGCCTATCTGCGCCGCGCCCGGCGCCCCGCGCAGGCCGCTCACTTCATACGCTTGCGCGCCTCCGGTGAGCTGGTTGGCGTCGTCAACGTCAGTGAAATCGTGCGGGGAGCTTTTCGCAGCGCGTATCTGGGCTACTACGCCTTCACACCCCATGAAAACCAGGGCCTGATGGCTGAGGGGCTGGGCCTCGCGATCGCCGACGCTTTCCGTCGCCTGCGCCTGCATCGCCTGGAGGCCAACGTGCAACCCGGCAACAAGGCGTCGCTTCGGCTGATCCGGCGGCTGGGCTTCCGCCGCGAGGGCTATTCGCAGCGCTACCTCAAGATCGCCGGCCACTGGCGCGACCATGAGCGTTGGGCACTGCTCGCCGATCGGTAAAATAGCCCGATGCCCTCGTTCGATATCGTCTCGCAGGTCGACCGCCAGGAAGTGAAGAATGCGCTCGAGCAGACCAACAAGGAAATCACCAACCGCTTCGACTTCAAGGGCTCGGACGCGCGGGTCGAGCAGAACGAGCTGGTGCTGACGGTCTACGCCGACGACGAGTTCAAGCTCGGCCAGGTGCTCGACGTGCTGCGCGGGCGCCTCGCCAAGCGCAACGTCGACGTGCGCGCGCTCGAGTCCGGCACGCTCGAGAAGATCTCGGGCGACAAGGTGAAGCGGCCCATCACGGTGAAAGTCGGCATCGCGCAGGACAAGGCGAAGCAGATCCAGAAGCTCATCAAGGATTCCAAGATCAAGGTCGCCGCCTCGATCCAGGGCGATGCGGTGCGCGTCTCCGGCGCGAAGCGGGACGACCTGCAGGCGGCGATCCAGCTGGTGAAACAGTCGGTCGCCGACGTGCCGCTGCAGTACATCAACTTCCGCGACTAGCCCTTCTAGCCCTTCGAGAGCCCCTCGGTCCAGCGGTCGTAGATCCGGTTGGCCACCTCGTTCAGGTTGGCGAGCCGCGGCGCCATCTCGCGCGTCATCTCCGCCGGATCCTGCACCGCCGGGCTGGCGCGGCTGGCGGCAATCTCGTCGGCGCCGCTCGCGAGCCAGCTCTGGATCAGCTCCTCGGTCATCTCGATGTGGCACTGCATGCCGAAATGTCTGCCGAGGGCGAAGCCCTGGTTCGCGCAGTGCGCGCTCTCCATGACGCGCGTCGCGCCGGGCGGGATGCTGAAGGTCTCGCCGTGCCAGTGGAACGACTCGAAGCCCTGCAGCTCGCCCAGCCATTCGCGCGCCACTTCATTGTCGGCGACGCGCACCTCGCCCCAGCCGATCTCCTTCACCGGGTTGGCGCGCACCGCGCCGCCGAGCGCCTTGGAGAGCAGCTGGCCGCCCAGGCAATGCCCGAGCAGCGGCACGTCCTTGCGCACCGCATCGCGCGCCAGCTCGAGCGCCGGCGCAATCCAGCCGAGCTCGTCGTTGACGCTCATCGGCCCGCCCATGAACACCAGGCCCGAGAACTTGCGCGCGTCGCGCGGCAGGCGCTCGCCGGCGTCGAGCCGGACCAGTTGCCAGGCAATCGAGCGGCGCTCGAGGTAGGTGGCAAAATAGCCCGGACCCTCGGTCGAGGACGCCCGGAAAATCGCGACCGGTTTCATATGCGCCATTTTATTTGCCTTTCGCTGTTTCTCGCCTGCGCCGCGGCCGCATTTGCTGCCACTGCGGCTGAGGTCGCGCTCATCGGCGTCATCGGCGACAAGGCCGCGGTGCTGGCGCTCGACGGCGGCGAGCCGAAGACTGTCAAGGTCGGCCAGACCTGGCACGGCGTCACCGTGCTCTCGGTGGAGAAGGATCGCGCCACCGTGGAGGTCGACGGCAACAAGCGCGTGCTCGAGCGCGGCCAGCATTACCGCGGTGCGACGAGCTTCACCAGCCGCGACCGCGGCAAGGCCATCCTCGCGGCCGACCCGCGCGGCCACTTCTATGCCCAAGGCATGGTGAACGGCGTGCCAGTGCGCTTTGTGGTCGATACCGGCGCCACGCTGGTATCGCTGCCGCGACAGGATGCGGAGCGCCTGGGGATCGATTACCGCAGCGGCCAGCGCGGCAACTCACGCACCGCGAACGGCGTGGTGCCGGTTTACCTCGTCAAGCTCGACTCGGTGAAGGTCGGCGGCATCGAGCTGCACAACGTCGATGCGCTGGTGCACGAGGGCGGCGGCCTCGACCAGGCGCTGCTCGGCATGAGCTTCCTGAATCGCCTGGAGATGCAGCGCGACGGCGCCACGATGACGCTGATCCAGCGCTTCTAGCCGCTTCTTACTTCTTGCCGGGGACCAGCGGCACGAAGCGCACCGGGATCACTTCGCGCTCGTCGTAGCCGCCGTCGGCGCGCTTGGTGACGAGCTTCAGGTACTGGATGGTGCCATCGCCACCGACCGGGATCACCATGCGCGCGCCGGGCTTGAGCTGCGCCACCAGCGCCGGCGGCACGTGCGGCGCCGCGGCGGTGACCACGATGCCGTCGTAGGGCGCCTTCTCAGGCCAGCCGGCGTAGCCATCGCCAATCTTCACTTCGACATTGCGATAGCCCATCGCCGCGAGCCGCTCGGCGGCACCGCGCCCAAGGCTCTCGATCAGCTCGATGCTGTAGACCTGCTTCACGATCTCGGCGAGCACCGCTGCCTGGTACCCCGAGCCCGTGCCGACCTCGAGCACGATGTGCTCCGGCTTGGGCGCCAGAAGATCGGCGGACAGAGCAACGATGTAAGGCTGCGAGATGGTCTGCCCGTTGCCGATCGGCAACGGCCGATTCTGGTACGCGGCCGACTGCTGCTCGCGCGGCACCAGGCGATGGCGTTCGACCTTGCCCATCGCCTTGCGCACCGCCGGGGACATTGCCGCGAGGCCGGTCTCACGGCGCGTCTGGTCATACGTGGCGTCGACCTCGGCCACCATGCGGCTTCTCTGCGTGGGGAAATCCTGGGCGTCGGCGTCGCTCATGCCCAGCAGACTGAGAACCAGCGCTAGCGCGCTCGTTTGTCTTTCTCGATGAGAGCGTAGGCGCTGTGGTTGTGGATCGACTCGAAGTTCTCAGACTCGACCACGTAGGCCTCGATGCGCTCCTCGAGATTCAGCACCGCGGCGACGTCGCGCACCAGGTCCTCGACGAACTTGGGATTGTCGTAGGCGCGCTCGGTGACGTACTTCTCGTCGGGCCGCTTGAGCAGGCCGTAGAGCTCGCTCGAAGCCTGCTTCTCGATCAGATCGACGATCTCCTCGATCCAGACGAAATCGTTGGTGCGCGCGGTGACCGTGACGTGCGAGCGCTGGTTGTGCGCGCCGCGCTCCGAGATCTTCTTCGAGCACGGGCACAGGCTGGTGACCGGCACCAGCACCTTCATGCTGAAGCTCTGGCGCTTCTTGCGCACCTCGGAGGTGAACACCACCTCGTAGTCCATCAGGCTCTTGACGCCCGAGACCGGCGCCTTCTTCTCGATGAAGTACGGGAACGCCATCTCGATCTTGCCCTCCTCCGCCTCGAGCTTCTCGACCATCTCGCGCAGCATCACCTGGAAGGTCTCGACGGTGATCTCGCGCTCGCGCGCCTCCAGGATCTCGACGAAGCGCGACATGTGCGTGCCCTTGAAGTGATGCGGCAGGCCGACGTACATGTTGAACAGCGCAATGGTGTGCTGCACGCCGCCCGAGCGCTCCATGATGCGCACCGGATGGCGGATCGCCTTGATCCCGACCTGGTCGATGGCGAGCTTGCGCGAATCGGGGCTCGCCTGAACGTCCGGGATATTGTGCAGGTCGCGGGCTTTCATGGCCTCCAGTTTAACATCCGAGTAAATCACTCTGAAATTGCGTTTGTAATGGAAGCGCGGATGCCGTCGGCATCGAGTCCGACCGATGCGAGGAGGCGCGCCGGATCGCCGTGGTCGACAAAGCGATCGGGCAGCCCGAGGAGCAGCACGCGCTTTTCGATTTTCAGCCCGGCGAGCAGCTCGCATACCGCGCTGCCTGCTCCGCCCATTACCTGGTGTTCTTCCACGGTGACGATTAGAGGATGGCTCGCGGCAAGCCGTTTCACGAGCTCGACGTCGAGCGGTTTGACGAAGCGCATGTTGGCGACCGTCGCATCGAGCGCCTCGGCCGCTTCCAGCGCCGGCTTGAGCATGGCGCCGAAGGCGAGGATCGCGACGCCTTTGCCTTGCCTGCGTATTTCACCTTTACCAATGGGTAAGACTGAGAGCTCGGGGCGTACATCGCCGAGCGCGGCGCCGCGCGGATAGCGCACGGCAGACGGTGAATTGAGGCTAAGACCGGTGCTGAGCATCTGCCGGCATTCCTCGGCGTCGGAAGGCGCCATCACGGTGAGGTTGGGCACGGTGCGCAGGTAAGCGAAATCGAAGGCACCGTTGTGCGTGGCGCCGTCGCCGCCCACCAGGCCGCCGCGATCGAGCGCGAACAGCACCGGCAGGTTCTGGATCGCGACATCGTGGATCAGCTGGTCGTAGCCGCGCTGCAGGAACGTGGAATAGATGGCGAGCACCGGCCGCATGCCCTCGCAGGCGAGACCCGCGGCGAAGGTCACCGCGTGCTGCTCGGCGATGCCGACATCGAAGTAGCGCTCGGGGAAGCGCTCGGAAAACTCGACCATCCCCGAGCCCTCGCGCATCGCCGGGGTGATCGCCACCAGGCGCGGCTCGCGCGCCGCCATGTCGCACAGCCACTGGCCGAAGATCTGCGAATACGTCGGCCGTCCGCCCGCGGTCTTCTGCAGGCCCTCGGCCGGGTTGAACTTGCCCGGGCCGTGATAGGCGATCGGATCGTCCTCCGCGAGCTTGTAGCCCTGACCCTTGCGCGTGATGACGTGCAGGAACTGCGGCCCCTGCAGCTTCTTGATGTTGATGAGCGTCGGCACCAGCGCGTCGAGGTCGTGGCCGTCGATCGGGCCGATGTAGTTGAAGCCGAACTCTTCAAACAATGTCGACGGTGTCACCATGCCTTTGACGTGTTCTTCCGCGCGGCGCGCGAGCTCCCACACGCCGACACGCTTCAGCAGATGCTCGCTCGCGCGGCGCGCGCTCGAGTAGATGCGACCCGAGAGCAGGCGCGCGAGATAGTTCGTGAGCGCGCCGACCGGAGGCGAGATCGACATCTCGTTGTCGTTGAGGATCACCAGCAGGTCGACATCCATCGCGCCGGCGTTGTTCATCGCCTCGTAGGCCATGCCGGCCGACATCGCGCCATCGCCGATGACGGCAATCGCGCGCCGCTTCTCGCCCTTCACCTTCGCCGCGACCGCCATGCCGAGCGCAGCCGAGATCGAGGTGGAGGAATGCGCCGTGCCGAAGGTGTCGTATTTCGACTCGGCGCGCCGCGGGAAGCCCGAGATGCCGTCGGACATGCGAAGGCGCGCCATGGCCTCGCGCCGGCCGGTCAGGATCTTGTGCGGATAGGTCTGGTGGCCGACGTCCCAGACGATGCGGTCCTCGGGCGTGTCGAAGACGTAGTGCAGCGCGATGGTGAGCTCGATCGTGCCCAGGTTGGAAGACAGATGCCCGCCGGTCTTCGACACCGATTCGAGCACGTACGCGCGCAGCTCGTCGGCCAGCTGGCCGAGCTGCCGGCGGTCGAGCGCGCGCAGCCGCGCCGGGTCATCGACCGTCTTGAGGAGCTCGTACATCGCCGGATTGTAGGGAAGCTCGCCCAGGTCTTCGGTGATCGTGGCCATGGAACCTAGAATTTTCGCAGAACCACGAAGTCCGCGAGGGCCGCGAGCCGCGCGCCGCGCGAGCCGAGGCCCGCGAGGGCGGCATGGGCATCGGCGCGCAGCTCCTGCGCCAGCTCGCGCGCGGGGGGGACGCCGATGGCCGAAACGTAGGTCGGCTTGCCCTGCTTGGAGTCCTTGCCCGCCGTCTTGCCCAGCGTGGCCGTGCTGCCCTCGTAATCGAGCAGGTCGTCGACCACCTGGAAGGCCAGGCCGACCGCCTTGGCATAGCGGTCGAGATGCGCCCGCTCGGCCTCGGCGAGCGGCTTGCCGCACGCCGCGCCGATCAGCACCGCCGCGCGGATCAGCGCGCCGGTCTTGTGGATGTGCATGAACTCGAGCTCGGCGAGCGCCAGCGTCTTGCCGGTGGCTTCGAGGTCGATCTGCTGGCCGCCCGCCATGCCGCGCGAGCCTGCGGCGACCGCAAGCAGCTTCACCATCTCGAGCTGGGCGCGCGGCTCATCGGCGAGACGGTGCTCCGCAAGGAGCTGAAAGGCGAGCGTCTGCAGCGCATCGCCGACCAGCAGCGCGGTAGCCTCGTTGTATTCGACGTGCACGCTCGGCTTTCCCCGGCGCAGCACGTCGTCGTCCATGCACGGCAGATCGTCGTGCACCAGCGAGTAAGCATGGATCAGCTCGACCGCCGCAGCCGCCACCTCGAGGCGCTCGGGCGCCGCGCTGCTCACTTCACCGGCTGCGAAGCTCAAGAGCGGGCGCACGCGCTTGCCGCCGCCGAGAGCGGCGTAGCGCATCGCTTCGTGCAGGCGCGCGGGCGCGACATGCGCCGGCGGCAGCAGGCGTGACAGCGCGCTTTCCATGCGGGCCTGGACTGCGCCCATCCAGGCCTGGAAAGCCGGGTCACTCACTCTCGCTCAGATCCGCCAGTGGTTTCAGCACCTCGCCTTCGAGCACCTTGACCTGCTGCTGCGCCGCCTCGAGGCGTTGCTGGCAGAAGCGCGCGAGCTCGATGCCGCGCTTGTGCGTGGCGAGCGCCTGCTCGAGCGACAGCTCGCCGCTTTCCATGCGCGACACGATTTTTTCCAGCTCCGCGAGCGCCTGCTCGAAAGTGGGCTCGCCTGAAGGCTTGCTCATCTTTGGTTAAAATACTGTTTTTCTAGGGGCTTTACAACGAATGTCGGACATTTCGCGGCTGCGCCAGGTCAGGCCGGCACGCCCCCAGCTGCCGGTGTCCTGGTACTTCGACCCGCAGATCTTCGAGCAGGAGAAGAAGCTCCTGTTCGACGCCGGGGCGAACTACATCGGGCACGAGCTGATGGTCCCCAACGTCGGCGACTACTACACGCTCGCCTGGGACGACCACGCGCGCATGCTGGTACGAAGCGGGAAAGATGCGGCTGGCGGGGTCGAGCTGCTGTCCAACGTCTGCCGGCACCGCCAGGCGATCATGCTCGAGGGCCGCGGCAACGCCGAGCATATCGTCTGCCCGCTGCACCGCTGGACCTACGACCTGAAAGGCGAGCTGCTCGGTGCGCCGCACTTTCCGCAGGCGCCTTGCGTCAAGCTGCACTCGACACCGCTCACCAACTGGAACGGCCTGCTGTTCAGCGGTCCGCGCGACGTTCGGCGGGACCTGGCGAGGATCACCACCGCAGCCGACTGGGACTTCAGCGGCTACGTGCTCGAGTCGGTGCGCGTCGATGAATACGACATCAACTGGAAGACCTTCATCGAGACCTATCTCGAGGTCTACCACGTCGATTTCTATCACCCGGGCCTGGGCAACTTCACCGACTGCAACAACTTCAGCGTCGACTACGGCGACGAATACTCGGTGCAGATCGTGGAAGCCAAGGCGGGGCTCGAGCGGCCCGGCACGCCGGTCTACAAGAAATGGCACGACGTGTGCCTGAAGTACCTGGAGGGCCGCACGCCCAAGCAGGGCGCGCTGTGGGCGACGTATTTTCCCGGGCTCACTTTCGAGTGGTATCCCAACGTGCTGATCGTGTCGCGCCTCCTGCCGCGCTCGCCGACGCGCACCACCAACGTGGTCGAGTTCTACTATCCCGAGGAGATCGCGCTGTTCGAGCGCGAGTTCGTGAGCGCGCAGCAGGCCGCCTACGTCGAGACCGCGATCGAGGACAACGAGATCTGCCAGCGCCTCGACCGCGGCCGCCGCGCGCTCTACGAGCAAGGCGTAGACGACGCCGGCCCGTACCAGTCGCCGATGGAAGACGCCGAGCTGCACTTCCACGAGTGGTTGCATAGCCGCCTTGGCATTTAACACGCTGGTTTCCACCGCCGAGCTGGCGGCGCACCTCGGCTCCTGGCGCGTGTTCGACTGCCGGCACGACCTCGCCAAGCCCGAGCTCGGCGGCGAGCAATATCAGGCAGCGCACATCCCCGGCGCCCTCTTCGCCAGCCTCGATCGCGACCTTTCGGCGCCCAAGACCGGAGCCAACGGACGCCATCCGCTGCCCAATGCCAAGGTCTTTGGCGCCTGGCTCGGCCGGCAAGGGCTGCGCCGCGGCGACCAGGTCGTGTGCTACGACGCCGCGAACGGCGCCATGGCGGCGCGCCTGTGGTGGCTGCTGCGCTGGGTCGGCCACGATGCCGTCGCGGTGCTCGACGGCGGCTTCGCCAAGTGGCAGGCCGAAGGCCGTCCGGTCAGCGCCGAGGTTCCCCGCCATGCACCAACGGAATTTAAAGTTGCTCCGCGCGCCGACATGGCGGTCGACGTCGCTGCGCTCTCGAAGAAGCCGCGCAGCCACCTGCTGCTCGACGCGCGCGCGCCGGCACGCTATCGCGGCGAGCAGGAGCCGATCGATCCGGTCGCGGGCCGCATTCCCGGCGCGCTCAACCGCTTCAACATGGACAACGTGCGCGGGGATGGCCGCTTCAAGAGCGCCGAGGAGCTGAAAGCGGATTTCCAGCGCGTGCTCGGCGATCACGCGGCCGGCGAGGCGATCCACTACTGCGGCTCGGGCGTCGCCGCCTGCCACAACCTGCTCGCCATGGAGCTCGCCGGTCTTCCCGGCGGAAAGCTCTACGCCGGCTCTTGGAGCGAGTGGCTCGCCGATCCCGCGCGGCCGCGCGAAAAAGGCTGAAAAGGGGTCAGACCCCTTTTCTAGAAGCCGAAAAGCTGCTTCGGGTTGTCGACCAGGATTTTCTTGCGGGTGGCCTCGTCCGGCGCCCAATCGCTGAGCAGCGCGAAGAGCTCGTCGTGGCCCACTTGGTCGGCGAAAGAGATGTGGGGATGGTCGCTGCCCCAGATCAGGCGATCGGGCACCTCGCGGATCAGCGCCTGTGCCATCGGTTTTGCGTCCTTGAATCCCGGCGTCTTCGACATGCGGTAGACGCCGGTGAGCTTGGCGTAGCCGCGGCTCGACTTCAGCACCTCGATCATGCGGCGAAAGCCCGGCTGCCCGGGCCCGTCCTTGGCGAGGAACATCCCCATGTGCGCCATCGTGAAGTCGACTCTTAGCTTCGCCATGCGCGGCAACATTTCCTGCGTCAGCCAGCCGGGAAACAGGAAGTCGAGCTGCCAGCCGAGCTCGACGAAGCGCTTCTCGAGCCGGTCGATACGCGGCATCAGGCGCTCGGCGAGACCGGCTTCCGGCGGATGGACCGGCGAGACGTTGATGCGCACGCCGCGCACGCCAAGCTGGTGCATTTCGGCAAGCAGGCTGTCGGGTGCGTCGTGGTCGATGTCGACGATGCCGCGGCAGGGATGGCGGATGGCGCGCATCGCGTCGAGCATGCAGGAGTTGTCGCGCAAGTACGCGCTGGGCTGCACGAAGACGAAACGCTCGAAGCCGTTCTCCTCGGCCCACTCGAGGTACTCCTCGAGCGGCGCGAACGGCGGCTTGTAGCGCAGCTTCGGGTCGCGCGCCGGGTAGCGCTCCGCCGCCCCGAAGACGTGGAAGTGCGTGTCGCAGGCGCCTTTCACGCGAGTTTCCGCAGCGTCTGTACGTCCGACTTGGCTGCACCAGCGAGATAGGCGACGTCATTGCCGGCGATGATGAAGCGCGCGCCGAGCCGATAAAGCTGCGTCTGCAGCTCGAGATCGCCGCGGATGCCGCCGACGCCGATCGCCTTGCCGTGCGCCTTGCATGCCTTGGCCACCGCGTCGTACGCGGCGCGCAGCTTGGGATGCTTCAGCTCGCCCGGGATGCCAAGCTCGGTGCAGAGATCGTTCGAGCCGATGAGCAGCATGTCGATGCCGTCCACCGCGGCGATTTCGTCGGCGCGCTCGACGCCCTCGGCCGTCTCGATCATCACGATGAGCAGCGTCTCGGCGTTGAGCGTCCGGTTTGTTTCCGCAAGTGAAAGGCTGCGATAGGCGAGCGCCGGCGTCGCGCCCATCACCGAGCGCTGGCCGAGCGGCGGAAACCTCGCCGCCGAGACGATGGCCTGCGCCTGCTTCGCGTTCGAAACGTGAGGCACGATGAGACCCTGCGCGCCGCCGTCGAGCACGCGCGAGATCCAGTCCGCGGCATGCGAAGGCGGGCGCACCAGCGGCGTAATGCCGAGGCCATGGCAGCCGGCGCAGATGATCGATGTGGTCTCGAGCGAGATCGGGCTGTGCTCCATGTCGACGTACACGCAGTCGAAGC
>Ga0209131_1001840_pt1 | contig 14552 bp, 12 predicted proteins | sample GraSoi_2013_40cm_FD_185826 | JGI IMG/M metagenome (GOLD analysis project Ga0209131, IMG submission 185826) | Grasslands soil microbial communities from the Angelo Coastal Reserve, California, USA - Sample 9_17_2013_40cm (SPAdes) (version 2) | ecosystem: Environmental > Terrestrial > Soil >...
CACGCCGTTGATCATATTTAGCAAAGTGGATTTGCCTGCGCCGGATTTCCCCACAACGCCAAGAAACTCTCCGGAATCAACCTTGAGATTGACTTCTTTTAACGCTGTGAACTCACCCGCCGCTGTGGAATATGTTTTTGCCACATTATTTAGTTCGATGATCGTCGATGACATGAAATTACTCGGAAGGATTTTACCCCTATTGTGCAATTTGGTGCAAAAAGCAGGCTTGCAAATGGATTTCAATTATTTTGAAGGCAGGATATCAACTCTTTTATCATGCCTTGCGGTTCTTGTTTCGTAATGGCAAGCACAGGCACCACGCCGGCGGAAAATACTTCGCGTGAATCACCGGCTTTCCAATGACGCGGCAGGATCCCAACTGAATTAGATTCAGTATTCAATGCATCAGACATTTGTTGCGAGCTCGCCGCCAGCCGCGCAAAAGAAGATACGCTTCTCCCTTTCATCACGAGCTGGTTAAAGACAATTTGCAGGTCTTCATCCGATGCGTACACCCATACTTGCACGGACGGATCGCCCTGCCCGGCAAACAGTGCCTGCGTTTCCTCAAGCGAGAGATTCTGCACTGGGCTCTCGCGATGCGTGACGACCAGTATTTCCTCCTGGTCAATTTGATATGCAGGTGAAAGGAGCGTCTCCGGTTCACCAATGCGCAAATAGATCTGTGGTTCCTGTGCGGCGACGTTCAATATGATTCCACGATCATGCGCACAGGAGTACAACTCCGTCATCCATGGTTGCGCGGCTGAAGTGGCATAGACTGTAACAACTTCTGATTGTGAGGTTGCTTGCCCTGCGGGAGCACATGAGACCAGAAAGAGGAATGAAAAAAGAAAAAACTGCTTCAAGCGACTACCATTTCCTCATCAATTCAACCAGCAATTTCTTTTTCTCTTCGAGACAACTTTCAAAAATATATTCGCGCTCAGAATGATACCCCTCGCCAACTGCCCCGCCTGTGCCACCAGCTTTAAGTTCTACTCCAATATCCGCCGCAATAGACTTTGCCTTTTCAAATGTGGCTTTCATTCCGTCATCAAACGGCATCGGCGGACGATTCAATCCACCGGTAATTTCGATTGACGTTCCATCCAAAACCGGCTTGAGCTTTTTCATTTCGCCATTGAGTCGTTCCCACTCGCTGGGCTGCATGATACGCACATCCACTTCGATATCGGTCTGTTCCGGCACAACATTCGACACCGTCCCACCATGGATTACGCCTACGTTCAGAGTGGTGCCTTTGGAATAATCTGTCAGCTTTTGGATCGAGATCACCTGATGTGCCATCTCTTCGATGGCGTTCCGCCCCTTTTCATGATCGCCGCCTGCATGCGCGGCGCGTCCCTTTACTTTCACACGGAATTCACCCGCCCCCTTCCTCCAGGTTTTGAGCGAACCATCCAAAAGAGCGCCTTCAAGCACCAACACAAGAGCGGATTCTTTCGCCAGCGATTCGATCCATTCTCGGGAGGTATGACTACCGATCTCTTCATCAGATGTACATAGCAAAGTGACATGTCGCATCATTCCATGCTTTCGCGCTTCTTCAATGGCGGCAAGAGAGATGACAATGCCTGCTTTCATATCCAATACGCCGGGGCCAAAGATTTTTCCGTCCGCTTGGCGATATGGGATTTTGGAGAGGGTACCCAGTGGAAAGACCGTATCCATATGACACAGTAACAAAATACCATCCTTGCCACTTCCCCATCTGGCAAGGATATGATCGCCAGTCTCTTTATTTGATATTGCCTCTACATCTGCGCCAAATTTTCGGGCCTGTTCTGCGACGAGCGCAGCGACTCGATCCACTGCAGATTTATCGTGCGAAGGAGATTCGGCCTCAACCAATTGTTTGAGAAGAGCTTTCATATCCATAAATCTGTCAGCTTTATTTGACCATTTGAGCAATGAAAAGCAATATACCAAGGACTCCACAATAGATTGCAAAAACATAGAGCGAGTGTTTGCTCAAATAATCGATCAGCCATCTAATCGCCAGCCAGCCTACAAACCCTGATGTAACAAAGCCGGTAATAAGATAGGGCAAAAAGGAATGTATGCCGGGCATTGCGACCACTTTCAATGATTCGTATCCACCCGCAGCCAGCAGGATCGGCGCGGACATAAGAAAGGCGAAGCGCGCGGCGGATGGACGGTCAAAACCGCGGATCATACCTCCTGCAATTGTGGACCCGGAACGCGAGGCGCCTGGGAAAATAGCCAGCACTTGAAACAGTCCTACGGATAAAGCGTCCAGCCAGGTGGCAGATTCAAGAGTCCGTTGGCGTTTATCGAAATATTCAACGATGAACAAGACAAGGGCAGTCACCAATAAGCGCACACTCGCCTGCTGGAATGGATCTCCAAACATGGCTTGAACCACGTCCTTCAATAGAAAGCCGACGATCAATGCCGGAATAGTAGCCACAATGATCAGCCATCCGAGACGCGCATTCAAATTCTCAAATGGTTTACGATGAACCATCCCCAGGATAAAGGCCTGGACGATATGCCGTATATCCTGCCAGAAATAGATCAACAAGGCAATGACCGAGCCCAATTGAACAATGATCGAGAACGAGAACGATTTGTCATCTGATGCAATGCCGAGCAGTTTGCTCAAGATCAGAATATGTGCTGTGGACGAGACGGGAATGAATTCCGTTAGCCCTTCAATGATGCCGAGCAGGAATGCATGGAAAAGAGTCATAATATCCTTTTACCACAAATTGCGCCAAGAAAATTCTCCTGGTGCTATTTTGTTTCGTTGGTGGTTAATTTCCTTTCAGCATTATTACCCCATTTATTTAATAAGATCGGAACCTGTTCTTCAAATATTCCCTCTGCAATATAAGTTCGGATCTGCTCCATTAAGCGGATCAAAGCACGTAAATTGTGAATCGATATTAAAGTCCCGGCCAACAATTCCTTTGCAACGATCAAATGCCGTATGTAGGCGCGTGTAAAAGTTCGGCAAGTATAGCAATCACAAGTCATGTCCAATGGGCGTTCATCGCGCGCGAAAGTCGCGTTCATCATATTCAAACGTCCCTGCGGTGAGAACGCCGAGTGATGACGCGCCAATCGAGTTGGTAATACGCAATCGAAGATGTCGATGCCGCGTAATACTCCATTAATTAAATCCTCTGGTGTGCCAACCCCCATTAAGTAACGCGGCTTGTTCTCCGGCAAAAGTGGGGTGACTATATCCAGCATATTGTGCATTTCTTCTTTCGTCTCGCCTACAGATAAGCCACCGATGGCAACGCCGGGTGTATCGAGAGAAGCAATAAATTTCGCCGATTCAGCCCTTAGGTCCGCGCTGATACCGCCTTGAATGATCCCGAATAGAGCCTGGTCATTACGCGTCCTTGCCTTGATGGAACGTTCGGCCCAGCGATGGGTCCGTTCCATGGCAAGTTTTGTATAGGCGTGGTCGTTCGGGTCGGAACATTCGTCGAAGGCCATGATGATATCCGCACCGAGATTCTGCTGAATGGCGATCGAACTTTCCGGCGTAAAGCGATGCGTCGAACCGTCGATGTGACTCTTGAAGGTCACGCCATCATCATCGATCTTGCGAGTCTGTGCAAGAGAGAAGACTTGAAAGCCGCCCGAGTCGGTGAGCATTGGGTTCGGCCACTGCATGAACTGGTGCAAGCCGCCCATATCACGGACAAGTTCATCGCCGGGGCGCAGATATAAATGATAAGTATTGCTCAATACGAGCGAGGCATGGATGTCTTTGAGATGCTCGGGAGTCAGGGTCTTGACCGTTGCCTGTGTTCCAACCGGCGCAAAGACCGGCGTTTGCAAGTCACCATGCGGCGTGGTAAATATTCCCGCGCGGGCGCGGTTATCTTTGGCTGTGATGGAGAATGAGAACATTGCAGTGATTATACAATACTCAGGAATCGATGGATGGAAATTCCATTTTAGGGAGTATGAATCGGTTTTACAACTCCCTCAACGCCTCGACGACTTTCAATGAAGTCAGTCTACGCGCGCTCAGGAGAGCGCTCAGAGTCATACCAACGATCACCAGTGTTGTTAAACCCAGTAGTTCAAATCCGGGCACAGATAATCCATGTGCGGGGATGGTAAAGACGACTCCCAACAACATAACCAATAAATAGGCCAGCACTACACCCACTACTGCGCCGATGACCAAACTGAGCCCGCCAATCGTGGCAGCTTCGGCAAACAGGAAGCGGCGCAGATGGCCGAGATTCGCACCCAGGGCGCGCATGGAACCAAATTCGCGCTGGCGTTCATTGACCATAGCCAGTAGGAAGATGGTAAGGCCGAGCGAGGTAACCAACACGCTGTAAAGCAATTCCATTTTGCCCAGACCACTCAGGTTGAGCGAAGCCAGCGAACTGGTATCAATTTTGATCACGTTTTCCGTCGTGTCGATTCGCACGGGCATAACGTTCTTGTATTGTACTGTCAGTGTGGCGGCGATCTGTTGAACAATCTCAGGTGACGGATTCGTTTTGAGCAGGAAGAAATCCATTGCCCCATAGCCTGAACTTTTCGTCATAAAATCGCGGTTCAGGATGAAGTCTGAATCATAAGAGGAGGTTGGGAAATAAAGGAACAGACCCACCGCTTGTGTTTTCACGTCGGTATATTTTTTTGTGACACGATTATATAGGCGTAGCAAAACCGGGTCACCTACTTGAATGTTATATATCTCAGCCTTCTCCACAGAGATAAGAATGCCATTGGATGTGTTTGCCAGCGCATCCAGCACCTGCTTGGCAGAGCCCGACGCGTACTTATTTGTGCGGTCGCGCATGGCAGTGATCGTCTGCTGCGCGGCACCATCCACAAAGAAACTATCCGGCAGGTAAGCCACCTTGCGAAAGGAAGGCACATCAATTCCATAAACCACTTCTTTTCCAGAACCCACCAATGCAAGAGTATCGCGCGTGATCGCTGTGACACCTTGCACACCGGGGATTTGCAACTTGGTTGCAAAGTCTGCATTCTGCGGAGTACTAAGCGCAGGTGTAAAGCGCACATTTGAGCCGACAATATACTGTGAGTCAAGTTCTTTCTCGTGAGTATACGTTTGCTGAAAAAGCGAGAGACTCACACCAAAGGATAGAGTCAACGCGATGACGGTGGTCGCTGCGCTGATGCGTGAAGCGCGCCGCGAGACTGATTTGCCGGCCACTTCACCAATTTCACCGAAGAGATGGCGGAAGAATGAAGATAAGCGTCCACTCGTCTTACTGAGTCCACTTTCAACCAGACGCAGAGTAAGCAAGGTCAGGCCGACCCACGCAAAGAATGGAGCGAGAAAGATATAGAAGGAAAGCGTCACAGCCTGACCTTCATTACCGGTGGATTTGAAGCCGCCATTTAAATTGGTCACAAACAGCACAATGCCTGCGGCAACAAGCGCCATCACATCAAGATACGAACGCTTCCAATACGGAACAGCTTCCAAACGACGCGTAACGCGGCGTTCCTGAGTGATCTCGCGACGCAACGCGCCGAAGGTTGGCAGGAATGCGGCAAGGAATGTGAGCACGAGGCCCGCTAAAAAGGCGATGGACGCGGAGTTAGCGAACCCACCCCAATCGAAGCCGGGGACAAATGGATTAAGACCTACTGCAACGGATTTCCCGCCGCTGATCAATAATAAAGCAAGCCCGAATACCAACCCCAGTGCGGACCCGCCGACTGCCAGCAAAACCGATGAGATTGCGACGATGCTTGTAATTTGAGCCGGAGTAGCGCCACGTGTGCGTAGCAAACTGATCTCGCGGCGCTGCGCATCGGCAAATAATTCGGCGGCAAATTTGGAAAGATAGGCCGCTAATGCAACGCCGGGCAGGCCGAGAAAGATAAAGAGGATCTTTGCTGCCAGCACATCACCCTGTGCAGTCTTGAATGCGCCGGAAAGATTATCCATCGCCTTAAACTGCGCGGGAAATTGGCGTTCCACCAGACGGCGTAGCGCGTCGGTATGTTTGGCTGCCAGCGTTGGGTCGGCTGGTAGGAGAGCGCGGTCCATTTTGATATGCACCTGCGGTTCAAAGATGATCGCGCCGGGCGCTGTATTGGCCGGCGGATTGGCAGCCAATACAGCCAACGGCGTTTGCAGATTGGATTGGAACCATTTGAAATCTACAAAGGCCGCATCGAGGATGATCGCGTTCTCGGCTTCTGTCGCAACGGAAAACAGTGCGTCAGCATGATCCATATTCACAATGCCCGTGATTGGCAGGACAACCGGATGATCTATTCCTGTAAAGGTCATTTGCAGGGAATCACCCACTTTAAGATTTTGGGCAATTGCCATCGCTTCGCCAACCATCATGCCCTTGGGATCAAACTTGCCTTCGCTAATCTGCAGAATATCAAAGGTCTGTAGATAAGAGGGGGAAATGCCGAATACCCGTCCGGCAGGCGAGGCTTGCGTACCGCCTACTTTTACTGCAGAAGCAAAATCGGCGACAAGGACAGGTTCTGCCGCAAGCACACCTCGCTGCGCTGAGATCGTGGAGATCGTATCAGCCACGTTCACATCCGGCGTAGTGGCGTGCGCGACTACGTCCAGTTTGACCGGCGCAAGCGCGAGAGTGGTCATTTGGCGCGTGGTAGCATCCACAAAGAACAGTATTCCAGCGAAGAGTCCAACTGCAAGCGCGAGTCCGAAAAGATATGTAAAGCTGCGGCGCGGATTACGAGTGACGAGCCGCCAGGCATAGATCAGGGTCATTGTGCACTTCCATTCCCGGTCACGAGATGACCATCCTTCAATTGCAGGATGCGATCGGCATGTGCGGCCACTTCGGGATCATGTGTTACCATGACCAAGGTCAAGTTCCTATCACGTGCCAGTGCGATTAACGAATCGATCACGTCAGCCGCGGTGGCGCTATCGAGGTTACCGGTCGGTTCATCGGCCAGCAAAATGAGTGAGGCGTTCGCGAGCGCACGGGCGATGCCCACACGCTGTTGTTCCCCGCCCGAGAGTTCATCTGGCAGATGATCGGCTTTATCAACGAGATTGACGAGGGTTAACAATCCATCGGCGCGCTCATGGCGTTCTTGCGCAGGTGCATCCCCTAGCAACATGGGAAACTCAATATTCTCGCGGGCAGTCAACACTGGGAATAGATCGTGCTGTTGAAAGATAAAACCCATTTTCTGGCGGCGTAATGCGGCAAGTTGTTCATCATTGTATTCAGCGAGGTTATGACCATCCAAAAAAACATGGCCAGAGGTGGGTTGATCGAGACCACCCATCAGGTTTAAGAGCGTCGATTTCCCGCAGCCACTCGGGCCCATAATGGCCACAAACTCACCGCGTTTGAGATTGATATCCACGCCACCCAGAGCAGTGACAGTCGCACGGCCCACGCGATATTCGCGTTTGAGATCAATGGTCTGTAAAACGATATCATTCATATCAAACATGAGATAGCTCGCCTTCAAACAATTGCCCGTCGTCGATCTTGATCTGGCGTTGCGCACGGGCAGCAACATTTCTATTGTGAGTAACAATAATGAGTGTCAAGTGAAGGGCGGCATTCAAATTGCCAAGCAGCTCCATGACCTTGTCCGCGGTGACAGAATCAAGTTCGCCTGTCAGTTCGTCAGCCAGCAGGATTTTGGGATTGTTGGCAAGAGCAATTGCAATCGCCACACGTTGACGTTCTCCACCGGAGAGCATGGCTGGCCAGTGATCCAGTCGTTCAGAAAGCCCAACTTCCGCCAACAGGGTACGGGCGCGTTGTGCTGGATTCCTTTGGCTAGCGAGTTGCAGAGGTGCCATTACATTTTCTAAGGCGGTCAGAAAGGGAATCAGATTATCAGCCTGGTAAACGATACCGATGGTCTCGCGGCGAAACGCAGCGCGTTCGGCTTCGTCCAGCCTGGCAATATCTGTGCCATTGATTACCACCTGTCCTGCGCTGGGCAGTGCCAGTCCGCCGATGAGGCTGAGAAGTGTGCTCTTGCCGGCGCCAGAGCGTCCGGTAATCGCTGCGAATTCGCCGGGCTGAATGGCCAGGTTCGCGCCGCGCAAGGCAACGGTTTCAATGTCGCCTTCTTTGTAGATCTTATAGAGATCGTGCAAAGATAGCATTTCCATAAAAGACTCTTTTTCTTTATTCTTGGAGATAAACTTATTTTGTCACTACAAAAGTTAACGCAATGTCGCGCGCGCCTTCGCGATCGTAATGATTCTCAGGACCCACAACAGTCAGGATGGCAATGCGTCCATCCGAGAGAGGCATGTAATAGATCTCATTATGAGCGGTAAAAGACTTGGCGGTCACGGCAGATGTGCCATCGGCGGTAAAGCCAAGAATAACGGCATCTTTGACTTCAGTTGAAGGCTTCAAATCGATCTGCTTGAAACCGGGGAACGCGGCGGTCACATTGGCGGAGTCACTCTGCGCGTAAGTCATCACATCTGTTCCGGCAGGTGGAGTAACAAAGGTTAGAGTCATCGAATCGTCACCGCCGATAAATTTCACGCCCTCCGCAACAGATGTATCCTGAGTCCATGGGCCGGGATGAGCGATGGAAAATCCCTGAGCAGAATCTGAATACGTGACGAGCGCTGATTCAACGCCGCCCTCGCCGCCATTTTCGGCAGCGGGCACAGCAGGTTTTGCACCGCAAGCGGCTGCCAGTGGCGCGATCAATGATAGGAAAAATAAGGCTTTTGATATGCGGCTAAACATAGAGTATCTCCTTTTGAACGATGGAACAATGATGAGTTTAATATATTGAAATGAAGTCTTGATGAAGCTCAAATGATGAAATTTTCATATTGAGAAATGAAAAGCCACATCCTCTTTAGGGATGTGGCTGGTAAATATAAAGATGTGCAGGAACTAGGCTACGATATCTAATTCACTATTTCCTTTCTCATCTTTTATTGCAAATTCTTGAACGGTATTACCGTTTCTCTCAAGAGTGAGTGTTCCCTTTCTGTGCTGAACACTTAAGAAAATCACCAACGCCAGAATCGCCAAAAGGAAAACAACACTCGTTGTAACAGTGCCGAGCCCCAAACCGCCTACATCAGTCGGCTGTGAGAGTAAATCACCAATCGAAGCGCCAAGCGGACGTGTCAGGATGTAGGCCATCCAAAATGCAAGGATCGCATTCAGCTTGAAACGATAAGCCAGGGCAATCAGGCCAATTGTTACAGCAAACAGGACTGCAGAGACGCCATAACCCAGGTTAAGACCCTCTGCCAGAAGGTCGCCTGAAGCCGTACCCAGCGCAAAGGTGAATAAAATAGTTGCCCAATAGAACAGTTCTCTTCGGGTTGTATATATGCTATGAACAGATAATGTCTTCTCGCTCAAATACCAAAAGACAAAAACCAGCGCCAGAGCAATACTGAATACAATAGTTGTGGTCTCTAGCGAAATGCCCAGATTTTCAACCAGGTTATCCGTAATGAGTGTGCCCACAATGCTCATCAAAACTACAGCGACCCAGTAAACCGCTGGAACATATCTTTTGATTACAATAAACTGAATCAAAAGTACAATCACGAGCAAACCACCCATCACATAGGATGTACCCGATAAACCCAGCCCCATTTTATCGTTTAGAAAATCTGCCGCAGTTTCACCGACAGTCGTAGCCAAAATCTTAATAATCCAGAAAAAAATTACAACCTCCGGCACCCTGTTCAACATATTCTTCATATTTTTTGTCTCCTTTTTGATCTTTGAAGTTTTTTCCTTTAGAAGGAATTCGGACAAATATAGTCAGCCAACATGAAGTCTATGTGAAATTAACTTTAAGCAATTTCTCATCGACCTTGCAGGAACGAAAGGGGCGCGCAAAAGCATTCACTTCGAATTTTCAAATGAGACTTGGGGTTAATTATGCATTCAGAATTTCATGCCAAATTCATCTCTCAAAGTTATACTTGATGTATGCGAATATTGATTGTCGAAGACGAACGGAAAATTTCAACTTATGTCAAACGTGGTTTGGAAGAACAGGGCTACGCAGTCGACGCGGCATACACAGGGCGCGAAGCACTGGACTGGGCGCAATCCGCCCGTTACGACGTGATCATCCTCGACATCATGCTACCCGAAATGAATGGAGTGGCCGTGTGCAAGGAACTACGTGCACAGGGCAATCGCGCTCCGATCTTGATGCTGACTGCACTCGATTCAATCGATGATCGCGCAGCCGGGTTGGATGCCGGGGCCGACGATTATCTCATCAAACCATTTGCTTTGAAAGAATTACTGGCCCGTATCCGCGCGATTATCCGCCGCGCTAGTGATATGCCAAAAAGTCCAATTTTACAGATCGCCGATCTCACCCTCGATACACTTACGCGCCGTGTGAAGCGTGGCAGTAAGAACATCGATCTTACTTCTAAAGAATATGCCGTGCTGGAATGCCTTCTACGCGAGTCGGAACGCGTGCTCAGCCGCGCCCAGATCGCGGAACATGTCTGGAACTACGATGTGTTCAATCACTCGAACGTTGTGGATGTTTACATAAAGAATCTGCGGCGGAAAATCGACGATGATCTGGAAATCAAATTGATCCATACTGTACGCGGCGCAGGATATCGCCTTTCGATGGAAAGCCAGGATGAGGCGGATTAAGACTCTGCGGGCTCGCTTCGCACTCTGGACTGCGAGCCTCTTCCTCGTCATCCTGACAATATTCGGTATCTATGTGTATTTGAGCATGGCGCATGGACTCTCTACCGCAATCGACAACTCGCTCACGCTTAGCGCTTCACAACTCGCCGCTGGATTAAATATCGACAACGGGCAAGTCGTCCCTTCTGAAAGCTTGAACGCAGACCCGGAGAATGCTAATTTGCGCGGACGCGGATTTAATATTCGTATCCTTACATCGCAGGGAAAATCGCTTGAAGAGTTTGGGGAATATCATAATTTACCGGTATCGTTGAATGAATCCTTTGCAACTTATACAGATATTGCGAGTGATACCACCCTGCGAATTTACAACCTGCCAGTGTATGACAATAATCAATTTGTCGCGATTGTTCAAGTGGCTCAATCCATGGACGATATGCAAGATACGCTTGAGCGCCTGCTCGCCACTTTATTGGTCAGCGTACCAATACTTGTTACCGTCGCGGGAGTCAGCGGATACTTTCTCGCCGCTCGTGCCCTTGCCCCGGTTGACCAGATCGCCCTAACCGCACGGCGGATCTCCGCTGAAGATTTGTCTGCACGGCTCAACATCCCGGTGACTGACGATGAAGTCGGACGTTTGACCGAAACATTTGACGAAATGCTCGAGCGGCTTGATGATGCTTTTAAACGCGAACGTCAATTCACGAACGATGCATCACACGAACTTCGTACACCGCTGACAGCCATGCAAGCCGTCCTTGGTATGATCCGCGAAAAGCCACGCACCGCCAAAGAGTATGAACAAGCGCTTGACGATATCTCAGAAGAAGCCGAGCGCCTGAAAACGCTGACCGAAAATCTTTTGGAGCTTGCACGCGGGGATGGAAAAAACAGTTCCATTCATGAGAAGGTCAATATTGCAATTCTGCTTGGAGATGTAACCGATTCCCTACGCCCGCTAATAGAGGCAAAGAGGTTGAATCTCAAGCGCAAAATCGAAGACAATCTCTATGTTCATGGAGATAGTGACGACTTGATCCGTCTATTCGTCAATTTACTGGATAATTCCATTAAATTTACGGAACATGGCGAGATTTCTGTCTCAGCAGGATTGTACAAAAACACAATAAAAATAATTATTGAGGATACTGGCATGGGGATTGATCCTGAACATCTCCCCCATATTTTCGACCGCTTTTATCGTACCGACAAGTCCCGCGCTACATCCGGTTCCGGTTTGGGGCTTTCGATTGCAATGGAAATCGTTCAATCGCATGGGGGCAAAATGGACGTAACCAGTGAAATCAACAAAGGGTCGAGTTTTATTATTTATTTTCCCGAATGAATTTTGTTACTCCTGTTTAATACCTGCTCCCAAATCAGTCTAAGAAAAGGCTTGACTTTTACCAAACGGTTTAGTAAGATACTTACACGTTGAAAATAAGTATTACACCGTGTAAGTAACTATTACATAGTGTAAATATTACAACGATTTATCCCACTTCTAAATCATGGCCTACCCTATCACTATTACGACCTCTGCGATGCGCGAGATCAACCGGTCTGCAATCCTTGAGATTATTCGCCGGGAAAGCCCAATATCGCGCTCTGCCATTGCCGAGCGACTGGACGTCAGCCTGCCAACCGTCATGCGAATTGTGGATAGTCTGGTTGAGGAAGGATTTGTCCGTCCTCAGGGCAGCACAGAATGGAGCGGCGGACGGCGGCGACCTCTGATTGAGTTCAATGTAGGCGGCTTTGTGGTGCTCGGGGTCGATCTGGGTGGAGCAAAAATGTACGGCGCCATTTCTGACCTCGGCGGCAACATCCTAACGGAGCTTGATCTTGGACGCCATGACACCTCCGGCGAGGAAGGCTTTGAAAATTTAGCCTCGCTGATCGACACCCTGCTGGCTCGTCCGGAATTGGAAAAACGTCAGGTTCGCGGCATCGGTGTTGGAGTACCGGGCGTTACTCTGCATCGCGAAGGGGTTGTGACTTGGGCCTACACTCTTAAGTGGCGGAATTTTCCTCTTAAGGCCAGGCTTGCAGAGCGGTACCATCTCCCCATTATTGTCGATAATGATGTGAATCTGGCCGCATTGGGTGAACTTTGGTTTGGGGCCGGTCAAAATACGCAAAACATGATCCTGATAGCGATCGGTACCGGTATTGGAGCCGGGGTCATCATAGACGGCGCACTCTATCGAGGCTCGAAAGAGGCTTCAGGCGAAATCGGCCATATGATTGTGGGGCGTGAATTTTTTGGAAAAAACTTTGAGGAATTCGGTGTACTGGAAAGCCTGGCTTCCGGGACAGGTATAATTGAACATGCCCGGGAGGTTTTAAGAAATAAAAACAATTCGTCCAATTTTAATAACATGGTTGTTGAGGAAATATTCGAAGCGAGTCGCAAGGGAGAGGCATGGGCAAGGGAAGTCATTGACAAGACCGTGGATTATCTGGCAATTGCCATAGCAAATTTGGCGGTTTCATTCAACCCGGAGGTGATTGTGCTGGGCGGTGGAGTAACACATTCTGAGGATTTGCTGGTCAAGCCCATCCTGCAACGGCTCAATGGAATGATACCCATCATACCAAGGCTGGTGGTCTCGAGCCTTGGTCTACAGGCAACCGTCATGGGAGCGATTACGAATGTTTTGCATAATACGTCCAATTACTATGTTGTTCATAAACTCTCGTAATCCTGTACATCAATCCAAAGGAGGTGAAACAACTGACTATTCATGACCCGATCTGTCGCACAAAACACTCATGTTCCTACAATTCGAACGAAGGAGAAAAAGATGAAAAATCTTTATAAGATCACTCTGTTGATTATGGTCGTTGTCCTGGCTGTCAGTTGCGCGCCCAAGCCGGCAGCCAGCGGGCCGGTGACGATCCATGTGTTGACCATGGATCAGGCCGGTTTGAAGCCGGCCGAGATCGATCAAATTGCCCGCGATTTTGAAGCTAAGAACCCGGACATCAAGGTTGTCATGGAATATCTGGGTTACGATTTCGTGCACGACAAGATCACGACAGGCATGGCCGCCAACCCGCCGGCCTATGATGCCGCCATGATCGATGTCATTTGGCCGGACGAGTTCATCAAAGCCGGGTATTTGCTGGATGTTACCGATCGCGTCACTCCTGATATGAAAACCGGCATTTTCCCGGCTTCCTGGAATGGTGTGACACGCAACGGCAAAGTCTACGGGATGCCCTGGCTGATGGATGTTAAATATTTTATGTACAATAAGGACATCCTTCAGAAAGCCGGTTTCAATAGCCCTCCGGCGACATGGGAGGAATTGGCAGATCAGGCCAAGGTCATCAAGGAAAAAGGCCTTGCAGAATTTCCCATTACCTGGTCGTGGAATCAGAAGGAAGGTGTGACCTGTGACTTCGCCGTTTTGTTGTTTGGTAACGGTGGATCCTTCGTAGATGCAAGCGGCAAGCCTGCTTTCAACAATGACAAAGGTGTTGAAATTCTATCGTGGATGAAGCAAACCATCGACGATGGCTTGAGCAACCCGAGCGCCATTTCATCCGACGAGATGGCAGTCGAAGCGGACTTCCTCGCCGGCAAGAGTGCCTTCGCAGTCAACTGGCTGTTCCAGTATGCTGATTCGAATGATGCTACCAAATCACAGATCGTTGGACAGGCAGCTTTTGCCCCAATGCCTGTATTTGCAGCCGGCAAGTCGGCAGGTATTCAAGGCTCGAGCGTGGATGGTTCAAGCTCGTTTGCGATCATGGCAACCACTCCTTACCCGGATCAGACCTGGAAATTCCTGTCCTATCTGGCAAGTGATGAGGTGCAGACGAAATATTCGGCAGAAATGCTGCCTATCTGGCAGGCCGATTTCGAAGGTGATAAATTGAACGCACTGCTGG
>Ga0209131_1001845_pt1 | contig 14537 bp, 13 predicted proteins | sample GraSoi_2013_40cm_FD_185826 | JGI IMG/M metagenome (GOLD analysis project Ga0209131, IMG submission 185826) | Grasslands soil microbial communities from the Angelo Coastal Reserve, California, USA - Sample 9_17_2013_40cm (SPAdes) (version 2) | ecosystem: Environmental > Terrestrial > Soil >...
GTCGGAAGAAACCCCGATAACTGGCATCTAAGCGCTTCAACGTCGCGCGCTGAAGTGAAACTGGGAACAATGCCGCATCGGGATCCGAGTGCCGCCACTCGGTGAGAGCCTTCGCCTGGTCAATATAGTTGCGATTGACACCGCGCCGCCACGCTCCAACTCTTTCCTCGAGAGCGGCATTGTAGAGAACGCGCTGCGACTCGAGCAACGCTTCGAGAGTTCGGTGTTGGGCCTTCGACGGGAGAAGACGATACTGATACGTCAGGAGCATTGGCGCGAACATAGCAATAGGGAAGCTCACCACGTGAGCTACCGATGGTGTGCGCGCTCGGCACGAAGACGCCATCGAACGCGAAGTGGCAGAATTAAGGCCATTCCTTTGGAGACGGGAGACCACATGTCCGCACGTAATTTGAGTCGCCTCGCTGTCATATTTGCCGCAGCGTGCCTCTGCGGTCTGGTCAACGCAAGAGTCGTCACGCCTGCGGTTTCGCCCAGGCGAAGGTCGTCACCAAGGCCATCGCCTACGAGCAGGGCGGCCAGAAGCTCGAGGGCTACCTCGCCTACGACGATGCGAAATCGGGCGCGCGTCCCGGCGTGCTCGTGGTCCCTGAATGGTGGGGCCTCAACGACTATGTGAAGAGCCGCGCGCGCCAGCTCGCCGAGATGGGCTACGTCGCATTCGCCGCGGACATGTACGGCGACGCCAAGGTTACCCGCGATCCGAAACAGGCGCAGGAATGGTCTTCTGCCGTCGGGAACGGCGGACTCATGGCGCCGCGCTCGAAGGCGGCGCTGGAGGTCCTGAAGGAGCAACCGCAGACGGACAAATCGAAGCTCGCCGCGATCGGCTTCTGCTTCGGAGGCTCGACGGTGCTTCAGCTCGCCTACAGCGGCGAGCCGCTTGCCGCAACGGTCACCTTCCACGGCGGCCTCATGGCGCCGAAGGAAGACCAGCTCTCGCAGATCAAGTCGCCGATCCTCATCCTGCACGGCGCCGAGGATGGGTTCGTGAAGCCCGAGACCATCGACCAGGTGCGCACGTCGCTCGACAAGGCGAAGGTCGATTGGTACATGGTGACCTACGCCCACGCCGTGCACGCCTTCTCGAATCCCGATGCAAACAGCTTCAAGATCCCCGGCATCGGCTACAACGAGAAGGCGGCGCGACGCTCCTGGGCCGAGATGCAGGACTTCTTCAAGGAGCAGTTCGCCAGGAAATGATGTGGATCCCGGCTCGTTGGCCCTTCGGCCGGCCGGGATGACTCACATATTCATGGCTTTCCGCGCCTCACCGGTGAGCTCGAGGATGTGCAAGCCGGTGTTGGCGCGGTCCACGATGTACACGTAGCCGCGCTCGTCCACGTCCACGTTGTTGGTCTGGATCGCGACCTTGCAGCGCTCGGTAGTACCTGAGCCCACGCAGCGCTTGTCGGTCTTCTCGTTGATCGCCGGGATAAAGTAGCCGATCTCCTTCGGGTGATAGGGATCGCGCACGTCGAGCGCGCGCACGCCGGCGTTGAAGAACGCGATGAACACCACGCGCTTGTAGTACACGGACGCCATGCTCTCGTTGGACGAATGCGAGCCGAACCGCCCGCCGCGCGCGCAGAAATTGCCGCTCGCTTCCGGCACCGTCCAGCTCGAAATGTTGAACGGTTTCGACTCGGCCGAGATGTCCGCGATCCACACCATCTGCCGCGGCTCCTGGCACTCGTTCACCAGCGACTCGTCCACGATCAGCGCGAAGTCGCGCTTGCCGCCCCATTGGTCCTTCGCGAACTCGGGCACGTCCATGCCGAGCATCGGGAAGGTCGTGTGCGCACCGATCGAGGGCGGCAGTTCCAGGCGCCCAACTTCCGGCGCGCGCAAGTTCGCGTCCGTCGGCTCCTTCGGTCCATTGATGAGCTTGTCGCGATCGACGATCTGCATGATCCCCGACTTGTTGGTGCCGTAGCCGAAGTAGATGCGATTGCCCTTGGGGCCCGTCGAGATCATTCCGTGCAGCTCGGTCGGCGCCGCCCCGGTCGCGCCAGGTTGTTGTCCCGCGAGGCCGAAATCGCGAATGTGCCTGGGCTTCGCCGGATCCGAGAGATCGAACACCTGCGTCATGCGCCGCGTGCGCCAGCCATCTACGCCGGAGACGAGGTATGCGATCCCCGTGTCGCACTCCCAGAAGCTCTTGTGCGTACCCTTCAGGCCCTTCACCGGCGTGCTGAGCAAGGTTGGCTTCGACGGATCCGTCACGTCCCACACCTCGTGCCCGAGGTTGCCGAACGTGCGCAGCATGTAGAACTTCGACTTGTCGGCGTTGGGTAGCGTGGCTCCCGCGCATGCGCGCACCATCTGCGCGCCGCCGGATTCGCCCGAGCCCGGTTCGCCGGGAATGTGGAAGAGCGGCTTCGGATGCCGCGGATCCGTGACGTCGAGGATCGATGTGCCGTTGTCCTCTGCATTGCCTGTGAGCGGGTTCACGGACTTCCCGCCGTGATGGCCGACGTAGAGGATCCAGCGATCGCCCTGCTTTGCGATCGTGGGCTGATAGGCGCTGCGGGCCTGCAGCGCGTCGCTGCCCAGGAGCTCCATGTTCATCTTCTCCACGCCCTGCGCGGCGGCGGTGGCTGCGAATACGAGCGATACGGCAAGACAGGTCGGGCGCATGTTTCCTCCGGGTGATCGTTCAGCGCGTTGCTTCGAGGTAGTAGCTTTCGTCCACGTACTTGTTGACGTCGATCAGCGTCTTCTGCGGGCGGCCGAACTCGCTACGCAACTTGAGCACGGTCTGCATTGCGACAGGATCGAGCTTGGCGCGCTTCTGGAAACCCTCGCCGCTTTGCACGAGCACGTCCCACGCCTTCATCGCGGAAGCTTCGCTCGCCGCGGGAATCTGCTTGCGGTAGATCGCCACGGCCTCGGCGCGGTTATCCGGATGGGAGATCCAGTCGAGCGAGCGCAGGTAGCCCTTGATGAATCCCACCAGCTCGGCGCGATGCTCCTTCGCCCATGAGCGCCGCGCGACACCACCCAACCCCTGGTACGGACCCACGGTCTCGCTCGCGTTGGCGAGCCGCCGATAGCCACGCGATTCGGGAAGGATCTCGAGCGGCGTGGTGAGAATCGTGGCCGCGGTCTTGTTCTGCATAAGCGCTTCCGCGCGCTGCGACGTGCCGCCGACCCTGTCCAGCGTGTAGTCGCCTTCGTTCAACCCGGCTTGCTGCAGCATCTTGATGAGCACGAAGGCGTACCCGGTCGTCGCCGCATCGACGGCGAGCGATTTGCCCTTCAGCTCGGCGATCGTCTTCACCTCCGGGTTCGCCACCAACCTCAGGGTGCCGTACTGCACGCCCATGAACGTGAACAGATCCGGCGGCTGCGGCAGCGGCGCCTCGCCCTGTCCTTCCATGTACGCCGCCACGTTGTCGTAGGTCGAGATCGCGATGTCGAACTTTCCGGCCATGAGGTTCTGGATCTGGAAGACCGACCCCGGGGCTCCCGTGATCTTCAACTCGAGGCCGTTCTCGGCGAAGAAGCCCTTCTCCTGGCCCACCCACAGCGGCCAGTTGAAGCCGCCGGGAAAGGAGATGAGCTGCAGTGTCGTGGCGGCCCACGACTGCGAGGCCGCGAGAGCGAGAGATGCGAGTACCAGTCGGGCGGCGCGCATGGTCACTGCACCTTGATGCCCGCGCTCTTCACGATTTCCGCGATGCGCGCAGTTTCGGAATGCAGGAATGCATCAAAGGCCGAGGTGCTCATCGGCATCGGCTCGGCTCCGAGCACTGCGAGCTTCTCCTTCACTTCGGGAGAGGCGAGCGCCTTCAAGGCCTCGGCATTGAGGCGCTCGACCACCGCCTTCGGCGTTCCCGCGGGCGCCAGCATCGCGACCCAGAAGACGTAGTCGGACTTCGCGAATCCCGATTCGAGCGTCGTGGGCACGTTGGGAAGCACCGGCGAGCGCTGCGGCGTGCCTACGGCGAGCGCTTGCAGGCGTCCGTCCTTGATGAGCGCAAGCGCGGACGTCAAGGGCGCGAAGAAGAAGTCGATTCGACCCGTCGCGGTCTCCGTCATCGCCTCGGGCGTCCCCTTGAAGGGAACGTGCACCGCGTCGAAGCCCGCCGACTGCCGGAAGATCTCCGCGTTCATGTGCGTGGCGCTGCCGATGCCGGCGGAGCCGTAGTTGAGCTTGCCCGGATTCGCTTTCGCGGTTTGCACCAGGTCCTTCACCGTCTTCCACCCCTTCGAGGGCGAGACGATGAGCACGTTGGGCAGGCTCGCGAGCGGCGTCACGCCCACGAAGTCCTTCAACGTGTCGTACGGAAGGTTCGGATAGATCGCCGGATTGGCGACGTGGCCCGCCGAGTGGACGAGCAGCGTGTATCCGTCCGGCGCGCTCCTCGCGACTTGCGCAGCGCCGAGCGTTCCGCCCGCGCCGGGCTTGTTCTCCACGATGATCGTCTGCCCCAGCGCGCGCGACATCGGCTCGGCGAGCGTGCGCGCGATGATGTCCCTGCCGCTGCCCGCCGTGAAAGGCACGACGAAATGGATCGGCTTGTCCGGAAATCCCTGCGCGTGGGCGGCGGTTGCGGCGGCCATTGCGAACGCGGCCAGGATCATTCTCGTTTTCATGGGTTCCTCCTAGGGACGAATGCGAGTCGCTCGGCGCTTCCGCCGAGCACTTTACGATAGGCGTCGTTCGCCTGCTCCAGCGTGAACGTGCCGCTCGCCTCGACGGGAAACGGCTTCAGCGAGCCGTCCTCGAATCCGGGCGCGAGCGCTTCGAAGATCGGCGCGCAGTCCGTGACACTGAGGGCGAGTGAATCGATTCCGACGTACGTATGCATGCCGCGATAGAACGCGAAGATGTCGAACGGCACCGCACGCTCGATGGTGGCGATGAAGACCTGCCGCCCGCGCTTGGCGAGGCTCGCATTGGCCTCTGCGAAGTACGGGCTGCCGACCGTGTTGAAGACGATATCCGCGCGGATTCTCGCCGACGGTTTCTCGCTGCTCGAGTCGACGTACGTAACGGGCCCTTCCGCGTGACCCCGCGGGGCATCGGCTCGCCGATCGATGGCAAACACCATCGCTCCGGCGCGCGACGCGAGCTGCACGACCGCCTGCCCCACTTTTCCGCTCGCGCCGAAGACCGCGACCACGTCTCCCGCTTTCGGATAACCCGCGCGCCGCAGCCCTTCATAGGCGGTCACGAACGGCACGCCGATGGTGCCGGCCTCGAGCATCGAGAGGTTCCCCGGCTTGCGCCGGATCGCCGCGGCGGGCAGCACGAGCCGGTCGGCGTGCGAGCCGTTGCGCGAGATGCCGAGGTCGCCGCCGCTGCCCCAGACGTCGAGGCCCTTCAGCTCATGCGGACCCTCGACCACGACGCCGGCGAAGTCGCGCCCCGGCGTGCGTGGAAAAACCGCGCTCGGCATGATGCCCAGCATCGCCTTCGCGTCGCTCGGGTTGATGCCCGCCGCGTGCACCTCGATCGTGACGTCGCCCTCGTTGCGTCCCACGCTGCCGAATTCCACCAGGGCCACGTCGATCTCGTCGGCGGACGCGGCCTTCGCCGCGATGTTGAGCGCCCTGGGCATCAGGCGGCGCGAAGGCCCAACAGGGCGCGGGCTTCGCTCGCTGTCGCGACCGAAGCGCCGAGATCGTCGAGGATGCGGCGCGCCTTGGCGACGAGGTCCGCGTTGCTCTTCGCGAGCACGCCCTTCGAGAGATAGATGTTGTCCTCGAGGCCCACGCGCACGTTGCCGCCGAGGAGCCACGTCTGCGCCAGCATCGGGAATTCCGCGCGGCCGATGCCGAAGGCGCTCCAGATCGCCCCGGGCGGCAGCAGGCTGCGCGCATAGAAGAGCGTCTCCGGGATGCTCGCGAAGCCGTACTTCACGCCCATCACGATCGTGTAGAGCCCCGGCCCGTCGAGCGACCCGTCGGCGAACATGTCGCGCGCGAGGTTCATGTCGCCGCTGTCGAACACCTCCAGCTCCGGCATCACGCCCGCGTCCTTCATGGCCTTGGCCATCTTGCGCACGTTGGTGGGCGTGTTGATCACCACGTCCGCTCCGGAATTCATCGTGTTGAGGTCGAGCGAGCAGATGTCGGGCTTCAGCTCCACCACGTGGCGCACGCGTTCGAGCGGTGGCTTCAAGGTCGTGCCGGGCGCGTAGACCTTCGGATCGTCCGCGCTCGGGACGAAGCGCCCACCCGGGCCCGTCGTGAGGTTGATGATGAGCTTCGTGTCGCGCTTGCGGATCCGCTCCATCACTTCGCGATAGTGGCTCACGTCGTTCGAGGGCTTTCCGGTCGCCGGGTCGCGCACGTGGATGTGGACCGCGGCCGCGCCCTCGCCCGCGGCGGCGAGGCATTCGTTTGCGATGTGCTCCGGCGTGATCGGCAGGTGCGGGGTCTGGTCGGGCCGCGTGATGTTGCCGGTGATCGCGCAGGTGATGAAGGTCTTGTCGGCCATGGTTTCCTAGAGGGTGCGGCCGCCGTCCACCACGAGCGTCTGGCCGGTGGCGAAGCGAAGCGTGGTGGCGCAGGCCTCGATCGCCGCGGCGACGTCGTCCGGCTGGCCGACGCGCTTGAGCGGCGTCGATGCGGCAGCCTTGGTGATGAAGTCGGCGCCGCGGCCGGGAACGAAAGTGGATTCGACGACGCCGGGCGACACGGTCAGCACGCGCACGGTCGGCGCCAGTGCCCGCGCGAGCGACTTGCCCAGGATGTCCACGCCCGCTTTTGCCGCGACGTAAGCCAGGTTGCTTCCGGTGCCCGTCGTCGCCGAGATCGAGGAAACGTTCACGATGAGGCCATCGCCGCTCGCGGCGAGCAGCGGATGGAACGCGCGGATCGTGGCGAAGACGCCGCGCCAGTTGGCTGCGAAGATCGAATCGATGATCTCGTCGGTGAGTCCGGCGAGATCTGCCGCCGGCACCGGCTGCGTGAACCCCGCGGTGTTGACCAGCACGTGCACGGCGTTCACGTGGCTCGCGACTTCCTGCGCGGCCTGCGCGAGGCTCGCCGAATCCGTGATCGATGCCTTCACGGCGAAGTGGTTTCCCGAGGGCAGCGATTCGATGAGGGCCTTCGCTTGCGCATCGGGCTTTCGGTGAAGGACGATGATGCGCGCGCCGATCGCCGCAAGGCGCGCAGCCGTCGCCTTCCCGACCGCGCCCAGGCCGCCGGCGATCACGACGTTGCGCGCATCGAGGCGCGACGAGGGAGCGAAGGGCGTGGCGCTCATGGCAGCGGCGGCTTCGGGATGCGCCGCGTTCCCGGCTGCATGACGAAGTCGTACTCGAGGCGCCACCCGCCCTTGCCATCGCGCTCGTAGTGGCCGCTGAGCGCCGGCGTCACGCCGAACACCACGTCGGCGGCGATGCAGTCGTCGTCATTGGCGAACACCTGCGTGATCAGCGTGCGGAAGCCTTCCTTCAAGATCATGAAATGGATGTGCGCGGGACGAAAGGGATGGCGATCCTGCGCGCGCAGCATCTCGCCGCACGGACCGTCGACGGGCACGGGGTAGCCCGCGGGACGTACGGTGCGGAAATGGAAGCGGCCGTCGCCATCGGTTTCGAAGCGCCCGCGCAGGTTGCGATCCGGCTGCTCCGGATCCTGGTTCTCATAAAGGCCCACGGGCGAGGCCTGCCACACATCGACGATCGCGCCCGTCACGGGCGTGCCGTCGATGCCGGTCACGCGGCCCTTCACCTCGAGCGGCTCTCCCTTCGTATCGCGCGAGATCGACTCGCCCGGCCGGCACATCGGCGAGCCGGCGCGCCAGAAGGGGCCCAGCAGCGCCGAATCGGTTTCGCCGCGGCCCTGGGAGTTATTCAGCATCATCACCAGCGTCGAGAGGCCGAGGAGGTCGGAAAGGAGGATCACCTCGTTCTTCTCGGGCCCGGAGGCCTGCCCCAGGCGTACGAGGAAATCGAGCGCCCGCTCGAACTCCTCCTCGGTGATCTTCATCTCACGCACGAATGCGTGGAGGTGGCGCACCAGGGCGTCCATCACCTCGCGAAGGCGAGGATCGGGCGTGCGCGCCATCGCCTTCGAGACGATGGCGGTGACTGAATCGGCGCCGTTCACGACACCGTGCGCATAAGGCCGTGTCACGAAGATCAATAAGTGGAGCGGGGATCGTAGCTTACACTCCCGATGGAAAAGGAGGAGTACCCGAAATGGCGGATGGCTCTACCGTAATCTGGAAAGGCGGCACCGAGCACTGGACGCGCAAGGGCGACGTGAAGCTCTTCCTTTGGAGCAAGAAAGCCGCGCCGGGAACGAAGCACACCGGAACGATTCTCTTCGTGCACGGCTCGTCCATGGCGTCGCAACCCACATTCGACCTCACGGTCCCCGGGCGCGCGGATTCTTCCGCGATGGATTATTTCGCCTCGCTGGGCTACGACACATGGACGATGGACAACGAGGGCTACGGCCGCTCGGACAAGAACCGTCCGCAGAACAACGACATTTCCAACGGCGCGGACGACCTCGCCGTGGGCAGCCAGTACATCCTAGAGAAGACCGGCGCGAAGAAGCTCCTCGTCTACGGCATCTCCTCGGGCGCCCTGAAGGCGGCCCTATTCGCCCAGCGGAATCCCGATCGCGTGGCGCGAATCGCGCTCGACGCCTTCGTGTGGACCGGCGAAGGCAGCCCCACACTCGAAGAGCGCAAGAAGAGGCTCCCGCAGTTCATCAACGTGAACCGCCGGCCGATCGACCGCAAGTTCGTCCAGAGCATCTTCGAGCGCGATCACCCGGGGACGGCCGACGATGCCACGATCAGTGCGTTCGCCGATGCGATCCTCGCGCTCGACGACTCCGTGCCCACAGGCACCTACGTGGACATGTGCTCGAAGCTGCCGCTCGTCGATCCGGCCAGGCTCACCGTGCCCACGATCATCATGCGCGGCGAGTTCGATGGAATCGCCGGCTTCGACGACCTGGTCGAGTTCTTCAAGCGCCTTCCCAACGCCGACAAGCAGTTCGCGGTGATGGCGGGCATCTCGCACGCGAGCTTCCAGCAGAAGAACTATCGCGTCGTCTACCACATCCTCCACGCCTTCTTCTCGCAGCCCGAACCGGCCTACCGCGCATGAAAAGAACGATCCTCCGCGCGATCGCCCTCCTCGCGATCGCACTGCAAGCCCATGCCCAGTCGTATCCCACGCGTCCGATCCGCATCGTCGTGCCCTTCGGGCCCGGCGGCTTCACCGATGTCGCAGCACGCATCCTGCAGAAGGAGCTCGCACCGGCTATCGGCCAGCCGATCGTGATCGAGAACAAGCCCGGCGCGGGCTCGACCATCGGCACCACGGACGTCGCAAGGTCCGCGCCCGACGGATACAGCCTGGTCATGATCTCGACCACGCACGTGATCAGCCCGCATCTGTACAAGCAGGTGCCGTACGACCCGATCAAGGACTTCACGCCGGTGATGAAACTCGCCGAGGGCCCGTACGTGCTCGTCGTGCATCCGAGCCTGCCGGTGAAGAGCGTCGCGGATCTCATCGCCCTCGCGAAAGCGAAGCCCAACACGATCGACTACGCCTCGTCGGGAAACGGCAGCGCGCAGCACCTCGTGGGCGCACTCTTCGTCACCATGGCGGGCGCGCCCCTCTCGCACGTTCCCTACAAGGGAAGCTCGCAGGCGATGAACGATGTCCTCGGCGGAATCGTGAAGGTGAGCTTCGTCGGCGTGCCCAACGCGCTGGCGAACCTCCACGCCGGCAAGATCAAGGCGCTCGCGGTGACCACGAAGAAGCGCTATGCGGACCTTCCGGATGTGCCCACGCTCGACGAAGCCGGCGTGAAAGGCTACGACGCGACGATCTGGCTGGGCCTGCTCGCGCCTCCCGGGACGCCGCGCGACATCGTGGACAAGCTGAACACCTCGATCACGAAGATCCTCTCCACGCCGGATGCGAGGAAGCTGATGGCTTCCGCGGGCGTGGACGTCGCTACGAGCTCGCCCGAGGATTTCGCAGCCCTCATGCAGGGCGAGCTGGAACGCTGGGGGAAGGTGGTGCGGGAAACCGGCGCGACGGTGAACTGACGACTGCGTGGTCATTCCTGCGCAGGCAGGAATCCAGTCACTCTCTTATGCAAGTCACCGGCGGCTGGCGCCGCAGCACGATCTCGGACTGCTGTGCCTGCTGCTCCACGAAGCGGATGTTCTGCTGCACCGCGTCCATGTAGAGGTTCTGGCCGCCGAAGTGATGCTGCGCGTACTGGTGCATGCCGCCCAGCTCGACGTCCAGGCGGCGAGCCGCGTTCTTGAAGAAGCCCGGCGTCTTGCGCAGCAGGTCTTCGCCCGAGGCGAACACGACTTCCTCTCCACCAGCTTCGGTGCGCCGCACGGTGATGCCGCCGGCGACGAACTCGGGGTAGAGCCTGTCGCGGCACTTCTCCAGGTAGCAACGGTCGGCCATCTGCGCGACGATGTCCGCGGAACCGAGGAGGCTTCCGATCAGGCGGAAGATCGGATGCGGGACCTTGATCTGCGCGACCGGCACCTCGTAGCCCGTGAAGTGCAGGACAGCGCCCGCGACCTCCGCGAAATCCTCCATCCCGATCTGCGGCAGGTATTCCTTGAGGAACCGCCCCCCGCGGGAGACATGGATCGGCGTGTATTCCGCGCCGGTCACGTGCTTGGTGTCGTTCGCGCGGCGGATGTAGCCGATGTCGTGGTAGAGCGCGCACACCACGCCAAGCTGGAAGAGCCGCTCGCCGATCTCCGGCCCGTCACCGCGCGAGTTCTCATATCCGTCGAGCAGGCGCGCCATCGCGAGCGTGACTTCGAGCGCGTGCTGGAGGTCGTGGTATTCCGTGTCGCACGCCGTGTAGCCGGGGAACGCGCCGCGGTAGAGGGCTACCATGTCGTCGAACGCGCGGTCCAACATGGGCGCCTGGTTGCGCGCATAGCGTTCGCGGTAGATGCGGACGACTTCGAGCTTCACGCAGACCGGGTCTGTCGTATTGATCCGGTTGGTGACGTCGAAATCGCTTCGGCGGAAATTCATCCCGGTGCGCCCCGAGAAAATTCTAGTTATTTGATCGCGCATTGAATCCCATTTGCATGCCCGCCGCAAGGGGATTATTGTGTCCAGAACCCCTCTGGAGGATCCCGCCCATGGCCACCATGACGCTGGAAAGTGCCGAGGAGATCAAGCGGCGCATCAGCGAGCTCAACCTGGAGCACCGTGATCTCGACCGAGCCATCGAAGCCCTCGAAAACAACCCCCTGCATGACGAGTTGCAGCTCAAACGCCTCAAGAAACGCAAGCTGATGCTGAAGGACCAGATCTTCATGCTTCAGCGCCAGCTGGTCCCGGACATCCCCGCCTAGCACCCCCCGTAGACGAAGTTTCCCAGCCGCAGCCAAGGGGTTAGCGCTGGCACGCCGCCTATAATGGCGGCCTATGCAAAAGCTGCTCGCCGCCGCCGGAATCCTAGTGGCCATCGCCGTTGTATCCGGCGGTTCATATTGGGCCGGCAAGTCCTCGGCCCCTGCGCCGGGGCAGGCCGGTCTCGCGCCCACGGCCGCCACGGGCGCGCCGCCGCCAGGCGTCGTGGTCGAAGCCTCTCGGGTGGCGATCATGAAGCTCCCCCAGTCGCTCAACGCGGTCGGAAGCCTTCGCTCCGACGAGACCGTCGTAGTCCGTCCGGAGGTGGCCGGCCGGATCGCGAACTTCGCCTTTCGCGAGGGCGAGCGCGTCGCCGAGGGCCAGGTGCTCGTACGCCTCGATGACTCGGTGCAGAAGGCGGATCTCGACCGGGCCAAGGCGAACCTCGTCCTTTCGCGCACGAAACATGAGCGCGCCATCGACCTGCGCAACAAGGGCTTCGTCTCGACCCAGGCGTTGGATGAGCTGGAGAACAGCGTGAAAGTCGCCGAGGCGGATGCCGAGCTGATGACCGCCCGCGTCAACAAGATGACCCTGCGCGCCCCGTTCGCCGGCACGGTGGGCCTGCGCCTGGCGAGCGTGGGCGACTACGTGAAGGAAGGCCAGGACATCGTGAATCTGGAGTCGCTCGATCCCCTCAAGGTGGACTTCCGCCTGCCCGAGCTCGCGCTGAGCCAGCTGCAGGGCGGCCAGACGCTGCAGATCACGCTCGACGCCCTGCCCGACAAGACGTACGACGGGAAGGTGTTCGCCATTAATCCCCTCATCGACTCGAACGGCCGCGCGATCGTGATCCGCGCGCAGGTCCCGAACCGCGACGGAAAGTTGCGCCCCGGCATGTTCGCGCGTGTTCGCCTCTTCACCAGCGACATCCGCGATTCCGTCGTGATTCCGGAGGAAGCGCTGTTCCCCGTGGGCGACGAAAAGTACGTGTACAAGGTCGTGGAAGGCAAGGCACAGCGCCAGAAGGTGGGGATCGGCCAGCGCCGCGAAGGGCGCGTGGAGATCGTGAACGGCCTGGCCCGTGACGACGTCGTGGTGACCGCCGGCGCGATCAAGCTGCGCGAGGGCGTGGCGGTGACGATCGCCAACAACGCAGCGCCGGCGCCCGTCGGTAAGAGCGACGACCCGCCTTCCAAGCCCAAGGGCTGAGGCCGCATGACGCTTCCGGAAATCTGCATCCGCCGACCCGTGTTCGCGACGGTGTTGTCGATCGTCGTGCTGTTGATCGGGCTTATCTCCTATTCGCGCCTTTCGGTGCGCGAATATCCACGCATCGACGAACCTGTGGTCACCGTCGAGACGCGCTACCTGGGCGCGAGCGCCGAGGTGATGGAGTCGCAGATCACCAAGGTCCTCGAGGACTCGCTCGCGGGCATCGAGGGCGTGGACGTGATGACGTCGTTCTCGCGCTCCGAGACCTCGCAGATCACGGTGCGCTTCAAGCTCTCGCGCAGTCCCGACGCGGCGGCAGCCGACGTGCGCGACAAGGTGTCGCGCGTTCGCGCACGGCTCCCCGACGGCATCGACGAGCCCGTGATTGCCAAGGTCGAAGCCGATGCGTTTCCGATCATGTGGCTCGCCGTCTCGACCACGACGAAGAGCTCGATCGAGGTCACCGACTATGTGACGCGCTACATCAAGCCGCGCCTCACGACGCTTCCGGGTGCGGCCGACGTGCGCGTCTTCGGCGAGCGACGCATCTCGATGCGGATCTGGCTCGACCCGGCAAAGCTCGCCGCGTACCGGGTGACGCCCGCCGACGTCGAGGATGCATTGAGGCGCCAGAACGTCGAGATCCCCGCTGGCCGCATCGAGAGCAACCAGCGCGAGTTTTCCGTGCTCGCGCAGACCGACCTGCAGGCACCGGAGGAATTCGACGCCATCGTGATCCGCGACGTGGCCGGCTATCCGGTGCGCGTGCGCGACGTGGGCCGCGCGCAGGTCGCGCCTGTCGATGAGCGCGTGATCGGCCGCTTCATGGGCAACCCGGCCGTCAGCATGGGCGTCATCAAGCAGGCGGTCGCGAATCCCCTCGAGCTGTCGCAGGCGGTACGCAAGGAGGTCGACGAGATCAACAAGACACTCCCTGACATGAAGGTCGAGGTGGTCTACGACTCGTCGCGCTTCATCGAGGAATCGATCCGGGCGGTGTTCCGGACGATCGTCGAGGCGATCGTGCTCGTGGCGCTCGTGATCTTCCTTTTCCTGCGCAACCTGCGCGCAACGGTGATCCCGCTGGTGACGATCCCCGTGTCGCTCGTGGGCGCGTTCACCTTCATGTACCTCTTCGGCTTCAGCGTGAACACGCTGACGCTGCTCGCGATGGTGCTCGCCATCGGGCTGGTGGTGGACGACGCCATCGTCGTCCTCGAGAACATCCACCGCCACGTTGAAGAAGGAATTCCGAGGCTCGAAGCGGCGATGATCGGCGCGAGGGAAATCGCGTTCGCGGTGATCGCGATGACGATCACGCTCGCAGCCGTCTATGCGCCGCTCTCGTTCCAGACCGGCCGCACCGGGCGCCTCTTCATCGAGTTCGCGATGGCGCTGGCCGGCGCCGTGCTCGTATCGGGCTTCGTCGCCCTCACGCTGTCGCCGATGATGTGCTCGAAGCTCCTCAGGCACGAGGAGAAGCACGGCACGTTCTACACCGTCACCGAGCGCTGGTTCCAGGGCCTGATCGCGGCTTACAAGCGCGGGCTTGACCGCATGCTGCACCACCGCGCGTACGTGGTGGCGGGCTACGCGTTGATGGCGGGGCTAGCGGTCGTGCTCGCGTTCGCGCTGCGCTCGGAGCTTTCCCCCATCGAGGACCGCGGCGTGATCTTCGGCTTCGTGAGCGCTCCCGAAGGCGCGACGGTCACGTACACGAGCGACAACGTGAAGAAGCTCGAGGCGATCTACCGCGAGATGCCCGAAACCGCTCGCTACAACGGCTTCGCGGGATTCCCCACGGTAAGCGACGGCGTCTCGATCGCGCAGCTCAAACCCTGGAGCGAGCGCAGCCGCAAGCAGCAGGAGATCGTGAGCGACCTCATGCCGAAATTCGGCGCGATTCCCGGCGTGCGTGCGTTCCCGACCAATGTCCCCTCACTGGGCCAGTCGCCGCGCAGCCGG
>Ga0209131_1001846_pt1 | contig 14528 bp, 15 predicted proteins | sample GraSoi_2013_40cm_FD_185826 | JGI IMG/M metagenome (GOLD analysis project Ga0209131, IMG submission 185826) | Grasslands soil microbial communities from the Angelo Coastal Reserve, California, USA - Sample 9_17_2013_40cm (SPAdes) (version 2) | ecosystem: Environmental > Terrestrial > Soil >...
TCAATGTGCAGGACGTGCTACGCGCGCGAGTGTTTCCGAGCTGCGTCCCGCTGCCGGCGCGCTGGGTCGACTACTACCGCCGGTCGGTCCGAACGCGCCGGATCCCGAACGGCGTGGAGCATGCGCTGAAGTACGCTGCGTGACGTTTGCTTTGCGGCGACGCGCGCCGCTGTAGCTCCGCTTGACCCAATCTCCGGAACACAACTCAACTGTTCTCGCGCTGGCGCCTCCCGCACCAGGTGCAGAAGCGGAAGAACGCGTGCGAGGTCGGCCCGTTGCAGCGCGTGCACCGGTCGGGCAAGGCCGGGTGTTTCCAGGGTCTTCCCGGCTTGGTCTTGCACACCGGGCAGTAGCGCATGAAGAGGCGCAGCCGGCCGGGGCAGCCGCGGAGCTTGCAGCGGCGCAGCGCGCGCGGATCGCGGCGGAGCGGGCGGCCGTTCCCCTTGAAGCGCCCCGAGAAACACCACGGACACGCGGTCCACTCCGGCAGCACGCCGCGCTCGCAGCGGCCGCAGAAGAGCGGCGCGGTCGTGATGTCCTTGAACGAGTTTTCGGCGCTGCCGCACCACGGGCAGACACCCATCGCTTCGGCGATGGGTCCGCTGCAGCGGTGACAGCTGTAGCGCATCTCGAGCGCGCGCCCGTGGCGCTTGCGGAACAGCTCCACGCCGACAGCGAACGGTGTAGGGGTGGGGCCGTCGACTCGCCGGCGTCTCTTCCGGCGCGGCGCCGCGCCGCGCGACTCCTCGCTGCGCCGGAATGCCTGCTCGAGCGCGGCGTGCAGCTCGACCGCCGACGGGTAGCGGTCGGCCGGGTCGAACGCGCAGGCCTTCCGCAGCACGGCATGCAGCGGCTCCGGCACCTTGGCGCGGAAGCGCTCGTAGCGCTCCGGCGGCCAGCTGAAGGGCCACTTCAACAGCTTTCCGGTGAGCAGCTCGTAGGCGATGAGGCCGAGCGAGAAAACGTCCGAAGTGAGCGTCGGCTTCCCGTACGCCTGCTCGGGCGCCATGTAGCCCATGGTTCCGGCCTCGGTGTAGCTGCGTGACTCGGGCCGGATGAAGCGGGAGACACCGAAGTCGGTGATCGCCGCGTGCCCGTCGGCGAAGACGAGCACGTTCTCGGGCTTCACGTCGCGGTGCATGAGGCGGCGCTCGTGCGCGTGCGCGAGTCCCGCGGCCACGTCGCGCACGATGCGCAGCGCGACGGCGCCCGAGCGCCACGCGCCGGGATAGTCGTAGACGTGCGTGCGCGCGAGATCGCTCGCCAGGACGAAGTGGCCGTCGATCCAGTCGGCGTTGCGCGTCGCGACCACGTTCGCGTGCGAGAGACTGCAGGCGATCCGCGCCTCGGCCTCCATCGCCTCGCGGCCGAACTCGCGCACCACCCAGTCGAACGCGACCTTCAGCGCCACGCGCCGACCCTCGACGGTGTCGCGCGCCGCGAACACCTCGGAGAAGGCGCCCTTCCCGATCGAGCGCTCGAGGCGGTACTTCCCGAGGCGGGTCCCTCGGCGCAGAACGCCGGGCAAAGCGGCCTAGCTGTAGATCAGGCGGGTGAGGAACTCGGCGACGCAGCCGGGCTTCGGCTCGCCGACGATCTCGACGGTCACCTTCTGCTTGAGCTGCAGCGTGTTCGGCGCGACCAGGGTCGCCTCCAGGAGCTCGCGCGTCGCGCGCACGCTCGAGTCGACCTTCACCGGCGCCGGGAAGCGCACTTTGTCGAGCCCGTAGTTCACACCCATCACCAGCCCCTGGTACGCCTCCGGGTCACTCGGCGGGATGCTGCCCTGGAGGAATGGAATCAGCGATAGAGTCAGGAAGCCGTGCGCGATGGTGACCTTGTACGGCGACAGCTTCGCGGCGCGCTCCGGATCGACGTGGATGAACTGATGGTCGCCGGTCGCCTGCGCGAACAAGTTGATCTGACTCTGCTCGACCTTGTGCGGCTTGCTGGGTCCGTCGACCTTGCCGATCTGCTTCGCGAAGCGCTCGAGCGCTGCCTCGGCCTTGCTGGCCATCGCTTCCTCCGTGCGGGTTGCGCCCGTTATACACGACCCGCACGATGCTGGGCGCGATGATCGACCCCAACGCCGCCGCCTGCAGCGAAGCGAGTGCATCCGCGGGTGAGCCGCTCGCCGGCTCGGCCTCGGACGCGCCGCTCTTTGCCGCGCTCGCCTGGCCCAAGGCGCGCTGGCACCACGACAAGGCCGCGCTGTCGGAGGGGCTGCCGGCCTCGGTCGGCGCGCTCGAGAAAGCGGCGCGAGCGAGCGGCCGGAAGCTGCAGCTGCGCGTGTTCGCGCGCGTCGGGGCGCCGGCGCAGCCCGGGGTCGAGGTCGTGTGCGCGGACTTCGCGAGCGGGCGCTCGCTCGTGCGCAGCGAGCCGGACGCGGAGCGCGCCGCACGGACGATCGCGGCGTTCGTCGCGGGCGTGGACCCGGGGCCCTCACTCACCGCGCCCCTGGTGTTGGTCTGCACCGACGGACGACACGACCGCTGCTGCGGGAAGCTCGGCAGCTCGCTGGTCCTGGCGCTGCGCGACTGGATCGACGTAGCCGAGGTGAGTCACTTGGGTGGTCATCGGCTCGCGGCGAACTGCCTGGTGTTGCCCTCCGGCCGGCTCTACGGGCGAGTCGGCGCCGCGGACGTGCCCGCGCTGGTCGAGACCGCCCGACACGGCGGTGTGTACCTGCCCTGCTACCGCGGGAAGAGCGGCTTGGACGAGCTGGCGCAGGTCGCCGAGGCCGCGGCGATCGCGCACTGCGGGGGCGCGCGCGAGTTCCGGATCCGCACGCCCGAGGCTCCCGCGGCCGAGCCGCGCGTCTCGGTCACGGCCGGCGACCTCCGGCTCGAAGTCACCTGCGAGCGCAAGACGTTCCTGGGAATCGCCTCGTGCGGCGACGCCGACCCGGAGCGGCGCGAGCGCTGGGTCGCGAGAGGCGTCGGCCCCGCGCCCTCGGCGCCGTAGCACCCCGACGCTCTTCGCCGTCGCCGCCCGATGATCGCGTGGGCACCCTACCCACGCTCAGGGCGCTTCGCGCTCAGTGCGGGCCGAGCTCGACGCGCAGCTTGACCCGCTGCAGATAGGCGTCGCGCACCAGCTGCGCGTCGCGCACGAAGTGCTCGAGCTCCGTCGGAGTCAGCGCCTGCGGGCCGTCGCAGAGCGCCTCCTCGGGCCGAGGGTGGAAGTCGACGAGCACCATGTTCGCGCCGGCGATGATGCCCTGCGCGGTCACATGGTGGATGTCGAGCAGCCCGTCCGGGGCGCTGATTCGCTTTCCGACCGCGTGCGAGGGGTCGATGCACACCGGCATGCGCGTCATGCGCTTCACCGCCGGCACCATCGCGAAGTCGACGAAGTTGCGGTGCGGATCGCCGAGGTTGGTCTTCATGCCGCGCAGGCCGAACACGATGCGGTGGTTGCCGCCGCTCGCGACGTACTCCACCGCGTTCAGTGACTCCTCGAGCGTGATGCCCATGCCGCGCTTGAACAGCACCGGAAACTGCTGCTGCGAGCCGACCGACTTCAAGAGCTCGAAGTTCTGCGCGTTGCGCGTGCCGATCTGCAACATCACGCCCGTCGGATTTCCCGCCGCCGCGAGCGCGTCGCGGATCTCGTCGACGTGCTGCTCGGAAGTGACTTCCATCGCGATCACGCGGATCCCGTATTTGCCCGCGAGCTCGAAGGTGAACGGCAGACACTTCCCGCCGTGGCCCTGGAAGTCGTAGGGGCTGGTGCGCGGCTTGTACGCGCCGGCGCGCGTGGTCGAGATGCCCGCCGCCTTCAGCGCGCGGAACGTCAGCTCGAGATTCTCGCGCGTGTCGACCGCGCACACCCCGGGGAACAGATAGAAGCTGTCCTGACTGAAGTGCACGCCGTTGTACTCGAAGCCCAGCGCCTCCGCCTGGCCCTCGTGGCGTCCGATCGTGCGGTAGCGCTCGCGGATGCGGATGACCTTCTCGACCGCGGGGAATTCCTCGAACGGCTCCGAGGAGACGCCGCCGGTCGGGCCGAGCAGGTAGACCTCGGTCAGGGTGCGCGTCGAGCCGCGAATCACGTGCAGCTCGGTCCGGATGTCCGGATTGCGCTCGGCCATGCGGATCACCTGGCGCGTCTCCGGCGCGTCCGGTCCGAACTCGGCCTTCATCACGATGATCACGGCGGGGATCCTAACGTGACGTGGTCGGCGATCGCTACCGGACGGCGCGCGCCTGGAAGAGGCGGAACAGCCACTGACCGACGACGCCGACCAGTGGCGGCAGCAGGATCGCCGGAATGAAGCGCGCCCAGGTCAGCGGCCAGCCCACCAGCGGCGCCTCGTAGGTGAGCATGCGGATCGGGCTGACCAGCGTCTTCGCGGTGATCAGCGTGATCAGCGCGCCCGCGGAGGCGCCCTTCGCGAACAGGCTCGCCACGATCGGGAAGAACACGTACGGGCCGCCGGGAATGAGCAGTCCCACGAGCCACGCGACCAGGATGCCGCGGCCGCCGTGGTCCTCGCCGAGCCAGCGCACGAGTGACTCCTGCGGCACGAGCACGTCGAAGAGCCCCGCCAGCGCGAAGCCGAGCGCGAGCTCGAGCCACACGCCGCGGAACAGGCGCGCGCCCGACGCGAGGCCCTCGAGCGGGAGCTCCGGGCTGCGCCAGAATGCCGCCGCTAGCGCGGCCAGGGTGAGTCCGAGAAGGATCCAGAGGTTCGCGTCCATCCGTCTCCGCCGCTTCATCGCGGTGTAGGGGCGCGCCGGTAGACCAGCTCCGCGCTGACGGGCGGATTTCCGGCTGCCTCGCGCGCGGCCACGACGATCTGGTGCTTCGGCGAGAAGCGGCACGCCGGGTCGGTCGCGGCCGCGTCACCGACGAGGTGGAACGCCTGGCAGCGGCAGCCTCCGAAGTCGATGGCGCGCCGGTCACAGCTGCGACACGGCTCCTGCATCCAGCCCTCGCCGCGAAACGCGCGAAACCCGGGCGAGTCACTCCAGATCTCGGCGAGCGGCCGATCGCGCACGTTCTCGAACTCGAGCCCCGCGATCGTGCGCGCCTGGTGACACGGCAGCGCGAGCCCGTCGGGGGCGACGACCAGGATGCTGCGGCCCCAGCCGCCCATGCACGGCCGCGGAAGGTCCGTGTGGTAGTCGGGCAGGACGAACAGGATCTCCATGCGCCCGCGCAGCCGCTGGGTCGCGGCGCGCGCCGCCTCGCGCGCGCGCTCGATCGCCGCGCGACTCGGCACGAGCTGCTCGCGGTTGGTGAGTGCCCAGCCGAGATAGGTCGTGTTCGCGAGCTCGAGCCGCTCCGCTCCGAGTCCCTCCGCCAGTGCGACGAACTCGGGCACGCGCTCGATGTTCGCGCGCTGCAGGACGACGTTCACGGTGAGTGGCAGGCCGAGCTCGCGCACCCAGGCGGCGACCTCGAGCTTGCGCTCCAGGGCCTCGACCCCGGCGATGCGGCTCGCCTCGCTCGCGCGGTCGTCCTGGAACGAGAGCTGGAGCGCATCCAGACCGCGCTGTGCGAGCTCCGCCAGGCGTGCGCGCTCGAGGGGAACGCCGCTCGTGATCAGGCTCGTGTACATCTCACGAGCCCGCGCCTCGGCGACCAGCGCCTCCAGATCGTCGCGCAGGAGTGGCTCGCCGCCGGAGAGATTCACCTGGACGACGCCGAGCGCCGCGGCCTCGCCCAGCACGCGACACCACGCCTCGGTGTCGAGATCCGCGCTGCGTTTCTCGACCCGAACCGGGTTCGAGCAGTACACACAGCGCAGCGGGCAGCGGTAGGTGAGCTCCGCCACCAAGGTGTAGGGCCGCGGCGCGGCGCTCACGGCTCGATCCCGCGCAACAGGTTGCGGTCGGCGAGCTTCTGCAGGAAGTCGCGCACCTCCTCGGCCAGCGCGGCGCTCGGGCCGTGACGCGCCGCGAGCGCGTCGATGATCTCACTCACGCGCAGCTCGCCGTTGCACAGGCCCAGGATCTCGGCGCCCGTGTCGTTCAGCGCGAGCCCGCGCTCGGGGTAGAGGAGCAGCACCTTCCCGGTGACTCGATCGACGCGCAGCCGCGCCTTCGGGGCGAGCCTGGGCCGCGCCTCGAGCGCGATCACGGCGCCTTGCTCGTCGCCGCCTGCACGCAGTCGAGCAGGTGCCACAGCACCTCCGTCTTGCGCACGAGCGCCGCGACGCATGCGGCCTGGAGCTCGGGCGAGGTCGCGCGCTCGGTCACGAACGCGATCGCCTCCTGCGAGTCACGGCGCGCGAAGCCGACCCGGTTCTTGAAATACTCGAGCCCGGCCGCCGCGACCCACGGGTAGTGCTTCTCCCAGGCCGCGATCCGCTTCGACATCAGGTCGGGCGCGAAGAACTCCGTGAGCGACGACGCGACCGCGACGACCAGGTCACTCTCGCGCACGAGCTGCACGTAGCCGTCGCACGCGAAGCGCACGCCCGGGAGCACGAGCCGACACGAGGCGACCTCGTCTCGATCGAGACCCGCGGCTTCCGCGAGGCGCAGCCACTGCGCGAGGCCGCCCTCGCCCGCGCGCTCGCCGTCGTGGTCGCGCAGGCGGTGGATCCACATGCGCCGGAACGCCGGATCCTCGGACTTCGCCAGGATCAGCGCGTCCTTGACCGGAATGCGCGTCTGGTAGTAGTAGCGATTGGTCACCCACGCCTGGAGCTCGTCGCGGCGCAGCGCGCCCTCGTGCATGCGCAGATGGAAGGGGTGGCGGTCGTGATAGCGGCGAGCGCCCTCCTCGCGCATGCGCACGACGAACGCCTCGGCGCCGAGCGCCTCGGGGCCCACCGGGCGAGTCACAGGCGCAGCTCCAGACCGTCGTGCGCGACCTCGACGCCCGCGGCGTACACCGCGGCGTGTTCCGGCCCGTCCTCGCGCAGCATCGGGTTGGTGTTGTTCACGTGGATCAAGATGCGCCGCCCCGGGAGCTTCGCGAGCAGCTCGAGGCTCCCTCCTGCGCCGCCCACCGGCCAATGTGCCATGTCCTCGGCACGGCGCGTGCCGAGCTCGGCGGCGACCAGCTCGTCGCTGCTCCAGAAAGTGCCATCGAAGAACACACAGTCCGCCCCCTGGAGCGCGGCGAGCAGCTCGGGTGACGGCCCGGCTACCGCCGGCAGATAGGCGAGCGTGACTTTGCGCCGCGCGTCGCGGATGCGCAGGCCGACGTTGTCCTCGGACGAGCGCGCGCGTGTGCGTTCGAGGTGCAGCGGCAGCTTGCCGGGAATCGGCAGCGCGGTCAGGAACAGCCCGGTGTCGGCGCCGCCGCCGGGATCGGCGAGCCCCGTCTCGACGCCGAGCGCGAGCTCGTTCCAGGTCACCTGGCCCGGAAAGCGTTCCAGGGTGCGGTAGAGGCTGTTGCCCTCCGCGAAGCCGCTGCGCACCGCGGCGGTCGCGTACAACGAGATCGGATGTGACTCGCGCAGCGAGAGCAGACCGAGGCAGTGGTCCAGGTCACCGTTGGTGAGTACGACCCCCGACACCGGAGAGTGTCGCCGGGCGCGCGGCCAGAGCGGCCGGAAGCTCTCGATCTGCGCGCGAATCTCGGGCGACGCGTTGAGCAGGAACCAGCGCTCGCCGTCGGCGGAGAGCGCGACCGATTCCTGGGTGCGGGCGCGGGCGCGCAGCGTTCCGGCGCGCAGCCCGCTGCAGTTGGCGCAGCCGCAGTTCCATTGCGGGAAGCCGCCGCCGGCGGCCGACCCTAGAACGCGGAGCTGCACGCGGCTCGGGCTTGGCTACGCCTCGAGATCGGAGGCGAGCTCGCTCGTGACGAACGGCGGGTTGTTGTCCCCGTCCTCGTCTCCCTGATACGCGCCGATCTCGGCGCTCATGTTGATCTCTTCGAACGCGGGCGTCTGCCAGTTCATGTCGATTCCTCGGCTTTTGACCGCGGCAACGTTAGCACGAACCGGGGCGCCCTGCGGCGCCCGCCGCGGCCCGGACGACCAGGGACTCGTTTCAGACGGACGCGGGGCGAGTCAGTCCGGCGAGGCGTCGCCCTTCCCGCGGAAGCGGCGCCAGTCGATGCGCAGCTTGCGCATGCGCGCGCGCAGCGTGTGCGGGTTGATGCCGAGCACGCGCGCGGCGCCGAACGGGCCTTCGATGCGCCCGAAGGTCCGCGCGAGCGCGGCTTCGATGTGCTGCACCATCGCGTCGTCGAGCCGCGCGGGCCCGTCGGGCCCGGTCCCCGCGGGCAGGGCCGCGCCCGCCCGCGCGTCGGGGGCGGAGCCGCGCGGGGCCGCCGCAGGCCCGGCGGGACCGAGCGCCTTCGCGACCTCGAGCGCGCGGCCCTGGCCGAGCAGCACGGCGCGGTCCATCACCGCGCCGAGCTCGCGGATGTTCCCCGGCCAGGCGTAGGCCGCGAGCAGGCTCACGTCCTCGCGGTCGGGCAGGAGCGGCGGCAGGCCGAAGCGCGTGGCCGCGCGCAGCGCGAAGTGACTGGCGAGATCCGCGATGTCCTCGGGCCGCTCGCGCAACGGCGGCAGGTGGATCACGAACACCGCCAGGCGGTACCACAGATCCTCGCGGAAGCGGCCCTCCGACACCATCGCGTGTAGGTCGCGGTGCGTCGCGGCGACGATGCGGACGTCCGCGTGCAGCGGGCGAGTGCCGCCGACGCGCTCGAAGCTGCCGTCCTGGAGGATGCGCAGCAGGCGCACCTGCGCGGCGAGCGGCAGCTCGCCGATCTCGTCGAGAAACAGCGTGCCGCGATCCGCGCGCTCGAACCAGCCCTTCCGCAGCGACGAAGCTCCCGTGAAGCTGCCGCGCTCGTGACCGAACAGCTCCGAGTCGATCAAGCCGGAGGGAATCGCGCCGCAGTTCACGCGCATGAACGGACCGGCGGTCCGTGGCGAGCGGTTGTGGATCGCGCGCGCCGCGACTTCCTTCCCCGAGCCCGTCTCGCCGAGCAGCAGGACCGGGACGTCCGAAGGCGCGACCAGCTGGATGCGCTCCATCGACGCGCGCAGCCCGGAGTCGGCGCCGACGATGCTCTCGGAGAGATCGTCGCGGCCGAGCCGAGTGAGCAAGCTGCGATTGTCCGCCTCGGCGCTGCGGCGCAGCGCTTCGAGCTCCGCGATCCGCTGGTCGTTCCCGAGCGCAACCGCGAACGGCTCGACCAGCGCGCGGGCGACGTCGTCGTGCTCGCGCTCGAAGTGTCTCGGCGGCCGCGCCACCAGGATCAGCAGGCCAGCGGGCGCGTCGTCGCGCAACAGCGCCCCGACCAGCACGTCGCCGTCGAGTGACTCGGGCAGCGCTCCCGGCAGGCGGCGGCGGACGCCCGAGGCGGAGCCGCGCAGCGGCTTGCCGCGGCGGCAGAACGCGACCAGCTCCTGCAGCGCGGCGGGAGCCAGCGCGTCGCGCGTGTGCGCGGACTCGTCGCCGTCCGAAGCGCGCGAAGAGGCGACCGTCTCGAGGCTCGCGTGCGCGAGGTCGAAGCGGCGCACGAGCACCTGGTCGACGGGCACGCGGCGCGCGAGCAGCGGCGTGCAGCGCTGCACGGCCTCGCCGATCTCGATGTGCCGGCCCACCTCCCGCCAGATGTCGAGCAAGAGCGGAGCGAATCGCTCCATCCGTCCTCCCGAATTTCTGGATCTTATAACGGATTTTCAGACGACGTGTATGCCAATTTCCGTGAGGGGCGACGGAAACACCCGAGCCTGTGCTCGAGCAGGCCATTCCGGTCACCGGAGTGGCGGCATGCGCCTTGCTCGACGGCCGTCTGCCCACAGCGGGGCAAGGGAGCGGAAATGACACGGGGATGGGCGGCGCTCGGCGCCGCGGGGATCCTGTTCGCGCTCGCGCTCGGCGCGCCGCGCGCAGGGGCGCAGGAACAGGCGCCGAGCGGGACCGGCGATCGCTCGGCGCTCGAACAGCGCGTGAACGAGCTCGAGCGGGAGCTCGCGCTCATGAAGCGCAAGCTCGAGGTCGACGCCGAGACCGAAGCCGCCAAACCGGTGCAGGCGGTGGTCAGCGCGGGCAGCGACGGCTTCTCGATCCGCTCGCCAGACTCGAGGTACCAGCTGCGCATCCGCGGCTACACCCAATTCGACGCGCGTTTCTTCAACGACGCGCCGGCGAACCTCGCGCCGGGCTCCGACACCCTCTTCTTCCGGCGCATCCGCCCGATCTTCGAGGGTACACTGGCTGGTGTCGTCGACTTCCGGATCATGCCGGACTTCGCCGGCAGCACCCTCGTCGTGCAGGATGCCTACGCAAATCTGCGTTACCTCCCGGAGGCGCAGCTCCAGCTCGGGAAGTACAAGGGACCGGTCGGCCTCGAGCGCCTGCAGTCGGCGACCGCGATGTGGTTCGTCGAGCGCGCGCTGCCCACGCAGCTCGTCCCGAACCGCGACCTGGGCATCATGCTCCAGGGCGTGATCGGCGAGGGCATCTTCAACTATCAGCTCGCCTGGATGAACGGCGTTCCCGACGGGGCGTCGAGCGCCGACTCCGACACGGGCAACGACAAGGATCTCATCGCCCGTGTCTTCTTCAACCCGTTCCAGGACGCTGGCATCCCTGGTCTGCAGGGCCTCGGCGTCGGCTTCGCATCGAGTTACGGCCACGAGGTGGGGACCCCCGGCACCTTCAAGACCACGGGTCAGCAGACTTTCTTCGCGTTCCGCAGCGGCGTCCTGCAGGACGGCAGCGCCACGCGCTACTCGCCGCAGGCCTACTGGTACTGGGGACCGGTCGGCTTGCTCAGCGAGTACGTGCTGTCGTCGAGGGAGTACAGCCGGCCCGGCTTCGCCAACATCCGCGCCGACGACTCCGCGTGGCAGGTCGCGCTCGCCTGGGCGATCACCGGTGAGAACGAGTCGTACAAAGGCCTCTTGCCGAGCTCGTCGTTCGACCCGTACCACAACACGTGGGGCGCGTTCGAGCTGATCACGCGCTTCAGCCAGCTGAAGGTCGACGACTCGGTCTTCAAAGCGAACTTCGCGGATCCCGCCGCGAGCGCCGAGTCGGCGAAGCTCTGGAGCGTCGGGGTAAACTGGTACCTGAACCGGTTCGTGAAGCTCGGCCTCAACTACGACAACACGAGCTTCCGCAACTTCGACGGCAACAAGGACCGCACCACCGAGGGCGTGGTTCTCGGACGCCTCCAGCTCGCATACTAGGGAACCGCGATGAAACGCATGCAAGTCACTCTGTCTCTCGTGGCCGCCGCGCTGCTGGGTCTGGCGAGCGCGGGCGCGCGCGCGGACGCGACGCTCTTGAACGTCTCGTACGACCCGACGCGCGAGCTCTACGCCGACTACAACAACCTGTTCGCGAAGCACTGGCAGGAGACGCACGGCGAAGCCGTGACCGTCAACCAGTCACACGGCGGGTCCGGCAAGCAGGCGCGCGCCGTGATCGACGGGCTCGAGGCGGACGTCGTGACCCTCGCGCTCGCCGGCGACGTCAACGCGCTCTTCGAACGCGCGCAGCTCGTGCCGCGCGACTGGCAGAGCCGCCTGCCTCACAACAGCTGCCCGTACACGTCCACGATCGTGTTCCTGGTCCGCAAGGGAAACCCGAAGGCGATCAAGGACTGGGACGACCTCGCGAAGCCGGGGGTCGCGGTGATCACGCCCAGCCCGAAGACCTCGGGCGGCGCGCGCTGGAACTATCTCGCCGCCTGGGGCTACGGGCAGAAGAAGTTCGGCGGCGACGAGGCGAAGACCCGCGCCTTCGTCGCGGCGATCTACAAGAACGCCCCGGTGCTCGACGCCGGCGCGCGCGGCTCGACCACCACGTTCGTCGAGCGCGGCATCGGCGACGTGCTGATCGCCTGGGAGAACGAGGCGATGCTCGCGATGGAGCAGCTCGGCAAGGGCCAGTTCGAGCTGGTCTCGCCCTCGCTCTCGATCCTCGCGGAGCCGCCCGTGACGCTGGTCGACGCGTTCGCGCGGCGGCACGGCACGACCGCAGTCGCGACCGAATATCTCACCTATTTGTATTCTCCGGAGGCGCAGGATCTGATCGGCAAGCACTTCTACCGCCCGAGCGAGCCGGCCGCGGCCGCGAAGTACGCGGGCCAGTTCCCGAAGCTCGAGCTGCTCTCGATCGAGAAAGACTTCGGCGGCTGGAAGAAGGCGCAGGCGACTCACTTCGCGGACGGCGCCGTCTTCGACCAGATCTACGCACCCGGACGCTAGTCACAGGAGGAAGGAGAGGCCGCATGGCGAGACGGCAAAACAGTGTGTTGCCCGGCTTCGGGCTCACCTTGGGCTTCTCGATCCTGTATCTGTCGCTGCTCGTCCTGATTCCGCTCTCGGCGCTGTTCTTCCGCACCGCGTCGCTGTCGCTCGCGGACTTTCTCGCCGCGGTGCTCTCGCCGCGCGCGCTGGCCGCCTACAAGCTCACCTTCGGCGCGTCGCTCGCGGCGGCGGCGGTGAACGCGGTCTTCGGTCTGATCCTGGCCTGGGTGCTGACTCGCTACCGCTTCCCGGGGCGGGATCTCGTGGACGCGTTCGTCGATCTGCCGTTCGCGCTGCCCACGGCGGTTGCGGGCATCACGCTCACGACCCTGCTCGCGAAGAACGGCTGGCTCGGGCGCATCCTCGAGCCGCTCGGGATCCAGGCCGCCTATACACCGCTCGGCGTCGCCATCGCGCTCACCTTCATCGGGCTGCCGTTCGTCGTGCGCACCGTGCAGCCGGTGCTCCAGGATCTCGAAGCCGAAGCGGAGGAGGCCGCCGCGAGTCTGGGCGCGGGCCGCCTGCAGACGTTCTACCGCGTGCTGTTCCCGGCGCTCTGGCCGGCGCTCGTCACGGGCTCGGCGCTGGCGTTCGCGCGCGCCCTGGGCGAGTACGGCTCGGTGGTCTTCATCTCGGGCAACATGCCGCTGCGCACCGAGATCGTGCCGCTCTTGATCGTGACCAAGCTCGAGCAGTACGACTACGCGGGCGCGACCGCGATCGCGACCGTGATGTTGGTCTCGTCGTTTTCGCTGCTGCTCGCGATCAACGCTCTGCAGGCGATCGGTCGCCGGCGACTCGCCGGCGAGGGCGCCGCACCGTGACGATCGCGGCGCTCGAGGACTCGCAGGGGAACGCGCCGCCCTCGGTGCGCGCGGCGCTCGAGGATCCGCCGCTCGTGCGCGCCGCGCTGATCGTGCTCGCCCTCGGCTTCGCGGCGCTGTTCCTGCTCCTGCCCCTCGTGGCCGTGTTCGTCGAGGCGTTCTCCGCCGGCCTGGGCGTGTACTGGAAGGCGATCAGCGAGCCGGTCGCGCTGCAGGCGATCAAGCTCACCCTGATCGTCGCCAGTATCTCGGTGCCCGCGAACGCGGTCTTCGGCGTCGCCGCGGCCTGGGCGATCGCGCGCTTCGAGTTTCCGGGCAAGAACCTCCTGGTCACGCTGATCGACCTGCCCTTCGCGGTGTCACCCGTGATCTCGGGGCTGATCTTCGTGCTGCTCTTCGGGGCGCAGGGCGTGTTCGGGCCATGGCTCATCGAGCACGGCGTGAAGATCATCTTCGCCGCGCCCGGCATCGTGCTCGCGACCATGTTCATCACCTTCCCGTTCGTGGCGCGCGAGCTGATCCCGCTGATGCAGGAGCAGGGTTCGGAAGAGGAGGAGGCGGCGATCTCGCTGGGCGCCAGCGGCTGGCAGATGTTCCGGCGAGTCACTCTGCCGAACATCCGGCTGGGCCTGCTCTACGGCGTCGTGCTGCTGAACGCGCGCGCGATGGGCGAATTCGGCGCGGTGTCGGTCGTCTCGGGTCACATCCGCGGACTCACCAACACCATTCCGCTGCACGTCGAGATCCTGTACAACGAGTACCAGTCCGCGGCGGCGTTCGCCGCGGCGTCGCTGCTCGCGTTGCTGGCGCTCGTGACCCTGGTCGCGAAGCGCGCGCTCGAGTGGCGGATCCGCCGGGAGACGCGCGCATGAGCATCGAGGTCCGAGGGCTCTGGAAGCGCTTCGGCGACTTCACTGCGCTGCGCGACGTCTCGCTGCACGTCGAGCCGGGGGAGCTGCTGGCGCTGCTCGGACCGTCGGGCTCGGGCAAGACGACGCTCCTGCGACTCATCGCCGGGCTGGAGCGCCCGGACGCCGGCTCGATCTCCTTCGACGGCGAAGACGCGACCGAGCGCAGCGCGCGCGACCGCCGCGTGGGCTTCGTGTTCCAGCACTACGCGCTGTTCCGACACATGACGGTGTTCGAGAACGTCGCCTTCGGGCTGCGTGTCCAGCCGCGCAACCGGCGCCCGACCGAGGAGAAGATCCAAGCGCGCGTGCACGAGCTGCTCGATCTCGTCCAGCTCGAGGGCCTCGCCCGGCGCATGCCCACGCAGCTCTCCGGCGGCCAGCGCCAGCGCGTCGCGCTCGCGCGCGCACTCGCGGTGCAGCCGCGCGTGCTGCTCCTCGACGAGCCGTTTGGAGCGCTCGACGCGCGCGTCCGGCGCGAGCTGCGCCGCTGGCTGCGCAAGCTGCACGACGAGCTGGGCATCACGAGTCTGTTCGTGACTCACGACCAGGAAGAGGCGCTCGAGCTCGCCGACCGGGTCGTGGTCGTGAACGAGGGCCGCATCGAGCAAGTCG
>Ga0209131_1001848_pt1 | contig 14527 bp, 16 predicted proteins | sample GraSoi_2013_40cm_FD_185826 | JGI IMG/M metagenome (GOLD analysis project Ga0209131, IMG submission 185826) | Grasslands soil microbial communities from the Angelo Coastal Reserve, California, USA - Sample 9_17_2013_40cm (SPAdes) (version 2) | ecosystem: Environmental > Terrestrial > Soil >...
ATGCTCCCGGACCCATTCCCCGAACACCGCCGGCGGTTCCTCGCCTTCGCGCGGATCGCGCAGGCGCCGCGTCTGGGTCGGCCGCCCGAAGTTCGTGATCGGCCCGCTCATGCCGCCCCGCCCCCCCAGCAGCGGCGCCCACAGGCCCGCCAGCCAGTCGCCCAGGACCACCGCGTCGTTGTTCAGCAGCAGCACCCCTTCCCCCTGCGCCGCCGCCATCCCCTGATTGCACGCCCGGCCGAACCCCAGATTCGCCGCGTTGCGGATCGCCCGCACGCTTCCGTTGCGCAGCGACAACCCCGCCAGCCATTCCGCCGTCCCATCCGCCGACGCGTTGTCCACCACGATCAGCTCCCAGCGCCCCTTCGGCGCCGTCGCATCGATCGCCTCCACGCAGCTCCGGGTATAGCTCAGCTGGTTGTAGACCGGTATGACGATCGAGGTGAACGGAATTGGCATCCGGCGATTGTAAGTTGTCGCGCGGGCCGGGACGGCCGATGCTGGTGAGTTAACACTTTTGGGGTATATGAATCCCTGGCGTGCCAGGGTAGGTTTAGGCGCAGTCCGACGAAAAAAACAGATAGCTGGAGGCCGGGATGGACGTGGCAGACCTGCGATTCTTCATCGCGGTGTACGAGTCCGAGGGCTTTTCGCGCGCCTCGGAGAAGCTCGGCACCGTGCAATCCAACGTATCGGCGCGCATCCGCAACCTGGAGGGGTCGCTGGGAATCGCGCTCTTCGAGCGGCGCTACCGGCGCGTCGCTCCTACGGCACGGGGCGATCAGCTGTACCGGCACGCGAGGAAGGTGGTCTCGGCGCTGGACGACGCGGAGCGCGCGGTGAGGCGCCCGCCGCGCGCCGCGCGCAACGGCCGCGGGTTCACGCTCCTCGAGCTGCTGGTGGTCGTGGCGATCCTGGGTCTGCTAGCTGGTTTTGTCGCGCCACGCTATTTCGGCCAGATCGGAAAATCGGAGGTCGCCACCGCCAGGGCGCAGCTCGACGCGCTCGAGAAGGCGCTCGACCAGTACCGCCTCGACACCGGCCGCTATCCGAGCGCGGAGCTCGGCCTGAAGGCGCTGGTGGAGCGGCCGCAGAACGAGCCGAAGTGGAACGGGCCGTACCTGCGCAAGGCGGTGCCGAACGATCCGTGGGGCAAGCCGTTCGTCTACAAGATACCCGGCGAGAAGGGCGACTTCGACCTCGTCTCCCTCGGCAAGGACGGCGCACCGGGTGGAACGGGCGAGAACGCGGACATCAGCAATCACTGATGCGGTTCCAACTAAAAGCAATAGGCCAGGACGGCCGCGTCGAGGCGCTCGATCTCGAGGCGTTCGACCGCGGCGGCGCGGTGCAGCAGGCGGAGAGCCGCGGCTACACCGTGATCGCGGTGCGCCAGCGCGCGGCGATGCTGAGCGGCTGGCGCAGCGGCGAGCGCTTTCCGGTGGTGCTTTTTTCCCAGGAGCTGCTGGTGCTGCTGCAGGCGGGGCTGCCGCTCGTCGATTCGATCGAGACGCTGGCGCAGAAGGAGCGCCGCGCCGACCGTGTGACGCACGTCGGCGCCTCGCTCGAGCGCCTCGCGGGGATCCTGCGCCAGGGCCGGCCGTTCTCCGCCGCGCTCGAGCAGCTGCCGCACGCCTTCCCGCCGCTCTACATCGCGACGGTGCGCGCCTCCGAGCACACCAGCGACCTCGGTGCGGCGCTCGGCCGCTACGTGGCTTACGCGATCCAGCTCGAGGCGATCCGCAAGCGCCTCGTGAACGCCTCGATCTACCCGGGGCTGCTCATCAGCGTCGGCTTCCTCGTGACGCTATTCCTGATGCTGTACGTGGTGCCGCGCTTCTCCCACATCTACGAGGAGCGCAAGGTGGATCTGCCGGTGTTCTCGAAGGTCCTGCTCGGCTGGGGCCAGATCGTCGAGGGCCAGGGCGTGCTGGTCGTGATCCTCCTGGCCGCGATCGTGGCCCTGCTCGTCTACATGTTCCGCTCGAGCGCGGTCCGCGCCCGCATCGGCGACTTCCTCTGGCGCGTGCCCGCCCTCGGCGAGCGCATGAAGCTCTACCAGCTCGCGCGCTTCTACCGCACCATCGGCATGCTGCTGCGCGGCGGGATGCCGCTCATCGCCTCGCTCGACATGGGCGCGGAGCTGCTGCACCCGGCGCTGCGCGAGCGCCTCGCGCACGCGCGCCGCGCGATCAGCGAAGGCAAGCAGGTCTCGGCGTCGCTCGACGAGAGCGGGCTCACCACGCCGGTGGCGATGCGCATGCTGGCGGTGGGCGAGCAAAGCGGCAACATGGGCGAGATGATGGACCGCGCGGCGTCGTTCCACGACGAGGAGATCTCGCGCTGGGTCGAGTGGTTCACGCGCCTTTTCGAGCCGATCCTGATGGCGGTGATCGGCCTGGGCATCGGCGCGATCGTGATCCTGATGTACATGCCGATTTTCGAGCTTGCGGGAAGCCTGCAATGAAGAAGAGCTCATGATCAATACGGACACCATCGCCGAGGCCCGCGCGGCCGCGGCGGCGTCACGGCGCCGGCTGGTCGACGTGCTCGAGGAGCGCCTCGCGCTCGACCCGGACGCTTTCGCCGACCGGCTCGGCGCGACCCTGCGCGTGCCGGTGATCCGCATGGACGAGCTGAGGCGCGCGACGCCCGCGTTCGACGTGCTGCCGTTCAACGAGTGTTCCGACCGCAGCTGCGCCCTGGTGCGCGCCGAGGGCGGCGCCATGCTGCTCGTAGCCGACGACCCGTTCTCCGCCGAGCTCGCGAGCTGGGCCGACGAGCGCCTCGGCGCGGCGCCCTTCGCGTGGCGCCTCGCGCACCGCGGCGATCTCGTCGCGTATCTCGCGAGCCACGAGGAGACGCTGAAGGCGCTCGACGAAGTGAAGGCCGTCACCGCCGTCGGCGGCGTCGAGGAGCACGGCCGCACCGAGGACCTGTCGCTGAAGGCGATCAGCGACGAGAAGAGCGAGATCGTGCGCCTGGTGCGCTCCACGCTGCGCGACGCGCTGATGATCGGCGCGAGCGACATCCACCTGGAATCGGTGGCCGCGGGCCTGGTGATCAAGTTCCGCATCGACGGCATCCTCTCGCAGGTGAAATTCATCCAGGACACGGCGCAGGCCGAGCAGACCATCGCGCGCATCAAGGTGCTCGCCGAGCTCGACATCACCGAGCGCCGGGTGCCGCAGGACGGGCGCTTCAAGGCGCTCGAGCGCGGCCGGGCGGTGGACTTCCGCGTCTCGATCATGCCGAGCATCCACGGCGAGGACGCGGTGCTGCGGGTGCTCGACAAGCAGACGCTCTACGAGAGCACGCAGCAGAAGCTCTCGCTCTCGAGCCTGGGCTTCGACAAGGAGGACGTGGACGCGCTGCGCCGGCTCTCGCGCGAGCCCTACGGCATGCTGCTCGTCACCGGCCCGACCGGCAGCGGCAAGACCACCACGCTCTACGCCGCGATCAGCGAGATCCACACCGGCCAGGACAAGATCGTCACCATCGAGGACCCGGTCGAGTACCAGCTCGCCGGCGTGCTGCAGATCCCGGTGAACGAGAAGAAGGGCCTGGGCTTCGCGCGCGGCCTGCGCTCGATCCTGCGCCACGACCCCGACAAGATCATGGTGGGCGAGATCCGCGATCCCGAGACCGCGAACATCGCCGTGCAGTCGGCGCTCACCGGCCACCTCGTGTTCACCACGGTGCACGCGAACAACGTGTTCGACGTCATCGGCCGCTTCATGCACATGAACGTCGACCTGCACAGCTTCGTCTCGGCGCTGAACGCGATCCTCGCCCAGCGCCTGGTGCGCATGATCTGCCCCGCGTGCAAGGCGGCGGGCTGCCGCGAGTGCCGCGGCGCCGGCTTCAAGGGACGCAAGGCGATCGCGGAGCTCCTGATCCTGAACGACGAGATCCGCGAGCTGATCATCGCGCGCGCGCCGATCCGGCAGCTGAAGGAGGCGGCGAAGCGAAACGGCACGCGCACGCTGCGCGAGGCGGCGCTCGAGGCGGTGCGCAAGGGCGAGACCACGCTGGAGGAGATCGACCGTGTCACGTTTGTCGACTGACCGGCTCAAGTTACGGGGTCATCGCCTGCGGTTGCAGGCGGATCGCCTGTACGTCTCGGTCGAGCCGGAAACGGTCGCGGTCTGCCGCGTGCAGGGCGTTTTTAAAAATAAGCTGGTCAAAAAAGACCTGCTGGCGTGCGACCCTTCGTACGGCAGCGCGCCGTGGGATGGCGCGGTCGAAGCTCTCAAGAAACATCTCGAGCCCCTGAAGGCCGAGCGGCTGAACGTTACCGTCGTACTATCGAACCGGTTGGTGCGCTACGCACTCGTGCCCTTCGACGCGGCGCTGTCGGGACCGGAGGAGGAGCTGGCGCTCGCGCGCTTTCACTTCACGCGCATCTACGGCGAGCGCGCCAAGGCCTGGGATCTGCGCATCAGCGAGGGGGCCGCCGGCGGCCCGCGCATCGCCTCGGGCGTCGACGAAGGGCTGGTGAAGGCGCTACGCGCCTGCTTTCCGAGCACCGGGCGCGCGCGCCTCGTCTCGGTCCAGCCCTATCTCATGGCGGCCTTCAATAGGTGGAGAAGCGGATGGCAAAGCGGGTCGCTGCTCGCACGCGGCGGCGCGAGCGACAAGGACGGGGCGTGGCTGGTGCTGCTCGAGCGCGAGCGCGCCTGCTTCGCGCTCGCCTCGCGCGCGGGCTGGCAGTCGGTCCAGTCGCTGCGCCTCGAAAACACACAGGACGTGTTCGAGCTGCTCGAGCGCGAAAGCCTGCGCTCGGGCTCGAAGATCGTGAAACGAGCAACGATCCACGGCAGGGCGACGATCCAGGGCGCGAAGCCCGGCGACGCTCCGGACTGGCAGCTCTCTCCGCTCGGCCTGGCGCGCCTCGAGGGCTACTCCCCGCTCGACGACGGCCGCTACGCCATGGCGCTTTGCGCAAGATGAGCCTGCCGCGCGCCGAGCTCGACTACATCGCGCCGCCGCGCCGGCCGCGGGCGGCGGGCATCGCGGTGCTCGCGATCGCGCTCGGCGTCGCCGGCTTCCTCGTGCAGCGCTACAGCGAGGTGAAGACCGAGATCAGCCGGATCGACGCCGCCCGCGACATGCTCGCCGGCGGCGAGCGCCGCCCCGCGGTCGCGCGCAAGACGCTCGACGACGAGATCAAGGGCGCTGAAGCGGTGGTGCGCCAGCTGGCGCTGCCGTGGGCGGCGATGGTGCAGGCGGTCGAGGGCGCGTCGAGCCCCGAAGTGGCGCTGCTGCAGATGCAGCCCGACGCGCAGCAGCGCCAGCTTCGCCTCACCGCCGAGGCGCGCAGCGAGAAGGCGATGCTCGCCTACCTCGAGCGCCTCGCGGCGGCCCCGGTGCTGGCGGACGTGTACATCGCGAGCCACCAGGTGATGCTCGAGGAGCCGCGCCGCCCGATCCAGTTCACGGTGCTTGCCAGGCTGAAAGGCGCACCGTGAGGGCGCTGCGGAATTTTCCCGGAGGCGCGCCGTGAGAGCGCTGCGGATCTTCCTCGGCCGGCTGGGCACGGCGGGCGTTCTGGGGCTCGGCGTGCTGCTCTTCTGCCTGCCCTTCTACTTCTCCGCGCTGCGGCCCGCCGAGCGCGAGCTCGACGCGCGGCACGCCGCCGCGGAGCGCGCCCGCTTGCCCGGCCCGGCGCGCGCGGTCGGGCTCGACAGCCGCGCCGAGCAGCTCGAGGCGTTCTATGCGCTCTTTCCGCCGGTCGAGCATCTCGGCGGCGAGCTCGAGCGCCTCTACGCCCTCGCGCGCAGCTCGGGCCTCGATCTTCTCCAGGGCGAGTACCGGGTCGAGAAGCGGCCGGCCGGCCTCATCGCGTACCGGATCACGCTGCCGGTGCGCGGCAGCTATTCGCAGGTGCGCGGCTTCGCCGGTGCCGTGCTCACCAGGATGCCGGTCGCCTCGATCGACGGCCTGCGCTTCGAGCGCAAGAAGTCGGCCGACGCGCAGCTCGACGCGCAATTCAGGATCACCATCCACTTCCAGCCGGGCCGGGACGCTGCTGGGGACACGCCATAGATTCAGGGGACACGCCATAGAAAACGGGGTAACACCATGACGCTCATCCGCTCCGCGCTGCTCGCGGCCCTCGCCGCCTTGCTTGCCGCTGGCTGCGCCTCCGATGGCGCGATCAGCGAGTCGCGCAGGGCCATGCACGAAGGCCGCGCCGACGACGCCCTGCAAGGGCTGCAGAAAGCGAGCGCCGACGCGCCCCAGGACCGCGTCCTGCGCCAGGAATATTTCCGCCTGCGCGAGACGCTGACCGCGCGCTGGCTGGCGCAGGCCGAGACGCTGCGCAGCGTCGGCGAGTTCGAGGCCGCCGAGTCGCTCTACCAGCGCGTGCAGCGCTACGACGCGGCGAACGCGCGCGCGCGCGCCGGCCTCGCGACGGTCGAAGCCGACCAGCGCCACCGCGTCCTCCTCGCGAGCGCCGAGAAGCTCGTGCGCGCGGAGAAATTCCGCGAGGCGCAGGACACGCTGCGGCCGGTGCTGGTGGAGAATCCCGAGCAGCGCGACGCCCGGCGCCTGCAGCGCGTGATCGACGAGAAGCTCGCGAAGCCGGCGCTCGCCCCGGTGCGCATCCGGCCGGCGTCGAACAAGCCGATCTCGCTCGAGCTGCGCGACGTGACCGTGCGCGCGATGTTCGATGTCCTGCAGCGCGCCACCGGGGTGAGCTTCGTCTTCGACAAGGACGTGCGCCCCGACCTGCGCAGCTCGGTCGCGGTGCGCGACCAGGACCTCGACGACGTGATTCGCCTCATCCTGATGAGCAACCAGCTCGAGCAGAAGATCATCAACGAGACCACGGTGCTCATCTATCCCAACACGCCGCAGAAGCTGCGCGAGTACCAGGAGCTGGTGGTGAAGGCCTTCTACATCGCCAACGCCGACGTGAAGCAGACGGCGAACATGATCCGCACGCTGGTGAAGACGCGCGACATCTTCCTCGACGAGAAGCTGAACCTGATCGTGCTGAAGGACACGCCCAACGCGGTGCGCCTCGCCGAGCGCCTGATCGCCACCCAGGACCTCGCCGAGCCCGAGGTGCTGCTCGAGGTCGAGGTGATCGAGATCGGCTACAACCGCCTGCTCGAGCTCGGCCTGCGCTATCCGAGCTCGGTCGCGCTGAGCCTCGTCGGCGGCGGCACCGCCGCGCCCACGCCGAGCGGCGGCACCGCGATCACCGGCGGCACGCCCGGCGTGCTCAGCCTGCCGGAATGGATCGGCCGCAGCTCGAACCTCGTGCGCCTCACCTTCACCGACCCGCTGTTCGTCCTGTCGCTGCACCAGACCGACGGCTCGACCAACGTGCTCGCCAATCCGCGCATCCGGGTGAAGAACAAGGAGAAAGCCAAGATCCACATCGGCGACCGCGTGCCGGTGATCACCACCACCGCCGCCGCCGCAGGCGGCTTCGTCTCCGAATCGGTGAGCTATCTCGACGTCGGCCTGAAGCTCGAGGTCGAGCCGCTCGTCTACCTCGACGACGAGGTCGGCATCAAGGTCGGCCTGGAGGTGAGCAACATCACGCGCACGGTGCAAAGCGCGACCTCGAACACCCTCACCTATCAGATCGGCACGCGCAACGCGACGACCGTGCTGCGGCTGCGGGACGGCGAGACCCAGGTCCTCGCCGGGCTGATCAGCGACGAGGATCGCCGCACCGCCAACCGCGTCCCCGGCCTGGGCGACCTGCCGGTCCTCGGGCGGCTGTTTTCCTCCACCAGCGACACTCTCAACAAGACCGAGATCATGCTGCTCATCACGCCGCACCTGATGCGCCAGATCGCGCGCCCGGGCGCGAGCTCGGTCGAGTTCTCCGCCGGCACCGAGGCGTCCACCGGCCTCTCCGCCGGCAGCGGCGGCGCGCCTTCGTTCATCCCGCCGCAGATTCCCTCGGCGCCGCCGGCGCCGATTCCGGGTACGGCGCCGACCCCGGGTACGGCGCCGACCCCGGGCACGTCGCCGGCGCCCGGATCGTCCGTGTTTCCGCCGACGGCGCCGGGGCCGGGGCCGGAGATGGTGCCCTTCGGCGGGCAGAAGCCGCCGGGACAGTGAACCTTTGCCCGTTCCTTGCCCCCGTGACAAGGGGGGTGCCGCGGAGCGGTGGGGGGTTTACTCCGCTAGCGCGCGGCTTCACGCTGATCGAGCTCGTGATCACCGTGGCGATCGTGGCGGTGCTCGCCTCCGCCGTGATGCCGCTCAATGAGCTCGTGCACCAGCGCGCCAAGGAGCAGGACCTGCGCCGCGCGCTGCGCGAGGTGCGCGCCGCCATCGACGCGTACAAGCAGGCCTCGGATGAAGGCCGCATTTTGAAGCGCGTCGGCGAGTCGGGCTTTCCGAAGAAGCTGGAGGAGCTGGTCGAGGGCGTCGAGGACCAGAAGAGCCCGAAGAAGGAGAAGATCTATTTCCTGCGGCGCATGCCACGCGACCCGTTGTCCGTCGACTCGGAGAAACCCGCGGCCGACACCTGGGGAAAGCGCGCCTACGCGAGCCCGCCCGACGATCCGCGCGACGGCGAGGACGTCTTCGACATCTTCACCCTCGCCACCGGCAAGGGCATCAACGGCCGTCCCTACAAAGAATGGTGACGCCGCCCTCCTTCGTCCCCCTGACACCCCCCAGAGGGGGGAAAACCGCTCGCGGCTGCAGGGGGTTCGGTTTCACCCTCATCGAGCTGATGGTCGTGATGGTGATCATCGCTACCCTCCTCACCATCGCCGTGCCGCGCTACTTCGGCAGCCTCGACCGCTCGAAGGAAGCGGTGCTGAAGGAAAACCTCTACCAGATGCGCGACGCCATCTCGAAGTACTACGCCGACAAGGGCAAGTACCCCGAGTCGCTCGACTCGCTCATGACGGACAAATACCTGCGCAAGATCCCGCTCGACCCGATCACCGAAAGCGCCACCACGTGGGTGCCCGTGCCGCCCGAGGACCCGCAGAAAGGCGGCGTCTTCGACGTGAAGAGCGGCGCCCAGGGGAAGGCCACCGACGGCACGGAATTCGCGAACTGGTAAATGCGTCGCACCGCGGGCTTCACCTACCTCACCGTTCTCTTCATCGTCGCCATCATGGGCGTCGGCCTCGCCCTCGTCGGCCACGTCTGGCAGACCGTCGCGCTGCGCGAGCGCGAAGCCGAGCTCCTCCACGTCGGCAACGAATACCGCAAGGCCATCGAGCGCTACTACCTCAGCGGACCGCGCCAGTACCCGCGCAACCTCACCGACCTCCTGAAAGACCCGCGCCAGCCCGGCACCGTGCGCTACCTGCGAAAACTCTACCCGGATCCGGTGACCGGCAAAGACGAATGGGGCCTGGTGAAGGCGCCCGACGGGGGCGTCGCCGGCGTCTTCAGCACCTCGGAAGACAAGCCGCTCAAGTCAGGCGGCTTCGCCGTACGCGACAAGGAGTTCGAGGGGAAGGAAAAGTACTCGGACTGGAAGTTCAGCTACGCGCCGGCGGTCGGATCACCCGCTCCCACCGGAGCACCGGCGCCTGCCGGATCTGCGCCACCCGGAGCGGCGACGCCGGTGACAGCTCCCGCCGCGAACCCGGCGGCGGGAAAATAACTCAATCGGCGCGGATACCCCGCCGCGCGGCGGCGGTCATCGCCTGCGTGCGGGAGGAAACGCCGAGCACGCCGTAGGCGGCGCGCGCGTGCTGCTTGACGGTGTCCTCGGCGATCCTCAGGCGCTGCGCAATCTGCTTGTTGCGGTATCCCTTCACGATGAGGCGCAGCACGTCGAGCTGGCGGTCGGTCAGGTCGCGCTTGCGGCGCCGCACAGGCGCGATGATGCGGCGCTCGCCCATCGCCTGGGGCGGAAGGTAGATGCCGCCGGCGGCGACCAGGCGCAGCGCCGCCGAGATGAGCGGCCGCGTCAACGTCTTCATCAGAAAGCCCGCCGCGCCCGCCTGCATGGCGGCGACCATGCAGGCCGGGTCGTCGGCCTCGGAGAACACCACCACGCGCGGCTGCGAATGCGCCCGGCGAAAGCGCCTCAGCGCGTCGATGCCCTCGCAATCGGGAAGCCCGAGGTCGAGCAGCACGATCTCGGGCGCGCCGGCGCCGCGCGCTTTCTCTATCGCCTCGGCGATCGATCTGGCGGTGCGGATCGACGGCCGGTCGAACACCTCGCTCGCCACCGACTGCAGCACCTCCTGCACCATCGGATGATCGTCGACGATCAGGATATTCATCGGCGGGTCCGTGGATCCGTATTCGTCATCGGCCGTGGATCCGTATTCGTCACTGAATGTCGGTCCGGAAGGCCCCGACCTGGTTGTGCGCGAGCGCGCGGCCGGCGGCGCCCTGCAGCGCGACCGAGGAGAGCTTCACTTCCGCGGTGGCGCCGGATTTGATCGGCTTGAAGGTGACGACGACGAGCTCGGCATCGATGCCCGGCGCCATGCCCTGCCCCGTGGCGCCGACGAAAATCGAGCCGTCGGGATTCACGCGGTAGCTGAAATTGCCCTGGCCGAAGAACTTGCCGGCGCGAACCCCTACCGCCTCGAGCAGGTGCGGCTCATAGCGCAGCTGCATCGGCGTGGCGCGCAGCGGCTCATCCGAGCTCACGTGCAGCGCCACCGTGAAGCTCGCGCCGGCCTGTACTTTCCCGGGGCCGTCCCAGCGCAGCTCGGCGGGCTTCGCGGGCTCGCTCGAGCCGGCGGACGCCGAAGGCGCCACAGGAGCAAAAGACGCAGGCGCGGAAGACCCCGGCGCGACGGCGGGCGCGGGGACTGCAGGAGCGGCAGGCGCCCGCGCCGGTGCGGTCGCCGGTGCGGTCGACGCCAGCGCGATATCGGCGCCGAGCGTGGAGGCGATCGCCAGCTCCTCCTTCTTGCCGAGCGGCACGTACAGCAGCACCACGCTGTCGGCACCGATGGAGTCGACCCGGTAGCCCTCGTCGAGATCGTCGCCCTGCTTCGCTTCGTAGACGCGATCGCCCTTCACGAGGTAGACGCGCTTCGCGCCCGCCTGCACCAGCGTTCCGGCGACCTTGTACGGATTGGGCGGCGCCACCGGGTCGGCCGGCGGCGGCGGGGGCGCGGATGTCGCGGCAACCGGCGGCGTCCAGGTCTTCGAGCCGAAGAGCTCACCGCGTTGCGCGCCGATGGGAGCGCGCTGCGGCAGCGCGGCCAGGCCCGACGTTTCACGCTGCGCGGCGGGAGCCTTGGCCGCCCCGGCGCTTCCCTTCGCGGGCGCGACGGCGTCCTCGTTTGCGGGCGGCGCAAACCACGCGAGCACCGCCACGGCGGCGCCACCGGCAAAGATCAACAGCCTTGTTTTCATCCGCTTCGTCACGCGGATCCTCCCGGGGAATCTCGGACGATTATAGCCGCCGGAATCGAGAAAAGAGCGGCCAAACCTCCTCTTTTCGAGGCATATACAAATCGTTATGGCAGGAACTTCAAGCCCTCGAAACGCCCCGGAGACGTGATCCACGCCACCGCGGAAGGCGAAGCCAGTGTGTAATCTTGGCCATACCGGGAGGAAAAATGAAACTTGTTTTCTGGATCGCCGTCGCGGCCGTGGTCGCCTGGCTCGTCCTTTGGGTTGCCGACAGGGGCGTGCTGGTCTACTCCGAGCCCACGAAAATCCCGTCGACCCGCGATTGCCGCTATCTGATCGAGCCGCTGGCGCAGCGCTGCTCGGTCATCGCGAGGGTCGGCCGCTAAGCCCGGCTGGGCGCCCGTCGCGGCCTACTGCTTCGGAATGTTCGCCGCCTCGACGACCTTGCTCCAGCGGCGCGACTCGCTGATGAAGAACTCGCGCAGCTCCGCGGGCGAGCTTGAGCGCGGCTCGACGCCGACCTCGGCGAAGCGCTTCTGCACCTCCGGCGAGGCGAGCGCCTTCACCACTTCCTTGTGCAGCCGCTCGATCACGGCGCGCGGCGTCTTCGCCGGCGCGGCGAGGCCGTTCCACGAGGCGACGTCGTAGCCGGGCACGCCGCTCTCCGCCACCGTCGGCACGTCCGGCAACCCGGGAAAGCGCTTCGTTCCCGTCACCGCCACGGCGCGCAGGTTGCCCGCCTTGATGTTCGCCATCAGCGGCGCGAGGATCTCGAACGCGATCAGGATGTCCTGGCTCTTCAGCCCGATGAAGACCTCCGGCGTCGCCTTGTACGGGATGAGCTGCATGTCGAGGTCCGCGCTCGAGCGGAACAGCGCCGCGGCGAGGTACTGCGTGCTGCCGACGGAGATCGAGCCGATGTTGTACTTGCCCGGGCTCGCTTTCGCGAGGGCGATGACGTCCTGGACGGTCTTCACCGGCGACTTCGGATCGGTGACCACGGCGAGGCCGAAGAAGCCCACGGTGGAGATCATCGCGAAGTCGTTCACCGGGTCGTAAGGCAGCGACTTGTACATCGCGGTCGCGGTGGCGGCGCCGTTCGTGATGAGCAGGAGCGTGTAGCCGTCGGGCTCGGCGCGCGCCACCTGCTCCGCCGCGACGATGCCGCCGGCGCTGGGCTTGTTCTCGACCACCACCTGCTGGCCGAGGCTCTCGGCGAGCTTAGGCGCGAGGCTGCGGGTGGTGATGTCCGCGACCCCGCCCGCGCCGAAAGGCAGCACGAGGCGGATCGGCCTGGACGGATACTGGGCGCCGGCCAGCGCCGGCAGCAGGCAAAGCGCGGCGCACAGGGCTTTCATCGCAAGGCGTCCGCTCATACGAAAAGCTCCTCTACGGTGAAGCGGCGCGGGATCATCTTCTGCCGGTAGACGCAGTCGATCGCGACCTCCAGGTTGCGCCGGTTCTCCTCGATGCCGTACGGGTTCGTGTCCGGATTGCCGGCCGCTGCTCTGCTTTTTTTCAATAGATCAAAAATGTTCTGTGAAAGACGGGAGTTCATAGTGCTGCGCACCGCCATCATGTGATTGATCTGGATCGACGCGCCGGTTCTCGCCTGCCAGGCGCGCGCGGCGGCCGCCGTGTCGGGGATGGCCGGCTGGATGCGCGGATCCTGAGATGGGGCCGCGACGATCGCGGCGTCGATCTCGCCGGCGAGCAGCATCGCCATCAGGTCCTTGCCCGCCGGCATGCGCTCGGCGTTCGGCGGGTCGCGGAACTCGGCGACGTGCGGATCCTCGAACGTCACCCAGCTCACCTTGCCGAGATCGACGCCGTAGTCGTCGGCGAGGATGCCGCGCACCCAGGTGGCCGTGGTGACCGAATACGACCTCATCCCCACGCGCTTCTTCTCGAGCTCCTTGAGATTGCGCACCGGCCGCTCGACGTTGTGCACGAGGTGGGCATGCTGGAAGCGCGCCAGCACCACCGCCGGCAGGAGCCGCAGCGGCTTGCCGTGCGCCTTGGCGAGCAGGAAGGTGACGATGGCGAGCTCGGCGAGGTCGAACTCGAGATCGCGCACCACGCGCTTGAAGGCGGTGTGCGCGGTCTTCACGTCGGCGAAGTCGAACGCGAGCTCCGGAGAGGAAACCTCGCCGCTCCTGAACGCCCGGGTGACGGCGTGGTCGCCGAGCAGGGTCTTCAATGTTTTCGCCATTCAGCGCGCTCCCGGAACGCGGCGGGTCTTGAGGAACTGCTCGAGCGTCTCGCCGCGGAAGGCGGCGACCATGTCGGGATTCGACACGCCTTTCGCGCGCGCCAGCTTCTCGAGGCAGAAAAAGCTCGCGCCGTAGTCCATCATCGCTCGCCAATCCAGTTTGCGAATCATGTTCTTTTCCTCCCCCGTCAGGTCCGCCATGGCTTTTTCCGGGTCGTCTTTGAACAATTCTCTTTTTTCCGGAATCGTAAAATCGTGCAGAAACCGGTTCAAGCGCAAACCTCTCGCGCTGAGCTCCAGGTCGAAGACGTAAGGCTTCATTCAAACAAGGCCACCGCCATGGCGGTGGTCATCGGCAGGTAGTAGCTCTGGTGCAGCTTGCGCGCGTCCTTCGCGAGCGCGCCGCGCATGATGAGCCACATGATGATCTCCGCGCCCTCGTTGCCGCCCAGGCGCATGAAGTCCTCGACGCTCATGCGCGCGAGCCGCTCGGGGTCGCGCTCGATGAGATCGAGGAACTCGCGGTCCCATGCCTCGTTGTTGAAGCCCGCGCGATCGCCGATCATCTGGTGCGAAAGGCCGCCGGTGCCGACGATCGCGACCTTGAGATCCTCGGGATAGGAAAGAATCGCCTTCCTCAGATGCTGGCCCAGCTTGAAGCACCTCGCCGGGGTCGGCAGCGGATGCTGGAGCACGTTCACCACCAGCGGAATGACGCGCCCCGGCCAGTCGGGCTTCGACGGCCACAGCATGGTGAGCGGCGAATGCAGCCCGTGATCGAGCGGCTGGTCCTGGAAGATCGTCAGGTCGAACTCGTCGTTCACCAGCGATTGCGCGATGTGGCGCGAAAGCGCGGCATGGCCTTTCAATACAGGTATTTTTCTGGCGCCCAAACCTTCATCGGCGATCGGGTATTCCCCGCTCACCCCGAGCGCGAAGGTCGGGTAGCGGTCGAAGAAGAAGGTGCTGGCGTGGTCGTTGAAGCAGAAGAAC
>Ga0209131_1001849_pt1 | contig 14519 bp, 12 predicted proteins | sample GraSoi_2013_40cm_FD_185826 | JGI IMG/M metagenome (GOLD analysis project Ga0209131, IMG submission 185826) | Grasslands soil microbial communities from the Angelo Coastal Reserve, California, USA - Sample 9_17_2013_40cm (SPAdes) (version 2) | ecosystem: Environmental > Terrestrial > Soil >...
TTGTCGCCGTCTCGCCAAGGATTGGGAAAATCTCAACCGCAACGCTCTCGCGTTCCTGAAACTTGCCTCCATCCGCCTCATGCTACGAAAGCTCTGTAACCCCTGATGAAGTTTTGAAACGGACTCTAAAGATGATTGGGTCTTAGCGATGCACGTGTTTGAGTTCGCTGTCGTTATTTTGGTATTTGTTGCATGTTGCGTGCATGTCATTTGGTCAAAAAGAACAAATCAATGGGTTTGGCGAACCGAACATTTCTTCTCGGATTCATGACGAAGTCCCTTTCATCATTTGTCTAACGAAGCGACCTACTTGCGGCCCCTTCCGATACTTCCTGAATTTGCGTCAGATGTTTGCTTGACGGAGCGGCCCTTTCACCGGCAAGCTAGCGAAAAGAAGACAAATAAATTTGCCTTTTCGCCACCCATTCGGAGCCTCTCATGCACGTCAAATCGCTGCTCATTCTGACGACGGCCGCCTCGGTTTGCGCCGTCATGTCCGCCCAGGGCCAAGTGGTCCAGCCCACGCCCGGCATGCCTGGCGACTATGTGTTGCCCGACGGCAACGCCAAGAAGCTGGTCCAGGACAATTGCACCGGCTGCCACAACCTGCGCAACGTCGTGAATTCGAACAAGTCGGCCGAGGATTGGGACAACACGGTCAACATGATGATGGCCGCCGGCGCTCCGATCACCCGCGAGCAGGGCGACCAGATCAAAGGCTATCTGATCGCGAGCTTTCCGGAAAAGCCGCGGCCGAAGCCGGCTGCGATCAACGGCGCGGTGCAGGTCAAGTTCCGCGAGTGGTCGCTGCCGACGCCGGGCGAACGCCCACATGATCCGCTGGCGATGCCGGACGGCTCGCTGTGGTGGTCGGGACAGTTTGCCAACCGGCTCGGCCGCCTCGATCCCAAGACCGGCGAGATGAAGGAATATCCGATCCCGATCTTAGGCGGCCCCCATGGGCTGATCAACGACAAGGACGGCAACATCTGGTATGCCGGCAACTGGGGCGGCCACATCGGCGAGCTCAACGTCAAAACCGGCGAGTACAAGTTCTTCCCGATGCCCGACCCGAAGGCGCGCGATCCGCACACGCCGCTTTTCGACAAGAACGGCGTCCTGTGGTTCAGCGTGCAGAACGGCGGCTTCATGGGCCGGCTCGACCCCAAGACCGGCGACATCAAGCTGTTCACCCCCAACGGCCCGGCCGGACAGCAGCCCTACGCGCTGCGCTTCCTGTCGGACGGCCGGCAACCCTGGTTCAGCTATTGGGGCTCCAACAAGATCGCCACCATCGATCCGGATAAGCTGGAGCTGAAGGAGTATGTTCTGCCGGATGCCCGCACACGCATCCGCCGCATGGGCGTGACCTCCGACGACATGATCTGGTACGGCAACTGGGGCACCGGCAAGCTCGGCCGGCTCGATCCCAAGACCGGCGCCGTCACCGAGTGGGACGGCCCCAGCGGACCGCAGTCGCAGCCCTACGGCATGACGGTGATCGACGACAAGATCTGGTACGTGGAATCGAACACGCGGCCGAACAATCTGGTGCGGTTCGATCCCAAGACGGAAAAATTCCAGACTTGGCAAATCCCCAACGGCGGCGGCATCGTGCGCCACATGATGCCGACCCGAGACGGCAATATCGCGATGGCGATGAGCGGCCTCAACATGGTCGGCATCGTGGAGATTCTGCCGAGTTCGTCCAACTGACGAGGCGGCGATCCTCCTAGGTTTTGGTGGTGCTGTGCAATGCCCGGCCTCGTGCCGGGCATTGCTGTTCCTGCCATCCGTCACATCGCGGCGCGGCCGTGGAATTCTGGGAATAATGGCATTACGACATGTCATCGCCCACGAAAGCGGCGATCCAGTGCAGGGAACCGTACGCGCGAATTCCGACGGCGGCGGCAGAGATTGACGCCGCCCCAGCCTGTTGCCGCATCGTCAGCGAACAATCGCGCCCGCTAGAGCAAAATCGACTGACTGTCTTGTGACAATCGCAATAGCATTTTTCCCTCAATGGCGTACCGATGGCGGCGCCGGCCCGTCCGGACATGCCCAAGGAGCAGCGGGGTGCAACAATCGAACGGCGCCGCGGAGGCGGGCGCCGCCCTGAAGGCGACAAGCGAGCGCCCTTCCCATCCTTCCCCGCGTGCGGGGGAGCGCAGGGAGCGGGCAGAACAAATCCCGCTGGGTATCGCTTTCATGCTCACCGCGACCGTCCTGTTCGCGGGTTCAAGCGCCCTTTCCAAGTGGCTCGTGGCCACCTACCCGATCGGCGAGATGCTGTTTGTGCGGGCCGCGGCGGCGCTCATCGGCTCGAGCCTCGTGATCCTGCCCGCGACCGGGCTTTCCGTATTTCGCACCAAGCGGCTGCGCGACCACATGCTGCGCGGCATCTCCCAGTCGTGCGCGCAGACCTTTCTCGTCATTGCGTTCAGCCTGATGCCGCTCGCGAGCGCGGTCGCGATCAATTTCTCCGCGCCGCTTTTTGCGACCGTCGCGTCGGTCGTGTTTCTCAAGGAAACCGTCGGCCCGGTGCGCTGGGGTGCGCTGATCGTCGGGTTTCTGGGCGTATTGCTGGTCACTTCCCCGGGCGTCGACACCTTCCAGGCCGGATCGCTGTTCGCGCTCGCCAATGCGATCCTGTTCGGCACTGTCACGGTCGGCGTGCGCGGCATGACGGCGACCGAGTCGGCCGAAACGTTGACCATGTACCAGATGGTGTTCCTCACCGCCTTCTTTACTGCGGCTTTGCCGTTCGGCTGGGTGACGCCGACCCTCCAGGACTGGGGCGCCATGGTGGTGAACGGCCTCGGCAACGCGCTTGGCCAATACCTGTGGACGCGCGCGCTCCACCTCGCCCCGACGTCGGCGGTGGTGCCGTTCAATTACTTCTCGCTCGTGTGGGCGATCATAATGGGATTTCTGGTGTGGGGCGACCTCCCGTCGGTCGCGCTGCTGGCCGGTTCCGCGATCGTGGTGGGGTCGGGGATGTTTTTGCTGTGGCACGAGTCGCGCGGGCGGTAGGGCTGGAGTGCGCGTCCTGGGACCGCGGGGGCGTCCCCGCCCGCATCTTCCCTTCGATCTTGGAACAAAGAGCGGGCGGGACGCCCGCGGTCCCGGAGGCCCGCGCTCCACTCAGGTCGCGCGCCAGCGCGGGTCAACCAGATATGGCGGAAAAACCACGGCAGCGCTCAAATCGTCGAATCTATCGGTGCCGGCGCTTGAAATGTGCATCGCAATAGCGGACACGTTTTGCCAAACTGATTGGTCGACGTAGCATTTCGCAGGAGCTTTCTCCCATGCGCTGGATGCTTGCAGTTGCTGTGGTTCTGAACGCGTTTGCTGCCTATGCGGGCTTTGCCGGGCCCGATCCCGGCCTCACTGGAAACGACACCGGCGGCATCATTCAGTGGACGCCGGACGTCGACCTGATCTACCGCGATATCGCGGCCGCACATTGCGCCCGCTGGAACCGCTCGGCGGGCATCACCAGCGTGCACCGCACATACGGTGACTACATCGGCTTTCAGTGCATCTACGATCGCCGGTTTGATCCCCGCAAGGCTGGGCTTCCCTGGAACTATTAGGCATTTTTCAATTAGGTTCGCCTTGCCTAATGCTGTCATCGCCCGGCTTGACCGGGCGATCACCACTGACCGGGGATACTGGATTGCCCGGTCAAGCCGGGCAATGACACGGCTGGCCGGCGGCGTGCGTTCAGCGCAACGGGGGCGACGGCACCGTGATCGGCACGCAGTTGCGTCGACCGGACGCGACGCAATCATCCAGGCGACGGGTCTCAACCAGCGCGTTGCCCAACCACAGCGCAGCGCCCAACACGAACAAAATGAAGCCGGCGAACAGTAAGTTGGCCAGCCGGCGTTCGCCCGCAGTTTCACGCCGGCCCTCACGATCCGGCGTCGGACCCCGTGGCGGTCGATCGGTCGACGGCCGGACGCTTGGCGTTCGCTCGGTTGAATTCGTTCCCCGGCTCACTGGCTCATCGTTTCCTTCACCGCCCCGACGAGTTGCTTGAGGGTAAACGGCTTGGCGAGAAAATTATACTTGTATTCCTCGCCTTCCGGGAGGTTCTTCTCGAATGCCTCCTCCGCATAGCCGGACACGAAGATAATCTTGACGCCGGGATCGCGGCTGCGCAGCTTGGTCAGCAGGGTCGGCCCGTCCATCTCGGGCATCACAACGTCGGACACCACAAGATCGATCTTGCCGAAGTAGCTGTCGAACGCCTCGACCGCTTCGAAGCCGTTCGCTGCCTGAAGTACGGTATAGCCGCGCGAGGTCAGGCCGCGCGCATTAAGGCCGCGCAAGCCCTCTTCATCTTCGACCAAGAGGATTGTGCCCTGCCCGGTGTCATCCGCGGGTTTCGCCGCTACCTTGCCGGCGCGGGCGGCAGCGCCCTGCTCCGCGGCGGCAGGCGTCGTTTCCTGAGCGCTTGTCGAAGGATCGGCCGTCGGCACATGGCGGGGCAGAAAGATACGGAAGGTCGTGCCCTTTCCGATTGTCGATTCCGGATAGATGAAGCCGCCGGTCTGCTTGACGATGCCGTAGACCGTCGAGAGTCCGAGCCCGGTGCCCTTGCCGACCTCCTTGGTGGAGAAGAACGGCTCGAAGATGTGATCAATGATGTCAGGCGGAATACCGGTTCCGGAGTCGCTGACTTCCACCAGAACATATTCGCCCGGCGGCACGCCCTTGAGGGCGAACTGCTGGCATTCTGCAGCAGCGACATTTGACGTTCGCAGGGTCAGCTTTCCGCCCTCCGGCATGGCGTCGCGGGCGTTGACCGCTAGATTGATGATCACCTGCTCGAACTGCGATTGGTCGGCCTTGACAGCCCACAGGTCGCGAGGGGCATCGACGGGGTCGAGCGCAATCCGCTCGCCGATCAGCCGACTCAGTAGCATGGAAAGATCCGACAGCGCCTCGCCGAGATCAAGCACCTGAAGATGCTGTGGCTGCCGGCGCGAGAACGCCAACAGATGGCGCACCAGGCTCGCGGCCCGGTTGGCGTCCTGCTTGATCTGCATGATATCCCGGAACGAGGGGTCGGACGCCTTGTGAGCGTTGAGCAGGAAGTCGGTCGCCATCATGATCGAGGTGAGCACGTTGTTGAAATCGTGCGCGATGCCGCCGGCGAGCTTGCCGATCGAATCCATCTTCTGGGTGTGATCGGCCTGGTCTTGCAGCACGCGCTGCTCGGTGGTCTCGATCGCGTAGACGATCGCGGCCTCGCAATCGCGCTCGGCGTCCTCGACCGGCGTCACATAGAATCGCGCCCAGCGCTTGGCCTCGCCGGCGAGCGTCGCGTCGATCGGCGCGATATCGCCTTGACCGCGGGCTGCCGCCGCAAGCGCCTTGTCGAGCCCAGCACGATCGCTGTCGGCCACCACGCTGCGGATGGTGCGCCCTTGCGGCGCCGCCTCACCCTTGAGCACGTTCTGAAACAGGTGCGCGAACAAGGCGTTGTTGCGGGCGATGCGGCCGCTGCGGTCCACCGTCGCGATCGCCATCGGGGTGTTATTGAAGAAGCGCATGAAACGAACTTCGGCATCGCGCAACGGGTCGGCGCCGGCGCCGCCGCCGCGGTTGAGCACGAGCGTGCGCGACGCACCCGGGGTGGTGTCCGCTGCGAACGCGATCTTGTGGTAGAGCCGCGCCGGCAAAGTGCGACCGTCGCGGCGACGCAGGTCGAGATCGAAAATCTCGGTCTTCACCTCGCCCGGATGCCCCGACAGTGCCGTCAGAAGCGCCACACTGTCGCGGGGCAGGAGATCGGCCAGCCGGAGCCCCCCCGCGCCGACCTGGGCGAGATCGTGATCGAGCCAGCCCGCGAGCGTGGCATTGATGTAGCCGACGTCGCCGTCGCCATCGACCGAGAAAAAGCCGGCAGGCGCATGGTCCAGATAGTCGATCGCGTGCTGCAACTCCTGGAACACGTTCTCCTGGCGCTCGCGGTCGCGGGTCACATCGGCGACGGTCCATACCGAGGCCTTCCTCGTGCCACCGGCATCAGCCGCCGCCCCGAGCGGACGCACCCGCAGGCGGAGCCACCGCGCGGGCTCGCCGCGCGGTGCGGGGACCCGCACCTCCTCTTGCAGCCGCCTGCCATCCCGGCTTGCCTTGAGCAGGCGATAGAGCGTCTCGGAGACATCCGGATCGCCGACGAACACGCGCTCGATCGGGCGCACGTCATGCATTCCGGCGGCGCCCGAGAACGCCCGGTAGGCCGCATTGGCGTAGAGAACGCGCCCGTCGGCGTCAGTTACCACGATGCCTTCGTGGGCATGTTCGAACACTTGCTCGAGTACCCAGTCCGACGCCTCCCGGCCCGAAATCCGCAGCACCCCGGCCGCAAGCGCAAACAGGGAGAAAACCCCGATCATGCCGAGAACGGCCAGCAGGAACATCACATAGGAACCGGCCTGATTGCGGCCGACCAGCATGAGACCCGCGGCAGCGGCAATCAGGCCGGCGGCGACCAGCAGCACCAGCGCAATGCTGCCCCGGCGTTCGTTGCGCTCTCCCATGGTCGGGCTCAGGCCCTGCATTGCCATGACGGACCTCGTATCAAACCGGCCCTCGCGCGCGAGGGCCTCGTGTTTCCCCTTGCCCCCTCCCTACCCTCCCCCGCATGCGGGGGAGGGTAGGGAGGGGCGGCCGGCGCAAGAGCGCGTCCCGGCCCGAACCTTCAATGATTCTTCTTAAATGATTCTCTCCGGCTGCGGGACCGGCAGAGAGGCGAGCCGTAGCCCGAATTGAGCGCAAGCGAAATCCGGGACCGTCCCGGGATTCGCTGAAAGCTCAACCCGGGCTACCCGGACGGCAAGAGCGAGGCAACAGGATCTTGCCCGACTACGGCGAAATGACTACTATAACTATAATGGTTTCCCACGGAGAACGGCCATGAGCACGCAAACATGGACGGTCGCCGAGGCAAAAGCGAAGTTCAGCGAAGTTGTCGAAAAGGCCCGTGTCAGCGGCCCGCAAACCATCACCAAAAACGGCCGCACTGCGGTCGTGGTGGTGTCGGCGGAGGAGTGGGAGCGTAAGACCCACCGTCCCGGAAATCTCGCTGCGTTCTTTGCCGAATCGCCTTTGCGCGGCTCCGGCCTCAAAGCCCCCCGCAAAAAGCAGGGGCCGCGCGCGATCGAGCTGTGAACTTCCTCCTCGATACCAACGTCGTCTCGGAGTGGACGAAGCCGCGCCCCGATAGCGGGGTTGTGGCTTGGCTCGCGGAGGTTGATGAGGATCGGGTATTCATCAGCGTTATTACATTGGCGGAGCTGCGCTACGGGATCGAGAGGATGCCTGTCGGCGCCCGACGAAACCGCCTTGATACGTGGGTCAGCAAGCAGCTGCCCGCGCGGTTCGAAGCGCGCGTGCTGTCGATCGATGCCGAAACCGCCGACACCTGGGGTCACGTCATGGCGCGCGGAAGGACCGGCGGCCGTCCGGTCGGAACCATGGATGCGTTCATCGCCGCGACCGCGGAGCGGCATCACCTCACCCTGGTCACCCGCAACGTCTCGGATTTCGAAGCCTTGGGCATCGGACTGATCAACCCCTGGAGCACGGGGATGTAGCGCGCGATAGCCGAAGGCGTATGGGGCCGGGAATCGGCCGATTACGCTTGCGCTAATCCGCCTACACCCGGACTGGCGCGTGAGGGTTCGAGCGCGGAGCTTGCGGCCGTGTTGCCACGGCAGGTGCGGCTTAAGGCTGAGGCTTAGGCTGGGGCTTAGACTGGGGCTGGGGCTTAGACTCACGCACCGATTTCTGCTGCGCCCGCCATTGCAAAAATTCGCGATAGAGCGTCTGACGTTTTGCGTAGAACGTCCCCTCAATTTCAACGATGTCATCCTGGTTGAGCCGAAAAACCTCGACGATGGTGCGCGGAGGATAGGGGCCCTGGCCCCACAACTCGGACTGAACCTTATTCACGAGCGGGCGGAAGCGAAACATGTCGGTCGTGTACACCACAAGCCGGACGGCATCGCGCAAGCTCGCCCCTTCCGACTCGGCGATCAGCTTCATGTTCAAGAACGCCTGACGAACTCGCGCCTCGTCGCCCTCGACCAACGCGTCGGTCCGGGGATCGATGCCTCGCATTCCTGCGATATAGATGAAGTCGCCCGCGCGCGTTCCGAGGTTCCATGTGCCAGTTGGCTTGATCGCTCCCGCCGGCGCCAGCGTTTTGACCGTCGCTGGTGAATTGGGCTTGGCTGGCGGATTGATTGTAGCTGGTGGAGGCGTTTGTGCAGAAGCTGAATTGATCGTCCACGCCGCGGTCACGGTGATAACCAACGCCAACCTGAACATTATTCGCTCCCGGATCCCGCGCTGTCCAAATCGATCAACTCGAGCCTTTCCGCCGCAATAGCGAAGCCTTCGCCTGCGGCCGCGTAATGAGTATCCTCCTTATCGCCAATCTTTTCATCTGGCCCCAGCGTTAGCCCTTGTGCTCGCTGGTTTGCTCGCCGGCGCAAAGAAAGTGCCCTCAACTTCGACGATGTCGTCTTGATTGAGACGGTGCACTTCGATGATGGTGCGCGGCGGATAGGGCCCCTCGCCCCACAACTCGGACTGAATTTTATTCACGAGCGGGCGGAAGCGGAACATGTCGGTGACGTACACCACAAGCCGCGCAGCATCACGCAAGGTCGCCCCTTCCGACTCGGCGATCAGCTTCATGTTCAAGAACGCTTGCCGGACCCGTGCCTCGTCGCCCTGGATCAGCGTATCGGTTTTGGGATCGATGCCGCGCATTCCCGCGATATAGATGTAATCGCCGGCACGGGTTCCGAGGTTCCAGGTGCCGGTCGGCTTGATCGCTCCCGCCGGCGCCAACGTTTTGACCAGACTGGGCGAGGCCGGCTGGGCGGCGACCTTGGCGGCTGGCGCGTAGAACGTCCCTTCGATCTCGACGATGTCGTCTTGATTGAGGCGATGGACTTCGACAATTGTGCGCGGAGGATAGGGCCCCTGTCACCACAATTCGGCTTGGATTTTGTTCACCAGCGGACGGAAGCGAAACATGTCGGTGACGTACACCACCAGCCGGACAGCATCGCGCAACGTCGTCCCTTCCGACTCGGCGATCAGCTTCATGTTCAGGAACGCCTGACGCACCCGCGCTTCCTCGCCCTCGACCAGGGTGTCGGTCTTGGGGTCAATGCCGCGCATTCCCGCGATGTAGACGAAATCGCCGGCGCGCGTTCCGAGGTTCCAGGTGCCAGTCGGCTTGATCGCTCCCGGCGGCGCCAATGTCTTGACCCCACTTGGCGAAACCTGCTGGGCGGAGGCGGAACCGACAACGGCCATCATGACCCAGGCGAAAAGCGCCAGTCTGTTCATCTCCCCCTCCCTGGATGATGATCGCTTGACGTGTGCGCCGATGATCTACACCGAAGATGGGAGAAAGAGCAAGCGGGAGGTCCGAACGCGGGGACTCAACCCCTGCGCCGCGGTGTCGGATTTCCGACCTCAGCGCTGACGCCGCCGGGCGCTTTAGCTTGAGCAGGGCGCCTCCTCATGCTCTCCATGCAGGTCCGCCGTATGGAAAAAACTCCAATATCGGGTATCGTCATAGGGCTGGGGCAGCGAGACCCGCTGACGGGCTTGCCGGCGTTCGTCCGGTGGGTAGACCTTGCCGAGCGCATTGGTTAATGAACGTTAAACGGGTCGGCGCTTCGCGACGTCCCAGGATGCATTCGCGGAGCGGGGCGGAAAATCCTGGAATTTGGGGGTATTCGTCGTCCGAATCGGCTATCCGGGAAATCCGTTCACGGAGTCCGGCAAAGTAGCCCGGTGCCATTAACCCGGCCCAATTGAGGTCGAACTTCATTCATCGCGTTTGCGGGACACGGAGCTACGTCAATGGAACTAATGTTTGGCGGCATGCCGGACGCGGGGAGATTCGTCGTTGCATTCGTGCTGGTGCTGGGCCTCATCGGCGCAGGCGCCCTGCTCTGGCGCAGGTTCTTCGGCACCGGACCGCTGAGCCCTCTCGGCCCGCGTGGCCGGCAACCACGGCTCGCCGTGATCGACGCGGCTGCGGTGGACGCTCGCCGCCGGCTGATTCTGATCAAGCGTGACAATGTCGAGCATCTCGTCATGATCGGCGGTCCAACCGATATCGTGGTTGAGTCCAATATTGGTCGCGCCGGTCCGATCGCGGTGTCCCGCGAGCCGCGTCCAATTCCAGAGAGTACGTCTCGCCACGCGACACTGACCGATGGTCCGGATTGGACGCTGCCGTTGGAACCAACGGCGCGTCCCTTGCGGGCCAACAGCGACCTCGATGCGGGGCTCGCCGAACCGCCGCTGCGCAGCGCCAGGGAAGCCATGGTGGAGTCCATGCGGGCGGTGCGATCCGGGCCGGCGGCCCGGCGAAGTGCCGACGCCGAACCCGACACGCCGCCCGACGACGAAATCCCCGCTCCCGCCCTGACGCCCCCGCCTTCATCGGTGGAGACGAATAACCGCGCGCCTGCAGTAACGGAGCCACGGCGTGCCCCTTCGCCGCCGCCGGAGGCGCAACGACCGCAGCCGGCGCCGGACCCCCCCCCACCCTACCCTCCCCCGCTTGCAGGGGAGGGTAGGGTGGGGGGCGACGCCACTGAGGCGAAGCGCCCGGCTGCCACGACACCGCGTGCAGTCCAGTCCGAAGAGAAGAGCCTTGCCGAAATGGCCCAGCGCCTCGAAGCGGCATTGAGGCGTCCGCCAAAGCCGATCGAACCTCCGTCCGCGCCCCCGGCAGCAGCGCGCTCACCTGTCCGTCCGGAATCGCCTCCACTGCGGAAACCCCTTCTCGATGCCCTCAATGCATCAAAAGGGAGCGTCAGGTTGCCCGAGCCGCCCTCGTCGCCCCCGCCGGATCTCAAAGTCTTGCCGGGAAAGGCAAAGGCCGAGCCACCTCCTGAGAGTCTTGAGGACGAGATGGCAAAGATGCTCGGACGGTCGCCCGGGAAGCCGTGACGAAGCCGCGACGTCAAACTTGGCGAGGCTGCGCCTGACAAGAAACAAGCCCGCGGTCCGACCTCGTTTACCGGCGACACCGTAGAATGGCCCCGTTTCATGACCGCAGGTCGACGCCGCCGGTGGGCAGCTCAGACGGACGAGGCCTGTTCGGGCCAAACCTTCGTCCAGTCATTCCGGGGCTCGGCCGCAGGCCGAGAGCCCGGAATCCATAACCACAGGTCAAGGAGTATGGATTCCGGGCTCGCCTCCGCTTCGCTACGGCGCCCCGGAATGACGCGTTTGACTAAAGTTGACAAGATGGCAAAGACCAAGGCCAACACCGGCACCCACGACGCAGCGCCACGGGCGTGGCAGCGGATGTTGTCGGGGCGCAGGCTCGATCTCCTCGATCCGTCGCCGCTCGACATCGAGATCGAAGATATTGCTCATGGCCTCGCCCGCGTGGCGCGCTGGAACGGCCAGACCCACGGGGATCACATCTTCTCGGTGGCGCAGCATACCTTGCTGACGGAGGAGATCGCGCGGCGTCGCAACGGCGGATGCGATCGCAGGCTTGGGCTTGCGTTGCTGCTCCATGATGCGCCCGAATACGTGATCGGCGACATGATCTCGCCGTTCAAGGTTGTGATCGGCGGCGCCTACAAGGCCGTCGAACACCGCCTGCTCGAGGCGATTCATCTCCGTTTCGGACTGCCGCGCGATCTGCCGGCTGAGGTCGCGGCCACCATCAAGGCGGCCGACCGCGGCGCCGCATTCCTGGAGGCGACGACGCTAGCAGGCTTCAGTGCGGGTGAGGCTCGGCGATTTTTCGGCCCGCGCCCGACCTTGCCGACTGCGGTCGAGAAGGATTATCTCACGCCATGGCCGGCGGAGACGGCCAAGCGGAGATTTCTTCAACAATTCAACGAATTGCAAGCAGATTGAGCGATATTGGCGAAAGCTCGTGTTGGTGGCCTGCGGCCTGCTCTCCGGTAGATCCCGTAGGGCGGACTAGCGCAGCGTAATCCGCCGTTCTGAAGAAGGCGGCGGGTTACGCCTTCGGCTTACCCGCCCTACCGGCTCTCCAGAGGAGAGTAGGGGAGGGCCGGGACAAACCCTGACGAATCGGTCGCCACGCGTTTTGCTGTCTGTTAAAGGATCGACTGAGCGATGGCTGCGGGGCACCCGAGAAAGGAAGGTGTAATGATTCACGTGTGTTCGTTGGCGCGGCTCGATGAGACCATCGCGACGACCGGCGCCCGCCACGTCGTTTCGCTGCTGGCGCGCGACGCCAATTTGGCGCGTCCGGCCACGATCGCGCCTGAAAATCATTTGTGGCTGCAGCTGCACGACATCAGCGCTCCCCAGGACGGCTACGTGGCGCCGCAAACCGAGCATGTGGAACAGCTCATCGCCTTTGTGCAGCGTTGGCCGCGCGACGCGGCGCTGGTCATACATTGCTACGCAGGCGTCAGCCGCTCGTCGGCCGCGGCGTTCGTATCGGTATGCGCATTGAGCCCCGCGGGCGACGAACAGGCCATCGCCATCGCGCTGCGGCGCGCCTCTCCGACCGCCACACCGAACATCCGCATCGTCGCCATCGCCGACGATCTGTTGGCACGACAAGGCCGCATGATCAGGGCGGTCGAAGCCATCGGAGCCGGCATGATCGCACCCGAGGCGCGGCCGTTTCGGCTCGGTCTTTCCGGCCATTAACGCGATATCAAGCATAGTCGGTCATAACCCCTGAAAGCTTAAGTCCGGTCGTCTGAGCCGTTTCCTCAGTCATGGCCGGCGTCGGGGATTTGTAGCGTTGCGTCCGCGTCAGCATCAGGCCGTGCGTTGCAGGCCGAAGGGGCGTGCAGCCCACTTCGCCATCGCGGTCGTCGTCCTGACGATGCCGCCGGTCCGGGCGGGCCCCCCACCCTATCCTCCCCCGCTCGCGAGTGAGGATATTTCGATTTACCCTCCCCCGCTCGCGGAGGAGGGTAGGGTGGGGGCGATCGCGGGGCGGCCGGTGGTCGGGGAGAGCTTCCGCGCGCATCTCATCGCCTCGCCGTTCGGCACGATTCATCTCGCGACTTTCCGTTTTCCGCAGCCGGTCGGGACAGGCCTTCATAGGGCGGCGTACACATCGAGCAGCGACGCCACCGCCGCGCGCGCCCCCCCTCCCTACCCTCCCCCGCTGGCGGGAGAGGGTAGGGAGGGGGATTGGGATCTGGAATTCCCGGAAATCAACCGCAGCCTCAAGGGACCGCGCCTCGTGCCGCGGGTCCGACCGGACTTCTCTTCTCCGCAACCCTCGAGCATCGAGGGACCGGGTCTTTCTTCAGGGCCGCAGTCCATTGCGCCGCCGGCGCCGACGTCCGGCGCAAGCGAAGAGCCAGCCCCGGACCGCACTCAACCGGTGAACGCCAAGGAGACGCAGGATGATGCGGACTTCACGTATCTCGACCCCGAAACCGCGGAGCCCTGGCTGATCGACGGCGAGGACGCGCCGCTCCGTGCGGCGCGAATTTATTTCGGGACCGCTTCGCTCGGCGGCACGCCGGCGACGATCGAACCTTGGGGGCCCGGACGGGCGCCGATATTCGAGTCGCCAGAGCCCGAAGCCACGGTCCCAGCGCCGAACGTGGCGACGCGGCTCGAACCGTCGCGCAACGAGACCATCGCGCCGAAAGGCGAGGTAACCGGCGAGGAACACCGGCCGCAGAGCCCGGCAGAACGCTTAGGGCTAATCGGCGCGCCCCGCGCCAGGCACGAGAAATGCCTTGCCGACGCGATTTATTTCGAAGCCCGCGGGGAATCCGTCCGCGGTCAGATGGCAGTCGCCCAGGTGGTCATCAACCGGGTATTCTCGGGATATTACCCGAACAATGTCTGCGGCGTCGTCTACCAGAACGCCCACCGGCGCTTCCGTTGCCAGTTCACCTTTGCGTGCGACGGGCTCCCGGAGCGCATCAACGAGCCGGTCGCCTGGGAGCGCGCCAAACACATCGCGCGCGATGCGCTGGACGGCAATTTCTGGCTCAACGACGTCGGCAAGGCGACCCACTACCACGCCCGTTGGGTGCATCCCTGGTGGGTCCACGAAATGCGCAAGCTCGACCGCATTGGCGTCCACACCTTCTACCGCCCGCGCAACTGGGGCGACGGCTCCAAGTCCCCGACCTGGGGCGACGCCGAGGCGACCGCCGGCGCCGCAAAGGCGCTGTAGACGGAGCGTTCGGGCCGAGAGAAAATGCCCCTGTCATCGCATCGCGAACTGCACGGTGATAGCCGGAGAAGTAGGCACTCTCAGCAGTATCCCGGTAATCAGACGCGTTTCTCGGCGGGCCGATAAGGAATCCGCCTGGGGTCACGAGCGGACACCGCCCCTTCCAAACGCGCACGTAAAGGGTCTACCTTTATGCGAGAGCTTCCAGCGGAACGCGATGAAACGGAAACGCGATGAAAAAAGGAGGAGAGCAATGGATTTACAGTGGCGGAATTTCCCTCTGGTATTCACGCTTGCGGCAGCGGTCGTGACG
>Ga0209131_1001850_pt1 | contig 14518 bp, 15 predicted proteins | sample GraSoi_2013_40cm_FD_185826 | JGI IMG/M metagenome (GOLD analysis project Ga0209131, IMG submission 185826) | Grasslands soil microbial communities from the Angelo Coastal Reserve, California, USA - Sample 9_17_2013_40cm (SPAdes) (version 2) | ecosystem: Environmental > Terrestrial > Soil >...
TCATTTAATTATTCGATATCGAACTTTTTCTAATTTAGTTGGATTCGTCTGCGTTCTTGCTTCTTTTCCATTAACTTATTTTAGTTGGAAAGAATATCATTCATTTCCAGTTGAACCAACGAGCATGCCGCTTGCCGAGGCTGTTTCAAAATTGCCATCAGAAAGCTTGTGGGTAGTTATCAAAGACATAAACTGGGACTGTAGTCATCTTTATCATATTAGCATCAGCAACATTGTTGAAACTAATATTTTTTTCTCGAATCAATCAAACGAATATTTAGGCATAGCAACTTTCAACAAAGAACTTTCATGTGATGAGATTTCAAGTATGCCTGTTTCAGGTACCCTAGACTTTTTAAGCATAAACAGGAAATCTTTTTTTGAGAAAAATAGTATTGTTTTTCCAAGTCGAAAAGATGTTTTGAGTTATTGCATGTATTGTGGGAAGAACAATTCGAGGTTAGGCGTTCTGGCTGGAATATTTCTTTTAGGGTGCGGAATGCTGCTCATTGTCGTTGATACAGTTGGCCAATTGATAAAGCGAAATCGTTACTTGAAAGAAACTGCCCAACAAAGCGTTCTGGACAATCGCCCGCACAGGCAACGAAACCATTAGTCCCACATCGCCTTCACTAACTCAGGCAATACTTCCCCCGATCTCCCGTGAAAAGCAAAATCCGTTTTTGACGTGAGCGGTGTCGTCTCTGCGTTAATTTCGATCACCACAGCGCCTTTATTATGGGCTGCAAACGCCAGCGATGCGGCAGGTTGAACGACTCCAGATGTTCCAATGGAAAAGAATACATCACAAGAACGAGATGCAATCACCGCGGATTCCAGCTCCTCGCGCGGCAATGCTTCGCCGAACCAGACAACATCCGGGCGCAATAAGCCATTACATTTTTCGCAGCGCGGAACCGAGTCAGTATCATCTCCCCACGTTTCAGTATAGGTTCGGCAATCTGAACATCGCACGCGTTGAATGTTTCCATGCAGTTCATGGATGTTTAGATTCCCGGCCATGCGATGCAGACCGTCCACGTTCTGTGTGATCAGCGTGAAATCTGGTATCTTCTTTTCCAACTCCACAAGCGCATAATGTCCCGGGTTGGGCCGCACCCCTTTAATCGCTTCACGCCGCCACGCATACCAATCCCATACAAGTTTGGGATCACGCGCAAATGCCTGAGGCGAAGCCAGGTCTTCGGGTTTGTGCTGAACCCAAAGTCCAGTTTGAGCGTCGCGAAAAGTACGCAGTCCGCTCTCCTGTGAGACCCCAGCCCCGGTCAAGACCGCGACGCGCCGGGCCTTCGTCAATATACGAACGAGGTCGGGCGGAAAATCCATTAAGGTTTAATAACGGTGGGAGTCGAAGATATAAAAGGGGTCGGTGTTGGGTGGCATTCGAGTAAGGCAAGGCTCTCGCTCACAATGCCAGTGCGCCCAATCTCATGCGAGTTTGAATCGGTGGCCACAAATTGATACTGTACCCAGCCGTTCGGAAATGAATCAACGGCTTTCATTTCCCCCGAGGTCAGATCATGGACAAACGTGCCTGCTACCAAAGGTTGCATGGTAATACTGGTCCATGCGCTGGTGGCACCCGTCAACTTGCTTTTGAAACGTACAAAAAGCACGACGAAGGCCGTGCCCTGCGGGTTGGCAACTTGTGCTGTAAATTTAACCGAGGTGGGTTCGCAAACACCTGCCTTGAAAAACTCGGTCTTGGATGTAAATACATTGACAAACCCCTTCATTTCAACAGGAGGCGTTGGAGTGTTCGGGGTGAACAAGGCAAGAGGAGTAAATGACGAAACCGTTGGGGTGAAATCCAGCGTGGGCGTCACAGTTCTCTGTCCACTCAGCGTAGGGGTAACTGTATACGTCGATGTAGCGATGGTAGCAGTAAAAGTTGGAACATCGGTGGGCGTGATCGTATTCGTGGAGGCGGGAGTCGGGGTTTGCGTGGGAATCAGGAAGACCTGATCCAAGGTTATGGAGCAGGAGGAAAGCAGAAATGCACACAAAAGAAAGATGCCAGTTTTTTTCATTTGAAGATCACACCTTTTCAGGGTCACATGCAAGGTGACATGGCAATGGATTCATTAAATATGTTTGATCGACCCATCTCTTCCCCTTTGACATTAACGGCCACCAATTGAAAAATAGCCCATGAATTCCTGTAATGATTATGCCCATAAGTGGCATTGGCTTTCAAAGTGTAGGTGAATTTTCCGTTCGGGTATTTATACATGACATCGCCCGTGGTCCATGGAGTGTAATCTTCCTTCCTGGCCGATTTCACTCGCACAAAAATAACCACGCTGACTACTTCGTTCGGATCCTGCACTTGCGCCACGATCCTTGTCTTATTCGGCGCGCAGCTGCCCCAAAAGATCTTGTTATCAGAAACGGTTATTGATAAAAAGCCGGCACCGGGGCCTATGGCTGTTGGGAACACAAACGCGCCTGGTGTCAGTGTTGCTCCACCTATAAGAATTGGGATCGGAGCAAATGTCGCTGTCGGCAGACTTGGGTCCTGCGTTGGGAAATGAACAATGGTCGGCAAAGGAGATGGTGTGGAAGTAAGTGTAGCAGTTGGGGTCATCGACGGCGTGAACGTTACGGTCGGGGTCATCGAAGGAGCTGGCGTATTGGTAGGCGGAAACAGCACATCGCCAAATGGGATGCTCGAACATGCATCCAATAATATTCCCAGTAATAATACAATGTATACCCTGCGCATCAACGACCTCTTTCAAGCTATAATACTACGAACTTCACATCCACCCCTCCATTTTACAACAACATGACATCCATTGAAGTGCACAACCTGCAGAAAACGTTCCAAACCAAACGCAAAGCCGCAGGCCTGAGTGGCTCGCTCCGCGCATTATTCAAACCGGAATACAGTTCTGTCGAGGCCGTGCTCAATCTATCGTTCCAGATGGAGGTGGGAGAATTACTCGGTTTCATAGGGCCAAACGGCGCGGGCAAATCCACCACGATTAAAATGCTTACAGGGATTTTATATCCGACAGGCGGCGAAGCGAAAGTCCTCGGCTTCATCCCATGGAGAGAAAGACAAAAGCTCGCCTATCAAATTGGCACTGTCTTCGGGCAAAGGCCACAGCTATGGTATCACTTGCCGGCAATTGACACTTTTATCCTGTTTGGAAAAATTTACGAACTCGATGACCGCGAGACTCGGAAACGCATCGATTTTCTTTGTGAGGCGTTTGAGATCCAGGATCTGTTGGAAGTGCCGGTACGGAAGCTATCCCTCGGCCAACGAATGAGATGCGAGGTTGCCGCCTCGCTCTTACACCGCCCTAAACTGCTTCTGCTCGATGAGCCGTCGATCGGCCTGGACGTTGTCGCCAAACAACATATTCGTGACGCGATCCGTCTGATGAACAAAGAGGAAGGTGTGGGCGTGCTGTTGACATCACACGATGCGGGAGACCTCGAAGCGTTATGCAAGCGTGTGATCATCGTCAATCACGGGCAGATTGTTTACGAGGACAAGGTCTCGAATTTGAAGCGCAAGTTCCTCACCACCAAAATGGTGGAGGTGCGTTATGCACAAGAAGTATCGAAAGACTTTTCAATTCAGGGTGTGGATATATTGAAGGTCGGGCATTACGGCGTGAAGTTGAAATTTGATACAGCCAAAACGCCGGTCGACAAGGTGATGTCACACATTTCAGAAGCGGGCGATATCGTGGACATCACGATCTCAGATCCGCCTTTGGAAGAAGTGATCGCAAAGATCTACGAACAGGCACGCGAGGCAGAACATGGATAAACAATTCTGGTTTGAGATTCGTGACAATAAATATGCGGTACCGGAAGGGCAATCCGCTGCCGAATTGACCGAGGAGCTTTTTTCTTATATTGACAGCACAGATCCTGAACTGCGCGATGACATTGGATACGAAACATTTGCGAACTGGCTTGAAAAGCGGCGATACACGCCCGAACAGATTCGTACCTACATCATGCGTCTCATTATCAATCTGCAAAATGGAATCGGTGAACGCGACACAGACACTGTCTTTTCGCGCGCGTTTTCCGTGTTATTCCTTGCCGAGATCATCCATAATGACAACAAGAGAGTATATTTGCAATTGGACGAAATACTTAGTATTTTCACAAAGACACTCACCTATTTGCAGGAAGAACGCGACCCACGCGGCTATATCCCAGAGAAAGGTTGGGCGCATGCCCTCGCCCACACTGCCGACCTGCTGTATGTACTTGCGAGTAATCGCTTCCTGACGCGCGTAGAGCTGGAGCAAATGCTCAACGCCATTGCAGATAAGATCGCCGAGCCAGCTGATCATGCACATGTTCATAATGAGGATGACCGACTCGTTCGGGTCGTCATCGCCGCACATCAGCGTCAAATGCTGGATGAGTTCTTTTTCCAGACCTGGTTAAAGTCGTTTGTGTCTGCCAAAAAACATAACTGGAAAGCATCCTTTGAGTCTGAGCCATTGCATTTGGCATATTTTAATACAAGAAATTTCCTGCGGAGTCTGTATCTGCGCGTCACACAAACCGAAAAATTATTTAACAAGGATTGGCTTGCGACCGAGATCGCAAATACGTTGGTGGAGCTAAAACAGTTCTGATATAAATACAAAGCTCTAGATTGGCTACGCGAAAATGAAAACTTTTGCAAAATACTGGTCGATCTTTCAAATAACATTAGTCAACTCACTCGCCTATCCGGGAGAGTTGATCGGCCGCAGCGTGATGATCATCCCCTTTATGTGGATCTTCTACCAGTTATGGAAGGTCACGTTCAATGCGGCTGGCGCAGAAATCATCGGCGGACTCTCCCTGCGCGATACGCTTTGGTATCTCATGCTGGCGGAGACCATCGAACTGGGACGTCCGCCATTGGCGCGTACCATGTCCGAAAATGTCAAAGATGGTTCGATTGCTTATATTCTCAACAAACCCTATGATTTTTTGCTTTACCAGTTTAGTGCCTGCATGGGCGAAACGATCTTTCGCGCCATCGTGAACGCGATCTTCGGCAGTATTACAGTCTGGTTCCTTGTTGGTGCACCGAACCAGCCGGAAGGATTCCTGATCGTTCTGCCGGCCATACTCGGCGCATGGACTTTACACTTTTGCATCAACGCAATGATCGGGTTATCAGCGTTCGCAGTCGAGGATGTCTCAGCGTTTACATGGATCTACCAAAAACTCGTCTTTATTTTCGGCGGCTTCCTGATCCCATTGGATTTTTATCCGCAATGGCTGCAAATCATTTCAAAGGCCCTGCCTTTTGCCAGCTCCATCTATGGACCCGCGCGCTTATTCGTTACGCCCAGCGTCGACTTATTTATCAATGTAATGAGCTTGCAGATTGGCTGGATCATCGTGTTAAGTCTGCTCCTTGTCGTTATCTATCGACGCGGATTGACGCAATTAACAGTAAACGGCGGCTGATCAATGAAAGAACTGAAATTTCTCCTGGCGCTTTGGAAAACCAATTTGCAATCGGCAATGGAGTATCGTATCTCATTCCTTTCGCAAATGATCGGCATGATCCTGAACAACTTCATGTACTTCGCGATCTGGATCATTTTCTTCGACCGCTTCAAGGATGTGCGCGGTTGGGGCGTGAATGACATGTATGTCACATTTGGCGTATTAGCCAGCGCGTTTGGTCTCGTCAGCCTGCTCTTCGGCAATGCCTTCATGCTCAGCGATATCATCGCCAAGGGCCGCCTGGATTATTATCTCTCGTTGCCTCGACCAGTATTGCTTCATACGGTTGCCAGCCGAATGATCGCAAGCGGCATGGGGGATTTCACCTATGGGTTTATCAGTTATGGCCTCTCGGGATATTTCACATGGGATGGACTTGCCCGCTATGTCCTTGCGACTCTTTTAGCTGCCACGGTTTTCGGTGCATTCCTTATCCTGACGCAAAGCCTGGCGTTCTGGTTCGGTATGATGTCCAATTTCAGCAACCTTGTACTGAATGCCATGCTGACTTTTGGCATCTACCCCATTACTCTCTTTGACAGTTATGCCAAGCTGATATTGTTCACGATCATCCCGGCCGCGTTGATGGGCGCGATCCCGGCAGAGTTTATCCGTACATTTACCTGGCAGACATTGGGACAGTTACTATTCGGTGCGTTTGCATTCCTCGCGCTTGCGATCCTGGTCTTTCGCCTCGGATTGCGCCGTTATGAAAGCGGAAGTGCGATACAAATCGAGATATAAATGCCCCGTCGAGTACACGAAGCATAATCGATGCCCTGAGATTTTCTGGTATAATCGCAACCCGTGACTGGTCCTGCCCTGCGGTAAGTCCTCCTTGAGGATAACGCTGCGAGCATGGAGACCTGCAAAAAATTATACAGAAAGGAAGCATACGTCATGCCGCTCGCGAAAGAGATCAAGACAAAGGCGATCGAGGATTTTCATCGCCACGAAAAAGATACCGGCTCGCCCGAAGTGCAAATCGCCATCCTGACAAACCGCATTACCCAACTCACGGCGCATTTGCAAAATAACAAACAGGATCAATCCTGTCGCCGTGGATTGCTCAAGATGGTTGGTCAACGCCGCCGATTGCTTACATATTTGCGCCAAAGCAATTACAACAACTATCTCACCGTAACCGATCGTTTGCAACTCCGCCGCAAGTAAGTTTGTTAGACCCTAAAGGTCATGAGACTTTTAGGGTCTTATTTAACCCCCTACCCTAACTGGCACACGTCCCAGGGGGAGAGGATGTAATCCGCAGTCAGGAATTGAATAGCGCGAACAACAAGGTTGTTCCCACTCTTCAGTCCCTGACCATTGGCGGAAATTAATTGTAGCGGGCAGCGTGACGCTGCCCCAACAGGAGACAACATATATGAAACCCGAAGTAAAACGTTACTCAGCCGTCGTTGGGTCGCGCACCATTACCGTTGAAACCGGTAAATTGGCCGCTCAGGCCGGCGGTGCAGTGACCCTGGGAATCGACGACGCGATCGTTTTCGCTGCAGCCACAATGGGTGGCGTGCGCGAAGGCATTGACTTCTTCCCGCTCGGCGTCGAGTACGAAGAAAGAATGTACGCGGGCGGCAAGATCCCGGGCTCGTTCTTCCGGCGCGAAGGACGCCCGGGAACTGATGCGATCCTCACCGCGCGTCTGACAGACCGCCCTCTGCGCCCATTATTCCAACATGGCATGCGCAACGAAGTGCAGGTGATGATGTTCTCGTATTCTTCCGATGGCATTAACCCATTGGATATCCTCGCGATCAACGCCGCATCCGCTGCGATCATGATCTCGGACATTCCCTGGGGCGGGCCGGTGGGCGCGGTGCGTGTGGGACGCGTCAACGGTGAGTTCGTGATCAACCCGACTTTTGCAGAAATGGACGCATCCGATCTGGACCTGAGAATTGCCGGCACAAAAGATGCGATCCTCATGGTGGAATGCGGCGCGAACGAAATTCCGGAAGACGTTATGGCTGCCGCGCTGGAGTTGGGACACAAGTCCATTCAGCCGATCATCGATCTCCAGCTCAAAATGCAGGCTGAAATCGGCAAACCAAAACGCGAAGTGACCATCACTACTGCAAATGAAGAACTGCAAAAGAAAGTATTCGATCTAGTAAATAAAAAGATGAACGAATTGCTCGACAAACCATTGAGCAAAAACGAATTCTATAGCGGCATGGATGAACTGGAAGCAGGGATCATTGCCGCGCTATGCATTGAAGGCGATGTAAATGCGCCGTCGCAAAAGGATGTCAAGTCTGCGTTCAGCGAGGCGGAGCACAAGATCGTACGCGAAAGAATCTTGAGCGCAGGAAAACGCCCGGATGGACGAACGCCCACTGAGATCCGTCCCATTTGGTGCGAGGTGGGAGTCTCGCCGCGTGCACATGGAACAGGATTGTTCACGCGCGGTGAAACACAGGTATTATCCTTTGCGACACTCGCCACGTTGGGAGAAGCGCAGGAGTTGGATAACCTCTCCCCGATCAAAACAAAACGATACATCCATCATTACAACTTCCCGCCGTTCTCTACAGGCGAGGTGAAGCCGATTCGCAGTCAGAGCAGGCGCGAGGTCGGGCATGGAGCGTTGGCCGAGCGCGCACTCGAGCCGGTCATCCCAGCAGAAGAGTCGTTCCCATATACAATCCGCGTCGTATCTGAGGCATTGTCATCCAATGGTTCCACCTCAATGGGGTCGGTCTGCGGATCCACACTCGCGCTGATGGATGCAGGTGTGCCGATCAAAGCGCCCGTCTCGGGTGTGGCGATGGGACTGATCACTGACGATACCGGTCGCTATAAAATTTTGACGGACATTCAGGGAACCGAAGATCACCTGGGCGATATGGACTTCAAGGTTGCCGGTACCGCCGCGGGCATCACGGCTTTGCAAATGGATATCAAGATCAGCGGCCTGAGCACAAAGATGATGAAGGAAGCGTTGGAACAGGCACGCATAGCACGTATGTCCATCATGGAAAAGATGCTGGCGGTGCTGGCCGAGCCACGCCCAGAGTTAAAGCCGCATGCACCGCGCATTATCACGGTGAAGATCCCGATAGACAAGATCGGCGCGTTGATCGGCCCAGGCGGCAAGAACATTCGCGCCTTGCAGGAAGAAGCCGGCGTCAAGATCGATATCGAGGAAGATGGCACCGTCTATATCGCTTCTACCGGCGGAGAGGGTGCAAAGATCGCGCAGGAGCGCATCGAAGCGCTCGGCGACTCTGCCGTGGTCGGCAATATTTATACCGGCAAAGTCGTGCGCATCGAGCCGTTTGGTGCATTCGTAAATATCATGCCGGGCATAGATGGACTCGTGCACATTTCACAACTTGCAAGTGAGCGGGTGAATACGGTGGAAGATGTCTGCCGACTTGGAGATGAGATCACTGTGATGGTGACGGACATCGACCCGCAGGGCAAAATCCGTTTATCACGTCAGGCGGTGCTCGAAGGCTGGTCTGCGGAAGAAGCGCGCGAAAAGGATAAGGGCGGTCGCTCCGGCGGCGGAGGAAGCCGCGGCGGTTCGCGCAATGGTGGCGGAGACCGAGGCGGGCGCGGTGGTGATCGTGGCGGCCCGCGCGGTGGCGGAGATAGAAATAGAAGATAGGTAGATAAAACAGACGAAGTCGACTTCGTCTGTTTTTGTTTGCCTTATATAGCCCTGTAATCAAAGATGTATAATTCTGCTAATGCCCCGCGTGGAACTGCCTGCGATTATTTTCAAGCATATCGCACAAGCGTGGCTTCGAGTTCATACTGCTCTCAAGCGGGATTCACGCCCGCCCTAGCGCCATGCTTCGCGATCCCACTCGGCTTCGCCTAGCCCACTCGTTACGCTCGGGATGCTTCGCGAAGGACGATGACGCAAACCTTTGGGCGCAGTGCTAGATATTCAACTGTTGACTTATTTATCCTTTTGGAGAACTGCGAATGTCAGATTTGACCTTCTCGCCAAATCTTATCGAGAGCGTGAAAAGAATCATCGGTGAGATTGAATTAGAAATGAAACGGATAGGATATTGGAGTACAGAACCTCTACCTCAAAAAGACTACCAATTCCATCAAGCCTTCGCGACGGACACAATGACCTTCACGCAATGGTTACAGTTTATTCTCGTTCCGCGCGTTCATCAAATTCTGGATGAGAACGGTGTGTTCCCTGCCAGCAGTATGGTCGGAACACAGGCTCTCAGAGAGTTTGACGGAGATGAAAGGGCATCAAAACTGGTTAACCTGTTAATTGAATTTGATCAGTTATTTAGTAGCGCATAGTTGGCATGAATGAAGTACATCGGATTGCATGGGCGGCACAACACAGCGTGCGGCGCTACATCTGAAAAGTTTCAAACGTGGTAGAAAAAACTCCTAGCCTTTTCAAAAGCATTCTTTTCATTCCAGTCTGATGCAATCATTTCGCGATTAAAAAGATAAAAGGGAAAAATAAATATGTTACGTTGTACTCCGTTTCTTCTGTTTGACGGTAATTGTGTAGAGGCAATGACTTTCTATCACAAATGCCTTGGTGGAGAACTTACTCTTACAAAGCTTGGCGATACTCCAATGAAGGCTCAGTTTCCACCAGAAAAACATAATAGAATTATCAATGCCCAATTAAAAAGTGGGGCCATTGAAATTTCAGCAACAGATTGGATGGCTTCTCCTGCATTTGAACCAAAACAAGGCAATACGTATGCGATATTTGTTATGGGTGGAACATACGACGAGCTAAAAACAGTTTTTGACAAACTCAAGGACGGAGCTGAAAAAGAAAGACTTCAAGAGTTGCATGATTTGCCCTTTGGGACATATGGACAGTTCTATGATAGGTTTGGTGTTCAGTGGATCTTCAAAGGAGATTCGAAAGAATAGGCATAAAATAACGGGTAGGTGGTAGTCAGATAAAAAGCGCGCCCCATCAACACTTCGTGTGCGGCGTAAACGAAATGAACGCCTAATGAAACTGTCGAAAAAGCCTAAAGTGGAAAAATTAATTCCCACTTCGGTATGAAAAATCGATCAATAATAAACATCCCGTCCCACCCGTATGGTTGAACAGGGTGCTTTCTGCCTATCGATTCCCATTTCCGTGTTCTTAGTTGCACTTATTCGACAGTCTCAATGGAACGCGTTATATAAATCAAAGGAGTAAAAACATCATGGGAAAAATAGTCGTAACCGAGTTCGTCTCACTCGACGGCGTCATGGAGGCTCCCGGCGGGGGCGAAGACTTCAAGCACGCAGGTTGGACTTTCAAGATCAGTCGCGGGAAAGAGGGCGATAAATTCAAGCTTGACGAGACCAACGAGACTGAGGCCCTGCTGCTGGGACGAGTGACCTATGAGGGTTTTGCCGCGGCCTGGCCGTCGCGAACGGGCGAGTTCGCCGATAAGTTCAACAGCATGCCCAAGTACGTTGTCTCCTCTACCCTCAAGAAACCTGAGTGGAACAACTCGACAATGCTCAAGGGCGACGTGGTGGAGGAAATCCGTAAGCTGAGGCAAAAAGTGGGTGGCAACATCGTCGTCCACGGCAGCGCTCGCCTCGTGCAGACGCTGCTCGAACATGACCTTGTTGACGAGTTGCGCCTGATGGTCTTCCCCGTCGTCCTCGGGATGGGCAAGCGTCTCTTCGGCGACACCAGTGACAAGAAACCTTTACAGCTCGTCAACTCGAAGATGGTCGGTGACGGCATTGCCATCCTGATCTACCGGCCAGCGCGGCCCTGATGATCGTAAGATAAGGAGGCGTATTGCCGCGGCAGTAAGCCTCGAAACATTACCCTGATCCTTCTGACTGTGTAGCAATGAGGCTCTCGCTGAAGCCTTTCAGGTCTGGGTGTAGAGCCATCCACAGGGTCATCAGCAAGACTAGCGCCCCGGGTATGACAAACAACATCGTCAGATTCCATTTGCTTAATGCCCCGGCAATGGCCTGCGAGATAGGCATCAGCCCAGTACTGGAGAACATCAGTAAAGCCATCGTCCGTCCCATCATCTCCTTGGGAGTTCGAGTCTGCATCCAGCTCATCAGGAGAATAGCAATGAACCCATTCCCCAGCCCGAGCATGAATAACAATCCAAAATCGATCCAGGTGGAACCGATAACTCCCAACGATCCAATCACGATACCGAAGCCGCCAAACAACGCGATCATGATCAGACGCAATCTTGAACCATCCGGACGGGGGAGAGACCCGCTAGCCAGATAGCCGAGCAGATTTCCACCGGCATAAGCGGACATCAACAGACCAAAAGCTAGGGCTCCCTCTGGCAAACGCTGAGCCGCCAGGACTGGGATGCCGACCGGGATGGGGCCAATCAGCAGGAAATTGACAGCCATCAGGATCGTGAAGATGAAGTGCAGCAGTTTATCGGTCCACAGATATCTGATCCCTGCTTGAATGGATGCCCAAACGTTTTCCTTTACGCGTGCAGCCTGGGCAGAACCGGCTTGGATTTTAACCCGAATCATCTGTAGGGTCACCGCCGAGACGACGAAGGTTAACGCATCGAATGCGAAGGCAATGCCAACTCCAATGAAGATGTTGGAAAAGCGTCCGATAATGATCCCGGCGATTGTTGGACCGGCGAAACCGGCCAACTGGGCAATGCCCATGATGATCGAATTACCCGCCTGAAGGTCTTGTTCATCGACCAGAGCTGGCACGATACTGGTTTCAGCCGGGATCGCGAAACCGGCCACAATTCCAAACAGCAGGCCGAATGCATAAATCATCCAGAGTTGGATCACGCCGCCGAAAACAACCAGCGCCATCAGGGTAGTTAGGAAAAACCGGGTGATATTGGCAATCAACATTACCCGGCGCGGAAATAAGCCACTTTTCTTCCATATAGAAAGCGGCGCAGACTCTAGTTGATTGGCAAGTCGATTCGTGTAAATATGGTTTCGACGGCTGGATATTTTGGACTTGGGATCTGGCCGAACAGCCTGATTTTTTCAATGCTTTGACGGAGGATGGGACGATTAATGGCGTAATCGCACCCCTTACCAGGCCCAACCCATGTTTGCAATAACAGTCGTCATCATTTTGAGAATTTTCTGACTCTTTCTCTAAAATTCAATCAATGCCTTGATCGCTTTGCGGTCATTCATTGCCTGGTAACCATCCGGCACCATGTCCAATTGTCCAACCCAATCGAAAACGCGGCCGGGTTCGATGCGACCTTCGAGAACATCCGGTAAAAGTTCTTCGATGTAGGCGCGAGCTGGAGCTGGCCCGCCGGAGATGGTGATATTGTTGAAGAATGTTGACACCGCTGCCGGCATCAGTTCATCTTGCGGAACGCCAACGCGCCCGACTGCACCACCCGGGCGCGCAATGCTAAGGGCAGTGAGGGTCGACGCTTCATAACCTACACATTCGAGAACAGATTGGACACCAAGTCCTTTGGTGAGTTCGCGCACGCGTGCAATCGCCGCTTCGCCACGTTCACTGACAATATCTGTTGCGCCGAATTTTTTTGCAAGTTCGATTCGGCTGGCGTGGCGATCAAGCAGAATGATCTGCTCTGCACCGAGGCGTTTGGCGGCAATCACACCGCACAAGCCAACTGCCCCGCCACCGACAACAGCCACGGTCTTGCCGGGACCAACCCTGGCGGCCACGGCTGCATGGTGGCCCGTTGCCATCACATCGGTCAGGGTGAGAAGCGAGGGCATCAAAGAATGATCTTTGCCTACTGGAAGCGGAAAGAGTGTGCCATCCGCCTGTGGGACACGCACTGCCTCCCCCTGTCCGCCATCAAGTTTTGTGCCACCCCAAAAACCTCCATACAGACAGGAGGTTTGCAACCCTTCCTGACAATAGATGCAGGTTCCATCTGACCAGGCAAACGGCGCAACAACGAGTTCGCCTACCTTTATTTTGCGAACATCAGCGCCGACTGCATCAACAATGCCGATAAACTCATGCCCCATGCGACGACCCGTTTCACTGGCTTCCATTCCTTTATAGGGCCACAGATCACTGCCGCAGATGGCGGCACGGGTGACGACGACGAGGGCATCGGTTGGCTCAATCAAACGCGCATCGGGGACGGTCTCGATACGGACATCCCCGGCTCCATACATTACAGTTGCTTTCATTTTGAATTACCTCCAGTTTGATATTGCTCGTCGCTTACCTTTTCCATCCAGTCGGAACTCTTGCCATCGAGTTTTTCGACGATCGCGATATGAGTCATAGCTGTGGTTGGTGAGGCACCATGCCAGTGTTTTTCACCGGGTGCGAACCAGATCACATCTCCCGGATGAATCTCTTCAATCGAACCTCCCCAACGCTGCACCAAACCATGCCCAGCTGTCACGATCAGGGTCTGACCCAGCGGATGCGTATGCCAGGCGGTACGAGCACCCGGCTCAAAGGTCACGCTGGCACCGAAGACACGCGCTGGATCTGGCGCATCGAACAGAGGGTCAACACGAACCGTGCCCGTAAAATATTCAGTTTGTCCTTTACCGGACGGTTGAGAACCACTTCTTTTAATTTCCATTTTTAAAATCCTTTACTTGCCTGTCTTTTTTTGGAGCGTCCTGTTTTACCAGCTCCCTGGACTTCCATATTTTTGTTTCTGTTTTGATTTGCAGAATGGGAACGCTCGACGGCAAGGAAGGTCACCATATCCCAGGCGTTGCGGATGCCGGCAAGCAGGAGCAGGATCATGGCTGCACCAACAATATATAATGCCAACGACGGGTTTTTAGTCAGCATCCATGCGGCAAAGATCAGCGCGATATGTGCGAGAAGAGGCAATGCCAGATACCATGACCAATCTTCCAGCGTTGATTGATAGTTAGGGACATGCAGCATCCGTCGCAGTACGAGGGTCATATAGGTCACCATGCCCAGACTCAAGACGCCAAGTAGAAGGCTGACGCTTGACAGACTTTGCCAGGGAGCACTGAAAATTCCGGCAAGCACAAGGACGGAGCAAAAATGTATGACGATCGGCGTGTTGAACGC